>ERZ1370068.6665-contig-5636_pt1 | contig 110914 bp, 189 predicted proteins | sample MGYA00561227_ERZ1370068 | MGnify/ENA primary metagenome ERZ1370068 (study PRJEB38410, sample SAMEA6850437) | metagenome | study: Metagenomic assessment of the ecological functions of the soil: analysis of the soil microbiota associated with the...
AGTATTGCTTCGTTCAGTTACGTATTGCTCCTCGTATAAGTATTCCCCCGACCGTGCGAAGCCACCTCCAGACCCGACGGCCTACAGTTCCCGTATCGACGGTCTGTCAAGGCCGTCAAAGGAGGAAATGAAGACAATCGCATCGGTGATGACGGCGGTAGCCATACCTCGGCGGTGGCGCCTCGGCCGCGTCCTCTCGCGCAGGGCCACGCGCACGTGCTGCAGACGCCATCAGAAGCTCGCGTGGGGTCCGGCTCCGCCGTTCATGGTCCCGGCCGGCGCCCGGGTCGCGGCATTGTCGGGCGACCCGACCAGAGGCGGTGCCATGCACGCCGTGTGCGGCTGAGAGTTTCGCGAACTACGCGATTCCCGCGCATTCTCATCCGGACCGACGAAAGCATCGTCGTGGTTGTGTCGGGCGCGTTGACGTTCGGCATGGGAGACAAGCTGGTGAAAGGCGCCGCAGCGAACAAGACGCTACCCGTTGGCGGGTGCGCCACGTTGATGCCGGCGAACATGAACCATTTCGCCTTACGCGACCGCAAGAGACGACCATCATGATGCTTTATGGGCAGGGGCCCGTGGAGTTCAGAAATGACAGTCAATCCCGCCGATGACCCGCGCAATGCGAAGACGGCCACAAGCAGACTCGTGCGACTGGGCGCCGCCGGTCCCGGCGCGGGCCGACTGGCCGCAGCGCCGATGCGGCCGAGTGTTAGCGAGAGGAGATATCTATGAGTATCAGTGTCAACAGACCCGCAGTTACGGCAATTTGCATCCGGCGCCGCGAAAGCGACCGCGCGCGAGACTCCTGGCCGGATCGGCGGTTTCGAAGAGGGCGCCCGCGCGCTGGCCGGCGTTCGCCCGCACACGCTGACGGACGCCGAATGGCGGCGCCCTCCGGCACGACGGACAAGCGGAAGATCGGTGTCATTGTTCATCACGTCGCGAGCATCTATCCGCTCGAGATTCAGCTGGCGCAGGTAGCTGCGACAGGCAAGCCAATCACGGACGTGACGTGGAGGCGGTCGCCGAGGTGAATGCGGGCCACGCCGGGAAGAGCGAGGCCGTGACGAAAGAAGCCGCACTCGAAGCTCTCGGCACGCAATAGCGCGACGCCGCCCGCGTTCATCCGCAGCCTCAGCGACGAGGAGCTCGCTCAGGCGGCGCCGGTATCGCTCTACGGCGACTGCGCCGCTGACCTGCCAGTTCTTCCTGGAGGATCACCGCCGTCCGCCATAGCTACCACCATCTCGCCCGGATCCGGAAAGCCCTCAGGCGGTAGGAAGGTCAACAGACGCCGCGGCTTACCTCGGGTTGCGGACGACACTGATCCGGATTAGGATACGGTCGTTCGTACATCGAGGTCAGTTATGAAGCGCGTGGGATCATCGGCCTTGCGTCGTGGCCGGCGGCTGGCAACCGCACCGAGCCGGCGCCTGTGAAATCGAATGCGGCACCGGCTCCCGTCGCAGCGCCGGCGGCGCCGCCCGCCGTCGGCATTTACGTTACCAATGAGACGGGCGGCGATCTCTCCGTCATCGACGCCGCCACGTAACACCGTCGTCGCGACCATTCCGCTCGGCAAGCGGCCGCGCGGCATCGCCGCCAGCCCCGATCGAACGCTGCTGTACGTCGCGCTGAGCGGCTCGCCGATCGGCGGGTCCGAACGTCGGACGAATCGAAGCTGCCGCCGCCCGATCGCAGCGCCGATGGCATCGGCGTCGTCGACCTGCCGCCAGCGCAAATTGATCAAAGATGCTTCCGTCGGGTCCGGATCCGGAGCAGGTTGCGGTGAGCCCTGACGGAAAGGAGATCGTACGTCGCCAATGAAGACATCGGGCAACTCAGCGTCATCGACACCAGCGACGGCCATCTCATTCAGAGCTTCAAGATCGGCGATGAACCGGAAGGTGTGACCGTCGAGCCCGGCGGCAAGCGCGTCTGGGTCACGTCTGAAGCGGACGGCGCGGTCTTCGTCGCCGACCTTGCCGCGAAGAAAATCGTGAAACCCGTGAAGGTCGGCCCTCGGCCCCGCTCGATCGCACTTCACGCCCGACGGCGCGAGCGCCTACGTGCCGTCGGAAAACGGCGCGCACGCTGACGGAGATCGACGTCGAAGCGGCTCGCGCCGATCAAAGACGATCGACCTCGGGCAGGGCATGCGGCCGATGGGAACGCAGCATGAGTCCCGACGGCAAGTCCTCTACGTCAGCACGGGCCGAAGCAAGATGGCGATGATCCTCGACACGTCGACCAACACCGATCACCGCGATCCGTATGAGGCCGGGCGACCGTCCGTGGGGCATCGGCCTCTCGCCAGACGCGAAGACGCTTTACACTGCCAACGGACCGTCCGACGATGTGTCGGTCATCGACATCGCATCGCGCGATGGTCGCGAAGAAGATCCCTGTCGGTCACGGACCGTGGGGCCTTGCCGTCGTCGAGGCGCCATGAAGCTGCTCGCGCGCTAGCGTCGCCGTTGGCGTCTGCTGCTGCACCCCGGCGCTCAGTGGCGGCGCCAGTCCGCCGACACCCTGAGCGGCAGGGTGCTCGACGCGTCGGGCGCATCCGTGTGCTGACGCCGATGTTCGCGTTCAGATCGCGGGGAACCGTCGCCGGTGAAGCCCGAACCGACGCGGATGGCCGCTTCGAGGTTGCCGTCACCGCGGACGGCGCTCGCGACGTCCTCGTGACGGCCTGGGGTTCGCGCCGTCCTCGACGATCGGTTGCCGCCGGGTGCACGGACGCCTGGAGGTGACGCTGCAGCCGGCGCCGTTCTTCGAAGCGGTCAACGTCACGTCCTCACGAACCGATGTTGCCCGCGTCGATCCCACATCCACGGTCACCGTCATTTCGTCCAGCGATCTGCTGACCAGCGGCCCGCTGGCGATTGACGATGCGTTGAAGACGATTCCGGGTTCACGCTGCTTCGGCCGCACGTCGTCGCGGAACTCGAACCCGACGTCGCAGGGTGTTGCGCTGCGCGGCATCGGCGGCACGTCGCCGAGCCGCTCGCTCGTGCTCGCCGACGGCGTCCCGCTCAACGACGCGTTCGGCGGATGGGTCTTCTGGGACAAGGTGCCGCAGGCGGCGATCGATCGGATCGAGGTCGACCGCGGCAGCGGCGGCGATCTGTACGGCGCGGACGCGCTGGGCGGCGTCGTGCAGCTCGTCACCGTGCAGGCCGAACCGGCCGGTGGGTCGACGTGCTGGTCGAGGGCGGCGGCCTCGGCACCGGCAGCGTGTCGGTGTTTGGCGGTGGTCGTGCTCGCGGCTGGCGATACAGCGGCGCGCGGCGAATGGTTCACGACCGACGGGCTATATTCCGATCGCGGTGAAGCAGAACCCCGGCATCGCGCCGCGCGGTCCCGTGGACTCGAAGCTCGGATCGACGCACCGCTCGGCGCCAGGCGTTCGCGGGATATCAGACCGACACCGGATGGCGATTCGACTTCAGCGGCAACGTCTTTTCGGAAGATCGGAAGAACGGAACGCCGCTCTCGATCAACAACACCGACGTCGCGGCACGGATCCGCCGACGTCACCGGCAAACTCGCCGGCGGAGTCTTCACGCTGCAAGGCTACGGCGGCACGCAGCAGTACCACCAGACGTTCACGACGGTGAACGCGCTGCGCACCGCGCGAAGTGTTCATTCGCGATCAACATGTGCCCACGACATTCGGCGGCGGCGCGGCGGCCAGTGGGTCCGGGCGTGGGGAGGCCACACGCTGCTCGTCGGCGCCGAAGGACGCTACGTCAAAGGGAAATCGGTCGAGACCCCGTTTTCACAGGGGCTGGCGCTGGCGACGACTGCGGCAGGCGGAACGGACCGCCGCAAATCCGGATTCGTCCAGGACACCTGGCAGGCCGGTAACCGATTGACCATTGTCCTCGGCGCGCACGGCGACACCTGGAGCTCGAAGTCCAATCAGACGGGATTCAGCAAAGTCGTCGCAGGCATTCAGTCCGCGCGCCGCGGCGGCATATCGGATCGCTGATCTCGTGACCGTGCGCGGCGCCGTCTATCACGGGTTCCGCGCTCCGACGCTCAACGAGTTCTATCGCAACTTCAGCGCAGGCAACACGCTGACGAGAGCGAACGAGGCGCTCGGACCGGAACGGATGACGGGCGGCGACGCCGGCGTGCTGATCGGAAATGCGCGCGCGTCGGCCCGGATCACAGGTTTCTGGAATCGGCTGGACAACGCCATCACCGCCATCACGCATCTCGAGCACGCCGACGCAGATCATCAAACTTCGCGCGAACGCCGATCGCGTGCAGTCGAACGGCGCCGAGCTCGAGGGAAACGGGCGCGTGATGAACGGGCTTACGCTGAACGCGGCGATCGGTGTGACGAGCGTGCACTACACCGGAAACACGACGCTGCACGGCAACCGCGTGCCGCAGGTGCCGTCGCACAGCCTGGGCGCCGGCATTCAGCTACAGCCGCCAGTCATGGACGGCCTCCGCCCAGCTCCGGGTGACCGGCGCTCAATTCGAGGACGACCTGAACCTCTTCACGCTCCGCCGCGCAACCGTCGTCGATGTCTTCGGCGAGCCGCGCACTGACCCGGTGGATCAGTGCGTTCGCCGCCGTCGAAAATGTCTTCGACTCGATTTACGACGTCGGCCGGACGCCCGTGCTCACCACGGGACTGCCGCGCTCGGCGCGGGTGGGCGTGTCAGGGTCTTCTTGCCGTGAGCTCGTTCAGAACGATCGGGTTCAACGATCCGAACCGATCTATTGCCGGCCGCCCCGGCTCCGCCTCTCCTCCTCGACCACCACCGCGACCCGCGCCGAAGCGGCGGATACGTCTTCGGGTTGATGACGTGACGCTCGAGGAAGAAATCAGCAAGCTGTGCGGTCGCGTCGGCGAACTCCGGAATCCCGACGAACTCGTGAGGCACGCCGGCGAATGTGTGGAGCTCGGACGGGACGTTCGCTCCGCGGAGCTGCTTGAGAAACTCCATGCTGCTCTCGGGTGGCACGGTGACGTCCGCGAGCCCATGGAACAACACGGTCGGCGGAAAGCTCTTGATGATGCGTGCCCGGTGTCGCGGCGGTCCACGCTTCCTCGCTGCTGCCTTCCGGCATCGGGAACTGCCGCCTGAATCCTTCCCACGCCGGACCGGTCACCGCGTAATGCGCGAGGCAGGCCGCGACGTCGGTGTTCACACCTGCGTTGCCGCTTTTGCCCTTCGAACTCGGGCACGGTTCTGCGTGCCGGCGGCGAACAACGCGAGATGTCCGCCGGCGGAATATCCGGACACGGCAATCCGCGCCGGATCGATTCCAAGCCTCGCGGCATTGGCGCGCGTCCAGCGGATGGACGACTTCACGTCCTCCATCTGCGCGGGCCACTTCGCGACGCCGGATAGCCGATACTGCGCGGCGATGTTGACGTGTAGCCGCGGGCGCTCAGCGCCTGCAGCCGCGCGGCCGGAGGCCGTCCTTGTTGCCGCCGGCAAAGCCGCCGCCGTGGAAGTGAATCACCGCCATCCGTTTGTTGTTGGCACCGGTCGGCTTGTAGATATCGAGGTGCAGGTCGGTGTCGCCGCCCTTGCCGTAGACGACGTCCTTTTCGACGTTGGCGGCAGGCGCGCGGCGCCGGCCGGCGCCTGCGCGGCGCAGCGCGCGCAGTCGGGCAACGCGAGCGTGGCGCCGAGACTTCCGAGAAACAGCCGCCGTGACAAATCGTGGCTTGGCATCGTCGTCTCCTCAGATGAAGAATCCGGGCTGCATTTTGGTCACCAGGACGATTCTCCCAGCTTGTCGCAGGACGATCTTGCCTACGTGTTCGCTCGATTCCATCAGCCGGTGTGCAGCAGCGGCATCACGCGAGCGGAAACGTCTGATAGACGACCGGCTTGACCGCGCCGCTTTCGAGCAGCGGCCAGACTTCCTGCGCAGCGCGGCGGCAATCTGTCCCTTCTCTTCCACGCTGCGCGGGCGCGGCGTCGGAGCCGGTGATCGTCAGCCGCCGGCCGAGGATCCGCCTGAAGTCGATCGTCGCGGTGTCGCGCCGCCCATGAAGCCGATGACGACGAGCCGGCCTTCGATCGCCAGCGCGGCCAGGTCGCGCGCGATGTAGTCGCCGCCGACGATGTCGAGAATCAGGTCGACGCCGCGGCCAGCCGTCACCTGCTTGACGACGTCGACGAAATCCTCCGAGCGGTAGTTGATCCCGCGCTCGGCGCCGAGCTGTTCGCACGCGCGGCACTTCTCGTCCGAGCCGGCGGTCGCGAGCACTCGCGCGCCGCGCGCGACGGCAAGCTGGATGGCCGTCGTGCCGATGCCGCTCGAGCCGCCGTGGAAGAGCGCCGTCTCGCCTGCCAGCGAGCCGGCCGCGATCGAACACGTTGGTCCAGACCGTGAAGAACGTTTCCGGAATCGCCGCGGCCGTGACCAGATCCATCGCAGCCGGCACAGGCAGGCACTGCGCGGCGGGAGCGGCGCAGAGCGTCGCGTAGCCTCCGCCCGATACGCAGCGCGCAGACGCGATCGCCGACGCGCCAATCGGCACACGCCGTCGCCGAGCGACTTCGATCACGCCGGCGACCTCGAGCCCGGGCAGGTCGCTTGCGCCCGGCGGAGGCGGATAGGCGCCGCGCCGCTGCAGCACGTCGGGACGATTCACTCCGGCCGCGGCGACTCGAATGAGCACTTCGCCCGCGCGCGGCACCGGATCCGGCCGCTCGACGGGCTTCAGAACTTCGGGCGGCCCCGGCGTCGAGATCTCAACGGCGAGCATTCATCAACTCCCGACTACCATTTCCAACTCCCAAGGTGTTCCAGCAAGCTACTTGGAGTTGGAGGTTGAAGTTGGCGTTACCAGCGCGACGGCAAGCGGGGTGAGGAGATCAGCCGCGCGAACGCACGCCACAACGATCGGTGCCCTGTGATCCGATGTGCGCAGCCACCAGGTCCTTCCCGAGGTTGTAGTTGATCACGTAGCTGCGGTACTGGTCGATGAAGCGCGACACGCTGCTCGGCGCGCGGCCGCGCATACATGCGCGTACCTCTCGAGCCAGTCGGCCGCGCCCTTCGCGTCGATCTCGCCGTTGATGTACCGCCGCGCCGCTTCGTTGCCCGCGTACGAGAGCTGGTCGACAAGCGTCGAGCACGTCGTAGTAGTGCGCGGCCGTGTTCAGGCGTCGAGCCGCGCTGCCGGAAACAGCACGCGCCGCTCGAACTCCAGCCGCTCGGCGCGCGGAAACGCGACCTCGATGCCGTAGTTCGCCGTGCCCTTCGGCAATCAGCGACTGCGGCGAGAACAGCGGATAGACCGAGAACTCGATCCAGCCGCGATCGCGCAGCAGGTTCTTCTCGAGCAGCGACGTTGTAGACGTGGTGACCGGGATAGCCCTCGTGGCACGCGAGATCGATCGCGCGGTCGACGTAGATCGGCAGGTCCGTGTTGACCTGGATCAGGCTCCGGTAGTTGCCCTGATACCAGTTGTAGCCGCTCCAGCTCTTGCCGGTGACGTACTCGACGCTGAAACTCTCGCCGGGCGGCAGCGTGATGTGCTGCAGCGTGCGGCTGCGGCAGGCATCGATCGCTGCCTTGAACACCGGCGTCGAGCCGATCGCGCGGGACGATGAAGCCTCGTCGGAAACTCGTCATGCCCGATCGACGAGCGTGCCCTGGCCCGGGAGCATCGCCTCGAGCTTCGCCAGCACCTTCGCGAAGTCGGCCTCGGTGTGCGTGGGCGCGACGGCGTCATAGAGCGCCTTCGACTCTTCATCGAAACGCAGCTTCGTTCCCGTCAGCATCGACACGCGCGCGCGGACCGCGTCGAGCTGCCGCGCGAGATACTGGTATCGCAGCTGTGTCAGCTCGTCGGCCGTCACCGGCGGCTTCGCTGCGGCAATCGCCTGCGCGAGCGCCGAGGCCCGCGATGCAATCTCGGCCAGCGGCAGCTTCTGTGCCTCGGCCTCCGTCCGCCACTCCGCCGGACCGTAATACGCATCGACATAGTCGGCATCGTGCTGCCCGACGGCGAGCACGAGCCTGACGTACGCTCCGCTAACGTGTTCATCGTGTTGTTATCCTGTGCGCGCGCCGGGAGCAAGTAGCAGCGAGACGCTGACACACAACAGAGCAGCGCGGACCTGGCCGCGACGACCTGAGCTCATGCCCGAGCATCTCGTTCATTGCGATACCTCTCCGATGGTCGGAATCAGGTACTCGTCGAACGCGCGGCGGCAATCGTATCTCGGCGCGAAGCCCCAGTCACGTCTCGCGGCCGCGTCGTTCACGTCGACGGGCCACGAGTCGACGATCGCCTGCCGTTTGTTGTCGGCCTGCCAGGTGATGCGCGCGTCCGGAAAGCGCCTGGACGACGACATCGCAGATCTCTTTCGCCGTCGGGTTGAAGGCCGTCACGTTGTACGCGGTCCGCGAGAGCGTCTCGCGCGGCGTCGACGCGAGCTTCGAGCAGCGCGTCGATCGCGTCGGGCATCGCCATGAACGGAATCCGTGTGTCGGGCCGCACGAAGCAGGCGTACGGCTCGCCGCGCGCGGCGGCATGAGATCATCTCGGGCGCATAGTCCGACGTGCCGCCCGCCGGCACGGTCATCGCCGAAATCAATCCCGGAAACCGCACGCAGCGGAAGTCGACACGTCCCGGCGGCGTGTCGACGGCCAGCTGCTTGTAGTAGCTCGCGTAGTAGCGACCGAGATGCTCGCAGTACAGCTTGTTGCATCCATACATCGTCGTCGGCGTGTTCCACTCGTCCTCGTGCACGCGGCCGGCGCGCATCTTCGTATCGAGGTCGGGCAATCCGTACGCGGCGATCGATGACGGATACAGAAAGACGACCGGACGGCCGTGCGATTCGCCTTCGTGCTGCGCGAACTCCAGCAGGCGCAGCGTCCCTTCGACGTTCACCTCGTGCGCGGTGACGGGCGTGAACTCGGAGCGTGTCGACAGCAGCGCGGCGAGATGAAAGACGAGATCGACCTCGAACTCCGCGAGGACGCGCTCGAGAATCCATTTGTCGGTGATCGAGCCGGTGAACTCGCGGCGGACCTGCCTGGCCAGCGCGGGTTCGAGCGGGGCGATGTCGACGGTGACGATCGAGCGTCCGGTCTGGGCGAGCTGGGTGATGAGGCCGTGGCCGATTTCACCGTTCGCGCCCGTGACGAGCACGGATGGAGTGCGCATCTGGCCATTGAAGGCTCAGGGCTCGGGGCTCAAGGCTCAGGCGTTCTTCCTATGAATCTCCGTCGAGCAGATCTCCTATGCCGCCGAGAATCGACCCCTCCTCGCGCCGGCTTCCGCCGATGCCTGGAATCGCTTTATAGATCCGTCCGGCGAGACGGCTCAGCGGAAGCGACTGCAGCCAGACGCGCCCAGGGCCGGTCAGCGTGGCGAAGAACAACCCTTCTCCGCCGAAGAGCGCCGTCTTGATGCCGCCGACCAGCTGGATATCGTAGGTCACCGACGGGCTGCAGCGCGACGATGCAGCCGGTGTCGACGCGCAGCGTCTGGCCGGCCTGCAGCTCGAGCGGGTGCACCATGCCGCCGGCATGGACGAAGCAGAGGCCATCGCCTTCGAGGCGCTCCATGATGAAGCCTTCACCACCGAACAGGCCGACGCCGAGTCGCCGCTGAAACGCGATGCCAATCGAGACGCCGCGCGCGGCGCAGAGGAAGGAGTCCTTCTGGCAGATCAGCGCGCCGCCGAGCGTCTTCAGATCCATCGCGAGGATCTTTCCGGGATACGGCGCCGCGAACGCGACGTGCTGCTTGCCGCTGCCCTGGTTCGTGAAGACGGTCATGAAGAGGCTCTCGCCGGTAAGCAGGCGCTTGCCCGCGCCAAGCAGCGCGCCCATGACTCCGCCGGCCCGCTGGCCGCTGCCGTCGCCAAAGATCGTTTCCATCCCGATGGCGCTGGTCATGTACATCATCGCGCCCGCTTCGGCGACCGCGCTCTCGCCGGGATCGAGCTCGACCTCGACGAACTGCATGTCGTCGCCGTGGATCTTGTAGTCAACCTCGTGTGCCATGACGACTTAACTACAGGTCACGAAAATCGCGAGGTCACGAATACAGAGTTCCGTCCTCGAGGTCTTCGTGGTCTTCAGGTGCATTCAGATAGCGTTAGACACGCGGGGCGTCGGGACTTTCGGCTTGCTCGGGCTCCGGCGTGAAATCCTCGCCCGGGTTGATGAAACGATCGGCCTCGAACTGTACTGCTTGTCGTAGAGCTGCCGGTAGCGCCCGTTGAGCGCGAGCAGCTCGGCGTGCGTGCCGCGCTCGACGATCTCGCCGGCCTCGAGCACGAGAATCTGGTCGGCGCTGCGGATCGTCGACAGGCGGTGGGCGATCACGAACGTCGTGCGGCCCGATCGCGCAGACGCCGCAGGCCGTCCTGGATCATCTGCTCGCTCTCGCTGTCGAGGCTCGAGGTCGCCTCGTCGAGGATCAGGATGCGCGGGTCGGCGAGGATCGCGCGCGCAATCGACACGCGCTGGCGCTGGCCGCCCGACAGCTTGATGCCGCGCTCGCCGACGACCGTGTCGTAGCCCTGCGGGAACTGGTTGATGAACTCGTCGCAGTGCGCGATGCGGCACGCCTCGCTTGATGTCGTCGCGCGTCGCGGCCGGATTGGCGTAGCCGACGTTCTCGGCGATCGTGCCGTCGAACAGGAAGTTCTCCTGCAGCACCGACGCGAGCTGCTCGCGGTAGTCGAGCAGCCGCAGCTGCGCGAGATCGCGTTCCGTCCACGAGCACGCGTCCCTGCGTCGGCCGGTTGAACGCCATCACGATGCTGATGAGCGTGCTCTTGCCCGATCCGCTCGACCCGACCAGCGCCGTCGTCGTGCCCGGGCGCCGCGTGAAACGACACGCCGCGCAGCACCGGGCTGTCCCGGGTTGTATTCGAACCAGACCTTGTCGAACGCGACGTCGCCGGCGAGCCGGTCCGACCGGCTGCCGTCGTGCGGTCCTCGTCGAGCTCGGTCGTCATGTTGAGGATCTCGCGGATGCGATCGAGGCCGGCGAACGCCTCGGTGATCTGCGTGCCGATCGACGCGATCGAGACCAGCGGCGCGGCCACCAGGCCGATGAAGAAGATGTACATCATCAGATCGCCGAGCGTCATCTTGCCGGCGATGATGTCGCGCGCCGCCGAGCCAGATCATCAGGACGCCGATGATGCCGACGATGACGGTGCTGCCGGCCGTCGTCGCCGACACGCCGGTCATCGACTGCGCGACGTTGCGGAACAGGCGATGCGCGCCCTTGGTGAAGACGATCTCTTCGCGCTTCTCCGCCGTGTAGCGACTTGACGACGCGAATGCCGCCGAGCGCCTCGGTGAGGCGGCCGGTGACCTCCGCGTTGATCTTGCCGCGCTCGCGGAACAGCGGCCGCAGCGTCTTGAACGCGTAGGCCATGCCGCCGCCGAACAGCGCCGAGCACGATGAGCGTGATGACGGTGAGCTGCCAGTTCAGCTAGAACAGCACGCCGAGGCCGAGGACGGCGGTGACGAAGCCGCCGACGAGCTGCACGAGGCCGGTGCCGACGAGATTCCGGATGCCTTCGGCGTCGCTCATGATGCGCGAGATCAGGACGCCGGTCTGCGTCGAGTCGAAGTAGCGGACCGGCAGGCGCATCACGTGCGCCTGCACGCGCTTGCGCATGTCGGTGATGGCGCGCTGCGCCGCGACGCCGAGGATCTGCGAGAGCGCGAACGAGGTCACCGCCTGCACGATCGTGGCGGCGCCGGCCGCCAGCGCGATCGGCAGCAGCAGATCCGTGCCGCTGCTTGCCGACCACGTCGTCGATCGAGCCACTTGGACGAGCGCCGGCAGCACCAGGCCCGCCAGCCGGCTGACGAGCATAAGCGATGAGGCCGATCGCCAGCCGGCGCCGGTGCGCCCAGAGCAGCTCGCGCGCCTCGCGCCAGGCGTCGGAGGCCGACACCTTTTTCTTCTTCGGCGGGCTCGGCGGACATGGGGCCCACAAGCCTTCGCCCCGAGCGTTCGCCGGTCGGATGTCGGAAACCTAAATTTGCGGCCATGTAATAATCAGAAACCCGTGAGCGACACAGACACGAGACCGAACTGACCCGGAGCCTCCCGGCGGGTGTCCGCACCAGCGATACTACGACGCGCGGCATCCGGATCGAGGTCCAAAGCACGTACATGCCCGAGCGGAGCGCGCCGAAGGATGCGCAGTACCTCTTTGAGTATCACGTCCGCATCTCGAATGTCGGCTCGGAAACCGCGCAGCTCATCTCGCGCGAGTGGATCATCACCAACGCCGACGGCGAGGTCGAGCGCGTCAAGGGCCCCGGCGTCGATCGGCGAGCAGCCGATCCTCGACGCCAGGCGCCTCGTTCGAATATCGAAGCTTCTGCCCGCTGAAGACGTCGGTCGGCTCGATGCACGGCAGCTACCAGATGGTCACCGCGCAGCGGCGACCGGTTCGACGCCATCATCGCACCGTTCACGCTCGCCGTTCCGAACGCGCTGAACTAGGCGCTGAAGCCGGCCCTGACTGAACCTCAATCGAGATCTGCGCTTTCTCCGAATCGCCCATCTCGACCGTTCGTCGACGGAAAATATTCCTTCCACCTGCGCGTCACCGTGCGCGCCGTCGTCCTCGTCGCACGACAGCTCCTTCGGAAAGCCAGGCTTCAATCGGGCGTCGATGACGATCGGCGCGCTGTAGGCGATGTGATTGCGGACGATGCGCCGCTCGGCGGCGTGAATGTCCGCCGCGGGCTCGAAGCGCGTGAACGTCGTCCAGAGGAAGTTCATCGAGCTTGCGGCGGCGCGCGCCGGTTCCTCGGTCAAGACGACGAGCGGCCAGTCGCGGAAGGCCGCGTCCGCCGGCGAGACGCGCCGGCGCGTCCGGATCGACGGCGCGCGATGCGCCTCCGACGACCAGACAGCCCGGGCAGAACACCCGCACGTCGCGTCACGCCGCGCGGCGCGGACGCCGTGAACTGCCGCGGCAGCTCGCGCACCGGATCGCCCAGGCCGAGCCAGACGCCTTTCGACCCCTGGTTCACCGCCGGTCCCGTGTAGTCGAGCGTGTCCATCGACAGGTTCGAGAAGACGTAGAGATCGGTCTCCGGATGCGTCCGCGCGAGGAGATGCTCGAGCGTCGCCTTGAAGTTCCGCAGATCGACGTGGCGATCGGTCACGCAGCAGGAACTTCGTCAGCGACAGCTGTCCTTCGCCGAGGATGCGGAACGCGCTGGCCATCGCCTCGCGGCCGTATCGCTGCTTGACGACCGCGGCGGCAAGCGAGTGATAACCGGTCTCGCCGTACGACCAGAGACGCTCGACCGCCGGGCATCACGAGCGGGAACAGCGGCGACAGCAGCTCCTGCAGCAGATCGCCGATGTAGAAATCCTCCTGGCGCGGCTTGCCGACGACCGTTGCCGGATAGATCGCGTCGGTCGCGGTGCGCAACACGGTGGACGTCGAACACCGGGTAGTCGTGCTGCAGCGAGTAGTAGCCGTAGTGATCGCCGAACGGACCTTCGGGCTTGCGCACGCCCGGCGGCACCGTGCCGATCAGCGCGAACTCGGCGTTGGCGATCAGCGGATGCGGGCCGTGCCCGTGCACCTGCGGAAGGCGCTCGCCGGCGATCAGCGACGCCAGCATCAGCTCGGGCACGTTCTCGGGCAGCGGCGCGATGGCTGACAGGATCAGCGCCGGCGGACCGCCAAGAAACACCGTGGCGGGCAGCGTCGCGCCACGCGCTTCGGCCGCCGCGTAATGGAAGCCACCGCCCTTGCCGATCTGCCAGTGCATGCCCGTCGTGCGGCCGTCGTAGACCTGCATGCGATACATGCCGAGGTTGTGAGCCGGGCGATCCGGATGCGTCGTGTAGACGAGCGGAAGCGTGATGAACGGTCCGCCATCCTCCGGCCAGCAGGTGATCACCGGCAGCTGATTGAGGTTCACGTCCGACGTCACGTTCTCGACGACGGGACCGGTGTGCACTCTTCGGGTGCCGACCTTCAGAGCTCGAGTCCCACGTCGCGGGCGCCCCACAGCTTCGCGGGCGTCGGCGGCAGCAGCGTCTCGGCCAGCTCCACGACGCGGCGAATCAGCCGCAGCGGACGCTCGCCGAAGGCGAGTTCGGCTCGCCGCGCGGTGCCGAACAGGTTGGTGACGAGTCGGAAGGCGACCTCGAATCCCCAGTCCCGAATCCCGATCCGGACATTGGTGAACATCAAGCGCGGGACCACCCGCGGCAATCACGCGTCGATGAATTTCGGCGGCTTCGAGATGGCGATCGACCGGCGCCTCCACCGTGACGATGTCGCCGTCGCGGCGGAGGCGCTCGATGAATGTGCGGAGATCGGGAAACAACTACGCGGAGGCCGCCTGCATCGGCTCGTCGGCGCTGCCGCCGTAGATCGAAGGCACGTGCCGATCCCATCGCGCGCAGATAGGCGGCGAGCTGACCGCGGTGATGGACGCTGTGGTTCTGGGTCATCGTCAGGAAGGTGACGAGCGGCGCCTTCATGAAGCCAAAGAAATCGATCTCCTGCGCCAGCTTCTCGGCCGGCATCGCGCGCAGCTGCTTCAGCTTGTCCGGCACCGTCTTCTGGTAGAAGGCCGCGATCTCGTCGGCATTCTTGAACTGCGATTCGGCCTTCGTCGCCGCTTCCTGGTCGAACTCGAACTTGCCGTCGAGGACCGACTGCAGGAACCAGTTGTCGGCGACGGCGATGTGGCTGGCCAGCTCGAACGCCGAGCGCGATTTCGGATCCGGCTTGTAGTCGCGGTTCCCGTGGTTCACCGCGGCCAGAACCTTGGCGCGTGGTCGGCACTTCCTGTTCGAGCACCCTGGCGTAATGCTCGGCGAGAAACTTCGCTTGTTCAGTGTTCATTGAATGCCTCCGGTTTGGCGGGTCCCGTAAGGACCCGCCCTACACTACCGAGTTAGTTTCCTGTACTTGATGCGATGCGGCGTGTCGGCCTCCGCGCCGAGACGCCGGTGCCGGTCCGCCTCGTAGTCCTGGTAGTTGCCTTCGAACCAGACGACCTGGCTGTCGCCTTCGAACGCGAGCATGTGCGTCGCGATGCGATCGAGGAACCAGCGATCGTGGCTGATGACGACCGCGCAGCCGGCGTAGTTGAGCAGCGCCTCTTCGAGCGCCCGCAGCGTGTCGACGTCGAGGTCGTTGGTCGGCTCGTCGAGCAGCAGCAGGTTCGACCCGCGCTGCAGCAGCTTGGCGAGGTGAACGCGATTGCGCTCGCCGCCCGACAGCGTTCCGACCTTCCGCTGCTGCTGCGCGCCCTTGAAGTTGAACCACGACACGTAGGCGCGCGACGCGCACCGGCCGCTTGCCGATCGTCAGCTCGTCCTCGCCGCCGGAGATTTCTTCCCAGACGCTCTTGTTCGGCGCCAGCGCGTCGCGGCTCTGATCCACGTAGCCGAGCTGCACCGTCTCGCCGAGTCGCAACGTGCCCGCGTCCGGCTTCTCCTGCCCCGTGATCATCCGGAACAGCGTCGTCTTGCCGGCGCCGTTCGGTCCGATCACGCCGACGATGCCGCCGCGCGGCAGCGTGAAGTTCAAATCGTCCATGAGGAGCTGATCGCCGTACGCCTTTCGCAACCCGCGCGCTTCGACGACGAGGTCGCCGAGGCGAGGTCCCGGCGGAATGTAGATTTCGACCTGTTCGATCTTCTGCGCGCGTGTCCTCGTTGAGCAGCTGCTCGTAGGCGTTGAGTCGCGCCTTGCCTTTCGACTGGCGGGCGCGCGGCGACATCCGGATCCATTCGAGCTCGCGCGCGAGCGTCTTCTGGCGCTTGCTCTCGGACTTCTCTTCCTGCGCGAGCCGCTGCTGCTTCTGATCGAGCCACGACGAGTAGTTGCCCTTCCAGGGAATGCCGGAGCCGCGATCGAGCTCGAGGATCCACTCCGCCGCGTTGTCGAGGAAGTAGCGGTCGTGCGTGACGGCGACGACCGTGCCCTTGTATTCCTTCAGGAAGCGCTCGAGCCACGCGACCGACTCGGCGTCGAGGTGGTTGGTCGGCTCGTCGAGCAGCAGCAGATCGGGCGACTTGAGCAGCAGCCGGCACAGCGCGACGCGGCGCCGCTCACCGCCGGACAGCGTCGACACGTCCGGCATCGGGCGGCGGACAGCGCAGCGCGTCCATCGCGAGCTCGAGCTGCGAGTCGATGTCCCACGCGTTGACCGCGTCGATGCGGTCCTGCAGGCGGCCCTGCTCCTCGAGCAGCTTGTCCATCGCCTCGGGCGACATGTCTTCGCCGAGCTTCATGTTCAGCTCGTCGTAGCGATCGAGGAGCGCCTTGGTCTCCGGCGACGCCTTCCTCGACGTTGCCCTTCACGTCCTTGCTCGCATCGAGCCGCGGCTCCTGCGGGAGGAACCCGACGGAGATGCCGTCGGCCGGAAACGCTTCGCCGATGAACTCGTGATCCTCGCCGGCCATGATCCTGCAGCAGCGAGCTCTTGCCCGAGCCGTTCAACCCGAGCACGCCAATCTTGGCGCCCGGCAGAAACGACAACCAGATGTCTTTGAGGACGACGGCGTCGGGAGGATGAACCTTCCCGAGGCCTTTCATTGTGTAGATGTATTGCATTGCACCTGTAGGATCGGGATCGTGGATCGGGGATCCGGATCCGTTGTTCGAGACCGCTCAGTATATCGCGCCAACGTTCACGGGCTTTTCATGCGCTGAGGTCAATCGCCGATCTTCGACGCTGGCGACGACGGAATGCGCTGTACGGCGTTGGCCACCCTGATATAGAAATAGGGACCGGCACACCGCCCTACTGTGTGCCCTTCTCCGGCATCAGCGTCATCGAGCGTGTAGCGATCCGGCGGGAAGCTACTCTGCGGAACGCGTCGTGGATGTTCTCGGCCGTCAGCGTATCGGTGCGCTCGGTGCGGTGGAGGATGCTGACCGGGATCCCATCCGAGCATCTGCGCCGTCTGCAGCGCGCCAAGCCAGAAGCCGTTCTGCTTGAACGACGTCTCGAGTCCTTCCTTCTCCGTCTCCTTCACCTTCTGCACATCGTCCGCACTCGGGCCCGTCGCGACGCATCCGATCCAGCTCGGTCATGACGGTCGATACCAGCCCGTCGACGCGGTCGGGCGCGCTGCCGAATTCGACGCTGGTGGCGCCGTAACCCGGCTGCGGGAGCGTGTTCGAGTAATCGACGCCGACGCTGTAGGTGCCACCGAGCTCCTCGCGAAGCTGATCGCGCAGGTGGCGCTCGAGGATCGCCGTCGCGGCGCGCAGCCGATGCATCTCGAGCTCGTTCGAGACCCGTGTCGGCATAGAACGTCATGCACCGTCTGGCTCTTCGGCTCCTGCCCCTTGTTCACGACCTCTTTCTTGACGTCGGTCGGAAACTGCAGCCGCACGGTGCTGTAGGTGGACGAGGGCTTGCCCTGCGACGGCAGCGAGCCGATGTAGGTCGCCAGCAGCGGTTCGATCTTCGCCACGTCGAACGCGCCGACGAAGAAGAACGTGAAGTCCGCCGGCGTTGGCGTACTTGCGACTTGTAGAACGCCTCCATCTTCGACTGGTCGAGCGCGTCAACGTCTTCGACCTTCATCGAGCGCGACATGTAGTTGTTGACCGTGTTGACCAGCCGCACGCGCTCGCCGAAGACCGCGCCGGGACTCTGTCCCTGGTTCACGAGATTCGCGCGCAGCCGCCGCTTCATCAATTCGAACGCATCGGGATCGTGGTTGGCCGCGGTGAACGACAGGTACATCAGCTGCAGCGCCGTCTCGAGATCCTTCGGCGTGCTGCCGCCGCCGACGCCGTGCGTGTACGACCCCATCGAAAGCGACGCATTCGCGATCTGCCCCGAGAGCATCTTGCCGAGATCGACGGGCGACAATCCGCCGACACCGGACACGCCGACCAGGCCGGTCATCGAGCGAGCGCGTTGCGGTAATCCGCCTCCGGGACGTTGGTCGTCCCGCCCTTCGCATAGGCCGTGAAAATAATCTGGTCGTTCTTGAAGTCGGTCGGCTTCAGCCACACCTGGACGCCGTTGGAGAGCGTGAGCACGGTCACGCCGATCTCCGGAATCTCGCCGCCTGCGCGGTAATCGATCCAGGCGCCGGCTTGTTCGGCATCAGCACCTTGCCGTTCGATTCGTCGCGCCACGCGGTGAGCGTCGCGGCAGCGCCCGCGCGGAGCGCCTCGCGCACCGCCGCCTCGGTCGGCGGCATCACGCCCTTCTTCTCCGGCGCGACGCGCGATGACGACGCGGTTGGTCTCGGTCACGAGCTCACGCGCGAGCGCCGCCGTCTCGGTCGTCGTGATCGTCGGGATGAAACGCTTCGCGAGCGCGTATTCAGTGTCGATGCCCGGCGCGGGCACGTCGTTGAGAAAGAGCGAGACGAGCTCGGACGCAAACCCGGGGCTCTCGGACTTGTCGCGCTCGTTGTACGCGCGCTCGTAGGACGCGACCGTCGCCTTCTTGACGCGATCGAGCTCGGCGTCGCCGAAGCCGAACTGGCGCACGCGCGCCAGCTCCTGCTCCATCGCGTCGATGCCCTTCGGAATCCCGCCTTCGTTCACGCGTGCCGAGACGCCGAATGCTTCGACCGTGCGGCCCGAGCGTATCGTCGCCCGCGGATGCGCCGAGGAACGGCGCGTCCGGGCGCCTGGCGATCTCACCAAGCCGCGCGTTGAGCATCGACTCGAACAGGCTGCGCACGAGATCGCGGCGATAGTCGCCGACCGTCGTGGACTTCTGCAGCGGTCGCGTGTGAAACACGGACACCGACGAGGCCTGCGCTTCCGGATCGGTCGCGACCGTCACGCGCGTGTCCTTGTGCGACGGAACCGGATAGACGGGCCGCTTCGCCGATTTCCGCGCCGGGATGCCGCCGAAGTACTGGCGTACGAGCCGCTCGGCATGCCGCGACACTCAGGTCGCCGACGACGACGACGCCGATGCGATCCGGTGTGTAGTTCTGCCGGTAGAAGTCGCGGACACGCTGATAGGGGAACTTCTGAATCGATCTCGGGCAGTGCCGATCGGCAGGCGCTCCGCATACTTCGATTGGCCGTAGATCGCGCGGTCGGTGATCCCCTGCAGCCGCGACGCGACGCCGAGACGCTGGCGCCATTCCTCGAGGACGACGCCGCGCTCCTTGTCGATCTCTTTGTCTTCGAGGCTCATGCCGCCCGGCGAAGTCGCTGAGCGCCTGCAGGCCGTGGTCGAGCGCGCCGGCGCGATCGGTCGGCACGTCGAGCATGTACACCGTTTCGTCGTAGCTCGTATACGCGTTGACGTGCGGGCCGAACGCGACGCCGACCGATTCGAAGTAGGCGACGAGCTCGCCCGGCTTGAAGTGCGTCGTCCCGTTGAACGCCATGTGCTCGAGCATGTGCGCGAGCCCGCGCTGATCGTCGGCTTCGTCGATCGAGCCGGCCTTCACGGCGAGTCGCAGCGACACGCGCTTGCCGGGCTCGCTGTTATGGCGGAGGTAATAGGTGATGCCGTTCGGCAGCTTGCCGATGTGGATCGCGGGGTCGAGCGGCAGCTTCGCCGGAGAGCGACTGCGACCGATGGCGCCGGCAACGAGAAGCAGCAGCAGCGCGATCGCGTATGCTGCCGCGGATGCGGCTCAAGATCAGACGACTCGATTCCACAGTTCCCCTCCCAACGTATGCGTACCGAGGAAGCGGCCGGTTTCGACCTGGCCGCATCGCAGGATGTGAGGCTGGCGCCCGGGCAGATCGCGCTCGTCCCGACAGGCCTCGTCATCGAGGTCCCGTCCGGACACTTCCTCGCCATTTTTGCCCGAAGCAGCACCCCGCTCAAGCGCGGATTGATGGTCGCCAACGGCGTCGGCGTCCTCGATCCCGACTATTGCGGCCCAAATGACGAGGTCAAGATCCAGGTGCTCAACATCAGTGGCGCCGAAGTGCAGGTGAAACGGGGCGATCGCCTGGCCCAAGGCATTGTGCTCCCCGCGCCCCGCGTGAGCTGGCAGGAAGTCAGTGACCTCCGCGAGGTCACCCGCGGCGGCTTCGGCGCCACTGGAGTCAGCAACTCCCAACGCCCAATCCCAACTTCCAAACGCCTTGGGAGTTGGGCGTTGAGTTGGGAGTTATCGTTAAGACGCCAGTGACGTCCGCGCAGTCTGCCCTCCGCCGCATCCTCCACGTCGATATGGATGCGTTCTACGCGTCGGTCGAGCAGCGCGACAACCCGGCGCTTCGCGGCCTGCCCGTCGCCGTCGGCGGCGATCCCGACAAGCGCGGCGTCGTCGCCGCCGCCAGCTACGAGGCGCGGACGTTCGGCGTCCGGTCGGCGATCCCGATGTCGAGAGCGGTCCGGCTCTGTCCATCGCTGGTCATCGTCCATCCCGACTTCAACAAGCTACCGCGCAGTGTCGCAGCAGGTGTTCAGCATCTTCCGGTCGATCACGCCGCTGGTCGAACCGCTCTCGCTGGACGAGGCCTATCTCGACGTGACCGAGAACGCGTGGAACGAGCCGCTCGGGATGACCGTCGCGAAGCGGCTGAAGGACGAAATCCGCGCGGCAACCGGGCTCACGGCGTCGGCGGGCGTCGCGCCGAACAAGTTCCTCGCGAAGATTGCGTCAGGATGGAAGAAGCCTGATGGGCTGACGGTCATCGCGCCCGGACGCGTCGAATCGTTCCTGCAGGGACTGCCGGTCGATGCGCTGTGGGGCGTCGGACCCGTGACCGCCAAGAAGCTGCGCGCGCAGGGCATCGACAAGCTGATCGACGTCCGCGCCGTCGATCCCGGCGCTGCTGCGCGACACGGTCGGCTCGCTCGCCGACTGGCTGCAGCAGCTGGCGCGCGGCGAAGACGACCGCGCGGTCGTTGCCGAGCACGAGCCGAAGTCGTCAGGCAGCGAGAACACGTTCGCGCACGATCTGACCGACATCACCGACATCCGCGACGAAATCGCCGGCGATGGCGCGCGACGCCGCCGCGTGGCTCCTGAAGCGCGCGCTGTACGCGCGGACGGTGACGATCAAGGTGCGCTATCACGACTTCACCACCATCACGCGCAGCCACACCGAAGACGCCGACTCGCGACGAGGAGAACATCGTCCGCCGGGCTGTCGGCGCTTCTCGACAAGACCGACGCCGGCACGCGACCAGTGCGCCTGCTCGGCGTGAGCGTGCACAACCTGTCGGAGAATCTGTTCACTCGGCCAGAGAATCCGCAGGCTTCGCTGCCGTTTGACATGCCGAGCCTGTGACCTGTCAGGCTGATACCTGACCTCGACTGATACCTGACACCTGACACCTGATAACCTACAGGTCCCAGCCATGCTCAAGGGTTCCCGCGACGCGAGTCCTCCACAAGCTGCAGCCAATCAGCATCCACGGCCAGCTGTCGTACGACGTGCACTACAAGTTCGCGGATGAAGCGGACGGCCAGGTTCGAGTCGCGCGCGTCGGGCCGGAAGCGGTCGATCAGGGTCTCCAGGAAGGCGGTCGGATTCGCCTCGATTTCCTCGTCGGCGTCGTGACCGGCGTGCACAAGGCCTGAACCGCGCCGAACAGCTTCCGCTGACTCTGCTGGCCGCACTAATCACGAGCCGCAGAGATGTAGTTAAGTAGCTCACTAGCCTGGGATGGTCTCGTAGCTACAATGGCGCGCGTATTTGTATGGAGGACCGTATGGCACATGCACGTCTGGTGAAGTCAGCCGTCGGCGCGAGTCGCCCTGCTCGTGCTCACCGTTGCGACCATCGCAGCCCAGAATGGCAGCGTTCCGAATCCGTATCGCGAAGACACGAACTGGGCGAAGCTGCCCGCCGGCGCGAAATGGGCAGGCGTCATCTCGGTCGATCCTGCCGCGAACGGCGACATCTGGGTCTTCCATCGGTCGGATCCGCCGGTCCTGCGATTCGATCCGTCGGGCAAGGTCGTCAAGAGCTTCGGCGAAGGCATGATCGTGCAGGCGCACGGCATGACCGTCGACCGGGACGGCAACGTCTGGGTGACCGACGCGCAGATCAAGGACGGCAAAGGGCAACCAGGTGTTCAAGTTCAGCCCGGACGGCAAGCTGCTGATGACGCTCGGCAAGGCGGGCGTCGCCGGCGAGCGGCACCGACGTCTTCAGCGGACCGTGCGATGTCGCCATCGCGCAGAACGGCGACATCTTCGTCGCCGACGGTCACATCGCCGATGTTCCAGTCAATCGCATCGTGAAGTTCTCGAAGGACGGCAAGTTCATCAAGGCGTGGGGCAAGCGGGGATCGGGACCCGGCGAGTTCGACACGCCGCACAGCATCGCGATCGATTCGCGCGGGCGGCATCTTCGTCGCCGACCGCAGCAACAGCCGCATCCAGATCTTCGATCAGGATGGGCAAGTTCATCGATCAGTGGAAGCAGTTCGGCCGGCCGAGCGGCGTCTACATCGACCGGAACGACAACATGCTACGTCGCCGATTCGCAGTCGAACGCCGAAGCAGAATCCGGGCTTCACGAGAGGCATCCGGATCGGCAGCGCCAAGGACGGCAAGGTGACGGCGATGATTCCCGTTCGTCGAGCCGGACCCGGAGAAGAACAACAACGCCGGCGTCGAAGGCGTCGCCGTCGACGCGAAGGGCAATGTCTACGGCGCGGAAGTCAGCACCGAGATGCTGAAGAAGTATGTGAAGGCATCCGCGACGGCAACCACACGATAGAGAACTGTTGAGCTTTTGCGCCGCAAGGCGTTTCGCCAGCCAACTGTGAAGGAGGCTTTTCAGTCCACCCCTCGCAGCCCTCGCGCCGACGAGAGCTAGTTCGTCTCCGGCACCAGCGTGACTTTCACGTAGCGGTTCGTGTTCGAGGCATGCGCGCCGCGTCGCGCAGTGACGCGACATTGATCTGGTCGTAATGACGGCCGCATGTTGAAGACGTCCTTGACGTCCTCGCCGTACTCATACTTGAAGAGAATCCGGTTCAGCAGGTAGTCGTTCCGCTCGCTGTTGACTTCGAAGTCGCGCGCGAGCGCCGCACGCGCGTCGGACACCTGGCTCGTGCTCGGGCCGAACATCTTGAACGCGTCAATGACCTGGAACGCCGCGTTGACGAGCGCCTGCGTGCGAGCCGGGTCGCACGCGAAACTGATCGTCAGACGATACTCCTCGGTCGGACGCTTCGGAAGTTCGGCTCGACGCTCACGCCGTAGGTCCCGCCAAGATCCTCACGCAGCGTGCGCTGCAGGTTGCCGCCGAGCGTGTCGCGCCATCGCGCTCGCAATCACGCGGTGCAGCTCGTCGTTCTGAAAGGAGCCGCTGAAGACGATGCTGACCTGGCTCCTCGGCTCGATGCCGCTTCTCACCTGCTTGTCGACCACATCCGCGGGCGGATGCATGCCGACATCCTTCACCGTCTCGCTCCTGTGGAGTGACGGCAGGCTGCCGAGGTAGCGCTCCACCAGCGGCTTCATCGTCGCGAGATCGAAGCTGCCGACGAAGACGAACGTGAAGTCGCTTGCGTCGGCGAAGCGGTCCTTGTAGAACGCCAGCGACTTGTCGAGATTCATCTGATCGAGGCGCGCCGGCGTCAGCGGCTGCGCGCGCAGATGGTTCTGGGTCAGAGCGGCGCTGAGTGCTTCGTCGAACACCGTCTCGGGCATCGAGCGCTGATTGGCGAGCGCCACCTTCAGTTGATCCTTCAGCACGCCGAACGCGACAGGATCGGACGCGGAGCGGTGAACCGGAGATAGATCAGCTGAAACATCGTCTCGAGATCTTTGCCGGACGATCCGCCGCCGAGTCCTTCCTCCGTCGACCCGATGTCGGCTCTGACAAACGCCGTGGTGCCGGCGAGGACCTTCTCGAGATCGATGCTGCGGAACGTTCCGAGCCCGCCTTGTTCAACGACCTCGGCGGCGGTTGCCGCTGGAATGAAGTCCGCGTCGCTCGCGAGCGACGTGCCGCCGGGGCTGACCGCGCGAAACAGGATTTCGTCCTGCTTGAAGGTCGTCGGCTTCAGCACGACGCGGACGCCGTTGGACAAGCTGCCACTCGGTGATGCCCAGCGCGTCGTTCGTCGTCGTCCTGGCCACCGCGCCAGCCGTCGGTAGACGCGCGAGCAGCGGCTGCGTGCTGACGGTGTCGACGTATGCCGTCACCGGCGCCGCGGTCGCCGCCGTGATGACCGCCGCCATCTTTGCCGTCGGTGGGCAGCGGCGCCCGATCCTTCTGCGGGCGCGCTGATCACCACGAGGCGGTTGCGATCCGGCGCCCAGTCCTTCGCCAGCGCTGTTGACCTCGGCGAGCGTGATCTCCGGCAGGAAGCGCTGGTTCAAGCCGAACTCATACACGATGCCCGGAATAGGCTCGGCGTGGATGAAGTTGCGGACGAACTCGTCGGCCAGCGGGCCGGAGGCGCTCTTGTCCTTCTCGATGACGGCGGTCTGCAGATAGCGCTGAAGATTCAGCTTCTCTCGATTCAGCTCGGTCGCGGTGAAGCCGAACCGCGCCACGCGATTGATCTTCGGTGAAGAGCGCCGAGAGGCCGCGTTCGACGCCGCCGGCGCGGCACGAGCGCATCGAGCGTGGTCGCTTCTTCCGTGCGCACGAACAGTCCGCGGTCGGTCTGCGCCCTGAGAAACGGCGCATTGGGCGCCTGCGCAAGCTCGTCGAGCCGCTCGGACAGCATCGCGCTGAACAACTGCTCGACCATGTGCTGCCGGTAGCTCGCCGATGGTCGACTGCGCGACGCGCGGCCATCCTGCGCGGAGACGTCGATGCGCGTGTTCGTCGCCTCGGGATCGGTAATCACCGAATAGATCGTCCCCGGCTGATCCGGCACCGCGTACGCCGGTCTCGGCTTCGGAGACAGCGTCGTCGGAATCGAGCCGAAGTGCGATCTGATTTGCGCCTCCATCGCCGCCTTGTCGAAATCGCCGACGACGACGACCGCCATCAGATCGGGCCGATACCAGTCGGCGTAGAACTGCTTCAGCCGATCGTGATTGACGTTCTGGATGATCTCCGGCTTGCCGATCGGCAGCCGCTCGGCGTAGCGCGAGCCCTTGAGCAGCAGCGGAAACTGCGTGTCCGAGATGCGCTCGTCCGCGCCCAGCCCGAGCCGCCACTCCTCGAGGATGACGCCGCGCTCCTTGTCGATCTCCACCGGATCGAACGTGACGTTGTGCGCCCAGTCTTCGAGGATGAGCAGCGACCGATCGATCACCGCGGGGTTGTCGGTCGGGATCTGCAGCTCGTAGACCGTCTCGTCGAAGCTCGTGTTGGCGTTCACGTGCGCGCCGAAGCGCATGCCGAGCGACTGCATGAAGTTGACGATGTCCAGCTTCGGGAAGTGCAGCGTGCCGTTGAACGCCATGTGCTCGACGAAATGCGCCAGCCCCCGCTGGTCTTCGTCCTCGAGCACCGAACCCGGCGTTGACGACGAGGCGCAGCTCGGCGCGCCCCTGCGGCACGCCGGTTCGCGCGGATGTAGTAGCGGAAGCCGTTCGGCAGCGTGCCGACGGTGATTTGCGGATCGACCGGGACGACGTCACCCAGCTTCGCGGCCAGGACATTCGGCGGAATGGCCGGCTGCTGCGCCGCGGCGACGGTTACCGCCGCCGCGATCGCCGTGATCAGGAGGGTCAAACGGGCGCGGGCAGCAAGAATCATGTGTAGGTGTTTAGACTATCGGCGTTAACGGGTGGACTTCTGTCAGATACTGCTGGGATGCGGCCTCGTCGCGAAGCGGAGTCACCTTGTCAGGATCGATGCGTACCATCAGATAGTCAATGTGATCGTCGATTTTCGTGAACTGGTGGCCAGTTCCGGCCGGAATGACGACGACGTCGCCGACCTTCAGGTTGTAGGCCTTGCCGTTGCGGATCGTCGACCCGTTGTTGCCGGGGCCGTTGAACATGACGGACGGTCTCGAGCGTCGCCGGCCGCCGCACCATGTTGGTGATGTCGGGACCGAGCACGAGCGTCGCCGACCCGTCGACGATGTGATAGACCTCGCTCACCAGGTCGTGCTCGGCGACGGAATCCTTCGCTGGCGCGGGCAGCTTGCCGCGGTGGACCATGCCGATGCCGACGTGCGCCTTGCCGATCTCGATGTCGCGCACCTGCTGGTCGACGAGGTTCTCGGCGACCGCCTTCTTCGTATACGCCTGCAGCTCGGCGACGGGAATATACGTGCCCGGACACATGTTGCACGTCGGCTTCGGATTCGGATTGTTCCCCTGCGCCATCAGCGCGACGACCAGGACGCGCGGCGCCCGCTGTGCCGAACAACAGCGTTTCATCATCACGACCTCCAGGCGACAGTGTAGAGTCCGACCTGAAGGTCGGCCTCTGACGATCTACGGAACTCTAGCCGGACCTCCGGCTAAAGTTACGGGATTTTCGCCAGGTCACTTTCTTCAACTCGACTCGCGTGACCGGCGTCTCGCCATTGACGGGCACCGCCTCGATCTTCTCGACGACGTCCATGCCATCGACCACGCGGCCGAAGGCGGTGTAGCTGCCGTCGAGCACCGGCGTCCGCGCGAGTCACGATGAAGAATGACGTGTCGCCGCTCGCCGGGTCGTCGCCGTGCGCCAGCGAGACGATTCCCTTGTCGTGCAGCGTGTCGTTGAACTCGGGCGGCATCTTGCGCACGTAGCGCTCCTGCGTGATGTCGAGCGGCTCGCTGCGCGTCGGCGGGAATCCGCCCTGGATGACGAATCCCTTCACCACCCGGTGAAACGCGGTGCCGTCGTAGAACCCCACCGACGCCAGGCGCAGGAAGTTGCGCACGTGGTTGGGCGCCTTGTCCGGAAGGAACTGAAACGTGATGTTGCCGAGCGACGTCTCGAGCACCGCGCGATAGCGCGACAGATCGTCGATCGTTTCCGTCGATGAACGGCTCCGGGGCCGCGGCCGGCTTGTCGCGGATCGTCACCTTCGTGATGACGATGCGCTGCTTCGGAATCGTGTTGTCCGCCTCCGCCTGCGAGATCTTCTGCGCGACGTTCAGTCCTTCCGCCACGCGCGCGAAGACCGTGTATTGTCCGTTGAGCGCGGCCTGATCGGAGATGCAGATGAAGAACTGCGAGCCGCCGCTGTCGGGCAGGTTCGGCGCGAGCACCGCCGCGACGGCGCCGCGCGTCATCTGTTCGCTGTTGGCTTCGAACCGGAGCTCGCGCATCCCGCCGGTGCCATACCGCGCGCTCTGCGCGGGATCCTTCGACAGCGGATCGCCGCCCTGGATGATCCCGTTGGCGATCACGCGGTGGAAGATCGTGCCCGTCGTAGTGCGCCTGCGCGCGCCCGCGTGATGAAGTGCGCCACGTGATTCGGCGCCGCATCGGCAAGCAGGTCGAGCACGATCGTTCCGGCGCTGGTCTCGATGCACGGCCTGCTTGTTCCGGATGTCCGCTGGAGTGCAGCGTGTTGACGAAATACGTATCGGGCGGCGGCTGCGGCCGCGCGCGGTTGAGGCGCGCGGCGTCTGCGCCGCGCGCGCTGCGGATCGCCAAAGAGCCAGAGCAGCATCAGAAGCGCGAACATACGCGGATTATAGGCGCGCGTCTGCTATATTTGCCGTCGGCGTGAGTTCCCAGGCCACAGCACAGACCCGCGATGCATCGATGTACGAGCAGTATTACGGGTTCATGCAGCCGCCGTTCACGCTGACACCCGATCCGCGCTTCCTCTATCGCAGCGAATCGCACGAGGAAGCCATCACCCTGCTGCAGCAGGCCATCCGCCGCAAGGAAGGCTTCATCGTCCTCACGGGTGACATCGGCACCGGAAAGACGACGAGCTGCCGCGCGCTGCTCGAGCAGCTCGACGCGAGCGTGTTCACGTCGCTCATCCTCAATCCGTTCCTGTCGGTCGAAGAGCTGCTGCGCGAGATGCTGCTGGACTTCGGCGTCGTCTCACGCGAAGGCGTCCGAAGCGGGCGGATCGCCACGGCGAGCAAGCACGAGCTGATCAGCACGCTCCACGAGTTCCTGCTCTCGCTGATGCCGATTCACGGCAGCGCGGTGCTGATCATCGACGAGGCGCAGCACCTGTCGACGCAGGTGCTCGAGCAGATCCGCATCATCTCGAACCTCGAGACCAACGAATCGAAGCTGCTGCAGATCGTGCTCGTCGGACAGTTGAACCTGCTCGACGTGCTCGCGGCGGCTGAGATGCGGCAGCTCGATCAGCGCATCTCGATCCGCGCCACGCTCAAGCCGCTGCACGCGCGAGGAAGTCGAGGCGTACATCGCGCACCGGCTCTGGGTGGCGCGCGGCTCGACGGCCGTGACCGTTCGAGCCGGCGGCGCTCGACCTCGTGCACGCGCTACACGGGCGGCGTGCCGCGCATCATCAACCTGCTCTGCGACCGGTCGCTGATGCAGGGCGCGCAAATGCGCGTGAAGCCGGCTGACGCCGGCGATGATCGAGGAAGCGGCTGGCAGTCTCGGACTCAAGTTGCCCGCAACCGGCCGGCCGCAAGCGAAGGGCATCAGATGCCGCCAGGCCGAGGCCGATGGCGCGTTGCGGCGCTTGCCGCCGTCGTGGTCGCACTGCTCGTCGCCGCGGGTCTGTGGTTCACGCCGGTCGATCAGCTGATCGAGGCCGGATCTCCCGCCGCTGCCGGCCGCGCCGGCGTACCAACCGCGCTATGCGTTCGGGCCGAAGCCGATACCGCGCGCCGATCTACTGATGCCGCCCGCGGTTCCGGCGCCGCCAGCCGTCAGCGAACCGCTAGCGTCTCGTCTTCCGCGCCCGCTCTTCCTGCTGGCGCGCAAGTGTCGCGAGCTCGTCCTGCAGCTTCACGTAGCTGTCGAGGCGTTCGGCCGGTAGCGTTCCTTCCGCGACCGCGGCTTTGACCGCGCATCGCGGTTCATCGCGATGCCGGCAGTTGGTAAAGTGACATCCCGCTGCGAGCGCGTCGATGTCATCGAAGGTCTCGCGCACGGCGTCGGCGGCATCCCAGAGCTGCAGCTCGCGCATCCCTGGCGTGTCGATGATGAGCCCTCCGCCAGGCAGCATCACCAGCTCGCGGTGCGTCGTCGTATGCCGGCCGCGTGAATCGGATGCGCGCACCTCGCGTGTCCGCTGAACGTCAGACGCCGACGAGGCGGTTGATGATCGTGCTCTTGCCGACACCCGACGACCCGAGGAGTGCAGCGGTGCGCCCGGCGGCCAGATGCGCGTGCAGCTGCTCCACGCCCTTCGCCACGCTTCGGATTCACCACATGGACGACGATGTCGCCGGCCAGCGTCGTGACGTCGCGGATATGTGCCGACAGGTCGGGCGAAAGATCGGGCTTGGTGAGAAGAATGACCGGCGCGGCGCCGCTCTCGCGCGCCATCAGCAGGTACCGCTCGAGACGACGAGGGTTGTAGTCGCGATCGAGGCCCATGACGACGAAGACGACGTCGACATTGGCGGCGACGACCTGCTCGCCGGTCGACGCTCGCCAGCCGCGCGCCGCGTGAAGGCAGCTGCGCCGCGGCAGGACGCCGACGATGACCGCTCCATCCTCTGGACGCTGACGAACGGCGACCCAGTCGCCGACCGCCGGCAACTCCGCGCGGCTGCTCGGCGCGATGCTTCAGCCGTCCCGCGGTGACGGCATCCACCTCGCCGTCCTCGACGTACATGCGGAAGATCTGGTTGAACTCGATCGCGACGCGCCCCGGACGGACATCCGCCGTCGATCGCCACGGCTCGTACGCCGCGGCGAAGTCGGTCGTTCCACCCCAGCTCGGTGAGCGTCATGCGTGCACCTACTGCTGTGCGCGGCGCAGGAATGCGGATGCGGCGGCCCGGAACGCGTCAGTCCACTCGTGACCGCCGTCGAACACGCACGTCTCGACGCGCGCGCCGATGCTCCGCGAGCGCCGCGCGGTCAGCGGCTTCCTTCGCTTCGGTATACCACTCGTCCTTCGTTCCGCGGCCGAGCAGCACCGGCGGCAGCGCGCACGGCGCGGCGTTCGACGATGTCCGGCGGCACGTCGCGCCGCGAGCATGATGAGACCATCCGCGCGGTAGTTCGCCGCGGCGCGGTAGGCCATCGCACCGCCCTGCGAGAAGCCGGAGAAGACGAGCGTTGGCCTCGTCGGATGGTCCGCTCTGACGCGATCGAGCACGCGGCCGACGTAGTCGATGTTGTCGCCGATCGCGAGCTCGCGATCGTCACGCGTCATCCAGCTCGCGACGACGCGCTCCTTCCGCGTATAGAACGGATGCAGCGCCTGGACGGACGACGAGCAGCCACGCCTCGGCTGCCTGGAATCGTCAGCGAGCGCGTCGAGGTGATCGCCGGCGGTTTCCGCATAGCCGTGAAAGCCGACCGAGCAGCGGCCACGGCGGCGGCACGGCCGGCACGCGGACGAGATACCGGCCGTGTGTTCGCGCTTCGATGACGTTCGAGCGACAGCGGCGAGATCGGTCATTCGTCAGGGAGATTGCGTCGCAGGTGCACGCGCGTGCACCTTCGATCGCATCCGCAGGTTGATCATCTCGACGAACACCGAGAAGCCCATCGCGAAGTAGATGTAGCCCTTCGGCACGTGCTGGCCCAGGCCTTCGGCGATGAGCGACAGCCCGATCAGCAGCAGGAACGCGAGCGCCAGCATCTTCACCGTCGGGTGCCGCTCGACGAACGTCGCTGATCGGCCGCGGACGCAAACAGCATCACGAACACCGCGATGACGATCGCCGCAATCATGATCGACGACGTACTCCGCCATGCCGACGGCGGTGATCACCGAGTCGAGCGAAAAGACGATGTCGAGCAGCAGAATCTGGATGATGACGCCGGCAAACGACGCCGCGCTGCGCGCGGCGCGTGCTCGGTGTCGCCTCCCCTTCCAGGTTGTCGTGAATCTCGCGGGTGCTCTTGAAGATCAGGAACAGGCCGCCGCCGGCGAGGATCAGCGACCGGCCCGACAGCTCGACACCGAACAGCGTCATGAGCGGGCGCGTCAGGCTCATCACCCACACGATCGACATCAGCAGCGCGATGCGGATGAACATCGCGAGGAACAGAGCCCGTCCGCCGCGCGCGCTCGCGCTTGCCGGCGGGCAGCTTGCCCGCCACGATCGCGATGAAGATGATGTTGTCGATGCCGAGGACGATCTCCAGGACGGTCAGCGTCAGGAGAGAGGCCCATCCCTCGGCGCGTGGTGATCCATTCCATGGCTACGGTCCGTCGTTGGTAGGTTGGCGGTTGGTGGTGGTCGTCAGTCGCTGTTAGTCGGCTCGACGACCAACCACTAACCACCAACGCGATTGCTCTCTGGAAGCTCAGCGAGCGCACCCCAGGTATCGGGGTCCTGCCACACGAGGGTCGACAGGTATAAGGACACGTCCCCGGCGCGGATAGGACGCCGCGAGCGTGCTCGCGGCCTTCTTCAGCGCATCGGCGGACGGCGGCTTCACGTCGTCCTCGCGCGATGATGCCCTGCCTCGTGCGCGATGCCGAGCGCGTCGAGGAAGGCGCCCATCATCGGACGCTGATGCGCAAGGTGATACGCGACGAGCAGCCGCGCCGCAAGCATCTCTGAGACCGCCGGCATCGCCAGCGACGTACTGCGTCTTCTTCTCCACCGGCAGCGTGATGACGCTCTTGAGGCGGAACTTGATGCGCTGCGCAGATCAGCCCGATCGCCTCCGCCTGCTCGTTGGCGGCGTTCTCGTCGCGCCAGAAGCGCGTCGCGCAGCCTGGCCGCTTCTGCTCGGGGTCGAGTTGTCTTCCACAGCTGCGAAGGGCGCGGAGGGAATGTCTGGAGAGCGTCGGCCATGATCAAATCGATACGTTAACATAGCGGCTCTATGCCAACGCTGACGCGTCGAAGGTTTCACACCGGTGGATGTCGAATCCGGCAAGCGCCTCGTGCTTGCCATCGAGCAGGATGCGCATGTCGACATCCTGCACGCGTGCGGCGGCAACGCGCGCTGCACGACCTGCCGCGTCGAGTTCATCGAGCGGCGAGCCGCAGCGGATGACGAAGAGCCGAGAAGACGCGCCTGGAGGAGCGCGGCCTCACCGGCGTGCGCCTCTCCTGTCAGATCGTGTGCGACCACGACATGACCGTGCGCGCGATCAGCCGGCTGGAAGGCAGCGGCCGGCCGGATCCGGGCAAGACGCCCGAGCCGACGATCCAGCCGCCGCCCGAGTGGATGTGAGCGAGCTACTGCACGGGCGATGTGCTGATCCGATAGTCCGACCACGTCGGCACTCGAGATGCTCGTAGTGGGTCTTGGACGCCAGGTCGGACAGAACCCATGTGAGAACTCGGCGTCAGACCGCGTGGAGATGAACGTCTCCAGCGGTTCCCATTGGTCGTCCGTGTTGCGGATGCTCTTGCAGAACGCGACAAATCGGCAGCAGCCCTTCCAGTTCTCTGCACGTAGACGTGTGAGCGCGCGCTCGTGCTCCGAGAGCCGCGCGATCCAGAGCGCCATCACGAAGATCACCGCCCCGCGAACGACCGTCGCGGCGATACGCTGGTCCAGTGTCGCGGCCGGTGTCCAGAACTCCGTCAGAAACAGCAGGTGCGCCACCGGGACGAACGGTCGCCAGTGCCAGCGCGGTCCGGCGCCCTGAATACCAGGCCGCCAGACTGGACAGGAATCACGTAGAGAACGCGGGAACTGCGAAAGAGGCCCGGCAGCGTGGTCGATCCAGATCAGCCCGACGGCCAACAAGGGCCCACCACAGCAGGATTGGAGTCGGCCGAGCGGCAGCAGCCACCATGGCCTGGCTGGTTCATGCACGCGCATCACTGACCTGGAACAGTTACTTGAACCTTCGAATGGCCGCGATTACTCGATCGAGATCTTGCGCAGCAGGTTGAAGTCCGACAGCATCTTGCCGGCGCCGAGGACGACCGACGACAGCGGATCCTCGGCGACCTGCACCGGCAGCCCGGTTTCCAGCGCGCAGCCGCTCGTCCATCTTCTGCAGCAGCGCGCCGCCGCCGCGTCAGGACGATGCCGCGATCGCAGATGTCGGCCGACAGCTCCGGCGGAATGCGCTCGAGGCCGTCGCGCACCGCCTGGATGATCATGCCGGATCGGCTCGGCGAGCGCCTCGCGGATCTCGCCGTCGTTCATCGATGATCGTCGTCGGCTTGCCCTCGAGCTGATGACGTCCCTTGACCTCGATCGTCCTCGGCTTGTCGAGCGGCGCCGCCGATCCGATCTCCATCTTGATGCGCTCGGCCGTGCGCTCGCCGATCAGCAGGTTGTGCTCGCTTGCGCGACCCACAGCGTGATCGCCTCGTCCATCGCGTTGCCGGCGACGCGGACCGACTTGCTGTACACGATGCCGGCCAGCGAGAGCACCGCGATGTCGGTCGTGCCGCCGCCGATGTCGACGATCATGTTGCCCGACGGCTTCGGTGATCGGCATGCCGGCGCCGATCGCCGCCGCCATCGCCCTCTTCGATCAGGTGAACCTCGCTGGCCTTCGCGCGGTAGGCGCTGTCCTTGACCGCGCGGCGCTCGACCTGCGTGATCTCCGACGGCACGCCGATGATGACGCGCGGGCGGACGCAAGCGCTTGCCCTTGTGGGCCTTGCTGATGAAGTAGCCGAGCATCCGCTCGGCGGCCTCGAAGTCGGCGATGACGCCGTCGCGCATCGGCTTGATGGCGGTGATGTTGCCGGGCGTGCGCCCGAGCATCTCCTTCGCTTCGTTGCCGACCGCCTCGATCTGTGGCGTTGACGTTGTTGAAGGCGACGATCGACGGCTCGCTGAGGACGATCGCCGCGGCCGCGTGCGAAGACGCAGGTGTTGGCGGTGCCGAGATCGATCGCCAGGTCGTTCGAGAAGACTCGCCAACGCTCCGAGCAGCACGAGGACTCTCCAGTCTGTCGTAGCGGTGATCCGACCTGACGCTCGTTATCGGTTCGAGCTGTGCGCGACTGCACGGCAAGAGAGTGCCCGAACTTCAGATCGCACGGCGTCGTTGAAGTCGCACCGAAGTCGAGTCGATCACGTGTCGAAGTTGCCGTACACGTATCTGCACAGCTCGCGACGATTTCGGTTCTGTGGAGCGCCTCCGAACTGGCATCTCGCTTGGCTCGACCAGCGGCGGAGGCATCATGACAGAGGACAACAGGTCGCTGCCTCTCCGCAGCGCAGCGGCGTCGAGCGGGCGACCTCGCTCGGTCAGTCATGGCCCGCGGACGCTGGTTCGCGGCCAGGATGCGTTTCCTCAGCCGGATGTTCTTCGGCGTCACTTCCACCAGCTCATCGTCGTTGATGAACTCGATCGACTGCTCGAGGCTGAGCAGGCGCGGCGGGATCGATGCGGATCGCCTCGTCGGCGGTCGAGGCGCGCATGTTCGTCTGCTTCTTTTCCTTCGTGACGTTGACGTCCATGTCGTCGCTGCGCGCGAGTTCTCGCCGATGATCATCCCTTCGTAGACCGGCGTCTGCCGGCTCGATGAAGATCTCGCCGCGCTCCTGCAGGTTCCAGATCGCGTAGGCGGTCGCGACGCCCGGCGCGATCGGCGACGAGCGCGCCGGTCGTGCGCGACGGAATCGCGCCGTGCCACGGCTCCCAGCCGGCAAAGAGGTGGTTCATGATGCCGGTGCCCTTGGTGTCGGTCAGGAACTGCGACCGGAAGCCGATCAGCCCGCGCGCCGGGATGCGGAACTCGAGCCGGACGCGCCCGCTGCCGTGGTTCACCATCTTCGTCATGCACGCCGCGCCGCGTGCCCGGCCTGCGCGATGACCACGCCCTGGAACTCCTCGGGCGACGTCGATGACGAGGTCCTCGACCGGCTCCATCTTCACGCCGTCGATTTCCTTGGTGACGATGTCCGGCCGCGACACCTGCAGCTCGAAGCCCTTCGCGGCGCATCATCTCGATCAGGATCGACAGCTGCAGCTCGCCGCGGCCGATCACCTTCATCTGCTCGGGCGAGTCGGTGTCCTCGACGCGCAGCGAGACGTTGCCGAGCAGCTCCTTCGTCGAGCCGGTCGCGCAGGTTGCGCGACGTCACGTACTGGCCGTCGCGCCCGGCCATCGGCGAGGTGTTCACGCCGAAGATCATCGACACCGTCGGCTCGTCGATCGCGATCGGCGGAATCGCGACCGGGTGCTCGACGGATCGCGATCGTCTCGCCGATCGTGATGTCCTCGATGCCGGCGAGGCAGACGATGTCGCCGGCGGCCGCGCTGCTCGATCTCCACGCGCTTCAGGCCGTCGAACGCGAAGAGCTTCGTGATCTTCGTCTGCTGGATGGCGCCGCCGAGCTTCAGCACCGCGACGGGATCGTTCAGCTTCACCGTGCCGTTGAAGATGCGGCCGATCGCGATGCGTCCGAGATAGTCGCTCGAGTCGAGGTTGGCGACGAGGATCTGCAGCGGCGCCGTCGGGATTGCCGCGCGGCGGCGGCACGTGCTCGACGATCGCCTCGAACAGCGGCTGCAGGTTCTCGCCGGCGTCGCCCGATCGACGCGTCGCCGCGCCCTCGCGCGCGTTCGTGTAGAGGACGGGAAACTCGATCTGCTCCTCGGTCGCGTCGAGGTCGATGAACAGGTCGTAGACCTCGTTCAGCACTTCCTGCGGCCGCGCGTCGGCGCGGTCGATCTTGTTGAGCACGACGATCGGCGGCAGCCCGCGCTCGAGCGCCTTGCGCAGCACGAACCGCGTCTGCGGCAGCGGCCCTTCCGACGCGTCGACCAGCAGCATCACGCCGTCGACCATCGACAGCGTCCGCTCGACCTCGCCGCCGAAGTCCGCGTGGCCCGGCGTGTCGACGATGTTGATGAGCAGGTCCTTGTAGTGGACGGCGGTGTTCTTGGCGAGGATCGTGATGCCGCGCTCGCGCTCGAGGTCGGTGTTGTCCATGACGCGCTCGGCGACGGCATGATGGATGGCGCGGAACGCGCCGCTCTGCCGCAGCAGCGCGTCCACGAGCGTGGTCTTGCCGTGATCGACGTGCGCGATGATCGCGACGTTGCGGCGCAGCGGGTTGGCGATCTGCCGCGTCTTGTGGTGAACAGGCATCTGATCAGTATAGGTGGAGCTCATCGATACGTCACTTCTCCGTTGATTGCCGCACGCATGGTCTCTACCATTTGATGCAGGTGCCTGCCGTGGACTCGCCGCTCATGCATTCCGTGCTTGGTCGTCGACGACGACGTATCTCTGCGGCCCATGCTCGCGACGTGGGTCAACCGGTTCGGTTCTGCGCCTTCGAGGCGCCATCGGCCGAAGATCGCGCTCGAGCATCTCGAGCGACACCCCGGCCGACATTGCGCTCTGTGACGTCAATATGCCGGGACGCGATGGCGTGTGGCTCGCGGCCCGCATACGCGAGCGCTTTCCGACCACGGCCGTCATCATGGCCGACGTCCGTTGACGACGCGGACGATCGCGGTCTCCACGCTCAGCAACGACGTCGTCGATTACCTGCTGAAGCCGTTCGACAGCAGCCGCCTCCGCGAGGCGCTCGCGCTCGGTCTCGACTGGCACCGTGCGAGCGTGGGCGACGAGGATCTGCACCACGCGCTTCAGGCGCGAATGCGCACGCAGGCGCGCGACGGTCGCGGCGGCGCTCGCCGGCGCGCAGCCGACCGCCTACGCAGGCTGTCGGACAGCCTTATCGCGATGCTGCAGCTGCACGAGAAGGATGGACGCGGCCACGCCACGCGCGTCGCCGCGGCTCGCCGATCGCGCTCGCCGATGAACTCGGCGATTGGAGACGGCGAGATCGAGGAGCTGGAATACGGCGCGATGCTCCATGACGTCGGCAAGATCGACATGCCGGCCGAAATCCTCTACAAGCCTGCGCCGCTCAACGAACGCCGAATGGGACGTGATGCGCACGCATCCGCAGGTCGGCTACGACCTGGTCAGAAAGCTCCCCCAGTTTGCCCGCGCTGCCGAGATCGTCCTCGCGCATCACGAGGCGTTCGACGGCAGCGGACTACCCACACGGTCTCAAAGGGGATGACATTCCGATCGGCGCGCGCATCCTCACCATCGCCGACTCCTATGATTCGATGACGCATCCACACACGCAGCGGCCTGCGATGCCGGCGGAGATGGCGGTGCGTGAAATCGAGCGGTGCAGCGGATCGCAGTTCGATCCGAATGCGGCTGCGGCGCTCGGACGCGTGCTGATGCACGCGACGGAGAAGAACGGAGTCGTAGCGTCTACACGCGCGTCCGCAGCCCCTGCCGGATCGACATCACGAACGACGACGATCGTCAAAACGATCGCGGCAAGCCAGAGTGAGTTCGCGACAGCGAGGCTCATCGGCCTCAAGCCGAACATGCCCGCCATGGCCGCCATCGGAATCACCGCGAGAACCAGAGCCACGAGCGCCAGCAGCCATGCCCATGCGCGACTTCTCATGTGTCACCCCTCACTCAGGTCCGACCTGACATGGGTCCGGCTTAGCCGACCAGGTCGCAAGCGCCGGTCATACCGAGTCTGTTATGCTGCGCGCAAATGCGCTCAACAATAGTTGCCACAACTGTTCTGCTCGCAGCCGCGGCCGGCGCACAGGCGCCCCAGGCGTGGAGCGTGAAAGTTCAGCCGCTTCGAGCTCGCCGCCGGGCGCAGGCAGCAGCGGCGTTCAGCTGACGACGTCTCGAAGAAGCGGCGTGCTCGTCAGCTGGTTCGATTCAGACAACGATGAGCCGACGCTGAAGTTCGCGGAACGGACCGCATCAGGCTGGACCGCAGCCGATCAAAGCCGCCTCAGGTGAAGACTGGTTCGTGACGGATGCCGATACGCCTTCGGTCCTTCGCCTCTCGAACGGCACGCTGGTCGCCGACTGGATGCAGGCCAGCAGCGAAGAGTTCGAAGCCTCCAACCTGCGGCTCACCTATTCAAAAGACGACGGCAAAACGTGGTCGAAGTCGTTTCTTCCTCATCACGACGGCACCATCACGCAGCATGCGTTCGCAACGCTCTTCGAGCGGCCGGCCGGGAGCCTTGGGCTCGTCTGGCTCGATGGGCGCCTGACGGTCAAGGATCGCGAGCAGGGACCGATGACGCTCCGCTATGGCGCGTGCGACGCGCAGTGGAAACAGATTTCCGACCGGGGCATCGACACGAAGGTGTGCGACTGCTGCACGACGAGCGTCGCGATGACCGCCGATGGGCCGATAGCGCGTCTACCGCAACCGGACGGATGATGAAATCCGCGACATCTACGTCTCACGCTACGAGATGGGCGCGTGGACCGCCGGCAAGCCGGTCCACAACGACGGCTGGCATGATCGAGGCGTGCCCGGTGAACGGGCCGGTCCGTCAGCGCGCACGGCAAGCGATGTCGTGGTCGCCTGGTTCGTGGCGAAGAACGACCAGGGACAGTCCTTCGCGGCGTTTTCGAACGATGCCGGGCGCTCGTGGCGACCCGATCAGGCTCGACGATGGATCGTCGCTCGGCAAGGTCGATATCGAGATGCTCGACGACGGCAGCGCCGTCGCGGCGTGGATCGAGTTCGCGAATCAGCGCGGGCAGTTCCGCATGCGGCGCATCGAACGTTCGGGCGCGAAGTCGGCGCCCGATCACCATCGCCGGCGCATCGGGCGGCCGACGTCGGCGGCGTGCCGCGGCTCGCGCGGTCTGGAAATGAGCTGGTGTTTGCGTGGGTCGAGACGCCGGAAAGCGGAGGCGTGGGAACCGTGAAGACCGCGACCGCGGCGTTACCGCATTGATGCCGCCGTTAACCGTCCACTTCCATCCGTCCTTCGGACGGACGATCGTCTGGGCGCGCAACCAGTGATCCGCGGCGTTCCTGCCCGGGTTGCCAGTGATGACGACGCGCTCGCCGGGCTTCAGCGTCATGCTCGTCACGCCCTCGGTGATCGAGCTGCCCGCGCGCTTCCCATTCGACGGTCCACCGCTGCATTTGCCGATTCGCATCGAGCGCCATCACCTGCAGCAGCGCATGCGGGTTGCGGTAAGACGAACTGCAGCAGCTCGCCATCGATCGACAACTGCTTGTTCTCGAGATAAGTGGCACGCGAACGAGTGATGCGCGTACGCCCGCCCGCCGCAGGTCAGTGCGCCAGCCATGAGCAGGAGGCCGATGGCGGCTCGGTTCATCGGGACCCCTAATAGTAAATAGACCAGGGTCAGGGCTGACCCCTGAAGAGTACCTGAATTATTTGTCAGGTGGTCACCTGGACATTCCAGCTGAGAATCGCCAGCCCACGATAACGGACGTCATGCTGAGGAGAAGGCCGCCGGTGCACAGGCTGACAATGATGGTGTTCCAGACCCACCCCGCCTGATAGAGGCCCGGAAAATCGAGGCTGTGCAGGCCGTGATACAGCCACCTGACGCGGCGGCCGCTGGGCCGTCTCGCGCTGGATCAAGCGCGCCGTCGCGCGCGGCGAGTACAGCCAGCTGCCGGCAGCATCCGCATACTTGACGCGCAGCACCGGCAGCGGCCGCTCGGCGGCCCGATCGTAGTAGTAGCTGTCGTAGCTGCCGTCAGCCATTCGACTTCCCGCGTGCGCGATGTTCGGCATCGCGGCGTCGCAGCCGCGACGAGCAGTTCCGCTTCGCTGAATCCGCTTTTAGCGCGGGACCGCGGTCGGCGGTCACGAGCAGCGTGCGACCGGCCGGATCCTGCGCACGATAGAACGGCGCGCCCATGAACTGAATCAGATCGAGTTCCTTGTCGCGGACCCGAAGGCTCCACCCTGCGCGTCATCGGGACCGCGCCGCAATGCATCAAGTGCCTGTTCCGGCGTGACGGTGAACCGCGAGGCATCGATACGCAGTTCCACGAACGGCGATGAGTTGGTCACGTTCGGGCGCGGTGTCTTCGGTTACGCCCCACGGCTCCATCGACAGCATTCCGCTGAAGACCCATGTCAGCGTGATGAGGCCGAAGGTCAAGCCGGCGTAGTGATGCCACCGCAGCCATCCCACGTACGGCGTCGACAGACAAGCCGTGGCGATAGCGCCGCGACACACGAGTAGCGATACAGGCCGATCACGAGGCCGAGGACGCAGAGGACGCAGCCGACGAGCGAGCCGTAGACGATCAGGTTTGCCCAGAGCGGACCGCGGACGCGAAGCGGCCGGAAGTAGAACCAGTGCATCACCGGACCCGCATAGCCCCAGAAGCGGCTCGTGCGATCCGTCTTCATCGCAATCTCGCCGGTGTTCGCCGCAACGTAGACGTCGGTCGACTCGGAGTCGCCCAGCGAGATCACGTGCAGCGGACCGGTGGTGCGGACCGCGGTCTCGATCGTCCACTGGTCTGGCTCGTCGGAGGTGTGTGGACAACATGCGCGGTCGCGCGCTGCTCGGGAAAGGCGTCGCGCACGACGTCGAGCGCCGCATCCGTGTCGACAGCGCTTCGAGCACGCTGCCGTCATCGCCGAATACGGTCACCCACTCGCCCTGGACGAAGAACGCGATAGACCGGACGGCGCGCGGAGCGTGGAGAGCCGGATGCGCGCTGGAGCTTCGGCCGAGCTGCGCATGCTCGAGCGCCTCGGCCGGCGTCAGATGGATGGATGCGGGATCGAGCGCGGACAGCCGCGCCACGCGCTCGGCCGGATCGTACTGCGGCATCCGCGCATAGATCATCACCAGGCCAGACGCAAACCAGATGACGAAAATCAGGCAGAAGACGAGCCCGACGTAGCGGTGGATCGGCGTCAGCAGGGCGATCGGCGCGCTTCACGGTCGGGAAGGATAGCCGAAGGCGGGCCGGTCCGGCTAACGCCGGACCCCACCGATTCGATTGTGGGGTCCGCCTTTAGGCGGACCTACCGAGCGCGGCGGCGGTGACGAATCGCGGCTCGATGTCGACCGGCACGCTGGCGAGCCGATCGAGCACGCGCTGGACGGACGGCCGGACGACCGCCATCTTCGCGATCATCTGCTTCGGCGTCCACGTAATCCGCCGACGGCCTCCATCGTCATCAGCTCGCGCGTGAGATCGATGACGTTCTGCTTGATGCGGGCCGGATTGACCGCGAAGGTGCCATCAGGCGCAGACGGTGACGCCGCCGTTGTCGAGGAAGTAATTCAGCTGGATGGCGACGCCGCGGCCGTGCGCCTCGTTCACGCCGAAGCGGATCGAGCGGAACATCGACGCCAGGTAGGTCGTGTACATCGTCTGCTCGAACTTCTTATCGAGCTTGCCGCGGTCGACGAGGAACTGCAGCGCGAAGCAGTCCCGAGATGTCGGCCTTCGCTTCCTCGATGGTGCTGTAGGTTTCCTTCAGCTCCTGGCGCACGGTCGTCGGGCGCTCGCCGACGACGATGTTGTGCGGACCCAGGCCGTGCATCAGCTCGTGCATCAGGATGTGCGTGAAGAACGCATCGAAGTCGACGCTCGCCTGGTCCTTCGCGGCGAGCGCGACCTTCGAGATCGGCACGAGCACCTTCTCGAACTTGGCGTCCTGCGTGTTCTTCAGCATGACGCGCTTGGCGCCCTTCTCCGCCGTGATGCGCTCGTCGTTCGGCAGGTTGAAGGCGGCCGTCTGCACGCCGCGATTGCCGTCGCCGGACGAGAAGACCACGTTGACGACGCGAATCGGCGCGAGCGCGCCGAGCCTCGGGTTGCGATACTTCGGATCGATCGGCAGGTTGTTCTCGATCTCCTGCAGCTCGGCGCCGAAGCGCGCCAGCTTGTTGCGTCTCCTGCGTCGTCGCGCACGGTGATGAACGCCTCGAACGCCGCCTTGTAGTTGAACCACTCGTCCTCGTACACCTCATACGGGCCGATCGTCGGCTCGATGCGTCGCGTCGAGCTCCATCCACGCCACGTCGCTGTCGTAATAGTCGTTCGCTGATGAACGCCTGCGCGCGCTTCTCGAGGAACGCCTTGAGCGTCGGCTGCGTTCGTCAGCGCGGCGGCTTCCCTCAGCAGCGCCGCGGCGTGCGCCAGCTCGCCCTGGTATTCGAAGCTGTAGGGCACCGCGATGAACTTGCCCTCGGCGTTGCGCCGGATTGTCGTGTAGAACCCGGTCGCGAACGTCCGTCTGCGCACCCGAGAGCGTCGAGATCCATTCCTCGACCTCGCTCCTTCGTGGCGTCCGCCGGATAGAAGTTCGCCTGCTCGGGCTTGGCGGGCGCGCCGGGGATGAACGGCTCGTCGTGATCGAGGCGCGACCACGGGCCCTTGTTGAGAAGAAAGTAATGCTGCCGGGCGCGTCCGAGCTCGCGACGTATCCTGCAGCAGACTCGAGGAGCATGGTCTCGTTGCCGGCCCAGACCTGGCGCAGGAACAGCGTGTCCATCACCTTGGCCGCTTCGACGAGCTTGCGCGAGCGCCTGCCGCTCGTTCGCGGGCAGCTTGCGTGACATCGGCTGACAGATCGACCGGCGGCAAATCGCGCGGTCATTTGCCTTCAGTTGATCTACGTTCGGGCGCGGCACTGGTTCTGCGCGCCGACGGCGCACGCTCGCTGCAACGATGGACGCCATAAAGAGATTTCTCATCAGCGTCTGCCGGGTCCCGAAGGACCCGGCCGTTCTCGATCGAATCAGTGAATGCCGCCGCTGGCGATCTGCAGGCCGGCGGGATCGGCGCCGAGACGCCGAATCGCCGTCTCCCACATCTGGTCGGCCGGCACGTTGAAAATCAACGCGGGGTCGACGTCCATCGTCAGCCATGCCGACGCGGCGATTTCCCGATCGAGCTGGCCGGCCTCCCAGCCCGCGTAGCCGACGAGACACGCGCGCGCGGTGACGGCGGCGTCTGCAGCAGCTGCAGCGTCAGCTCCTTCGACGCCGACAAGCAGCAGACCGGGACAAATCTCGCCGCTGCTCGTCGTCCGGTCCCTGCGCTTCCGACATCAGCACCCACGTCCGCTGCGGATCGACGGGCCCGCCAATCCAGAGTTTCAGGTCGGGATCGACACGCACGGGCGGCTCGGTCTTGACCAGCGTCCAGGCCGGTTCTTCCATCCTGCCGGTTCACGACGAGGCCGAACGCCCCTTCGTCGGTGTAGTCGCAGAGCAGGACGACGGTCCTGGCGAAGTTGGGATCGGCCATCTGCGGCATCGAGAGCAGAAGGATCGGGGCGGCGTCGGCCATGGACTTGATCTTAGCCTGCCTCGCCGAGGCCTGCCGCGCCCGAGCGCGATCGCCCAATCGACATGCTCCGCCACCATCGGATCGGCAGCCGACGGCTGATCGGCGCGATGCGCTCCTGCAGCACGGCGAGCGCATCCGCGTCGCCGCTGTTGCCGATGGCGACGGCCAGGTTGCGCCGCAGGCCCGTGAGCTTGGCGCGTGTCATCGCGCTGCCCTTCAACAGCGCTCGCAAGTCGCTGTCGGGCCGTCGCCAGAGCTCGACGAGGCCGCGGCAGATCGAGTCCCGTCGCGCGGCTGCCACGGCATGTCCGCGGAGACCGACGCTGGCTGGTTGTGCGGGCAGACGTCCTGGCAGATATCGCAGCCGTAGACGTGATTGCCGAGCGCGGCGCGGTACTCGTCGGGGATGCGCGGTGCGAAGCTCGATCGTCAGGTACGAGATGCAGCGGGTCGAATCGAGGACACCGGAGTCGACGAGCGCGCCGGTCGGACAGGCATCGAGGCAGCGGCGGCACGATCCGCATTGCTCGAGCGCCTGCGTGTCGGGCTCGAGTGGAAGCGTCGTGATGATCTCCGCGAGGAACAGCCAGGAGCCATGCTCCGCGTTGATCAGGCACGTGTTCTTGCCGATCCATCCAAGGCCCGCATACTGCGCGTAGACGCGCTCCTGCACCGGGCCCGGTATCGACGTACGCGCGCGCGTCGAAGGGCGCTGGCGATTCCGCGCGCATCCACGTCCAGCAGCGCGTCGAGCCGCTCCTGAAGCACGTCGTGGTAGTCGTCGCCGCGCGCATAGCGTGCGATCGACGGCCCGAGTCAGGTCAGGTGATGCCGACTCCAGTGATGACTCCGACTCAGCGTGAGTCGGGTCATCACCGGACTCCGACTCGGTGTTGCATAGATCGTCCCGGTGACGATGACGCTGCGCGCGCCGGGGACGACGTTGCGCACGTCGGCGCGGCGCTCGGCCGAGCGCGCCATGTACGCCATCTCGCCGGCGTAACCGTGCGCGAGCCACTCCTCGAGAAACGTCAGCTCTGGAAAATTGTCAGCGGGAGCGATGCCGCACAGATCAAAGCCGAGCTGACGCGCCTTCGCTTTGATGCGCATCTGCCGTGAGCACGTCAGCTGCGAGATACGAGTTGCCTGACGACGTACGGAAGAATTCCGCCGTGGCGGAATGCCACCAGCTCCTCTGGTGTGTCGACGCGCGCCATCACGGTGAATTCTCGCACGCTGCCGTCGGCGGACTTCGCCTGCACGCGGACGTCGCCGCGCGGCTTCAACGCGCGAACCCGCGCCGAGGAGGCTGTACTCCTCGGTTCCAGTCAGCTTGAGTGACGCCGCGGTCTCGCCGCCTTTGAACTGCAGCGGCAGCACGCCCATGTTCACGAGATTGCTGCGGTGAATACGCTCGAATGACTCGGCAATCACCACTTTGACGCCGAGCAGGTAGCGTCCCCTTCGCCGCCCAGTCGCGCGATGACCCGGAGCCGTATTCCTTGCCGGCGATCACCATCAGCGGCACACCTGCGGCGTGATATCTGCACCGATGCGTCGTAGATCGACACGACGTCGCCGCCCGGCTGGTAGGTGGTCCAGCCGCCTTCGGTGCCCGGCGCGAGCTGGTTGCGCAGCCGCGTGTTCGCGAACGTGCCGCGCACCATCACTTCGTGATTGCCGCGCCGCGCGCCATAGGAGTTGAAGTCCGACGGCTTCACGCCGCGCTCGATCAGATACTTCCCGCCGGGCTGTCGGCCTTGATCGATCCCGCGGGCGAAATGTGATCGGTGGTGATGCTGTCGCCAAGCAGCGCGAGGACACGCACGCCCGCCAGGTCGATTGGCGGCGGCGGCGTCATCGTCATGCCCTCGAGGAACGTCGGCTTGCGGATGTAGGTCGACTCGTCCCACGCATAGCGGTTGCCTTCGGGCACGGGCAGCTTCTGCCACCGCTCGTCGCCCTTGAAGACGTCGCTGTAGCACCGCTTGAACATCTCGGCGGTCACCGCGCGCTGCATCGTCGCCTGGATCTCCTGCTCGGTCGGCCAGATGTCCTTCAGGATAAACGGGCTTGCCGAACGGCGTCCTCGCCGAGCGGCTCGGTCGTGAGGTCCTTGGTAATCCAGCCGGCGAGCGCGTAGCGCCACGACGAGCGGCGGCGACGCGAGGTAGTTCGCGCGCACGTCCTGCTGGATGCGCCCTTCGAAATTGCGGTTGCCGCTCAGCACGGAACAGACGACGAGATTCTTTTCGCGAATGACGGCGGACACTTCGTCCGGCAGCGGACCGCTGTTGCCGATGCAGGTCGTGCAGCCATAGCCCACGAGATCGAAGCCAAGCTGGTTGAGGTACGTCGACAGCCCCGCCGCGTCGAGATATTCGGTCACGACCTTCGATCCGGGCGCGAGGCTGCTCTTCACCCACGGCTTCCGCGTCAGGCCCGCGCTCGACCGCTTTCTTCGCGACGAGGCCCGCGCCGATCATCACGCTCGGATTCGACGTGTTCGTGCAGCTCGTGATCGCGGCGATGACGACCGCGCCGTGATCGAGCTCCTCGAGCGCCGGATCGGCGACCGCCACGCCTGATTGCGCCACCGCACCGGTCGCCAGTCGCAACACCCTGTCGCGCGCCGCCGGCATCAGCCTTCGCCGTCTTCGGCGCGACCTGCATCGTCGGCAGCGCCACCTGGAACGCCGCTTTCGCATTCCTCAACGACACGCGATCCTGCGGGCGTTTCGGTCCCGGCGAGGCTCGGTTCGACGGTCCCGAGCTGCGAGCTCCACCGTGTCGTGAGTAGACGGCATCCGGGCGCGCCGTCGACGCGGAACAGTCCCTGTGCGCGCGCGTACGCCTCGACCAGCTGCACGTGCGACTCGTCGCGGCCGGTCAACCGCAGGTAGTCGAGCGTCATGTCGTCAATCGGGAAGATCGCGACCGTCGCACCGTACTCGGGACACATGTTGCCGAGCGTCGCGCGATCCGCAATCGTCAGGTGCTTCAAGCCTTCGCCGAAGAACTCGACGAACTTGCCGACGACGCCCTGCTTGCGCAGCAGCTCGGTGATCGTGAGCACGAGATCGGTCGCCGTTGCGCCCTTCGGGCAGCGCGCCTGTCAGACGCACGCCGAGCACCTGCGGAATCAGCATCGAGCTCGGCTGGCCGAGCATCGCGGCCTCCGCCTCGATGCCGCCGACGCCCCAGCCGACGACGCCCAGGCCGTTGACCATCGTCGTGTGCGAATCGGTGCCGAACAGCGTGTCGGGATACGCGACGGTATTGCCGTCAACCGTCTCAGCGAAGATCACGCGCGCCAGGTGCTCGATGTTGACCTGGTGGACGATGCCGGTGTCGGGCGGCACGACCTCGAAGTTGTCGAAACGCGCGCTGGCCCCAGCGCAGAAACGCGTAGCGCTCCCGGTTGCGCGAGAACTCGAGCTCGGCGTTGAGCGAGAAGGCATCCGGCCGGGCGAAATAATCCACCTGCACCGAGTGATCGATGACCAGCTCCACGGGCTGCAGCGGGTTGATGCGATCGGGATTCGCCGCCGAGGTCGACCATCGCGTCGCGCATCGCGGCGAGATCGACCACGCACGGCACGCCGGTGAAGTCCTGCAGGAGCACGCGCGCCGGCATGAACGAGATTTCCTTCTCGACGTTTGCGCGTCGCTTTCCATTCAGCGAGCGCCTTGATGTCGTCGGCCTTTACGAACGCATCGTCTTCGCGGCGCAGCAGATTCTCGAGCAGGATCTTCATCGATGCAGGCAGCCGTGAGACGCCGCTGAAGCCGGCCTTCTCGAGCGCGGGCAGGCTGTATATCTGAACTGTTTGTCCGCCTGCGCGGATCTCGGTGCGGGTGTTGAAACTGTTTCGTGTGGTCATACCAACCCAAGATCATACTTCGCTGATCAGGTTTCAGGTCTCGGTTCCAGGTGTCAGCGGCTCGTGACACCTGACACCTGATCACCTGACACCTGATCGCTACTTAATGGGCATCCAGATTGCGACCGTGAAGCGTGGAGGTGTCCCTCATGGACCAGAACAAGAACACCCAAGGTCAGCAGGGTCAGGGTCAGCAGAATCAGGGCCAGCAGAACCAGGGTCAGCGGCAGGGTTCGCAGGGCAATCAGAACTGGAACGACCCGTCGCAGCCGAACACGAATCGCAACCCGGCTGAAGGCCCACGCGATCAGACACGCGCCAGCCGGAACAAGACCAGCGGCAATCGCGGCAACGTGGGCAACGAGGAGCGCGACGCCGGCCGTCAGGGCGAAAGAATTCGAGCGGGATCTCCAATCGCGGGATGAGCGAACGCGACGAGCAGGCCGATCTGCCGAGCCGCGGTTCCAGCAGCGACGATTCGAGCGACCAGTCAGAGCGTTAACCGGAAACGGCGTCGGAGTCAGGCGATGACCCGACTCCGCGTCCTCGCGTGCGACAGCGAGGACGGCTTCGGCCGCTCGCGCGCTGGCGCCCGGTGCTCCAAGCCGTTCCCGCACCTGCCTCAATTCATCCCGGGTCCGCCGCGACAGCTCGGGGTCGGTCAGAAACCGAGATGGTTTCGGCGGCCACGCGCTCGGGGGTGAAATGCTCCTGGATGAGCTCCGGCACAACCCGCTTTCCCGCGACCAGGTTCGCCATCGCGCACGTATCGACCCGGACGAACGGTTTTCCGATTCGATACGTCAGCGGCGACAGCCGATAGACCACGACCATCGGCCGCTCGTGCAGCGCTGCCTGCACGGTCGCGGTGCCGCGACGCGGTGATCACGACATCCGACGCCGCGAGCACGTCGTCGGTGCGCTCGCGACATCGGTCAGTGAAGCGGCATCGCGCACCGAGCAGGGCTGCGACAGGATCATCGGTGGGCTCCGACTTTAGCGGACCATCAGAGGCTCGAACGACTCATCTGCGAGATTCGGCGCGGCCGCGATCAGAAACTGGACGTCCGGCACACGCATGCGAATCAGCGGGAGCGATGCGGCCATCGCGGGAACGATCCGTGTCAGTTCATTCGTTCTGCTTCCGGGCAGCAACGCGACCGTCGGGGCCTCGGGATCGAGACCATGCTCGCGAAGCAGCGCGGCTCTCGGCTGCTGCACACGGACCAGATCGACCAGCGGATGGCCGACGAATTCAACAGGAATACCTGCACGCCGGTACAGCTCTTCCTCGAATGGAAAGATGACCAGCACGCGATCGACAAACCGCTTCATCGTCTCCATGCGGCGCGCGCCGCCAGGCCCAGAGCTGCGGGCTGATGTAATAGACGACTGGAATGCCGAGCCGATGCAGCGCCGCCATCAGGCGGAAGTTGAAATCCGGAAAATCGATGGCCACGAAGACGTCGGGCCGCTGCTCGCGCGCCACCGCCGTCAGACGTCTCAACATGGCGAAGGAGCGCGGGAGCACGCGGATCGCTTCGGTCAGGCCCGTCACGGAAAGTCCCTGGAAGTCGCCGACCAGACGCGCGCCCGCCGCGGCCAATCGCTGGCCGCCGAAACCGAAAACCTCCGCGGCGGGCTCGCGATGGAAAATCTCGGAGACCAGGGCGCCCGCGTACAGATCACCGGACGGCTCGCCGCACGAGATCATGATGCGCATCGCTGCGGGACTGGTCAGAGCGGCTGCTGAAAGAGCATCGGGTCGATCGCAGTATTGAACGTGACGCCCTTCAGCGTGCGATCGAGAATCTTGCGACCGTCGCGGCTCACCGACGCCTTGAACGGCACGTCGATGCCGTTGACCTTGCGGTAGTCGGAGAACGTCTCCTCCGCCTGCGAGGGACGCCCGTCTGGACCCGGCGTCGCATACGTCTGCCTGACGATGCGATAGTCGCGGTCGATATAGAGGCGAACCGGCTCCAGACCCTCGCCGCGGACCTCGATCACTTTCAGCACGACGCCGTTGGCCCCTTCTTCCGGAAGCTGACGCACGGTCAGCCGTCCCTCGGCGGCGGCGATCAGCAGCGGGAACGTATCGCGGCGGACGGTCGCCGCGAAATCGTTGCGCATCGCCGGCGGCGCCGCGGACACGCCCGCCGGATCCTTCACCCAGGCGGTGCCGCTGTTGTACGCCTGGACGCTCTGCTGCGCCGCAAACGTCGCGTCGACGCGGAACTTGTCGGGATACACCACGTACGTCTTTGTCGGGATGATCGTCGGGCCGCGCGCGGTCATCGACCGACATGTCCGCATCCACGACGACGGTGCGGATCGCTTTGAGCGCGTCGAGCCCGCCCTTCGCCTGGACTACCCGGTGCAGGAGGTCGTTCGAATCGTTCGGACTTTGGACGTTCGGACCGTTCGGCACGTTCGGAACGTTCGGTCCGTTCTGGTGGGCGCCGGCCGCGGGTTCACCTGAGTCTGGCTGTAAGCAAGCTGCTGAACGAGAACGTAGAACGGTGAACGACCGAACGACCCGAACGGCTCGAACGGTTCGGATGCCCGCCGCCGTTCGCGCTTCAGCGTTCGGCGACATCAGATCGAGCTGATCGACCGGGATGACCTCGTAGCCGCCGAACCCCATCTCCACCAGCTGTGATGCAAAGGCGCTGCGCGTTGCCGACCAGCACGATCGACAGGCGATCGGGCCGGACGTACTGCCGCGCGACACGCTGAATGTCGTCCGGCGTCACCGCGAGCACCCGCTCGCGGAACGATGCCGATCTCCGCAACAGGCAGGTCGTAGAACAGCACGTTGAGGACCTGCGTCGCGATCTGATCGGGCGTCTCGATCGTCAGCGGAAAGCTGCCCGCCAGATAGGCCTGCGCATCCGACAGCTCGCGCTCGCCCGACGCGCTCGCGCGGCAGCCGCGAGAACTCGTCGATCATCAGCCGCAGCGCCTGGCCGGTCGTATCGGTCCGCGTGTCGGTCTCACGCGACGAAATCGCCGGCGTCCTTGCGCGCCTCGGCGTCGGCTTCGGCGCCGTAGGTCAGCCCGCACTGCGACCGCAGCACCTGGTGCAGCCGGTTCGCGCCTTCGCCGCCGAGAATCTTCACGGCGAGGTCCCACGCCATGTAATCGGGATGCTTTCGCGGAATCGCGAGCTGCCCGACGCGGATGCTCGTCTGCACGGCGTCCGGCTTGTCGACGATGACGATCCGCCGCGCGGACGGCGGCGGATCGACCGGCGACGCCGCCGGAAGCGACGTCCGTGGCCAGTCGCCGAACACGCGCTGCGCGCGCCGCGAACGCCTCGTCGCTGCGTCACGTCGCCGACGATGGCGAGGATCATGTTGTTGGGAACGAAATACTGGCGATGGAACGCCAGCAGGTCGTCGCGCGTCAGCGCGCCGAGCGATTCCGCGTGCCGCTGCCCGGCAGCCCGTACGGATGGAAACCGTAGACGAGGCGGTCGAAGACGACGTCGGCGATGTAGCCGGGGTCGTCGGCGTTGACGCGCAGCGACGAGAGGATCTGATCTTTCTGCCGCGCGATTTCCTCCGGCGCAAACGCCGGGTTACGTGCGACGTCGGCGACGAGATCCATCCCGGTCTGGAACGAATCCTTCATCACGATGGCGTTGACGAACGACAGATCGGTGGCCGCGCCCGTGCCCAGGTCGCCGCCGATGAAGTCGATCTGATCGGCGATCTGCTGCGCGTTGCGCGTCGTCGTGCCCTGGTCGAGCAGCGACGCCGTCAGGTTCGCGACGCCGCCCTTGCCCTTCGGATCCTGCGCCGAGCCCGGCGCCGACGAGCAGGCGGATGCTGACCGCCGGCTGCTCGTGATGCAGCACCGCGACGACGCTGCATGCCGTTGGCGAGCGTGCGGATCTCGTACGGCGGGAACTCGACTGCGCGTGCGCCGGCAGCGGACGCGGCGCGGCTCCGACGGCCAGTCGCGCGCTTGTCCGCGCTGCCTGCGCGGCAAATCCCAAGACCCAAATCCCAAACGCCAGAACACAAGACCGATTGGGATTTGGCGCTTGGGATTTGGGACTTGGGATTGTCATCATCGTGCACCCTTCGGCAGGATGTAGAGCACGGTCCGGTTCTTCTCGTGAAATAGCGTCTTCGCGACGCGCTGGATGTCGGCGGTCGTCGAGATTCAGGAAGATGTCGATCTCGGCGTCGGCGGTCGTGATGTCGTTGTGGATCACCGCCGCGTGCGCCAGGTGGAGCGCCTTCTGCTCGTCGGTCTCGCGGCCGATGATGTAGTCGCGCATGAACTGGTTCTTCGCGCGCTCGCAGCTCGTGCGCCGTGACCGCCGTCGGTCTTGAGCGTCGTCGAACTGCGCGAGCATCTCGCGCTCGACGGCCTGGGCGACTGCCCGGCTGGCACGATCGCGACCGCGTAGAACAGGTTCGGATCCTGCAGGATGTTGCGCGCTGCCGAAGGCCGCGACGCGCGATCCGCTTGTCGTAGACGAGCTCGCGCGTCATCCGCGCGCTCTCGCCGTCGAACAGAATCTTCGACGTCAGGTGCAGCGGATACGAATCGGGATGCCCGTCGTAGACGACGTGATACGCGATGACGACGGCCGGGCAGCGGCCATTCCTCCTGGATCGTCGCGCGGCGCTCCTGCGTCTGCTCCGGCTCCTTCGGGATATCGCGCGGCACAGGCCTGGTCGGCCTTCGGCACGCGGCCGAGTTACTGCGTGCACCAGCTGCGTGGCCTGCGCCGAATCGAAGTCGCCGACGATCGTCACCACCGCGTTTTCCGGAACGTAGTACGTGTCGTGGAAATCGCGGACGTCCTCGAGCGACGCCGCCTCGAGATCCTTCATGCTGCCGATCGTCGGGTGCTTGTACGGATGCGTCGTGAACGCGTGGTCGAAGAGGATCTCGTTCAGCCGGCCGTAGGGCTGATTGTCGACGCGCAGCCGGCGCTCTTCCTTGACGACCTCGCGCTCGTTCTCGAACGCGTCGCGATCGACGCGCAGCGTCGCCATCCGATCGGCCTCGAGCCAGCAGCGCGAGCGGCAGATACTGCGCGGGCAGCGTCTCCCAGAACACCGTCGCGTCTTCCTGCGTGTATGCGTTGCTGCGTCCGCCGATGCTCGCGATGATCGACGTGTGCGACTTCGGGCTCGCACGTTCTTCGAGCCCTTGAACATCATGTGCTCGAAGAGGTGCGCGAACCCGGTGCGCCCAGGCCTCTCGTCCCTCGAGCCGACGTGATACCAGACGCGAGACGTGGACGATCGGCGTCGAGTGATCCTCCGAGAGGATCACCCGCAGCCCGTTGGGCAGCGTCGTGATCTGGTAATCGAGCTTCGGAGGATGGACGGCCGCGTACAGCGGCGCGATGAGCGCGGCAGCGCCCAGGAGAATGGTCGCGACAAGCGCATGACGGATCCGGCTCACCAGTCCTAATGATATGAGGTCGCTAACGGCTGACGAAGCGGAAACCGGCGCTCACCCAGCTCAACGCCGAAAAATCGAACGGCGAGGCGTCGATGCGCCGCTCGCCGGCGACGACCAGCTCGATCGCGCCGCGCTCCCCTTCGAAGCGCAGTCCGCCTTCGACGCGGCCTCCGCGTTGTGTATCGCGATTCCGGCTGCCGTCGACGCCGACGAACCGGACGCTGCCCGCGGCAATCGCGCTGACACGCGGGTGCACAGGAATCCGCAAATCGGCGCCCGCGTTCGCTTCCCAGGTGTAGTCGACACTCGACTTCAACAGGACGCCGAGTAGGTCGCCGTGCGGACGAATGCGCAGAGCCCCCCGTCGAACGTCGCGCTCGGCGGCGACGCCGAACATGTTCCAATCCACGGGCATGACCTTTGAACCGATCGCCAAGGTGCCGCGACGTGTGATGCAGCAACGCGGCAATCTCGTATCCATGCGTGCGCGCCGATGTCGCCAGGTCGAGGAGATAGTTTCCCTGGTTGGGATCGAACCGACGGAATTCTCGCCGAGGATCGCCTCGTAGTTGGCGGCGAACGTCGTTCGCGCCTGATTCCGTAATCGACAAAATCCATCTCGCCGCCGAAGTTGGTGTCCCAGACGAACCGCGGATCGTCCTTCGAGAGGTGCTCGGCGCTGAGGTGGAAATCGTAGCGCGGGAAAAGCTGGATCTGCGCCCTGGGCGGCAACGGGAGAGGCGCCCGCGATCATCGCGAGCGCGCACGAGAGCGCGACGAATCACTCGGAGCCTTTGAGCGCGTTGAGCTCGCGAGCTTCGCCTCGAGCTCCTCGATGCGTTTCTTCAGCTCGGGCAGGCGGCCGGAAGACGGCCGCGGCGCGGCGCCACTCGCGCGCGTCGATCGCCGGATAGCCGGCAATCATGGCGCCGGGCTCGACGGAGTTGGTGATGCCGGACTGGCCGACCGCGACGACCCTCTGCCAATCGTCAGGTGGCCGCCGACGCCAACCTGGCCGCCAAACATCACGTCGTCGCCAATCTCGGTGCTCCCCGCGATGCCGACCTGCGCGGCCATCAGCACGTTGCGTCCGATGATGACGCCATGCGCGACCTGCACGAGGTTGTCGATCTTCGTCCCCGCCTTGATGCGCGTCTCGCCGACGGCGGGACGATCCACGGTCGTGTTCGCGCCCAAGCTCCACGTCGTCTTCGATCACCACCGTGGCCACCTGCGGAATCTTCTCGTGCGTGCCGTCACCGCGGCGGACGAACCCGTAGCCGTCGCCGCCGACCACCACGCCGTTCTGCAGCACCACGCGATCGCCGATCGCCACGCGCTCGCGGATGGCGACGTTGGAATGCACGACGCAGTCGGCACCAATGCGCGCGCCGGTGCCGATGGTGACATTGGGAAACACGATGGTGCGGATCGCCGACGGTCGCGCCTTCGCCGACCGCGACAAACGCACCGATCGACACGTCTGCGCCAAGCTTCGCGTCGCGCGCGACCGCGGCCATCGCGTGGACACCTGGCTCAGGTTTCCATTTCGGCGCGAACAATCCAACGGCGCGTGCAAACCCGAGATATGGATCCGGCGTTCGCAGGACCGCAAGTGACGCCCTTCGACTCCGCGCTCAGGGCGCCCCGAGCCTCGTCGAGAGGCGCAGCCGGAGCATCGTCATGAAGGAGCACGGCGGAGGCGCGGGTGGTCGAGAGCGTCGCCAGTACTTCGGATTGGCGACAAAGGTGAGATCGCCCGGGCCGGCGTCTTCGATGCCCGCGACGCGCACGATCTCGATCTCGCCGTCGCCTTCGAGGCGGCAGGCAAGCCGTTCGGCCAGCTCACGCAGCTTCATCGTGGATGGGCCGCAGCATATCAGAGGTGGAGTTACGACGCGCTGACGCACGGCCACGCGTTCGAAGAACGTCGAGAGATGCTGCAGGCGCAGCTGTTCAGCTATTTCGTGCACGCGACGGTCGCGCGCCTCGCCGTTGAGGAGTGCCGCTTCGCGAAGCTTGGTCAGCGGCTCGCACGGCTGTCCCGCCCACATGATGCCGCGCAGTCCCTGTAACGCACCGCGGATCGACAACCAGTGCCCCATCACGCGGAACGCGAAGTAGTAGCCGATGATGTTCGGTCCGGGAATCAGGATGAGCAGCGATCGATCCGATCAGCAGCAGGCTGTCAACGACAAGCCACACGCGATGGCGTTCGTAATCGCGCTGAAGCGTCCGCCGGATCAACGTATGTGCCTGTTCGAAGGTCAGATCCTGCGGATGAAAGGCGACGACCGCCGTCTCGCGCCTGAGGTTCCACAGCAGGCGCTGCTCGGCGATACGCTCGGCGACCCACGCCATGATCCACTCCTGCAGGCGCCCGAGCCGGCTGCCGGCGCGTGACGGCGCGGCACCGCTGCGGCGACGCTCCTCGGCCTGGTGGAGCATCAGCGCAAAACGGTAACGGATGCGTCCGATGATTCCGCTCGAGCCCGGCGTGGGCTGCGGCGCTTCCACGGGCGACTCACAAGTACAGCTCGTACCGGTCCGGCCCGATCGGAATGACGAACACGTCCATTCAACGACGATAGCAGACTTCAGATCGCGGTTCGTCGCCCCGAGAGCAGGTTCACGAGGAACAGGACCACCGCGATCACGAGCAGCACGTGAATGATGCCGCCGGCCACGTGGAGCGCGAAGCCGAGCACCCAGAACAGCAACAACAGGACGATGAGCGTCCAAAGCATGATCAGCCTCCTCAGCAGCCGGACTCTTCCGGCTGTCCCAGATAGAGGGGCAAGCTATGTGCCGGGCGATGTGCTGAGTTATCCGCGCGGCGTTACTGCCGGCGTCTCCGCTCGAGGGGCGACGTCGAGGTGACGGGAACCGCAGGTTTGCCGGCTGCTTCCCACGCGCCGGCGATGATCGCGGCCACGGCCGCGATCGACTTATCGAGCCGATCCTCCATGACGCGTCGCTGCGCGCTGAAAAACGCCTCGTAATAGGCGTCGTCGCAGTACATCGCGATTGCCAATCGCGTCGGCATCGCCCTTGAGGAGCGCGGGGACCAGCTGCGCGTCTTCGAGGACGCGATCGAACACGAAGCTCGCGCGGAGTGGCGATCGGCGGAGCGGGCTTGGGCGCGATCGTGAGACGCGTGCGATAGCGCTCGAACATCGTGCTTCCCCACCGGTTGTGGACGCCATTCTGTCCCGACAGCTGGCCGTTGTAGTTGCTGACCCCGTGCAGCGGCATGTGCGCATCCGAAATGTAGTGCGCCAGCGCCGCTGACAGAAGCAGGACGTCCATCTGCGCGAACGTGTTGCCGCGCCCGAGCGACTCGAAGGCGCGCCGCAGGTTGCCGTACATCTCTTCGGTCCGCCACGGCAGCGTACCTTCCTGCAGGATGCGATCCTTGCCGAACTTCGCCACGGCCTCGTCGTAACTGACGCGGCAGCGCCGTGAACGGGGTATTTGCCGTATCCCTCCCAATCAATGTCGAGGAAATGGTTCGGCGGCTCTTCGGCGAAGCCGGCCGTGCGCCAGGTATCCGGATCGATCGCGCGCTCGACGACCATCGCGCGGTTCTTCTCGAACAGCGGCCGCAGCTCCAGCGGAAGGAGCGCGATCGCTTTGTCCATGATGAAATGATGCGCCTCGTAGCCCCATGCGTGCGCCGGTCGCGGCGCGAGAACTACCAGCACGGTCAGCAGAATAGCGGCTCGCATGCGGCCATTATATTGATCGAATGCTTCGAATCGGCGCGCACATGTCCGTTGCCGGCGGCGTCTCGAAGGCCGTCGAGCGCGCGGTCGTCCACGGATGCGAGGCCCTGCAGATCTTCACGAAGAACGCGAATCAGTGGCTCGGCAAAGCCACTCGACCGCGCCGAAATCGAGCTATTCCGGCAGCGCATCGAGCGAGACCGGAATCACGCCCGTCGTCTCGCACGCCAGCTACCTGATCAATCTCGCCACGACATTCCCTGCGTTGCGCGAGCAGTCGATCGCAGCCTTCATCGACGAGATCGATCGCGCCGAGGCGCTCGGCCTGCTCGGCGTCGTCATTCATCCCGGCACGTGCACGGCCGGACCGAGGACGAGGCGTTGCGGCTGATTGCGGATGCAATCCGCGTGGCGTTCAAAGCCAGGCCGCCGCGTCGAAGACGATGGTGCTGCTCGAACACACGGCCGGCCAGGGTCGCACGCTCGGCCATCGCTTCGAGCACCTCGCCGCGATCATCACGCACCTGCGACGGATCGCGGCGCGTCGGCGTCTGCCTGGACACCTGCCATCTCGTCGCCTCGGGATACGACATCACGACGAGGCGGGCTACCGCGATACGTTCGAGCGGTTCGACCGGCTCGTCGGCATCGATCGGTTGAAGGTCTTTCACGGCAACGACTCGAAGCGAGCCGTGCGGCAGCCGCGTCGATCGTCACGAACATATCGGCCACGGATGCATCGGCCTCGAGCCGTTTCGGAGACTGCTGCATGATGCCCGCTTCGCGGGACTGCCGATTCTGATCGAGACCGAGAAAACAGCCGGCGCGGAGAAGAAGGGCACGGTTGTCGCGGACCCTTTCGATATGAAGAATCTCGACACGCTGCGGAGACTTCGAAGTCAGACTTGCTGACCAGAGCGGCGCGGACCTCAGGGTCCGCGAACTATGGTGCTCTGGGTGAAGTTGCGCGCCGCAACGCCCGGCCCGCCGACGAACCGCATGTCGCCGACAGTCACCCGCGTTCCGCCTGCGGCGGGTTCGAACGTCCAGAACGGGAAAGCGCGACCACACCAGGAACGCGCGGATGTTCGGTGCGTCGCGTGCGACCGCCACTCGCGGATCAGCGTTGTTCTTCGCCACCGCGCCCGGATCGAACCGCACGTTTCGCGGCTGCCACGCGAAGGTGCCCGTCTCGTAACGGTCGCCTGCATCGATGACGACCTGCCGGCGCAGCGGCGTAATCGGCACGGGCCCGACCATCAGCGCCTGCGGTGGCGTTCCTTCGGCCTGGTTGCCAGCGATCGACGATTTCGCCGCGTGCCGCGCGTGCCGACACGATCATGGCGAACACATACGCCGTCGCAAGCACCAGCGAGCCGCGCGCCGGCGCCCACCGAACGCCGGCGCCGTGCAAGCCAGACGCCCGCCCCGAGAACAATCCACAGCCAGGGATCGATGATGAACAGGACATCGCCGTAGAACCAATGCTGGCTGAAGGGCATCAGCAGGCGGACGCCGTAGTTGTTCAGCACGTCCATCAGGATGTGCAGGATCACACCGATGTACGAGAGCAACAGGAGCCGTCCCGGCCGGATTGGCGGATCGCCGCTGGCATCGCGGCGGCCCTTGGGTAACTGGCGCGCAAGAAGAAGGATGGCGAGCGTCAACAGGATCGGCAGGAACCAGATCCGCCAGAATGCCGTGCGTCCAGCCACGGCGGAAGGCGACCGACGGCGTGCTGGTCGCAAAGACCAGCACGTCGATGTCCGGCAGGTTCGACGCGATCATCAGCGTCGCGCTGCCGTATCGGGTCCGGCGCTTCAAGCCCGCCTCGGCGAGCGCCGCCCCGACGAGCGTGTGACAGAGGTTATCCATCCGCCGCGCTCAGCCCAACATCGCGGCGGGGTGTTCCGAGAAGATGAACGCGTCGAACACCAGGATGTGGGCGCCGGTCCTCCAGGCATCGCGCGGCAGTCCTGCTTTGACACACGTGTGATCGAGAAACGTCTCGCGATCCCACCCGTGGTCGGTTGCCACCTGCGGCAGCAACACACCCCGGGCGCGGCGCTGCTCGACGATCAGGCCATGCCGTCCGATCTCGATCTCGTCGATCGACGCGATCGGACGCTCAGGGCTCAGGAGAGAGATTTCTATTTGCAGGAACGGCAGCTCGAGCGGCGAGACGGCCGGAAACCGCGGATCGGAATCCGCCACCGCGGCGCCGAGATGCGCGAGCGTCCTGCCAAGCGGCGAATCGGAGGTGAGACGGCCGAGACATCCCCGGAGATGCTCACCGCTGTGGATCGAGACGAAGGCGCCGCATCGAAGCGCGAACGGTCCTGTGCAGACGACGTCCGGAGCTCGACCGCCGGTCACGCGAGCCTCGAGCGCCTGCCGCGCGAGCGACAGCAGACCCTTCTGATCGACCTCGTTAATCATCCGAATCCCAAATCCCGAATCCCGATTCCCGGGGCCGTTACCAGATCGCCGCCGCCATGTAGCCGACAACCGACGACTTGTCGCCGCTGACATCGCCGGAGTCGCGCATTTCAACACTCGCGCGCGCATCGCACCCAGCTGCCTGGCGGCGTGCATCGCCGCGACCATCGGTCCTCCGCCGCACGCATGATGCGGCTCCCGCTCCAACGCTTGCATCAGACCTTCCGCATCGAGCCGTTCGACGTGGCCAAGCACAATCGAGTCCATGGCTTCAGCCGCCGCCGCATCGTGAAAATGCGACAGGTCGCTGCTCGCAACCACGAGGACGTGATCCCGGCCGACGGCGCGCGCCAGGGCATCCCCGATCCCGAAGGCCGTCTCGCGTCGCTGATATCCCATCACCATCGGCACAATCGGCACACCCGCGTAGCAGGTGCGCGACAAATGGAAGTTGCATCTCCAGCGAGTGCTCGCGTCCGTGGGCGTCACGATGTTCGATGACCTCCGGCGACAGCGAGCGCAATCCTTTCCGCCAGCTCCTCCGCGACATGCACCGGCCCGAGCGGGGTCTCCCACGCACCCCGCGGCCAGATAGACACACCGCGGAACCCGACGAAGTGCGACGGACCGACGAGCACCGCGGCGCGTATCGCGCCTGACTCGCCGCTTTGTAGGCGAACGCGGCGACAGGGCCCGAGTATTTCAGACCTGCGTGCGGCGCTACGATCGCGATCGGCGCCGGAACAGCATCCATCGTCGCGCCAGCGATGTAGCCATCCACGTCGCGACGCAGCCGATCGGCCGATGCGGGATACCAACTTCCCGCTACCGCCGCCGGCCTCACGTCACTGGCCACGAAAGCATCGTAATGCAAGATGCAAAGGCAAAAGGCAAACAGCCCCCAGACCGCGTTTGCCTTTGCACTTTGCATTTTGCATTACGATCGCCAGGTGCCAACGTCCCCTACGATCGCCGACGTCGAGCGCATCGCCGCGCTCGCGCAGCTGGAGCTGACCGATGAAGAGAAGCGTCTCTTCACCACGCAGCTCGCCGACATCCTCGCGTATGCCGAGCAGGTGCAGGCGATCGATACGAGCGGCGTCCCCGCCACGGCGCACGTGAACGCCGCACAGCGAACCGAACGCGAGGACGTGCCGCGGCCATGCCTGCCGGTGGAAGACGTGCTGGCGAACGCGCCGGACGCCGGCCGTCGATGCCGGCCTGTTCCGCGTGCCCCGGGTGATCGGCGGATGAGCCTGCTCGACGCCACGGCGAACTCGATTCGCAACGACATCGCGGCGGGACGGCTGTCTGCAGCTGACGTCTGCCGCGCGGCATTGGACCGGATCTCATCGGTCAATGCGTCACTCAATGCCTTCAATCTCGTTGACGCCGACCGCGCGCTCGGACACGCACAGGACATCGATCGGCGCCGTGCCGCAGGCGAGACGCTCGGCCCGCTGGCCGGCGTGCCGATCGCGCTGAAGGACAACCTGGATGTCCGCGGCATGCCGACGACCGCCTCCTCGAAGATTCTCGAGCACTTCGTGCCGCCTTATGACGCCACCGTGGTTCGCAGGCTCGAAGGCGCGGGCGCCGTCATTATCGGCAAGACGAACTGTGATGAGTTCGCGATGGGATCGTCGACCGAGAACTCGGCATTCGGTCCCGTGCGCAATCCATGGGCGCTCGATCGGATCCCAGGCGGATCGAGCGGCGGATCGGCGGCCGCCGTCGCCGCTCGCTGCGTGCCGCTTGCGCTCGGCTCCGATACCGGCGGATCGATCCGGCAGCCCGCCTCGTGCTGCGGCGTCGTCGGCCTGAAGCCGTCGTACGGCCGCGTGTCACGGCTACGGTCTGCTCGCGTTTGCGTCGTCGCTGGATCAGATCGGGCCGTTCGCGCGCAGCGTTGCCGACGCGGCGCTCGTCTTGTCGGTGCTCGCCGGCGCCGATCCGCTGCGATGCCACCACGGCCAACGAACCGGTCGCCGACTTCGCCGCTGCGCTGACCGGCAGCGTGAAGGACCTGCGGATCGGCGTGCCGCGTGCGTTCGTGACCGACGGCGTCGATGATCAGGTGCGGAGAGCGTTTGACGAAGCGCTCGACACGCTGCGCGGTTCGGGGGCAACGCTCGTCGATATCGACTTGCCGCACGCGAAGTATGCGGTCCCGGTCTATTACCTTGTGTGCACCGCCGAGGCGAGCTCGAATCTCGCGCGGTACGACGGCGTCAGCTACGGCTATCGATCCGGCAAGGGAAAAGACAGCCTCAAGGAGATGTACAGCCGCACTCGCGACGAGGGCTTCGGGCCGGAAGTGAAGCGGCGCATCATGCTCGGCACCTACGTGCTGAGCGCCGGCTACTACGACGCGTTCTATCTCAAGGCGCTGCAGGTGCGGACGCTGCTGCGGCGCGACTATGACCAGGCGTTCGAGCGCGTCGACGTCGTCGCGATGCCGACATCGCCGACGCCCGCGTTCCGCCTCGGTGAAAAGACGGACGATCCGCTGCAGATGTATCTCGCGGACGTGTTCACCGTCAGCGCGAACCTCGCGGGCCTGCCAGGCGATCAGCGTGCCGTGCGGCTTCTCGACCGGAGGGCCTGCCGATCGGCGTTCAGTTCATGGGACGGATGTTCGACGAGGCGACGCTGCTGCGCGTCGCCGATGCGCACGAACGCGTCACCGAATGGCACACGCGCGCACCCGTTATTTGAACCAGTCTTTCAGCGTGCCGGCCAGCTTCTCGTCGTACTCGCCCACGTGCATCGGGGTGATCGACACGTAGCCGTTCTGAACGGCCCAGATATCGGTGTCCCTGCGGCGCGGTGCCGCCTTCGCGGTACACGTTCCAGTAAATGGTGCGTCCCGACGGATGCGTCGTCTCCGCAAAACTTTCCTCTCCGCCGCGCGTCAACGCCTGTGTGGTCACCATGTACCCTTGTAACCGCCGGCCGGCACCGGAGGGATGTTGACGTTGAGAAACGTGTTCGGTGGAAGCCCACGGTCCTTGACTCGCCGCACGACCCCGAGCACTTCCTGAGCGGCCGCGGCGTAGTCGCGGGCGCTCCTGCTTCGGCGAGCGCCGCGGCAATAGCCGGCACACCGTGCATGACGGCTTCACGCGCGCCGCCGACGGTGCCCGACAGATACGTGGCGTACGCGAGGTTGTAGCCCGAAGTTGATTCCTGATACGACCAGGTCCGGCGCGGGTTTCACGATGTTGCTCAGCGCCACGTTGATCGTGCTGGCGGGAGTAGCCGTCAGCCCGATCGCCTTCAATCCGTTGGGCAGCGTGAGGTCTTGCCGAAAGATCGGATCGGCGATGGTGATCGAATGGCCCTTGCCCGACTGGTTCTCAGCCGGGGCGACGATGATCGACCTCGCCGACCGCCTGGAGCGCCTCGGCGACCGCGGCAAGACCCGGCGCCCTGACCCCATCGTCATTGCCGACCAGGATGCGGTACGGCGCCGGTCCGCTGCGCCCCGTCGGGACGACGAGGACAGAACGACAGCAACGTGGTGCAAGAACGAGAAAGCTACGCTTCATGCAGAAAGCGTAGCGCAGAATTTGTAGTGGAGCGTCGTGAAACGGATTTAACGTTCGGGCGGCTTCGGAGGCGCAGGAACCTCGTAGCAGCACGAGACAGCGCCTGACCTCTTCCATCGCCACGCGCTCGGCTTTGTGCGGATGAGGGCGATGGACTTCGCTGTCGTCTTCTTCATCGAGGCGCGGAACGCGCGCCGCGCCGAAGCTGCTTGGCGCGCATGGCGGCGACGTCGACGAACAGAAACCGGCTGTCGATCGGAGTCGCTTTGGGCCGCGGGCCTGGCGGTGTTTCGGGTTCGGCTGCGGGATCCAGAACGTCTTCGGGGCTGTCCATAGATCCCACAGCCTAGCACGGCCTCCTAATCCATGCCGGGTCAGGAATCGGAGGCTCGGTGGTTACGCCGCGACTTCGACGTTGATCGTGCGCGGCTTCGCTTCCTCGCGGAACGGCAGCTTCACGGTGAGAACGCCGTTCTTGTAGTCGGCGCTCACCTTCGCTGCGTCCACCGTGTTCGGCAGCGTGAACGACCGGCTGGAACGTGCCGTAGCGACCGCTCGATGCGGCGATAGTTCTCGTCCTTCACTTCGCCGGCGAACTTCTTGGTCCCCTTCAGCACGAGCGTGTTGTTCTCGACAGTGACCTCGATGTCCTCACGCGTCATGTCCGGAAGCTCTGCCCTTGATGCACGAGATCGTGGCCGTCGGTCTCGAAGATGTCGACCGCGGGCGTCCAGCTGCCGCGGAAGCCGGTGTCCTCGTCGCGAAGATATACGTCGCCGAAGAGCCGCGCCATGCGGTCCTGCATCGCGGTCAAGTTCACGGAACGGATCGACTTTGACAATGGGCATTGTCTCTGCTCTTCTGGCGGACTCAAGGTCCGCCTCCTGATTTGCGCGCGGACTTTCAGGTCCGCGCCCGGGGTTACGCGTCGACGACTTCGCCTTCCTTGACGTCGTCGTCCTTCTCTGCGCCGCCGCGGCGTTGGCGGCGTTGGCTTCTGACTGCTTGTAGAGCTGCTCCGCCATCGCGTGCGACGCCTTCTGCAGGTCGTCGGTCGCCCGGCGGATCGCCGCGAGGTCGTCGCCCTTTGCCGCCTCGCGCAGCGCGGTCACGGCGTTCTCGATCCGGCTCACATCAGCGGCCGGCAGCCGATCGCGGTTCTCGTTGACCGTCTTCTCCACCGAGTAGGCCAGCGAGTCCGCCTGGTTGCGCGCGTCGATCAGCTCGCGCCGCGTCTTGTCCTCGGCCGCGTGCGCTTCCGCGTCCTTCACCATGCGGTCGACGTCGTCCTTGTTGAGGCCGGACGAGCCGGTGATGGTGATCTTCTGCTCCTTGCCGGTGGCGACGTCCTTCGCCGACGACGTTGACGATGCCGTTGGCGTCGATGTCGAACGCGACCTCGATCTGCGGCACGCCGCGCGGCGCCGGCGGCAGCCCGACCAGCTGGAAGCGTCCGAGCGTGCGGTTGTCGCGCGCCATCTGGCGCTCGCCCTGCAGCACGTGCACTTCGACGCTCGTCTGGTTGTCGGTCGCCGTCGAGAAGATCTCGCTCTTCCGCGTCGGGATCGTCGTGTTGCGCGTGATGAGCGTCGTCATCACGCCGCCCAGCGTCTCGATGCCGAGCGACAGCGGCGTCACGTCGAGCAGCAGCACGTCCTTGACTTCGCCCGTCGAGCACGCCGCCCTGGATCGCCGCGCCGACCGCGACGACTTCGTCAGGATTCACGCCCTTGTGCGGTTCCTTGCCGAACATGCTCCTTCACGAGCTGCTGGATCTTCGGGATGCGCGTCGAGCCGCCGACGAGCACGACCTCGTCGATGTCCGACGGCTTCACGCCCGCGTCGGCGAGCGCCTGCTTCAGCGGCGCCATCGAGCGCTCGCAGCAGATCGTCGACGAGCTGCTCGAACTTCGCGCGCGTCAGCTTCATCTGCAGGTGCTTCGGGCCGGTCTGATCGGCCGTGATGAACGGCAGGTTGATGTCGGTCTCCATCACCGTGGAGAGCTCGATCTTGGCCTTCTCCGCCGCTTCCTTCAGGCGCTGCAGCGGCCATCCGGTCCTTGCCGAGATCGACGCCGTCGGTCTTCTTGAACTCCGCGACGATCCAGTCGATGACGCGCTGATCGAGGTCGTCGCCGCCGAGATGCGTGTCGCCGTTGGTCGCCTTCACCTCGACGACGCCTTCGCCGACCTCGAGGATCGAGATGTCGAACGTGCCGCCGCCGAAGTCGTAGACGGCGATCGTTTCGTCCTTCTTCTTGTCGAGGCCGTAGGCCAGCGCCGCCGCGGTCGGCTCGTTGACGATGCGCAGGACGTTGAGGCCCGGCGATCTTGCCGGCGTCCTTCGTCGCCTGCCGCTGCGCGTCGTTGAAGTACGCGGGCACGGTGATGACCGCGTCGGTCACCTTCTCGCCGAGATAATCCTCGGCCGCCGTCTTCAGCTTCTGCAGAATCATCGCGGAGATCTCCGGCGGCGAATACTTCTTGCCGCGGACCTCCACCCACGCATCGCCGTTGTCCGCCTTCACGACCTGGTACGGCACGCGCGCGATCTCCTGCGAGACCTCGCCGTGCTTCCGGCCCATGAAGCGCTTGATCGAAAACACCGTGTTCTCGGGGTTGGTGACGGCCTGCCGCTTGGCAACCTGGCCGACCAGCCGCTCGCCGTCTTTCGTGAATCCGACGACGGACGGCGTGGTGCGTCCGCCTTCCTGGTTCACGATGACGGCGGGCTCCCCGCCTTCCATGACCGCGACGACCGAGTTGGTCGTGCCGAGGTCGATTCCAATAACTTTGCTCATGATTTGTTCGCTCCGGACGTGCTATTCTAGCAAATATATGAGTGTATGTCAAGCATGTAATCTTATGTTATTATGACTCATATCTAACCTCGTTGGGCTGAAAGCGACGTTTGGCTCAGCTGAGCTCCGGAGCCCGCTCTACCGTTGAGAACATAGGCTTCGCGAACCCCGATGGCGCAGTTCTCCTTTATTCCTTCCGCTGAAGTCAGTGACGCTGGCCGAAGATGTCCGAGAGATCTTCGACGAGCTGGCGTCGACCTTGAAAATCGAGCAACGAGCCTATTCGGGCGAGTGCCACCCGGCGCTCGATGTCTTCGAGACCGATGACGCGGTGGAAATCATGATGGACGTGTCAGGCATTTCGCCGGAAGCCTTTCGCGTCGTCTTCCGTGCGGGCGTGCTGCTGATTGCCGGCGAAAAGGCACCGCCGACTGCGCGGGCGCCGCAGACCTTTCACCTGGTGGAGCGCGAGTTCGGCCGCTTCGCGCGCGGCGTCCGCGTTGAACGGCGCCTTCGACGTGGAGCGCCGGCCGGGCCACGATTCGCGACGGCGAGCTGACGATCGTCCTTCCCAAGCGCGCGGATCGCCGCGGCCGCGCGCATCGCATTCACGTCGAGACCGGCGCGCCGCGTCCCGCATGAACATCCTCTTCATCGGCGACATCGTCGGCCGGCCCGGGCGCGACCTCGTGCGCAAGGGACTGCGCCGCGCTCGTCGAGCACTACGACATCGATCTCACGATTGCGAACGCGGAGAACTCGGCCGCCGGGTTCGGCATCACGCGCGACATCGGCGACACGCTGCTCGAATGGGGCGTCGACGTGATGACGTCGGGCAATCACATCTGGGACAAGAAGGAAGCGCTCGACTACATCGCCACCGAGCCGCGGCTGCTCCGGCCGGCGAACTACCCCGCCGGCGTGCCGGGCCGCGGATCGTACGTGGCGCAGACGCGCGACGGCCGCGCCGGTCGGCGTCATCAACGTGATGGGGCGCGTCTTCATGACGCCGATCGACGATCCGTTCGCCGTCGTGCTGCGCGAGATCGAAGCGATCCGCCACCGGACGCGCGTCATCTTCGTCGACTATCCACGCCGAAGCGACGAGCGAGAAGATCGCGATGGGCTGGCATCTCGATGGAAAGGTCACCGCCGTCGTCGGCACGCACACGCACGTGCAGACGGCGGACGAGCGCGATCCTGCCGAACGGAACGGCCTACCTGACCGACGCCGGGCATGACCGGCCCGCACGATTCGATCATCGGCATGGAGCGGGAGCCGTCGCTCGCGCGCTTCCTCACCGGCCTGCCGTCGAAGTTCGAGCCCGCGACCGGGAATCCCCGGCTCAACGGCGTCGTCGTCGAAGCCGACGACAAGACCGGCCGCGCCACGAAGATCACTCGCATCAGCTATTCAGCACAGGAACTGCGATGGACTCGCTCTTCGACCTGCCGTTCGAGGAACCACCGTCCGAGGATCGCGGACCTGAGAGGTCCGCGCCGCTCGAGCAAGGTCCGCGCCGCCCGAGCAAGCGTCCGCGCCGATCGCCCCGAGCCGCGCCGCGTCCTGTCAGTCTCGGAGCTGACCGGCCGCATCCGCACGCTGCTCGAGGAGCGCTTCATCGAAATCTGGGTCGAAGGCGAGCTGTCGAACTGCCGCATGTGGAACACGGGGCACATGTATTTCACGCTCAAGGACGCCAATGCCCAGATCAAGGGCGTCATGTTCCGGTCGGCCATCCGCTACCTGCGCTTCAAGCCGCAGGACGGCCTGCGCGTCGTCGCGCGCGGGCGCGTCAGCGTCTACGACCCGAAGGGCGAGTATCAGATCGTGTGCGAGCACCTCGAGCCGGAGGGCCTCGGCGCGCGGCAGCTCGCCTTCGATCAGCTCAAGGAGCGCCTCGCACGCGAAGGGCTGTTCGACGAGCGGCGCAAGCGTGCGCTGCCGGCGCTGCCGCGGAAGATCGGCGTCGTGACCTCGCTCGACGGCGCCGCCGTGCGCGACATCATCAAGGTCCTGCGGCGCCGCTACGCCGAACGCGCACATCGTCATTCGCCCGGCGCGCGTGCAGGGCGAAGGCGCCGCGCTCGAGATCGCGCGCGCGATGGCCGCCATCGGCAAGGTCCAAGGCGTCGACGTGGTCATCGTCGGCCGCGGCGGCGGATCGATCGAGGATCTCTGGGCGTTCAACGAAGAAGTCGTGGCGCGTGCGATTGCCGGCTGTCCGGTGCCGACGATCTCCGCCGTCGGCCACGAGACCGACGTCACCATCGCCGACTTCGTCGCGGATCTGCGCGCGCCGACGCCGTCGGCGGCCGCGGAGATGGTCGTCGCGCGCAAGGACGACTTCTGCGGCGCGGATCGATCGGCTCGGTCACCGCGTCGAGGCGGCGATGACCGGCCGCGTGCATCGGATGCGAGCGCGGCTCGGATCGGTCGAATCGCGTCCCGGCTACGCCGGGTTCGAGATGCGGATTGCGATGCGCGGCCGGCGCGCCGATGACGTGTCGCATCAGCTGCTGCGCGCGCTGCGCGGCCGGCTGGGTCGTCGCGAGCGCGCGTATCAGGCGCTGCGGCTCGCGCTCGAAACGTTCGATCGCGCGGCGCCGCTTCGGCGCGATCCGAGCGCGGCTCGGTGGCCGCGGACGGCCGCCTGCGCTCCGCCGTCGATCGGCGCACTCACGCCGCCGATGCGCGCTTGCGCGGCGACGGCGGCGCGTCTCGACAGCCTCAGCCCGCTGGCGGTGCTCGGCCGCGGCTACGCGGTGTGCTGGAACGCGGACCGGACAGCGATCATCCGCGATGCGGCGGCCGTCCAGCAGGGCGATCGCGTGCATGTCAAACTCGAGCGCGGCGAATTGGACTGCGCATGTGCGACGAGCCACGGAGACCAGCGGAGACCCGGACCAAGACACATTAGAGTCTGCCGTGCCTTCGTGCCGTCGGCTGACACGTGCAGGGATTATGGATTCCACCATCAAGGACTTCGAAGCCGCGATCGCCGAGCTCGAAACGATCGTCAAGAAGCTCGAGGAAGGCGACTTGCCGCTCGAGACATCGCTGCAGCTGTACGAGCGCGGCGTGCAGCTGTCGCGCTTCTGCCACGCGCAGCTCGAGCAGGCTGAAAAGCGGATCGAGATCCTCAACGAGCGCGGCGGCCTCACACCGGCGCCCGCCAACTTCGGCGCCGACGATGAGAGCGAGGGTCGCGGGCGGCGATGAACGCCGGCGATGACCTGAACCAGTACCTCACCGCGCGCCGCTCCGAAATCGACGCCGCCCTTGCTCGCGTGCCTTCCATCTCCTCCCGCATGCCCCGCCACGGTCGCCGACGCGATGCGCTACAGCGTCACGGCCGGCGGCAAGCGTCTGCGTCCGATCCTGTGCCTGGCCAGCGCGGAAGCCGTCGGGCGGCCATCGGCGAATGGCCATGCCGGCGGCCTGTGCGCTCGAGTTCATCCACACCTACTCGCTGATTCACGACGACCTTCCAGCGATGGACAACGACACGCTGCGGCGCGGGCGGCCGACGCTCCACGTCGTGGCCGGCGAGGGTATGGCCATCCTGGCCGGCGACGGCCTGCTGACGGAAGCGTTCGCGCTGATGGCGCGCGAGCCGCAAGGCAACGAGCCGTCGCTGGTCGCGCGCAAGTGCGCGTCATCGGGATCGTCGCGTCGGGCGCGGGCGCGACAGGTATGGTCGGCGGGCAGGCGATCGATCTCGCGTGCGTGACGCCGGGCACCGACGGTTCGCTGCCCGCTGCGCTCGATGCCGAGGCCTGCGTGCCATGCACGCACGGAAGACGGGCGCACTGATTCGCGCGTCGGCGACGGCCGGGCGCCGTGATGGGCGGCGCGCAACGACGCGTCAGATCGACGCGATCGATCGCGCCGCGGCCGGAACTCGGGCTCGCGTTTCAGATCGTCGATGACGTGCTGGACGTGGAAGGCGCATCGGCGGACGCTCGGCAAGACGGCCGGCAAGGATGCGGCCGCCGGCAAGCCGACTTATCCCGCGCTGTATGGCCTGGACGCGTCGAAGCACATGGCGGCCGAGTGCCTGGAGCGTGCGGCGGCGGTCCTGACGCGCGTGGACCTGGCCGACTCCCGGCTCCTGCAGATCGGCCGCTGGATCGTGGAGAGATCGAATTAGGAGTCAGAGTCGCGCTGCGGCTCGTGCGCGAGTCAGAGTCCGAGTACGACCCGACTCAAGGTTGCAAAAATTGCGCGTCCGCCTGGACCAACTCGTCGTCGAACGCGGCCTCGCGCCGTCGCGCGAGCGGGCGCGCGCGCTGATCCTCGCCGGCCAGGTCAGCGTCGACGGGCAGCCCGCAGCCAAGGCCGGCACGCCGATCGACCCGTCCGCCGACGTCGCGCTGATCGCGCCCGACCATCCGTACGTCGGGCGCGGCGGCGTCAAGCTCGCGCACGCGCTCGACACCTTCGGCATCGCCGTCGACGGGACGCGAGGCGCTCGACATCGGCGCGTCCACCGGCGGCTTCACCGACGTCCTGCTCAAGCGCGGCGCGACGCGCGTCGTCGCGCTCGACGTCGGTCACGGCCAGATCGACTGGACGCTTCGCAACGACCCTCGCGTCGTCGTCATCGAACACTTCAACGCGCGCCGTCTTCAGCCGGTCAGATCTTCCGGCGCCGGTCGATCTCGTCACGATCGACGTGTCTTTCATCTCGCTGCGCCAGATCCTGCCGGTCGTGCCGCCGCTGCTGCGGCCGGGCGCCGACGTGATCGCGCTCGTCAAGCCGCAGTTCGAGGCGGGCCGCGCCGAGGTCCGCAAAGGCGTGATTCGCGATGCCGCGGTGCAATCGCGCGTCGTCGACGAGGTGTCGGCCGCGGCGCGTGAGGTAGGATTGACGCCCGTGGCCTCGACGCCTTCGCCCATCACCGGCGCGAAGGGCAACGTCGAGTTCCTGCTTCACCTTCGCCCATGACAGCACGCATCGCTCGCGTCGGCATCGTTGCCAAGCATGGTCTGCTTGCCGCCTCGGAGCATCTCGCGCGGCTCGGCGCGTGGCTGCGCGAGCGGCGCATCGAGGCGGTCTACGAGACCGCGACCGCGCAGCTCACCGACGGCGATCGGCGCGCAGGCCACGCGCTCACGCGAGGAGCTCCCGACGTGCGTCGATCTGATCGTCGTGCTTGGCGGCGACGGGACGCTGCTGGCCATGGCCGATCGCATCGCGCAGGCGGGACGCGACATCCCGATCCTCGGCGTGAACTTCGGCAGCCTCGGATTTCTCACCGAGATCCGGATCGACGAGCTGTTCCCGTCGCTCGAAGCGCGTCGTGGACGGCACGGCGATCTACGACGAGCGGCTGATGCTCTCGGCCACCGCCGCACTGCGCGGCAAGCCGGACGAAACGCGAGTCGTGCTGAACGACGTCGTCTTCACGAAGGGTGCGCTGTCGCGAATGATCGAGCTATCCGTCTCGGTGAGCGGCCGCTTCGTCACGCGGGTGAAGGCCGACGGCTTGATCATCGCCAGCGCCACCGGATCGACGGCCTACAACCTCGCCGCCGGCGGACCAATCGTCCATCCTTCAGTGGACGCACTGGTGCTGACGCCAATCGCGCCGCACACGCTGACCAACCGTCCCGTCGTGATTCCGGGCGATGCGGAAGTTGAAGTGCATCCCGAGAGCGCCGGATGAACGTGAAGATGTGTTCGTCACCTACGACGGCCAGTGCGGGCTACCCGTGCACGAGGGCGACGTCATCCGCGTGAAGAAGGCCGCGCAGGTGCTTCGGCTCGTCAAGGCGCCGTCGCGCGGCTACTTCGAGCTCCTGCGCGAGAAGCTGAAGTGGGGCGAGCGCTAGCTGCCGCCTGCCCCTGCCGCCTGCCGCCCTCTGATTCCGAAAGAACTCGATCTGAAACTTCCTGACATTCGCCGTGTGCTCGGCAAACGTTGTCGCGAAGACGTGTGAGCCGTCGTTCCGGCTGACGAAGTAGAGATACGGCACGTCACCGGGCATCAGCGCCGCCTCGAGCGATGCCTTCCCCGGCGAGGCAATGGGACCGGGCGGCAGGCCCGGATATCTATAGGTGTGTATACGGCGAATCAATGGCCAGGTCGCTCGCGCCGGATGTTGCCGTCGTAGCTTGTGCGCCTTCTCCAGCACGCACACGATGGTCGGGTCTGCCTGCATCGGCATCCCGATCTTCGAGCCGATTGCGATAGACGCCGGCGACAATCGGACGCTTCTTCCGGCCTTTCCGGTTTCCTTCTCGACAAGCGACGCGAGCGTGACCAGCTGGCGCGTCGTCAACTCCTCGGTCGCGGCACGCGCCCGCATCTCCTCGCCATACACGGCGCGAAAGCGATCGACCATCGCGTCGATCAGGCTCGAGGCAGGTGCATCTCGCGGCAGCGCATAGGTCTCGGGAAACAGGTAGCCCTCGAGATCGGTCGCATCCGGCATCGAGGTCGCTGATGCGCTCGACGTTGCGCTGCCGCCTGGACGAAGTCGCGTGCGCGCCCGAAGCCGTGCGCTTCGTACAGCTTCGACATTTCCTCGATCGTCAGCCCTTCCGGAAATGTGATCCGCCGCGTATGACGTCGCCCGCGCACCAGCACATCGACGACCTCGAGCGGAGTCATCGCGCGATCGAACCGGTACTCTCCGGCCTTGAGGTTGCGTCCCTGCCCAGTCCACCAGAGCGCGGCGCGGAACAGGCGCGCGTCGCTGACGATCTGTGCGTCCGCGAGGCTGCGTCCAATCGCTCCGCTTGCTGCGCCCTGCCGGATCGCGACGAATTGCTCTGGTCCGCCGTAGCCCTTGCACGGCTGGTGAATATCGTTCCACCCAAGCCAGCCGGCAAGCGCCGCCGCACCGCCGGCGAGCACAACCACGAGCGCAACCAGCGCGAGGAGCTTACGCACGGCCATCAAGATAATCCTGCAGGATGACTGCCGCCGCCGCCGCATCGAGCCGTGCCTTTCGCGATCGCCAGTTCTTGTCGTTCAACGCGAGACGGCTTTCCGCTTCACGGCTGGAGAGCCGCTCGTCCTGGAGCGTGACGGGCAGCGCTGTCTTGATTGCAAGCTGCCGCGCAAACTGTTCGACGCGCGGCGTCAGGTGCGTGGCCGTGCCATCGAGGCGTCGCGGCAGTCCGACGACGATCGCGCCGAGGCCGTCTTCTTCGGCCGCAAGACGCGCAATCTCCGTCATGACGACGTCCACCGCATCGACGTCGAGACCTGACGGACGCAGCACGCCGAGCGGCCGCGCGAGCGTTCCCGTCCCATCGCTCACCGCGATACCAATGCGTCGTTCGCCGACATCAAGCCCCACGAATCGCACCGGGTGACTTTATACTAGGCGCGTGATTGGGCAGGACTGGACGGGAGAGGCGTGATGGGCGAGACGGGAGACATCATCGCGCGTGTCTTCCCGACCGTGGTTACGTTGTTCCTGCTCTTCTCGCCCTCCCGCCCTTCCAGCCCGTCCACGCCCAGAGCGCAGATCGCAACGCGACCGATGCGCTCGCGCGACGCGTCGACGAGCGGATTCGCGCGTTGCAGGCGAAGCGGATCGTCTCGCCACGCAGGCGCGCTCGGTCCTCGGTGATCTTCGTCAGCTCGAAATTCAGCGCGACATCGCCTCCGAACAAGTCACGGCGGCCGATGCCGCCGTCGCCAGGGCGCAGGCATCGTTGCAGCAGACGACGGAGCGGCTGGCGGTCATTGACCAGCAGCGCACCGCGGAGCTTCCCGATCTGAAAGTCCGGCTCGTCGACATCTACAAACGGGGCCGCGGCGGGTATGCGCGCCTGTTGTTTGACGTGCACGGCGTCCGTGAATTCGCGCGCGCGATGCGCGCCGTCGCCGCGCTCACCACTATCAACGAGGAGAGGATCGCCGAACACCGCCGCACGCTGGCCGCAGCTGCGGCAGCAGCGCGACGCGATGGAACAGCGCGCCGGCGAGCTCGAGGCGGCGGCCAGGGACGCCGACCGCGCGCGTCTCGCCGCGCAGCGTGCCGTCGCCGCGCGCGAGGCGCTCATCACGCAGATCGACGCAGCGGCGGGATCTGAACGCACAGCTGGCGGGCGAGCTCGACGTGGCCGCACAACGCCTGCAGGCACAGATCGCAAACCTCGCGGCGGGACGCCCTGTCGAAGCGAGTGACCATCCCGATGGCGTCGTTTCGCGGCGCACTCGATTGGCCGGTGACGGGCCGGGTGACGTCCGGCTTCGCCGCGGCTGGGACTCGCCCGGCTGGCGTGGTCAGAAATGGTATCGAAATTGGCGCGCCTGAAGGCACGCCGGTCACGGCGGTCCACCCAGGTACAGTCGACTACGCCGATGCAATTCAGCGGTTTTGGGAACCTGGTCATCGTTGACCACGGCGGCAATCACTTTTCGCTCTACGGACAGCTTTCGCTCCATAGAAGTCGGGAGCGGCGACCGCGTGGACGCGGGCACGGAGCTCGGCCGCGTCGGGCTGGCGCCGGCCGGTCCCGCCGCGCTCTATTTCGAGCTGCGCGTCGACGGCCGTTCCGTCGATCCCGCAATGGCTAAGCCTAGGTAACTTCCAATTCCAAGCCCCAGGTCCAATGCCCAAGATGCTGGGATCTGGTTGGATCTGGACCCGGGATTTGGGATTCGATTCTCATATGACATCACGCACGCGCCTCTGGGTGCTCCTGATCTCGACGCCGGTCATCGCCTTCGCCATCATCGGCGGCTATCTCGGCCAGGCGATGACGAAGGACGACACCTATCAGCACCTGCGCGTGTTCGAAGACGTCGTCTCGCTCGTGCTCGAACAACTACGTCGAGAGAAGTCGACGTGAAGAAGGCCATGAAGGGCGCGATGAACGGCCTCGCCGACAACCTCGACGCCGACAGCGCGTTCCTCCCGGCAAACGTCGCCGCCGCGTATGAAGCGAACAGCCCGGCTGGTCCGCCGACGTCGGCATGGAGTTGAGCCGGCAGTATTACCTGCGCGTCGTCTCCGTCCGCGACGGGTCGCCCGCCGCAAAGGCCGGCCTCCGCAGCGGAGACTTCATCCGCGCGATCGACAAGCGTTCGACCAAGGACATTTCCACCTATCGAAGGCGACCGGATGCTGCACGGGCAGCCAGGCAGCAAGGTGTCGCTGCTCGTCATCCGAGGCAACGCCGCCGATCCGCATGAAGTCGACCTCACGCGCGAACGCGGCTGCCGCGTCCCGATCTGACATCGAAGATGGCCGATCCGATGACCGGCTACGTCCACGTCGTCGAATTCTCGAAGCGCGCGCCCGTGCAGGTGAAGCAGGCCGTCGATGCGCTGGCGAAGACCGGTGCCGAGCCGTTACATCATCGACCTGCGCGGCGCGACGCGCGGCGACCTGGACGACGGTCTTGCCGCGGCGCGGCTGTTCGTGAAGATGGGCACGCTCGCGATTCGCGAGACGAAGGGCAACAAGGAAACGGTCGCCGGCGCAGCCAGGAGATGGCGCGATCGCCGCGCCCGTGGTGCTGCTCGTCGATCAGAGCACCGCGCGTGCGGGTGAAGTGTTCGCGGCGGCGCTCGACGGCAACAAGCGCGCGGAGATGATTGGCGAGCACACGCTCGGCAGCGCCGCGCGGCAGAGGCTCGTCAAACTGCCCGACGGCAGCGCGATGCTGCTGTCATACCTGCGCTATCTCGCGCCGGACGGAAACGCGATTCACGAAAAGGGCTTCAGCCCGAAGTGCAGGTCGATGAACCGGACATCGAGTTCGGCTCGGTCGCGCCAGCAACTGACGTCACGCTGCAGCGCGCGCTCGAATACTTCTCGCAGAAGAAAGCCGCTTGATGTATAAACGCTCCTCGCGAGGAGCGTCCCCATGAACAAGCAGGCACTGATTGCAAAGATTGCGGAAGATACCGGCTCGTCGAAAGCCGGCGCCGCGGCCGCCGTCGAATCGCTGATCGCAGGCATCACCAAGTCGCTGAAGAAGGGTGAATCGATCACCTTCGTCGGCTTCGGCACGTTCAAGACCGCACAACGCAAGGCACGCACCGCCCGCAACCCGCAGACCGGCGCGCCGATCAAGATCCCGAAGCGTCGCGTCGTGCGATTCTCGGCGGGTAAAGCGCTGAAAGACGCGGTCCGGTAACCACTCGATCTCCGCACATGCTCCAGGCCGATCCGTACGGGATCGGCCTCTTTTGTTTTATACTGGCGGTTCGGGTTAAAGCCTGAATTCGCAACAGATAGGCGCGTAGCTCAGTTGGTTAGAGCGCCTCCCTGACACGGAGGAGGTCAGTGGTTCGAGTCCACCCGCGCCTACCACTTCGCAAGTTCGAAAGGTCGAAAGCTCTGAAGTGGAAAAGCAAGTTGAAAGTCGCGAGCCGAGCGCGCTTTGAACTTACTTCTTCAGCTCTTCGACTTCTTCAACTTTTCCACTTACGATGAGCCAGGTCACGATCACGCTTCCTGACGGATCCACGTCGCGACTGTGTCCGCCGGCACGCCAGTGCGCGACGTTGCGGCCGGGATCTCTCCCGGGCTCGCGAAGGCGGCGCATGCGCGCGATCGTCGACGGCACGCTCGTGGACCTGTCGTATCCGCTCGAGAAGGATTCGCGTCGGTTCGCATCGTCACCGACAAGAGTCCGGAGGCGCTGCCGCTGCTGCGTCACAGCACGGCGCACCTGATGGCCGCGGCGGTGACGAACCTCTTTCCCGGCGCGCAGTGCGGCATCGGTCCCGCGACCGACGAAGGCTTCTTCTACGACTTCATCGTCGATCGTCCGTTCGTCCCGGAGGACCTCGAGGCGATCGAACAGAAGATGAAGGAGCTGGCGCAGCAGGATCTGCCGTACGAGCGGCAGCTGTGGCCGCGCGAGGAAGCGAAGGCGCTTCTTCGCGCAGCGCGGCGAGCCGCTGAAGGTGCAGCTGATCGACGAGAAGACCGAAGGCCAGACGGAGGTCTCCTGCTACACGATCAAGGACAGCGAGACGTTCGTCGACTTCTGCGTCGGCCCGCACGTGCCGTCGCACCGGCAAGCTCAAGGCGTTCAAGCTGCTGAGCACGTCGAACGCCTACTGGAAGGGCGATGCGCGCAACGCAGCCGATGCAGCGCATCTACGGCACGGCGTTCTGCTCGGACAAGGATCTGAAGGCGCACCTCACGCAGATCGAGGAAGCGAAGAAGCGCGACCACCGCAAGCTCGGTCGCGAGCTCGGGCTGTTCACGTTCCATCCGTGGGCGCCGGGCGCGGCGTTCTGGCTGGACAAGGGCACGACGCTCTACAACACGCTCGCCGAACTACATGCGCGAGGTGCTCTTCCCCGCCGGCTACGTCGAGGTGAAGACGCCGCTCGTCTACAACAAGGCGCTGTGGGAGACGCTCCGGGCACTGGAAGCACTACCAGCCAGAACATGTTCCTCATCGAATCGGAAGGCGAGACGATGAGCATGAAGCCGATGAACTGCCCGGGCCACTTCCTGACTTACGCGAGCACGACGCACAGCTACCGCGATCTGCCCGTGCGCTTTCACGAGCAGACGCCGCTGCATCGCAACGAAGCGTCGGGCGTGCTCTCCGGCCTGACGCGCGTCCGCCAGTTCTCGCAGGACGATGCGCACTGCTTCGTCACGCCGGAGCAGATCGGCGAGGAAGTCGAGCGGCTGATTCGGCTCGTGCAGCGCGTCTACGGCGACTTCGGCCTGCCGTTCACGGCGAAGCTGTCGACGCGGCCCGACGAGTTCCTCGGCGAGATCGCGACGTGGGATCACGCGGAGGCGCAGCTCAAGGCGGCGCTCGAGCGCGCCGGGCTCGGCATACACGCTCAACGAGGGCGACGGCGCGTTCTACGGCCCGAAGATCGACTTCGACGTGACCGACGCGATCGGCCGGAAGTGGCAGTGCGCCACGATCCAGCTCGATTACCAGCAGCCGGAGAATTTCGACCTGAAATACATCGGCGCCGACAACGCCGAGCATCGGCCGGTGGTCATCCACCGGGCGATCTTCGGCAGCTTCGAGCGGTTCATCGCCATTCTGATCGAGCACTACGCCGGCGCATTTCCGCTGTGGCTCGCGCCGGTGCAGGCGATCGTGCTGCCGATCTCCGACCGCCATCAGGCGTATGCGGCGACGGTGTGCGCGACCGACTGGCCGCCGCCGGGCTTCGCGTCGAGCTCGACGACCGCCAGGAGAAGATTGGCTATAAGATCCGTGAGGCCCAGTTGCAGAAGGTCCCCTACATGCTGGTCACGGGGACCGCGAGGCGGCCGAGGGCACGGTATCGGTCCGCAGCCGGTCGGCAGGCGACCTGGGTGCGCGCCCGATAGACGCGTTTGTCGCGGCGGCGAAGGACGAAATCGCGACGAAGAAGCAGGCTCAGGCGCTGAACGGCTCAGGGCTCAGCGGCACTGAAGCAGTTGCTGAGCCGTGAGCCGTAAGCCGTAAGCCGAGGAGGCAGTATCGCTTTCGATCGTTCGCCCCGACGTGATGATCGCGTTCGCACCAACGAGCGCATTCGTGTTCGAGAAATCCGCGTGATCGACGAGACCGGACAGCAGCTCGGGATCATGCCGCCGCCGCCGCGCTGGCCATCGCGAAGCAGAAGGGGCTCGACCTGGTCGAGATCTCGCCGACTGCGGTGCCGCCGGTCTGCCGGATCATGGACTTCGGCCAGTACCAGTACCAGGAGCAGAAGCGCGCCCGCGAGGCCAAGAAGCACCAGCGGGTGATCGAGGTCAAGGAGATCAAGTTCCGGCCGAAAGTCGACGTGCACGACTACGAGTTCAAGAAGAAGCACATCGAGCGCTTCCTCGCCGAGGGCGACAAGGTGAAGGCGACGATCTTCTTCCGCGGCCGCGAGATGGCGCATCCGGAGATCGGCCGCCGCATTCTCGAGCGGCTGATCGAGGAGCTGGCCGACATCGCGATCGCCGAAGCGTCGCCGCGGCAGGAAGGCAACCAGATGCACGTCATCCTGAGCCAGCGCGCCGGACGCAAGTCGGCGCCGAAGAGGGCGCAGGAAGCCGTGCCGGAACCGGTCACGGAAGAATAGCGAGTGGCGGACCTGTCAGATCCGCCAGACTGAACAGATGCCGAAACTGAAGACCCATCGGGGCGCCGCCAAGCGCTTCAAGAAGACCGGAACGGGCAAGATCGTCCGGGCGAGCGCCTTCAAGCGCCACATCCTGACGAGCAAGACGACCAAGTCGAAGCGCCACAAGCGCGGCACGAGCAGGTCGTCGCCGACGCCGATGCCCGGAAGCTCGAGGCTGATGCTGCCGTATAAATAACGTAGTGCAGAATGCAAGAGTCAGTAATGCGAAACGCTGTTTGAGATGTTGCATTTCGAACTTTGGACTACAGGATTCGAATAGATGCCGAGAGTCAAACGAGGAACAGTTCGCCGGGCGAAGCGCAAGAAGCTGCTTGCGCGCGCGAAAGGCTTTTACCAGACCAAGAGCAAGCTGTATCGCGCAGCGAAGGAAGCGGTCGACACCGCGGGCAAGTACGCGTTCGTCGGCCGGAAGAACAAGAAGCGCGAGTACCGCCGCCTGTGGGTCGTCCGGATCAACGCCGCGGCGCGCGAGAACGGGCTCACCTACTCGCAGATGATGCGCGGCCTCAAGGCCGCCGGCATCACGCTCGACCGCAAGATGCTCGCGGACATGGCCGTGACGCAGTCAGCCGCATTCGCCAAGGTGGCGGCGCAGGCGAAGGCCGCGCTCCCCGCCGAGGCACGTGCCTGATTCCGCACCCGATCGCTCGGTCGTCGAGGCGACGCGCGCTGATTTCAGCGCCCGCCTCGCCGCCGCCGACTCCGATCAGAAGCTCAAAGCGCTCCACGACGAATTCCTGAGCCGCAAGTCCGGCGCCGTGACCGGGCTGATGAAGACGCTCGGCACGCTCGCGCCGGAGGCGCGCCGCGAGTTCGGCCAGCTGGTGAACACGCTGAAGAGCGAGATCGAGACCGCGCTCGACGAGAAGCGCGCGGCGCTCGAATCGACGCGCCAGCCCGCCGGCGCGGTCGACGTGACGCTGCCCGGCCGCCGGCTGCCGATGGGACGCATCCATCCGCTGATGCGCGTCCGCCGCGAGGTCGAAGACATCTTCACGCACATGGGCTACGAGATCCTCGAAGGGCCGGAGGTCGAAGACGACTTCCACAACTTCGAGGCGCTCAACATGCCGCCGGATCATCCCGCGCGCGACATGCAGGACACGCTCTATCTCGACGCGCCGATCGCCGGCGGCACCTGGGGCGCGCACCGCTTTCAGGCGAGCAGCGTGGCAGGTGCCCGACGCGCAGGTGCGCGCGGCGACGCTGCTGCGCACGCACACCTCGGCGATGCAGATCCGCTACATGAAGACGCTTCCAGCCGCCGGTCCGCATCATCGTTCCCGGCCGCGTGTACCGCCGCGACAACCTCGATCTCAGTCACACGCCGATGTTCCAGCAGTTCGAAGGGCTCGTCGTCGGCGAAGGGATCACGCTTGCCGACCTGAAGGGGACGCTCGAGGCGATGCTGCGCGAGCCTGTTCGGCGACGTGAAGGTCCGGCTGCGTCCAAGCTTCTTCCCTACACGGAGCCGAGCGCTGAAGTCGACGTGAGCTGCCGCGCACTGCGGCGGCACCGGGTGCGGCACGTGCAAGCAGACCGGGTGGCTCGAGATCCTCGGCAGCGGCATGGTGCACCCGGCGGTGTTCGAAGCCGTCGGCTACGACCCCGACAAGGTGACCGGGCTTCGCGTTCGGCCTGGGCATGGAACGCGTCGCGATGCTGAAGCTACGGCGTCGACGACATCCGCCTGTTCTACGAAAACGACCTTCGCTTCCTCGAACAGTTTCCGATATGAGGATCCTGCGTCTCGCTGGCTTCGCGATTTCGTCGACGTCGCCGCGTCTCCCGAGGAGATCGCCAAGACGATGTCGGTGCGCGGCTTCGCGGTCGAGGGCATCAGAAGCAGCTCGGCGACGGCGACGCGGTCATTGACTTCGAGGTCACCGGCGAATCGGCCCGACTGCATGTGCGGTCATGGGTATGGCGCGCGAGATCGCGACCGCCTACGGCCTTCAATTCGGCGGCCGGCTGCGGCGGACCCGGGGTCCGCGCGGCAGACCGGGCGATGGGAACGCACTCGCTCGGCAACTGCGCCTGACATCGCTGAAGGCCGTCGACAAGTCGGACATCGACGTCGTCATCGAGAATGCCGATCTCTGCCCGCGATACGCCGGCGCGGTCGCGGACGTGACGGTCGGGCCCTCGCCCGCGTGGATGCAGGCGCGGCTGCAGGCCGCCGGCGTCCGTCCCATCAGCAACATCGTCGACGTCACCAACTACGTGCTGCTCGAGATGGGACAGCCGATGCACGCGTTCGACTTCGCGAAGCTCGCCGGCGCGCAGATCCGCGTGCGGACGGCGACGGCCGGCGAATCGATCAAGACGCTCGACGGCCAGGCGCGCGAGCTCTCCGCCCGACATGCTGGTGATCGCCGACGCCGAGCGGCCCGTCGCCATTGCCGGCGTCATGGGCGGCGCGCGATCCGAGGTCGCCGAGGGCACAACCGTCATCGTGTTCGAGAGCGCGTATTTCAATCCGCTGTCGGTGCGCCGCACGAGCAGGAAGCTGGCGCTGAAGACCGAGGCGAGCATGCGCTTCGAGCGCGGCGCCGATCCGCGTCTTCCGGTGACGGCGATGGAGCGCGCGTGCGCGCTGCTCGAGACGATCGGCGCCGGCCGTGCGCGCGGCACGGTCGTCGATCGCTATCCCGGCGCGGGTCGAGCCGACGACGCTGCGGCTGCGGCGCGCGAAGATCAACGGACTGCTTGGCGCATCGGTGCCCGATGCGGACGTCAAGCGCATCCTCGAAAGCCTCGGCTTCACGCTGCGCGACGCCGCGGAGCGCTGGCCCATCGACTTCGCTCGCGCCAAGCGCATGGGACGTCAACGTCCCGACGCGGCGCGTCGACATCGCGCGCGAAGTGGATCTCATCGAGGAAGTGGCGCGGCATTACGGCTTCGATCGGCTTCCGTCGACGTTCCCGCCGCTGACGTCCGCGCCGCCGCCCGATCGATCCGCGCATCGGGCAGCGCGCGTCATCTGCGCGGCGTGATGACGGCCGCCGGATTCTCCGAGGCGATGACGTTCGGCTTCGTCGCGTCAACCGCGGCGGCGGCGCCGTTTGCGCCCGAGGGCGAGCTGGTGCCGATCGCGAACCCGCTGTCCGAGAACTTCGCGGTGCTGCGGCCGTCGGCGCTGCCGAGCCTCGTCGACGCCGTGGCGCACAACCGCCGCCGCGAACAGCGCGACGTGCGGTTGTTCGAGGTCGGCGCGCGCTTCTCACGGACGCGCGGGCGAGCGCCGCTCGCTGGCATGCGCGTGGACCGGAGCCGCGGCGGCGAGCACTGGAGCGGCGGCGCACGCGACGTCGATTTCTTCGACATCAAGGGGATCGTCGAGCGGATCGGCGAAGCGCTCCGCCTCGAGGTGACGCACGGAGGCGCATCGCGAGAACTGGCTTGTCGCCGGGCAGTCCGCGGCTCGTCATGGCCGATGGCATACGCATCGGCGTGCTCGGACAGCTTGCGCCGGCGATTGCCGAATCGCACGGGCTTCCGTCACACGATCCGGTCTACGTCGCCGAAATCGATCTCGATGCCGCCGACGTGGCCGCGCCGACAGCCGAAGGACGCGTCGAGCCGCTGCCGCGATATCCGTCGGTGACGCGCGACATCTCAATCCTGCTCGACGACGAGACGCTCGCCGCCGAATCGGTGCGGGCGACCGTGCGCGAGGCGGCGCCGGCGACGCTCCTGCAGATCGCGCGAATTCGATCGCTACCAGGGCAAGGGCGTCCCCGGCGGAAAGATCAGCCTTTCGCTGCGCCTGACGTTCCGGGCATCTGACAGAACGCTGACAGACGCCGAAGTTCAGAGCGCGATGGACGCCATCCTCGCCGCGCTCAAGCACCGACACGCGGCAGTTCAACGGTAGCCGCGGTTCAGCGATCACGCAACCGGCCGTGCTACCATCTTCCCGTCAAATCTTTCCACACGAGGATTGGAGCGGATGGCAAAGCAGGCGGCAGCTGCGTGCAGTTGATCTCGAACCCATCGATCGTCTCGAGGAGAAGATCAAGCTGCTCGTCGGCGATGGTGACGCGGCTTCGCGCGGAGCAGGCGAAAGCGGCCGACGACAACGCACGGCTGACGCACGAGATCGCTGCGCTGCGCGCGCAGCTCGCTGATTCGGAAGGCGTCACGAGTGAGATCGACGACGCTGCGCGGTGAACGCGAGATGATCCGTGCGCGCGTCGGCGACATGCTCGAACAACTGGAGCATCTCAGCCTGTGAGCGTGGTGACCGTCGAAATCGCCGGACAGCGCTATCCGATCCGCAGCAGTCTCGACGAGCGCTACGTCGCGGAGCTCGCGGCGTACGTCGACCTGAAGATGCGCGCCGCGGTGACCGCGGCGCCCGAAAGCGACATGCTCGGGCTCGCCATTCTCGTCGCGCTGAATATCGCCGACGACGTCTTTCCGCGCACGGCAGCAGCAGTCGAGCGTTCACGGCGAGCTCAACGAGCGGGCGCTCCACCTGGAGCAGCTTGTCGACGCCGTTCTCGCGCAAATGACGATTCCGCAGGCGTTTAGCGCGTCTTGACCCACCTCTGACCGCACGCTAAGATCCCGGAGTCCTGCTTTGCTCGTGATGGTTTTCGGAGGCTCGTCTGAGCCAACGTAAAACCCAAGCGAGCCGCGAGGTCGCGCGTTGTGCATGCCTCTGATGCGAGGAAGCCTGAAGCGCGGCTGACAACAGTGGCTCCACCTGCTTTTGCAGGTTCACTCGACCTCCCCACACGGCAAAGCGGGCGCTTACGCTCCCACCGCACGGGTGCGACATCCGTGAGTCATCGCACCGTTTCAGACATCGGCGAGCACGCGCTCATCTCCCGCATCACCGCGCGCCTCGCCACGCCGTCCTGGGTCGTCGTCGGTCCAGGCGACGACGCGGCGGTGATTCGAGCCAGAGCGCGGCGCGCTCGACGTGCTGACCACCGACGCACAGGTTGAAGGGGTCCATTTCGATCGGCGATTCGTGCCGCCAGACGCGATCGGGCATCGGGCGCTGGCTGTCAACCTCAGCGATCTCGCGGCGATGGGCGCCGAACCGCGCGCCGCGCTCCTCTCTTTCGTGCTGCCAGACCAGCTGGAGGTTGCTGTCGTGGATGGAATCGTCGACGGACTGATCGCGCTGGCCGCGCGGCATCGTGTGGCGATTGTCGGCGGCAACATCACGCGATCGCCGGGTCCGCTGATGATTGACGTGACGGCGATCGGATCCGTGAGACCGAGGCGCGTGCTGACAGCGCGCAGGCGCGCGCCCCGGCGACGAGGTGTATGTCACCGGCGCCATTGGCGGCGCGGTCGTCGGATTGCAGATCAGTTGCAGGACCAGGCAGCGTCGCGGCTCGGACCTTCGAGGTCGGTCCTGAACGAGAGAAATACCTTCGCCCCGAACCGCGCGTGCGCGCTGGGCTGCTGCTGCGGGCGCAATCGTGCGGCGACGTCGTGCATCGACCTGAGCGATGGGCTGGCCGACGGCCTGCGCCAGATTGCGGCCGCATCGGGCGTCGGGATGACAGTGGACGAGGCGGCAATTCCGCTGGCCGACGGCGTGGCTGAGTTTCACCGAACACGGGCGATGATCCGGTGTGTGCGGCGATGGCCGGCGGCGACGATTATGAGCTTCTGTTTACGATTCGGGCATCCTGGCGCGGACGCCTGAGGGCGGTCAGGAGGCAGGCGGGCGATCTGCCGATAACCCGGATAGGCGTCGTGACCAGGGACCGGCAGCTGGTCTTGCGCACGGCGTCCGGCGAACAGGGATCTTCCGGCAGGGCTTCAGCACTTCCGATGATTAGAATTCTTTCGCGCTCCAACACTCGCCGTCTCGTGGTGATGCTCGTCGTCATCGGCGGACTGATGCTGACCTACGAAGCGACGACGTTCGATCTGCTTCCGTGGGGCATCCGTGCCGGGCGCGCTCGATCCCGGCGCGCCCGTGCCGGGCGCGCGCACTCGATTTCTCCGCCACCGCGTACTGCAAGGGGACGACGACCGCGTCGGGCGCCGCAGTGCGCACGGGCATCGCCGCGGCGGATGATTCGATCCTGCCGGTCGGCAGCGTCGTCAACGTCGCCACGGATAACGCCTCGGTACAACGGCGTCTACACGATCATGGATACCGGCCCGCGCGTGCAGGGGCGGCTGCTCGATCTCTACATGTGGAGCTGCAACGAGGCGCTGGCGTTCGGCCGGAAGTCAATACAGGTGACGGTTCTTCGTCTTGGATGGAATCCGCAGGCGAGCACGCCTGGCCTGATCGATCGTCTCTTCCGCCGGCGTGAGCGTGCGCGCGCCGACGATGCCGCCGCCTGCGGCTCCGCCGCCCATCGCGGTCGAATCGACCGTCGAGGCCGCGTCCGATGGTGGGGAGGATGCGCCTCCGTCACCACCGGCACTGCACGAATCGTCTACCCTCTCTGCTGATCCGGCTTCTTCGCCGGCTCCCCTTCCTTGATTTCCACGCGGCGTCGCGCCGCACGATTGCTAGCGAACCGTGACTGGCGCATCGAGACGGATGCGGATGATCGATCCCGCCGGCAGCTCGATGTCCTTCCCTTCCGTCGCGGCAATCGCGCCGCCCGCCCCGATCACCGCGCCGAGGATGGCGCCCTTCAGGCCGCCGAGAACGCCGCCGACAATGGCGCCGGCGCCCGCGCCGATACCGGCCGTCCCGGCTTCCTCACGAATGCCGCCGCTCTCGAAGACGTTGGTCGCCATCGCGCGCGTCTGATAGCTGCGCCCGCGGACGTTCATTTGATCGAACGACAACGTCAGGCTGCCCGCACGATGGAGGCGGTCCGCCGGATCGACGGCAGAGACAACGCCTCGGACGGTTGATCCGGCTGGGATCAGCACGTTTCCGTTCTGCATCAAGTCGGCGACGGTCGTGGACTCGAAACGCTGCTCTACCTTGGCGGTCTTCGAGCTCAGCGTCGTGCCGAGACGCACGTCGAGTTCCTGTCCGGCCGGAACCACGCCGTACTGGGTGCTATTGACCTCCGTGGGAGTCGTATTCGCCGTCGTGCTCGGCGTGTTGGACGTCGGCGGCGTATAGACGGGCGCACTCGTGCCGCCGGAGCTTCCGCTGGTGGTCGCTCCGCATGCGACGGTGCCGATCACGCTCACGAGCGCGACAATCCTGATCACTGCTGACATTGGTTCTCTCCTCCTGCGTTGTTATGGACAGACGCGCAGTACGCGAGAGCGAAGCAACGAGAGTGCCCGCCTCCGCTACAGCTGGGCGCGGCAAGCGCGCTAGCGATATGCCTGAGGTGTGTGCGTGCTCTTCTGCAGGAGGTCGCGGACTTCCTCGTCGCCGGTTTGATTGAAGTTCAGCGTACCACTGCCCGACGGCCGAGAACGGCTCAGGCATCCTCGCGCAGATCACCTCGTCGGCTACAGCGGCCAACTCAGTGCAGGTCTGCGGTGCGCCAACCGGCACGGCGATAACCACGCGTGATGGATGATGCAGTCTCATTGCCTGCGCCGCGGCCCGCATCGTCGACCCGGTCGCAAGACCATCATCGATGAGAATCACCGTGCGATTGGCGAGATCCGGCGCCGGCGGATCGTCACGATACGCACGCTCGCGCCGCTGCAGCTCCTGTTCTTCCTCACGCGCGACACGTTCGATGGCCGCTTCCGGAATCCCGTACCACCGCACCACGTCGTCATTGAGCACTCGCACGCCACCCGAGGCAATGGCGCCCATCGCCAGCTCTCGATGACCGGGCGTGCCAAGCTTCCTGACGAGAAAGACATCCATCGGCGCACCGAGCGCCGACGCGACTTCGTACGCAACCGGCACGCCGCCCCGCGGGAGCGCAAGCACGATGACGTCATCGCGGTTCGCGTACTTCGCAAGACCTAAGGCGAGCACACGCCCCGCATCGCGCCTGTCCACAAATGGCTGTTGATCGTCCATGCTGATACCTGACACCTGACTCCTGATACCTGTCAATGTCCCATGTGACGCGTGAACCAGTCGAGCGCCAGCCGCTGCACTCCTCCAATGTGCCTGGCTCTTCGAAGAGGTGCGTGGCGTGCGGCACGATGGCGAGTTCGACCGGTGCATGCATGCGCCGCATCGCCTCTTCGTTGAGCTCGATCACCGGACTGTCATCGCCGCCGACGATGAGCAGGGTCGGCGTCCGGATCATCGGAAGCGCGTCACCTGCGAGGTCCGGCCGCCCACCGCGCGAGACTACGGCCGAGGCGGCCGGTCTTTCCGCGGCCGCGATCAACGCCGCCGCGGCGCCGGTGCTCGCCCCGAAGTAGCCGATCGGGAGTTGACCCACCAGGTTGTGTCCACTTGCCCAATCGGTCGCGGCCACCATGCGCCGTGCCAGCAACGAGATGTCAAAGCGATATTCGGCCGTGCGGACGTCGACCCTTTCTTCCGCGCGCGTCAGGAGATCGAGGAGAAGCGTCGCGAAACGTCCTTCGTTCAGCGATTCCGCAACCTGGCGATTCCGGGTGCTGAAGCGGCTGCCGCCGCTTCCGTGCGCGAAGATCACGAGTCCGCGCGCCGCTTTGGGAAGATGGAGATCGGCGTCGAGCATGTCGGCGCTGTCGGCAATGCGCACCGCGTCGATGACCATTCCACTCTGCACGTCACACTCCTGTCGGGGTAGGTCTCGGGTAGATCTGCACGTATCCGATAGAACTCGTCCGTCCCATGTGTGGCTTCGCCGATCAGCACGATGCGCGCGTTGCCGATGAGATCGAGCAGCGGCGCAGAGCCGTCCGCCGTTGGGCTAAACCAGCGCGCGGCGTGACGAACAGCCTCAAGGGCGGCGTGGTCGCTCATAGGACCCCCGGAGGGTGCAAACCACACGCCGCCTTCGCGCGGACGCGGCACCTTCGCGCTGCGCGCCATGGCGCCGCAGCCCCTATCTGGAGTTGACGAGCTCCTTGTCCTTGAATTGCAGCTGATACAGACGGTGGTAAATGCCGCGATGAGCCAGCAGTTCCTGATGCGTCCCCGATTCACGAAGCTCGCCCTTGTGCAGGACGAGAATCCTGTCCATATCCTGGATCGTCGACAGACGATGCGCGATGGCGATCGTCGTGCGTCCGCGCATCACGACCTTCAACGCGTCGCGGATCAGCAGCTCGGTTTCCGTATCGACACTCGACGTCGCCTCGTCGAGGACGAGCACGCGGCGGATCGAACGCGAGCGCCCGCGCAAACGAGAGCAGCTGCTTCTGCCCGACCGACAGCGTCGCGCCTCGTTCGGCGACCGGCGTCTCGAGCCCTGCCGGCAATCGATCGATGAACGCGCCCGCGTGCACGGCGTCGACGGCGCGCCGCACGGCTCGCGTCGTCTATCGCTTCGTTGCCCAGGCGGACGTTGCCGGCGATGGTGCCCGAGAAGAGGTGGACGTCCTGGAGCACGAGGCCGAACATCGCTCGCAGGTCGTGCAGGTCCATGCTCGCGGATGTCGACGCCGCCGATCGTGATGCGTCCCTCCTGCACGTCGTAGAACCGCAGCAGCAGGCTGACGATCGTCGTCTTGCCCTGACCCGGTGGCGCCGACGATGGCCGACACGCTGGCCCGGCTCGACCTCGAATGACACGTTGCGCAGCACCGGCTCGCCCTCGAATGTACGCGAACGTCACGTTTTCGAACGCGATGCGGCGATCCGTCGGACCCGGATTCGGTCGATTGACGCCGACCGCGGAATCCGCCAGGCCGATCCGATACGATCGCACCGGCGTGTCCAGCAGCGCAAAGATCCGCTCGGACGACGCCATCGCGCCCTGCAGCACGTTGAACTTCTCCGACATGTCGCTGATCGGCCGGAAGAAGCGCTGACGAATACTGCAGGAACGCGACCAGCGAGCCGAGCGTCAGCGCGCCCGCCATGCACCCATCCGCCGCCGACCCAGATGATCAGCGCCGCGGCCAGCGCGCTGATCAACTCGATCGCCGGGTAGAACACCGCGTAGTAGAAGATCGACTGGACGTTGGCATCGCGGTGCTTGCGGTCGATGCCGTCGAATCGCTCGAAGTCGCGCGCCTCGCGCCGGAACAGCTGCACCGTCGCCATGCCGGTGATGCGCTCCTGCAGGTACGCGTTGATGCGGGCGATCCAGGTGCGCACCGTGCGGTACGACTCGCGCACGTTCCTGCGGAACCACTGCGTGACCAGCCACGATGAGCGGCAGCACGGAGAACGCGACGAGCGCCAGCCGCCAGTCCGATCCAGATCATCATCGCCATGATGCCGACGAGCGTGAACACGATCGCCGAAGACCGACACGACGCCGGACGTGAACAGGTCGTTCAGGACGTCGACGTCTGTCGTGACGCGCGTCATCAGCCGGCCGACCGGATTGCGGTCGTAGAAGCGCAGGTCGAGCCGCTGCAGGTGCTCGTAGATCTGCCATCCGCAGGTCGAACATGATCCGCTGCCCGGTCAGCTGCAGCAGTCCAGCGTCTGCACGTAATCGAGGACGAAGGATCCGGCAAGCGTCGCGAGGTACAGCGCGGCGATGAACGACCAGCCCCGTGATGTCGCGCGCCGGAATGTAGCGATCGATGACGAGCTTGACGAGATACGGCGGCGCGAGCTCGCAGCGCCGAATGGGCGATGATGGCAGCCGTCGCCAGCCACCTGACGCGCGATAGCGGCCGCAGGTAGCGCGAGCAGACGCCGCATCAACCGCGCGTCGTAGCGCCTTTCCGAGAACGTCTTCGTCGTGAATGGACATTACGGATCCGGGTGGATCGCACTTCGACGTGCTCAGTTCTCTGTAGCGTGTTCAGGTCTCATGACGCGGCCAGTTCTTCCTCGAGCAGCTGCTTCTGATACAACTCCGCGTACAGGCCGTTGTGCGCGACGAGCTGGTCGTGCGTGCCGCGCTCGACGATGCGCTCCGTCGTCCAGCACCAGGATCTGATCCGCGCGTGCGGACGGTGGAGACGCGATGCGACACGATGATCGTCGTCCGCGATCGCATCACGCCGCGCGAGCCGCGACAGGATCTCCTCCTCGGTGTACGTGTCCACCGCCGACAGCGCATCGTCGAGGACGAGGATCTTCGGATCGGTCATCACGGCGCGCGCGATCGCGGTGCGCTGCTTCTGTCCACCGGACAGCGTGATGCCGCGCTCGCCCACCACCGTGTCGTAGCCCTTCGGAAAGTCCGCCAGGTCCTTGTCGAGCCGCGACACGTGCGCGGCATGCTCAATCCGCTCGCGCGGCGCGGCGCCGGCGACGCCGAACGCGATGTTCTCCGCGATCGTCGCGCTGAACAGGAACGGCTCCTGCGGCACGAAGCCGATCGCGCCGCGCAGGACCGCCAGCGGAAGGTCGCGGACGTCGACGCCATCGACGAACACCGTGCCCGGCGGCGGATCGTTGAGCCGCGGCAGCAGGTTCAGCAGCGTCGACTTGCCCGATCCGGTTGCGCCGACAATCGCGCAGTCGTTGTTCCAGCGGGGAGCGTGGCAGAGATATCGCCGAAGGACGGACGCGCCGCCGTAGGCGAACGTCAGATCGCGAAATCTCGACGTCGCCGCGAATCTGCTCACGCGACGCGATGCTGCGAGCTTGCTCGCGCGTCCGTGATGCGCCGGTTCAGCGCCGAGGACCTCCAGCATTCGCTTCCACGAGGCGGTGCCGCGCTGCAGCAGGTTCGTCACCCAGCCGAACGCGATCATCGGCCACGCCAGCATCATCAGGTACGAGTTGAACGCGACGAGCTCGCCGACGGTCATCCGTCCTGCGATGACCTCGCTGGCTGCCCAGCCACAGCACGAGCAGCGCGCCGACGCCCATCAGCAGCCCCATGATCGGGAAGAAGGCGCCCTGGACCCGAATCAGCTTGCGGTTGCGGCGGACGTACTCCTCGTTCGCGTCGCGAAAGCGCTCGATCTCGAACGGCTTCCTGGCCGTACGCGCGGACGACGCGGACGCCGGCCAGCGCCTCCTGCGTCACCGCGCTGATGTTCGACAGCTGCTCCTGGATCTTGCTCGAAGCGCCGGTGAATCGCCGCGCCGAAGTAGTAGACCGCCACCGACAGGATCGGCAGCGGGATCAGCGAGAGCAGCGTCAGCCGCCGGTTCAATCGACAGCATCAGCGACGATGACCGCGATGAACGTCAGCACGGTGTTCGACAGTGTACATCACCGCCGGGCCGATCATCATCCGCACGGCGTTGAGATCGTTGGTCGCCCGCGACATCAGGTCGCCGGTCCGGTTGCGGTGGAAGTACGCCGGCTCGAACAGCTGCAGGCGCGCGAAGAAGTCGTTCCGCAGGTCGAACTCGATGTCGCGCGACGCGCCGATGATGATGCGCCGCTGGAAGAAGCGGAAGACGCCGCCGACGAGCCGCCAGCGCGAGCACCGCGGCCGCCGTAGAACCGCAGCTTCGCGCGCGGTCACGCCGGCTGATCAGATCGTCGATCGCGCACTTCAGGACCCACGGGCCGGCAAGCGAGATCGCCGTCGTCGCGACGATGCACACGGAAGCCACGGATGAAGGCGACGCGATACCGTCCGACATACGCCGAGCAGACGGCGGGAAGGGCTCATCCGCCGAGTATAATCTCCGGCCATGCAGGCCCTTTACATCGTGATTCCGGTCGTGGGCATCTTCATGATCGCCTACCGGTACTACAGCGCTTTCATCGCTGCAAAGGTGATGTCGCTCGATGACGCGCGCGTCACGCCGGCGCACTCGAAGTACGACGGGGCGAATTTCCACCCGATGAGCCGCTGGGTCCTCTTCGGGCATCACTTCGCCGCGATTGCGGGCGCGGGACCGCTCGTCGGTCCGGTGCTCGCGGCGCAGTTCGGGTTCGCGCCGGGCCTGCTGTGGCTCGTGGCCGGCTGCACGCTGTGCGGCGCCGTGCACGATTCGATGTGCCTGTGGACGTCGACGCGCCGCGGCGGCAAGTCGCTCGCCAACATCGCGCGCGCCGAGATTGGGCCCGGTCGCAGGCACCGTCGGCGCGCTGGCCATCCTGTTCATCCTGATCGTCGCGCTCGCCGGTCTCGGCATCGCCGTCGTCAACGCGCTGGCGGAAAGCGCGTGGAGCACCTTCACGATCGGCGTCACGATTCCGATCGGCGCTCTTCATGGGCTTCCACATGTTCGTGTTCCGGAAGGGAAGATTCGGGAGGCGACGATCATCGGCATCATCCTGATCCTCGGCCGCCGTCATCTTCGGCCGGACGTTCGCCGAGTCGTCGCTACGGCCACGTACCTCGTGCTGTCGCGCCACCAGGTCACGGCCGCGATGGCCATCTACGCGCTTCGTCGCATCGGTGCTGCCGATGTGGATGCTGCTGACGCCGCGCGGCTACCTCAGCACGTTCATGAAGATCGGCACGATCGCGTTTCTCGCGCTCGGCGTCATCATCGTCAACCCGACGCTGCAGGCGCCGGCGTTTTCGCAGTTCATGCACGGCGGCGGCCCCATCATTCCCGGCCCGTGGTATCCGTTCGTGTTCATCACGATCGCGTGCGGCGCGATCTCGGGCTTCCACTCGCTGATCTCGACGGGCACCACGCCGAAGATGATCGACAGGGAAAGCGACATCCGGCCGATCGGCTACGCGGCAATGCTGTGTGAAGGGTTCGTCGGCGTGATGGCGCTCATCGCCGCGACGGCGCTGCACCCGGGCGACTACTTCGCGATCAACACATCGGCGACGGTCTTCGCGAACCTCGCATATACCCATCGTCAACCTGCCTGCGCTGCAGGCAGCCGTCGGCGAGAATCGTGACCGCGACGTCCGGGCGGCGCCGTGTCGCTCGCCGTTGGCATGGCGCAGATCTTCGCCGCGCTGCCCGGGCATGAAGGGACTGATGGCGCTACTGGTATCACTTCGCCATCATGTTCGAGGCGCTCTTCATCCTGACGACCGATCGACTCCGGCACGCGCGTCGGACGGTTCCTGGTGCAGGAGTTCGGCGGCCGCGCGTGGAAGAGGCTTGGCGATGCCGAGTGGCTGCCGGGTTCGCTCGGCGCCACCGCGTTCATGGTGCTCTGCTGGGGGTATTTCATCTGGAACGGCAGCATCAACACGATCTGGCCGCTGTTCGGCATCGCGAACCAGCTGCTCGGCGCCGTCGCGCTCGCCGTCGCCACGACCGTCCTGATCAACATGGGGCGTACGCGATTCGCGTGGGTCACGTTCCTGCCGCTCTGTTTCCTCGCGGTCACCACGATGACGGCGGGCTACATGAGCATCCGGGACAACTTCTGGCCGCTCGCGGTCAACGTCAATCCCGATCTCCACGTGCAGGGCTACGTGCTGTCGATCAGCACGACCATCATGATGGTGTGCTGCCTCGTCATCCTGGCGTGGGCGACGTGGCGCTGGATGCTGGGTACTCACCGGTCGCGTGCCCCAAATGGAGCTGGCGGACGCATGAGACCGATACACCCGGCATGAAAAAGACGCTGCTGTTCCTGCTGCTGGGATGCGTGTGCGTCGTCAGCCGCGCCCAGGCGCAGGATTCGCCTGAGAACTATCACCTCGAAGCCGCGGTCATGTGCTGGAAACCTTCGTCGCCGGAGATCGTGATCACCAGCGGCAGCCTGGCCACACCGGTCGATTTCGTGAACCAGTTCGCGATCGAGGAGAAGTGGCTTCCGGATTTCAGTCTCGTGCTGAAAGGCGGCAAACACAAGCTGCGATTCAACACGATGCAGATCAAATTACGACGGCACTGCGACCGTCACCGCAGCGAATTTCATTCCAGGGCGTGACGTATAACGTGGGCATCCCGACCACCGCTGAATTGAAGTGGACGCTGATGCGCCTCGGGTACGATGCGACTTCGTGTCCACGCCGATGGGGTTTGCCGGCGTGTTCACCGACGTCAAGTTCAACAAGGTGAACGCGACGCTCACCGCGTCGCAGGTGGGCTCCGCAACGTTCGAACGCAACGTGCCCGTTCCAACAATCGGCGGGATCGCCCGCGGCTACGCGACGCAGTTCGTTTCCTTCACCGGTGAATTCACCGGGCTGAAGGTGAACCGTGACACCTTCGACGCGAAGTTCTATGACTTCGATCTATACGGCACGGCGAACTTCGGGAGGAACGTCGGCGCGCAGTTCGGGTATCGGTCGGTGACCGTCGATTACGCGGTCGACAACGACGCGGGCAACATGAAGCTGAAGGGGCCGTACGTGGGCGGCATCGTGCGGTTTTAGGGCTTCCTCGCGACGACCAGCACGGAACTGCCGACAGGCATCGGGATGCGGCGCGAGATCGCCGCTTCCCGCTCTAGCATCCACGCCAGCGCCGCATTGATCGGCGCGGCCGGCACGCGCATCTCCCAATCCTCACCCGCCGGACCCGTGCCACCCGCGCTCTGATCGCGGCGGAGAGCCCGTACACCGCCAGCATCGCCGGAAACAGCGATGCGAACAGATACGTGAGGCGATGGACCTTCATCCCGGCGTTCTCGACAATCGCGCGCATCCTCGCGCTCGTGTAGCGCCATGCTTCCGGCCACGTGCCCGCATGGCCGCCGCGGAGCACGTCAAGCGCCGCGGCGGTGACGACCAGCGCCCCACCCGGTTTCAGCACGCGCGCCATCTCCCGCATCACGGCGTAGTCGTCGGCGACATACTGCATCACGTCGAACGAGGTGACGAGATCGAACCGCGCGGATTGGAATGGAATCGCGGCCATGTCGGCGCGCGCCAGCGGGAAGCCCGCGGCATGCGCATGGAGAAGACCGCCTGGCGTCCGGTCGAATCCAAACGCGCGGCCGTGCGGGCGAAGCAGCGTTGCGAGGTTGTGGCCGGTGCCGCAGCCGCAGTCGAGCAGCTGCAGATCGCGTCGCGTGCCCGCCATCTCCGCGATCGCGGGCGCGATGAACCGGCGGAAGCCTCGAAACCAGAAATGCGTCGCCTCGACGCGGCTGGTCAGGTCGAGGAGGTTGTCCATCGATCAGAAGAGCTCGAGGAGAACGTCCATCGATCAGCGGGTTTTGTTCGATCGGCTACTGGGGGATGGCTTCGATCGGCCACCGGTCGAGGACTTCTTCCTTGATGCTTTTCTGACAGGAGGTTTCCTGGCAGGACTGGCCTTCGGCTTCGCGCGGCAGCGCCTTGCCGGTGGCGCATTCTTCAGGCTGCCCGGCGCGAGCAGCCCTCCACCGTACGAGGCGGCGGTAGTCTTCCGCGGTGCCGAGGATCCGCTTCACGTAGTTCTGCGTTTCGGGAAACGGAATGTCGTCGATGAACTCGTCCTGCGGCGATGCCGGGTCGCTCGGACAGCCATTGCGACACGCGGTTCTCGCCGGCGTTGTAGCTGGCCAGCGCGTAGTGCGCGCCGCCGAAGCGATCGACGAGGTCCTTGAAGTACGCCATCCCGATGCGGATGTTGGTCTCCGGCTGCGTCAACATGCGCGTCGAGAACGCTCCCAGTCCGGCCTTCTGCGCATAGCGCGCGACCCGTCGCCGGCAGCAGCTGCATCAGTCCGTACGCGTTGGCGCTCGATCGCACGTCGGCCGTGAACGTCGATTCCTGCAGCGATCAGTGCCGCCATCAGATACGGATCGAGGCCGTTGGCCGTCGAGTACTTCTCGATGAGCGGCCAGTAGTCGAGCGGGAAGATCACCTCGAGCACCGCGGGCGGAAGCTCCTCGCCACCGGCGCGCGAGATACTGCGGATAGGCGCGCTTCATGATGTTGATGGCGCCGCGCAGGTGATCGAAGCGCTCCGGCGCGGTTTCGTTCTGCGCCTGCTCGTGTCGAATCCAGGCGATCGTGGCCTCGATCGCCGGCGTGTCGCCCCACGCGCGCTGCGCGTACTGCAGCTCCCTGAGCGCGGCGTCGTACAGCTCGAGCCCCGACGAGCTCACGAATCAGCTCCGCGGTCGGAACCTGCATGCTTCCTGATGTCGACGCGACGGTCACGTTGTCGGCCACGACCGGCTCGTCGCGCGCATCGAGCAGCTTCGAGGCGCAGCCGCCCGTAGTAGGAGTTCTCGTAGTCAGCCACCTCGACGCCGATAGCGCTCGTTGGCGATCGCCGTCTCTCCGATTTGATCGTGCGCGCGTCCGGACCAGAAGAGCCACGCCGGACGGGTATCCGCGCGCGGGAACGCGGCGGCGCCGCTGTCGAAGGCCTGCGCGGCGTCGGCAAACCGGCCGCTCTTGTACGCCCACCAGCCCGATCTTCCAGGCGGCGCGCTCCGCAGTACCGGCTGTCCGGAAAGCGGCGGACACAGCTCGCGGAACACGCTCGTCCGCCGCCGCATCGTCGTCGAGGATGATGTAGTGCGACGCGAGATTATTCAGCGCTTCTGCAGCCCACGTGCTGTCGGGAAATTCCTCCACCAGTGCACGTGCCTGCGTCGACGTAGGTCTCGTTGTCGCCGAGCCCGCGTCGCGGTCAGGTAGAAGAAGCGCGCCTCGGCCTTGCGCGATGCGCTGCGGAGGTGCGGACTCAGCGCGTCGCGTGAGGCGCGAAAGCGATCGAGGTAGTAGTCGCATTCAGCGAGGCGAAGCGCGACGAGCTCCTTGTCATCGCCCGACGCGAGGTCGGCGAGCGGTTCGAAGCCGGCCCGCGCCTGCGCCAGCGTCGTGCGTTGAACATGCGCTCGGCGCGGCGAGCTCGAGCTTGAACTTGTCGGCGAGCGACGCGGTGTCGAGATGCGACAGCAGATTCTGCGCGTCGATGGCCTGAGGACTGAGCGGCGACTCGTAGTACACCTTGCGATACGCATTGATCGCCTTGTCACGATCGCCGGCCGCCTCCGCGGCGCGCCCGAGTCCGCATCAGCACATCCTCGGGCGACGGTCACCGAACGCTGTTTGCTCAGATCGCTCAGGATATCGAGCGCCTTGCGTGCGTTCTGGCGCGCCACCTCGAGATCGGCACGCCGCAGTGGAACCGCTTCTCCGAACAGGTATCCGCTTGCGCCCGACGTGCCCTCGGCTTCAAGACCTTCGAGCAGACTGATGGCTTCGGGCAAGCGATTGAGGCCCGCGAGTGCGACCGCGCGGTAATAGCGCGTGTAGCGACGCGAGCGGCGTTCGCGCGAGATCCGCGCGCCGTCACCAGCGGCAGGCCGCTCGCAAAATCGCCGGCGTCTATCAACCGGACGCCACGCGCGAACTTCCCGCAGCCGATTCCGCCCGGCCATTGGTCTCATCCGCAAACGTCTGAGGAACGAACCAGAAGTCTTCCGAACGATCAGGAAGAGCGGGATGAACGGTCGGCGCAAGCACGGCGGCGACCGGTGCGACGCCTGCCGTGTCCTGCGCTCGCAGATCGGAGGCCGATCAGCGCAACCAGCGTCAGCGTCGCCAGCAGTGCCGCCCGCTTCGCGGACCCAACGGATCGGCGGCGCGGCGCACGCAATCTCCGCAAGGACAATCTCACTGCGCTCCCCGAGGAGCGTGCGGCCGCTGCCTGCGACGGTGCGTGTTGGTTTCGGCAGCGACAATCCGGCAGCCTGTTGCACGGTCATCGCCTCGAGCACGCGGCTCGCATGGCGAACGAGGACTTCGAGAACAGCCGGCCACCGCGCATCAGACGGACGGCGCGTCGGGTCGCGCCGCATCCGCATACAGTACCGCGACGACTTCGCCACCGACGCGGACCGGAAGCGCCATCGCGTGACGCCCACCTGCGTCAGCGGCAAAGGGCGGAAGCGCAGGCTCATGAGTCGCATCCGACAGCCGCGACACCGGGCACGTGACTCTCGAGCACGGCACCAGCCAGCCCGGCGTCGCCGATGCTGAGATCGATCGACTTGGCCGACGGGCCATCGGGCGCAAAACCGGCCAGTCGCCATCCTGTCAATCGATCGCCTTTCACGAGAAGCATCGCCGCACGGTCCACTTCATATCCGGCGGACTGCACGAGCCGTTCGAGCACCTCGGAGAGTCCGCGCGCTTCATCGAGATTGCGAATCGCATCCGCGAGGCGCGCCGCGCGAGCAACCTCCGCCTGATGACTGTCGGCGTGCGCGCGCTCGATCGCCTCGGTGGTTTTCTGTTCGCTCAACGACTGCGCGGCCGTGAGCCTCGCCGTCAGCGCTTCCTCGAGCCTCGCCGTTAGGGCTTCCTCGGCCTCGGCTACCGCGCTCTACGGACCTCATCGGCTTCGGCCTGGACGCGCGGCAATATCGCTCCTCGCCTGGTTGCGGGCGTCTTCGATCTCGGCTCGCCTCGGCTTCGATCTCCGCTCGCGCGGCGTCTATTTCGTGTCGAGCCTGCTCTGCCCCCGCCTTCATCTTATGAACTTCAGCGTTCGCGCCATTCCGTTTCGCCGTGCGCCTTATCGGGTTCGGCGCGCGCCTTTTCGAGTTCGGCGTGCGCGGTTTCGACCTCGGCGTGCGCGGTTTGGGCCTTCCGCGCTGCGCGGCTTGCGGCCTCGGCGTGCGCCTTTTCGACCTCCGCGCGCGCCTTTCGATCTTCGTCCTGCGCTGTTCGGCGGGCTGCGTCGAGTTGCTGCTGCGTCTGCGCGCGCAGCTCTTCCAGCGCCTTGCGTAGCTCCCCGATCTGCCCTTCCGCGGCGCGCTTCAATCCCTCGGCGTGCTTCTGAGCGGCGGCGCGAAATTGCAAGACCTGCGCTTCTGCTTGCGAGCGAACATCCGCGACGAGCGCTTCCGCCTGCGCACGGACCTCGGCCGTGGCCGCTTGCGATGCCGCAGCCACCGCGAGCTGCCGCTCTTCCGTTGAGACGCGGACGACCTCCTGGGCAAATGCGTGTAACTCGGCCTCGAGATGCTCTCGCAGGCTGGTCGTCGCATTGTCGAGCGCCGCGCGGACCTGATCGTCGAAAGACACAGATGGGGTCAGTCGATTATAAGGCGCATGGCTCTAAATTGCTGCAACGGCTGCGCTTCGCCAGTATGGCCCGGCATATACTGCGACCGGCTGGCGTCTCATCGGTCAGCTCGCGCAAGGATCCAGACAGGCGCGATCGGAGGTATCGTCCAATCGTCGGACGGACTGTCCCTCCCGATTGTCGGCGACGCCGACAACCAGTTGTCGCGCTGAGCCGACGAACTGCAGGCGTGCGTCGGAGAGCGTCCGGCGCTCGGTCTACCGGAACGCCTCGACGGCGTTCCTTGGTGACCGATCTCAACCGAGGGGGCGACATTTGGCTTCGACGGGGGTGCGAGATCGCGGGATGCATGCCGAGCACCATTAACTCGTAAATCTGATGGAACATCCGTTAACTGCGGATTCTCGATGCGCTCTCGCAGCCTAATTAAGCTGTGAGCGTTCGCCCTGACCTCGCCTGGTGGTTGAGGGTCGAATGTCATTAAGCAGGCTGGCGGTCGCGCGGCGGCCCGGCGCGCGACCGTGAGATGTTCCGGGTCTGGTGTCCGGCGGTTTTTAGCCGCTTCCTCACGCCGGGCACGAGAAATCAGAAGCGGACACGCATGTAGAGTCCCACGACGACGTGCTTTCGGACGCGGGTTCGACTCCGCCGCCTCCACCACTTCCTCAGAGATTTGAGGATTTGGCCTCCTGCCACGCTCATCGATCGAACACTGCTCCGAAATGAACGGTCACGACGCATCCGCCCATGCGCGTCTGATGGCGGCGATCAGTTCCGTGCCCCGCCATCAGCTTGGCGACGAAGTCTGATGCGCCGGCGGCCAAAGCGTCCGCCCTGAACGTCTCGTCCACCATGCCGGTGATCACGATCACTTTGGCGCGCGGATTCGTCTGCAGGATGCTGCCGGCACGCGTCCAGTCCGCTGACGTTCGGCAGGTTCAGGTCCACGACGATCACGACCGGCTGCAGCCGCGCCGCGGCTGCGGCGACCTCGCTGCCGTCCGCGACGACTCCGACGACGTCGCACTCGAGCGCCAGCATCACGCTCGAGCGCCTTCACGATGCCGGCATGATCATCCGCGAGCAGGACGCGGGGGCGAGTCGGCATGACGATTCGCGGGATCGCCGGCGCCGCGCGACGCGTGGACGGCCAGCAGGTGATCGATCAGCCGCTGCGTGTCGATGCCCTTGACGAAGAAGCCCGCCGCCCCCGCCTGCTCGATCGCATCGGCGATCCGCGCTGCGAGGCTGCATCGACAGCCCGAGAATCTCGATACCCGGGAGCTCGGCGCGGATGCGCGCGGTCGCTTCGACGCCGTCCATGTGCGGCATCGCGATGTCCATCAGGATGACGTCAGGCCGCAGCGTGTGCGCATGCGCGATCGCCTCGACGCCGTTGGACGCGTCGCCGACGACCGAGAGCTGCGGCCGCTCGTGAAGAATGTCGCGGAGCGCCTTGCGCACCGCCGCGTGATCGTCGACGATGAGAATCCTGAGCGCGTCCGGGGACGCGCGGCCGCTGTCTCCGGCCGAGGCCGGCCGGATCGGCGCGAGGCTCGACACGCCAGCGTCGGCGCCGGCGCTCTGTGCGGCGCCGCGCGGCGCGACGAGGCGGACCCGCGTCCCCTTGCCGGGCGCGCTGTCGACGTCGAAGCGGCCGCCGAGCAGCGTCAGCCGCTCGCGGATGCTGAACAGCCCCAGCCCACCTGGCCGGCCTTCGATCGGTCGTCGAGTTCCGCCGGTTCGAACCCAATCCCCTGATCGGTGACGGTGATGCACAGCTGATCGTCGGCGTCGAGCGCCAGCTCGAGCGTGGCTCGATCCGCGTGCGCGTGCTTGACCGCATTGAAGAGGAGCTCTCTGACCGACTCGAACAGCAGCGTGCGGACGTCCTTGCGCGCGGAATCGGCGCGCGGATCGGCGACGACCTGGACGTCGAGCTTGTAGCTTGTCGCGTGTCCAGTTCGCCAGCCACGTCAGCGCCGCGGGCAGTCCGGAATGCTGCAGCACGGGCGGAAACAGCTCGAAGTTCAGCGAGCGCGCGGCGGCGATCGCTTCGTCGAGATGATGCTTCGCCTCTGAAAGCGCGTCGCTCGGCGCGATTCCGACCTCGCGGTCGCGCTTCAGCTGCTGCTCGAGGTTGAACGCGACGATGACCAGCAGCTGCTGGAGCCCGTCGTGCAGCGTTCTGGCGATCTGCTCGCGCGCATGCTGCTCGGCGAGCGTCAGGTCCGACGCCATCCGGCTCAGCTGCATCGTCCGGTATTCCAGTTCGGCGGTGCGCTCCTGCAGCGCCGACGCGGCGCGCTGGCGGTCGGTGATGTCGGTCACGAACGCGAAGGCGCGTCCGCCGGCGGACGTGGCGACGTGGTTCAAGCTGACTTCGATCGGAAACGTGGATCCGTCCCTGCGCTCGCCGACGAGATGCAAGCCGCCGCCCATCAGCCGGGCATGCGGCGCACCGAAATAGTTGAGTCCGATGGCGCGGCATGCGCGTCGCGAAACGCCGACGGCAGCAGGCGTTCGATCGGCTGGCCGATCAGGTCGCCGGACGCCCAGCCGAACATGGCTTCGAACGCATGGTTCGCCGTGACGATCACGCCCTGCGCGTCCACCGACACGATGCCCTGCGTGGCGGTCTCGAGCAGCGTCCGCAGCGCGCGATCGTGTTCCTCGTCGCGGCGCGCCTGATGCGCCTCTTCAGCCTGTCGGTGCGCGGTGAAGTCGAGATCGAGACCCGGTGAGCCGCGTGATCGTTGCCGTCCGGCGTCGCGGTCGACGCGTCCGACGGCTCTGGATCCACGCCACAGTTCCGTCTGGTCGCGCGATCCTGAACGCGATGTCCCACGCATCCTTCGTCGTGACGTGCAACATGTCGTCGAGCAAGATCGAGCACCCGCGGACGGTCGTCTGCGTGCACGCGCGGTCATCCATCGCGTCGGACGTCGGCGGGCTCGTCGAGCGGGTATTCCGTACAGCGCGACGGAAGCCGTTCGTCCCAGTCGACGCTGATTGGTCGCGGCCATCGCGCGTCCACGAGCCGCCGGCCGACGCCTCGAGCGCGAGACGCGAGCCGCTGTTCGCTGCTCGCGCAGCGCCGCTTCGGCGCGGGTGCGCTCCACCGCGTCCCAGGTCCTTTCGCCGACGTCGCGAACCAGTTCGATCTCCGACGCCGTCCAGATGCGCGGCGCGACGTGATTGACGCCGAAGGCCGCGACCATTCGTCCGCCTTTGAACAGCGTCGTCCCGACGAACGCGGCCATTTGCCGCGACAGCATTTTCGTCCGGTCGCCGTCGTCCAAGCGGGGATCCGTCTGGACATCGTTGACCACGACGGTCTCGCCGCGCCGGAGCGCCTCGCGCAGCTCCCCGCTCAGCGTGATACCCGCGCCGCGGTCCGGCGAGCGGCGGGACCCCGTTCGTGTACTCGCGGCGAATGGCGAACTCGCTGCCGTCGAGTTCCGCGTAGCCGGCGCGGGTCGTGCCGAGGTGTTGTCCGAGGAGCCGCGCGGCGGTCTCCTGGACGTCGGCTGGATCGCTCAGCGGCCGAAGCGCGTCGTTGAGCCGGAGGAGAAACTCCAGCCGTTCTTCGTTCGCGCGCAGCTCGGCTTCGGCCTTGCGGTACTCGAGCGTCGTCCAGATCCGATCGGCGACGTCCTGCACCAGCGCGATCTCGTCCGCCGTCCACACGCGCGGCTCGCGGCTGTGAATCCCGAACGCCCCGACGAACCGGCCGTCCTTGACGAGCAGTGGACAGATGTAGGCGCCGATGCCCGCCGCCTGCAGCGCCTCGCGCTCGGCTGGCCGTATGCGGCTCGGTCGACGTGTCGTTGACGAACAACGTGCCGCCTTTCAGGATTTCTTCGGTGCGGCTGCCGACCAGTTCGGTCCAGCGGAAGCGGCCGGCCAGCGAGGGCAGGCCGTTCACGTAATCGTTGACGATGGTGCAGTAGTCGCCGTCGATCTCGCCGTAGGCCACGCGGTTGACGCGGAGGTGCGTGCCCATCAGACGGCAGGTCTCCGCGAGAATGCGCGCCGGATCGGCGAGCGGACGGATCGTGTCGTTCAGCGTGCTGCAGGAACGCCTGCCGATGATCGTCGCTTCGACTCAGCGCCTCCTCCGCGCGCGCGCGCTCGCCGGCTCCCCATATGCGCTCGCGCCGTCACCTCGACGAGCGCGATCTGATCGCGTGTCCAGGTGCGCGGTGTCGCGCTGTGGACGGCGAAGGTCGCGAGCCATCGACCGTCTTTGATCAGCGGCGCGTCGACGAACGCCGCGATATCGCTGGCGAGGAGCTGCGCACGCTCAGCGTCCGTGAACCGTGGGTCCGTGTGGACGTCGGCGACCACGACCGTCTCGCCGCGCCGGCACGCCTCGACGATGGCGTGGCCGAAGCGGGCGACGGGACCTCGATCGGCGAATGGCGGGACGGCGCGTGCATAGGACCGCCTGATGACGAACTCGTCGCCCGTCGATGTGCGCGTAATTGACGCGGCTCGCCTGGAGATGCTCACCGATCAGCCGGACGGCGACCTCCTGGATCTCGACAGGATCCCTCAGGGGACGCAGCCGCTCGTTCAGCGTGACCAGAAACTGCCACTCGGCGGTCATGGCGTGAAAGTCGGCATTCTAGTCCTTTGACGGTTCTTTTAGGCAGTCACGCCAACTCTTCACGGTGGCGCAACGTCGGGTTCAACGGTTCAGTTCTGCACGGCCGCCCGCTTTGGTTGCTCCCACGGGGTCCGAACACCCGATAATGATCGCCCGCGACGCGAGTCGCACTGAAAGGAGATCACCTGCACGATCAGCGATCACGCTTTTCGATCCTGCCGTTTCACATCTGACACCACGATCACCGCGCATGCGTCGGCACGGCAACAGGTTACGGGCTGGACCGGGACTTGCGGATCGCTGGCGCCGGGTTCACCGCATGAAGGCTTTGATTGGGACGACACTTGTTGCTGCGTTCGTGTTGATCAGCGGATCGGTCGTCGGGGCCCAGGTTTCGATCGGAATCCAGATTGGCCCGCCGCCGCCCCCTCGCGTCGTATATGTTGCCCCGCCACCGCCGCCAGGCAACCGGAATACGTCTGGGTTGAAGGATATTGGTATCCGGTTGAGCGCCGTTACGTGTGGCATGACGGATGTTGGACCCGGCCACCATGCGCCGGTGCCCACTGGGTGGCGGCACGGTGCGACGGAAGGATGTACTGGAGGGTTACTGGAACGGACCTCGCGGCCGGTTCCGAACATGATCATCGATGGGACGCCGACCACGATCGGGATTACCACCCCGGCAAAGGCAACGGCAATGGCCGCGGCCGTGGACATCGCTGATAATTCGCAACGTAGGAACTGCTGTGGCGCCTGCGGCGTCACGCATACATGTAGTACGTCTTTGCGCGCGCCCTGGCAAAGCACCCTGGACGAGGATTCGGACACCAGGCGGCAGGAGCTGAGCTTCGGTGGCCGTGCCTCCTTCTTGCTTGTCAGTTCAGGATGAACCGCAAGAAGGAGCTCACATGATTACTCGCGACGCGCTGCGGCGTTGCCCTCGTCACGATGCTGGCGTGCCTGGCGCAACCCGCAGTCGCCCAGACGACCAATGCCCCGCGGTGCGGCACCGGCGTACGAATCGGAGGCGCTGGGGGTCGTCCGGTTTCCGCAGGACCAGATCTTCTGTCCGATCATCGCCGACCCGAAGGAACCGCGATCCTTTGCCAGCCTGCTTCGCGGCACATTTCCGTCAATCTCGGATCCATCCGGCAGGGAGTACCACCATCGGATCAGTGGGTCTGGGGGACAGCTTCGCGCCTCATTCGGTGGGGCGGCCCGAACGCCGGCGAAGGCGTTCAGATCGATGTGGTCGGCAGCATCTTCGCGCAGTTCGATCTGGGCTCGCCGTCGAACGATTTGATCAACGCGGATTGCATCATCGGACTGCCGGTGACGTTCCGACGAAGCGGCTTCAGCACCGCGCGTTCGGATCTACCATCAGAGCTCACATCTCGGTGATGAATACCTGCTCACGGAACGCAGCAATCCAGCGTGAGAATCTTTCTGTAACGATTGGCGGCGACGTACGCGGTGCATCGCGTGCGGCGATGCTTCGATCGGATTAGCGCGCGAACTCCGGCAGCTCCTTCGGCGTGACGTTGTCCCAGTTCTGGCCGCCGTCGCGCGTGACGTGCACCAGGCCGTCGTCCGATCCGGCCCAGATCGTGTTGATGTCCTGCGGCGACGGCGCGATCGTGAACACGACGCGCGTAGGTCTCGACGCCGGTGTTGTCCTTGCGTGATCGGCCCGCCCGACGCGCCCATCGTCTTCGGATCGTGGCGCGACAGGTCGGGACTGATCTGCGTCCAGCTCTGCCCGTCGTTGGTCGTCTTCCAGACGTGCTGCGACGCGGCGTAGATCGTCTTCGGGTCGATCGGCGAGAAGACGATCGGGAACGTCCACTGGAAGCGCTCGGTGATGTCGCTCCGACGCCGTAGCCCATCGGGTTGTCGGGCCAGATGTTGATCGTTGCGCTGCTGGCCGGTGCGGCGGTCGAGCCGCGTGAGCAGGCCGCCGTAGCTGCCGGCGTAGAAGACGTCCGGGTCGAGCGGATCGGGCGCGATGTAGCCGCTCTCGCCGCCGCCGACGTCGTAGTAATACGGCGTCCTGCCGAAGCTGCCGGCCTGGCTCGACACGCACGCCGTCGAGTTGTCCTGCTGCGCGCCGCAGATCGTGATACGGCACGTGCGTGGTCGGTGAAGACGTGGTAGAACTGCGCGGTCGGATAGTCCTGGTCGGTCCACGTCTCGCCGCCGTTGACGATGACGTTCGCGCCGCCGTCGTTGGCTTCGATCATCCGGTTCGGAGTCGTCGGGCGCGATCCACATGTCGTGGTTGTCGCCGTGCGGCACGCGCGACGTTGCGTCGAGCGTCTTGCCGGCGTCGGTCGACTTGTAGATGTTGACGTTGAGGATCGTAGACGGTGTCCTTCACCTTCGGATCGGCGTAGATGCGCGTGTAGTAGAACGCGCGCTGGCGGATGCTGCGGTCGTCGTTGATCTTCTTCCACGTCGCGCCGGCATCGTCCGACACGAAGAGGCCGCCGTCCGGCTCGCTCTCGATCAGCGCGTAGACGCGATTGCTGTCGGCGCCCGACACGCTGATGCCGACCTTGCCCCAGAGCCGGCTCGGCAGCCCGGCGTTCTTGGTGATCTCGGTCCACGTGTCGCCGCCGTCGGTCGATCTTGAACAGGCCGCTGCCGGGTCCGCCGCTCGACATGCCCCACGGCGAGCGCTGCGACTTCCCACAGCGCCGTGCAGACGACGTTCGGCGTTCTTCGGATCGATCGACGAGCTCGACCGCGCCGGTCTTGTTGTCGCGGAAGAGCGTGCGCCGCCAGGTCTTGCCGCCGTCGGTCGTCTTGAAGACGCCGCGCTCGTCGGCTGGTCGCCGAAGCCGTGCCCCATGCACCGCGGCGAGCACGGTGTCGCAGTTCGTTGGATGGGTGCAGCGCAGCTTCGCGATGACCTGCGAATCGCTCAAGCCGACGCGGCGTCCACGTCTTGCCGCCGTCGGTGGTCTTGTAGGCGCCGTCGCCCATGCATGATGTTGCCGCGGATGTCGGATCTCGCCGCCGCCGATGTAGACGACGTCGGGATTCGACGGGCAGATGCCGACGGAGCCGATCGACGACATCGTGATCTTGCCGTCGGTCATCGGGTTCCACGTGGTGCCGCCGTCGGTCGATCTTCCAGGCGCCGCCGCCGGTGGCGCCGAACCAGCATTCGTTCGGCCGCGCGTCGCTGCCTTCGGCGGCAATCGATCGCCCGCCGCGCGCCGGCCCAACGTTCCGCCACCGCATGCCGCCGTACAGGCCTGGATCGACGGTTGATCCCTGTTGCGGCGGACACCGGAGCCAGCGGACAGCCAGGGCCAGCGACTGATCACAAAGCAAGCGAGTGAATCTCATGGGTCGACATTTTACGCTGTCTACGGACGTTAGCCACGGAGGACACGGAGGCACCGGAGACATCGAAGACACGCTTGTCATCGCTGGTGCGTGATTCAGCGGCCGATCGCATTTCGAACAGAATGAATTTGTCTCCGGTGTCAGCTCAGCGATCGCTCGTCGTGGCTAACAGTGCCCGTGACGGCCTACTGGCACGTCCGTAATAGCGGATCAGCTGACCAGCTCGCGTTGAGCACGATGATGCGGAGCCGCCGGACGAGCGCGAGCGTGCACGCCAGTACGGCGGCGTGAAGCCGACACGTTGGCGACGGCGCCCGGAGCCGGCTTCGTCGATCCCCAAGCCGGTATGGGACGAACTTGAACGCCACGGTGACGAATCGTCCGGCGCTTTCAGCAGGAATGCGTCCGCGAGCGTCGCGTGTGTCGGGACGAGCACGCCAGGCACGAGCCAGACTTCGGCGACCGCGGCCCGACGTGGAACGCGACTTCCCACAACGCTGACAGTGATGCGTGCCGATGGGCCACTGCGGCACGCGCGTAGATCTGCGCTTCGACTTCGCGCATCGCGTCGGCCGGCGCGTCGGACTTTGCCCGCCAGCTTGGTGATCAGCGGGCGAGCATCGACGAGCACGGCGGGCGACACGTTCGCGCGGCCCACGACGCCGATCACGGCGACGATCGCGGCGACGGCGAGGATCGCTTCGGCAATCTGCTCGAGTACCGGCGGCACGTCGGCGCGCTGGAGGAACAGCCACGTGCCGGCAGAAGGCACGATCAGCCACCGACGTCGTGTAGAACGCGTTCTCGATCGTCACCGGACGCGATGCTGGTCACCGTCGAGATCGCTGCGCGCGGACCATCATGATCTTCGTCGGGCTCGCTGGCCAGCAGGCGCCGAGCGGCGTCAGGTTGCCGCATGCGCATCGGCACGCGAGCCACGCGCCGAACGCATCGCTGAAGCAGCAGGCTGCGGATCGTTCGGCGCAGATCATCCAGGCGCGCGTGCGGCAGCGCCGTACGCGAGCGGCGCCGGAGCAGCACCACTGGCGACGAACCACCAGCCGACGCTGGCCGACGCCCTCGACGACCGCCGCCCAGCCGCCGGCGCGCTGCACCGTGAAGGCGAGCAGCGCGACGCCCGACGATGGCGACGACGATGTTGAGGAGCGAGAAGCGCGGGCGGGACACTGAACCGAGATGTATGACTCGTCCGTGTCCTCAGCCAGGATGACGGTCGCCATGGCACGAGCGACTGGTCGGCTGGCCAACTACGTCACGCCGGACATCGTCGCCGAGGTCACGGGCCGCGCCCGATACGCCGAGGACTTCCGCGCCGACGGCATGCTGTTCTGCAAGTTGCTGCTGCAGCGAGCGGCCGCACGCGCGCGTGCGCAGCATCGACACCAGCCGCGCGCTGCGCGCTGCCCGGCGTGACGCGCGATCATCACCGCCGACGACGTGCCGCAGCTGGGCGGCACGACCGAACACTGCGCTGACCAACGAGCCGCTCTACGCCGGCGAGCCGATCCTCGCGGTGGCGGCGATCGAGCGAAGAGATCGCCGCCGACGCGATCGAGCTGATTCACCTCGATCTCGAGCCGCTGCCGCTCGTCGTCGATCCGATCGAAAGCCTGCGGCCCGGCGGCCCGAACGCGCGCACCGACGGCAACGTGTGGGCGCCGCCGATGCCCGGCGCCCGGGCAGCCGCCGCGCCGCGACCGATGCAGACGCTGAAGTGGACCGACGCCGATTTCGCCGAAGCGGCCGACGGGCCGCATGCCGATGGGCAAGGCGCACCGAGGAATGGTCGTTCGGCGATCTCGACGCCGGCTTCAAGAATGCCGCGCTCGTCGCTCGACGAAACCTTCGTCGTGCAGTCCACCGGCCATCAGCCGATGGAAACGCGCAGCGCGATGGCCTACTGGCAGAACGGCAAGCTCTACCTGCACTGCTCGACGCAGAGCGTGGTCCGCACCGTCGATGCCGTCGCGCGCTGGGTCGGCATCGAGCCGACGGACGTCGTGCTGATCTGCGAATACACCGGCGGCGGCTTCGGCAGCAAGGGCGGCGGCGCGCGTGTCGATGGCGATTCCGGCGCTGCTCTCGAAGAAGGCCAACGCGCCGGTGATGATGCGCATCAGCCGCGAGGAAGAACAGCTACATCGGCCGCGCGCGCACCGAACATGGCCGGCCGCGCGCAGGTCGGGCTTCGCGAAGGACGGCCGCATCACCGCGCTCGATCTCTTCATCGTCCAGGACAACGGCCCGTACGGGCCGATGGGCGATCATCGATCCGCCGGCAACGCCGCGTCGCTGATCTATCAGCCGGCGGCGATGCGCTGGCGCGCGGTCAACGTCCTGACCAACACGCCGCCGCGCACGCAGCAGCGATCGCCGGGGCCGATGCAGGCCAACGGCATCATGCGAAGCCGGTGATCACGAAGGCGGCCAAGCAGCTCGGGCATCGATCAGGTCGCGATCCGCCGGATGAATTCGCCCGAAGGCAAGGCGCTCTATCGGCCCGCCGGATGCCAAGGGCGGCGCGCCGCCACGTCACCAGCGCCTTCGTGAAGGAGGCGCTCGATCGCGGCGTCGAAGCTGTTCAACTGGGACGAGCGCGAAGGCGCGCGCCGGCACAGCGCGCGGGATCGAAGGTGCGCGGCGTCGGCGTGGCGGTCGGTCCGCACGGCGCCGGATCGATCGGCTACGACGGCCTGATGACGATCCGGCCCGACGGCAAGCTCTACGTGCAGTCGGGCGTCGGCAACCTCGGCACGCACTCGGTGATCGACCTCGCGCGCGTCGCCGCCGACGTGCTCGACGATGCCGTGGGAGAAGGTCGAAGTCATCTGGGGCGATACCGGCAAGCACCTGCCGTGGACCTGCCTCTCGGTCGGCAGCCAGACGACGCACGCGATGACGCGCGCCAATCACGCCGGCGCGATGGACGCGAAGCGCAAGCTGCAGGAGATCGCCGCGAAGGATCTCGGCGGCTCGCCGGACGACTACGACGATCGGCAACGAGCGCGTGTTCCGCCAGCGGCAATCCGTCGCGCGGGCTCGACCTACGCGCAGGCGGCGACGCGCGCGATCGCGCTCGGCGGCAGTTCGACGGCCACGAGCTGCCGGACGACATTCACGCCGATGACGAAGGCGTCGGCGGCCGCGCTGACGCGGCCTCGGGCTTGATGGGCGTCGCGAAGGACAACTACCCGCGCGACGGCGACACCTACTCGTTCGTCGTCGGCTTCGCCGAAGTTGAAGTCGACGTCGAGACCGGCAAGTCGTCACGCTGGTCGACTTCTCTGGCGTCGGCGACGTCGGCACGGTCGTCAATCCGCGCAGCCTGCATCGCGCAGATCAACGGCGGCTGCTGCCTCGGCATCGCGCACGCGCTGTATCAGAAGCTGGTCTACGACCCGCAGCTACGGCGTGTCGCTCGGCGCGGCGCTTCCACCACAACAAGCCGCTGACGATTCTCGACATCCCGCAACGATGCAGGCCGACGGCGCTCGATCATGCCCGATCCGGAAACGCCGGTCGGCGCGCGCGGCGTCGGCGAACCGCCGGTGGGCGCCGGGTTACGGCGCGGTGCTGAACGCGATCGCCGATGCGATCGGTGTCGACGCGTTCCGCCGCGCGCCGGTGACGTCGGACATCGTGTTGATGTCGCTCGACGCACGGCGAAGCGGATGCACGAACCGCTGCAGTCGCATATTTGGCGCGACGGCTAAGGCCGGCGCATCATATCCAGCGTCGTCCGACCTTTACATGATCAACCGCGTTGAGCGGTGAACTCGGAATCGCTCGCGGTGGCTCAGTTCATAGAACCTGGCGCGGAGAAGATCGCCTTCGTCCTCGCCGATCCGCAAATCGTGAACTTCCACGTGCCCGGGCCCTTCAGCACCTTCCATTCTGACGACGAGGCCCCTTGCCGCGCGGCAGACGCTTCGTCATGCGCGCTGCCGAAGAGATTCAGTTCCTCGTTCACTGCGACCGACAGCGTCGGCGAGTTGTTTCGGACGCGCGGTGACGCCGAGCACGCGCACCGTCGGCGCCTGATTTCAGGCACACGCGCTTCGGCACCTTCGCGAAATCCAGTTTGGCGAGCGCGCGCGCCGCCTTCGCGGTCGAACAGGTTCAGTTCGACTGCAGCATCGCGCTTCGCTGGTGCCGGTCGGTGACGCCGCCGTAAGTCGAGCGTCCACTTCATCTTGCCGTCGAAGTCCGCCGGCACGACCATCACGCATTGAGCAGCGCCAATGGCCGGGCAGAACGTCGTCGGCTGCATGCCGATCGCCGGGCGTCGGCGCGAACGAATTGTCGGCGCCGGGCGCGATGGTCGTCTTCGGTGTCGCCGTTGTGGCTGAAATGCGCGAACAGACAGCGTGTAGCTGCCGTCGGGGTTCTTCAGGAAGCCGTCGTGCGCGGATAAACCGGCTGGTTTTGCTGCGGCAAATGCGGCGAATGGAGCCGACCAACAGACGATGGCCAGCGCGAGTGGAGGTGCCGCGTCTACATGTAGGGGCGGCACTTTAGTGCCGCGACGGGTGTAAAGTAAAGCGCACTAGGGGCCTCGATGGTCCACGCGTTTCGCGACCGACCGGCGTCACCAGCGCGGTCTGTTCGTAGCCACGCCCTGCTTCTTCTCCGCTCACGCCGGTTGCACCCACAGCGGCGAGCTCAAAGTTCGGCGCGCCATCGGACGCCGACCTTTACGAAGGACGTCCTGCCGATCATGCAGCGCTCCTGCCAGGCGTGCCATCGGCCCGGCACGCCGGCGCCGATGTCGCTGATACGTTCGCCGAAGTCAGGCCGTGGGCGCGACGCGATCAAGACCAAGGTCGCCACTCGCGAGATGCCGCCCTGGCACATCGATCGCACGATCGGCGAGATGCCGAACGATCCGTCGCTGAGCGACCTGGAAGTCGCGACCATCGCGAAGTGGGTCGATGCCGGCGCGCCCGAGGAACGGCAATCGCGCCGATGCGCCGCCCGCGAAGGTGTTTCCGCCAGCACCAGAATGGACCTACGGCCAGCCTGATCTGATCGTGCGCATGGCCAAGGGCTTCACGATTCCAGCGACGGGGCCCCGATTTCATTCCGGAGGAGATCGTCGATCCAGGCCTGACCGAGGATCGCTACGTGAAATGGGTGCAGATCATCCCTGACGCGTGGAAAGCCGTTCACCACGCGCATGTCTACGTCGACTTTCCTGAAGGCACCGACACCAGCGACATGGGAGCAATACGTA
>ERZ1370068.3897-contig-2994_pt1 | contig 110842 bp, 160 predicted proteins | sample MGYA00561227_ERZ1370068 | MGnify/ENA primary metagenome ERZ1370068 (study PRJEB38410, sample SAMEA6850437) | metagenome | study: Metagenomic assessment of the ecological functions of the soil: analysis of the soil microbiota associated with the...
TTGTGCTTCGTTCAGTTACGTATTGCTCTATGCGTCGTCGAATAGCGGCGTTTGCACTGTCGGCATCGCGGCCTTCTGTCGAGCGATGCGCGGCGTACTGCTCCGGCCACGACACCATCCGGCTTCGGTGGATCAGAGTTCGCCGCCGCGCGTCCCGCTAATAGCCAAGCGCCGACGCTGGGGATCGCTCGCACGCCACAGGGTTCGCCAGCACCAGCGCGCGCGGCCCGCACCACCAGTGCGAATTGCTCTCACTGATCCGGTCTATCACATCGACGTAGCCAATGACGGCGCCTCGGATCAGCTCGTCCGGGCGAGCAAAATCTTGGTGCTATCACCTCGGCGCAGGCCGGGATGATCCACAACGTCTTCGTATTCGTCGCGCGTCATCCCCTTGCTGGCGTGGATCGCTAGCCGCGTGACTGCGCGACATGTGATTGAGCGCACCTTGGGTGCGGTTCTCCAGATGCTTACCCGCATGGATGATGCACCACGCCCACGGCTGGCGCACTAAAAAGCGCGACGTCGGTAGTTCCGTCACTTTGGCTCCTCCATGTATTGCTCTCGATAGTATGCTTGAGACGTAGGCGGCGCGCTCCGCGTAGAGCAACCAACGCGGCTTAAATGGCTCGCCGTTGTGGCTAACCTGCTCGTCAGGGTTTTGGCCGTCATCCGCACACAAGGACGCGCCCGCGACCAACTCCTCTCTTTCCGCTTCTGCGCGCGGGATAGGGCGGCGTCCTGCGCGGCAATGTGCTTACCGATCATCCAGGCAGCTCTCAACATGCCCCGGATGAGCGTGTGCAAAGTCGGCGTCGATTGTCGCAAACGCCGCCAACTCTTCTTTGGTCAACCGGCCATCGTCTTCCACTGCTTCAGGCATTGGGATCGTCCTCAATACGGTTCTGGTTGTGTGGAGTGCGGCAGGTCTTGCCATCCGGTCGGCTCGTGTGGATCGGGGCCTTCCGCGGCGAACCACACCCAGCGCTCACCGTTCAGTGACCTGGCCATTGATCGTGCGCGCCGCCATCGGGCAGCTTGCAGATCAACAGAACGTCGGTCCCGTCACGCGGCGCCGTGTCCATCGTTTGTAGCGACTGGCCATCACGCTTCTCCTGGTTTGTCCTGCACTGCCTTGAGAGAACGCCGGGCATCGCGGCAGAGCGCCATCGGCTCCTGCTCATCGATCCAGTCGAACGCTTCCTTGAGCGTGCCGGTCTCGTTCGTGCGCGTCCACCATGGTTCGTCATCTCCAATCGGGCCGAACGTGACCCGGCAATAGAAGTAGCGCCGGCCGTTCTGTTCCTCAGCCCGAATGCTGCCGCCGATGCCGTGGCGTCGCGTAGATCCTTGCGCCAGTCCATCGTTCTACCCTTCAGTCTCTGGAGCAATACGTAGCGCATTACTTCGTTCAGTTACGTATTGGTGATCACGGTGTAACGGTCCACCGCGGCCCACCACTCCGCTGCGACGTGGATGCGTAACGATCCCCAGCCGTACGACGCTCCTGCTCCGACGCCGAGCGGCGGGCGATAGTGTGACTTCAGATCCTCCTGGTAACTGGCGCCGATGACGTTGCCCACCGTTGCCGGACTGATCCGTGAGGTTGACGCTCTGGCGATAGGCGGCGCTGCCGAACAGCCCGACTCCCGGCGTGGTGAGGGTGAGCCCGTAGGTCAGCGAGTCGCGGACGCCGTTGATCCCGAGCCGCGCGAGCAGGCGCCAGTGGAGCAGCTCGAAGTCGCGGCTGGTCCCGCAGCACCGCTCTGCTGGCCGCCGGCGCCCTCGCCCATCGCGAAGAGCGATGCCGTGGTGTGCTGGCTGCGGACCGCCAGCTCCGGCGTCAGCGCCGATCCCGGGCTGGAGCCCAGCCTCCGCGCCCAGGTGAGACCACCGTACCAGCCTTCGCTCACGTTCTGGCGGTACTGGGCTCGAGCGCGGCGAAGGTGGCGTTGGGCAGCGGGAGGTGGCCTCGGCTCCGAGGGTCACGCGCTTCTCCATGTCGAGATCCACCTGCTGCCGCGTGAGTACGAGTAGGCGAGGCGACCGCGCTTCAGCACCGGGATCTCGCCGGCGATGAGCGACGGCACCGCGGCGAGCGTGGAGGTCACGAGATCGCGCCGCGGCCCCGATCCGTTGGTGATGCTGACCCGCTGGAACTGGAACGCGTTGGCGGCAGAGCGGTAACTCGGAGCCGGGGAGCCAGCGCGAGCGAGCCGGGGGTTGTCAGTAGACGGAGCTGATGTCGCCGGGACTGCCGGTGACCACGCCACCGAGGAGCAGCGCGCGCGAGTGCCGTAGGCGGTCGACCAGTAATTGCTGTCCTGGGCTCGAGCCGGCGCCACGACGAGCGCGAGGCTCACGGACGCGACCAGGGACGCGCCGACCCCGAATGGATGGTTTCATGGGGGGCCGGGCCTCGCTGACGATCTCGACCCCGGGCGGCTCCTCCAGAAACGATTCACCGGCGAGAACACCACCGCGAACAGAACGAGCCCGACCACTCCGAACACGGCCTCGCCATAGAGCATCCCGCTCGGTCCGAAGCGGTCGTGCGCCCATCCGTCGATCGCGCGTCATGTACCAGATGGGTGTGTTGGAGAGCGATGCGAACACGTTGTACTTGGTGGCGGCGGCGCCCGTGCCCATGGCCTCGAGCACGAACGCCGAGAATCCCGCGTACGTCAGTCCGGTGATCACCGCATAGAGCAGCGTGTAGATCACGTAGTTGGCCTCGGTGCGGTGACGAGCGCCATGGCCACCGCGCACAGCGCCTGCAGGATCGCCGTACACCGCATAGGCCCATTGGCGATTCATGCGGTCGCAGAATCCAGCCGCCGATCAGGCAGCCCACCGCCGAGGCGATGCCGCCGAGCACGCCGGTGACGAGCGCCACGGTGTCGGCCGAGGCATGCCAGTCGCTCGCCACCGCCGACCACAGGTTCTGGGCGGCTCCCGAGCCGATCGGCAGGAAGCACAGGAACAGCGCCAGGAAGCCGAGCTTCGCGCGCCACGCCCCACAGGTCCTTGCCGACGCGTGCGCAGGCTGCGCCACAGATCGCTTTCGCGATGCGCGGCCTGCGGCTCCGGAACGAAGAGCAGTCCCGACGCAGCACAGCAGGCACGCGATCCCGAGAATCGCTCCGGACATCCACGGCGCCGGCAGGCGCTGCGCCAGCCACAGTCCCGCGCCGCCGCCCAGTCCGGTGCCGCCCAGGTTGCCCCGCCTGGAACCAGCCGCCCGCGCGTCCCTTCTCGTTGCCTGCGGTGCCGTAGGCCATGCAGGCTCTCGACCGACATGCCGAGGAACGTCACCGCGACGTTGGAGATCAGCACCACCAGGGTCAGCGCCTTGAGCCCGGCGGCGGTGGCGGGCAGCGACGCGGTTGCCCATAGGCCGACCGCCGTGAGCACGCAGGCGAACAGGTACCAGGTCCTGCGGACTCAAGCGTGATGTCCGCGATCGGCGCCCACAGGAACTTCCAGGTGTGCGGCAGGTAGCTCACCGCGATCAGCGCAGCGATCTTGTCCACCGAGACGCCGGCGTGCGCCAGCAGGTAGGCGATCGAGACCTGCAGGTAGCCGCCGATCACGCCGAAGGGAAGGATCAGCAGCAGGTAGACCGACGGGTGCGGGTGTCGCCGGCTCATGGGGCGGGCAGACTAGCAGAGCCGCGCGCACGGGCGCTCGTGCATTCGAGCACCCGCCGTTTCGGGGCCGAAACGCTCACTCGAGGAACGCGGCGTGCAGGACTCGGGTCGCCTCTTCCAGCTTCTCGGGAGGAACGCGCAGGATCAGCGCGGTGGGGGTGGCGGCGCAACGCGGTCAGCCGAATGCCCGCCTCTCGAGCGCCGCCTCGGCGCTCGCCGCCTCGCGTGCCGAGAGTCCGAGCCCGATCAGGGACACGAACGCGGCGTCGCTCTCGACGCGGAGCGTCCACTCGCCGCCGGGTCCGCGCAACCGGCCGAATTCGCTGCGCAGCGCCTCGGCGTCGGCGGCGCTGCCGACCCACACCAGCGCCGCGTGCGCGTCGGTGTGCTGCTCGTGCGCGACGAGCTCCAGCTCGGGAACGCCTCGGCGACGCTCTCCGAGAATGCCGGCGCGCCTCGCCGCGGCCGCCGGCATTGCCCTCCGCCACCGCGATCGCGCAGCCCGCGCGATGCGTCACCGCTTCCACCCGGGGTCGTTCCACGTCTTGGTCCTCCACGATGCGCGTGCCGGTTCCGCTCGTCGAACGAGGAGCGGACTCGAGCGGCACGCGATGGCGCGCCGCCAGGTCCACGCAGCGGGCGTGCAGCACGCGCCCGCCGAGATGCGCCAGCGCGGAGCACGGCGCGGTAGCTCAAACGCGGGAATGACTCGCGCCGCCGGCACCAGTCCGCGGGTCGGCGGTGTAGACCCCGTTCACGTCGGTGTAGATCTCGCACGCCGCGGGCCGCAGCGCGGCCGCGAGCGCGACCGCGGTCGTGTCGGAGCCGCCGCGGCCGAGCGTGGTGATCTCCTTGGTCCGCGGGTTCACGCCCTGGAATCCGGCCACGATCACCACCCGGCCCGTCTCGAGCTCGGCGCGGATGCGATCCGGCCGCACTTCCACGATGCGTGCCGCGCTGTGCGCGCCGTCGGTCAGGATGCCGCTCTGCGAACCGGTGAACGAGATCGCCTCTACGCCCAGGTCGTGGAGCGCCATGGCGAGCAGCGCCATGCTGACGCGCTCGCCGGTGGTGAGCAGCATGTCCAGCTCGCGGCGGCTCGGTCGCGACGAGACCGCGGCCGCGAGGCGCGAGCAGCTCGTCGGTGGTCTGGCCCATCGCCGACACCACCACGATCATATCCACGCCGCGGCGCCGCGCGGCCACCACGCGCTCGGCCACGGCGCGGATCCGTTCCGGACCGTCGACCGACGTGCCTCCGTACTTGTGACGAGCACCGACATGGGCGGAGTTATAGGGCTTTGGCCGGCGCGGTGCACGTGGGTTGAGGGCGCGATCGAGTACCCGATACCGTGCGAGCCATGAGGCGCGTGGTGGTCATCGGTCCCGGGAGGCGCCGGAAAGACGACGCTCGCGCGGCGGCTCGCCGCCGTCACGAGATTGCCGTTGATCCATCTCGATCAGCCTCTACTGGCGTCCGGGCTGGCAGCCGACGCCCGACGCGGAATGGCGGGAGGTCGTGCGCCGCCTGGTTGCAGCCGACGCGTGGATCCTCGATGGCAACTACGGTGGCACACTGGACCTGCGTCTCGCGGCCTGCGACACGGCGGTGTTCCTCGATGTTCCGCGCCGGTTCTGCCTCGCGCGCGTGATCACGCGCCGGCTGAGGCACCGCGGGCGTTCCCGCCCGGAGCTGCCGCGCGGCTGTCCGGAGCGCTTGAGCCTCGAGTTCCTGGGCTGGATCTGGAGCTACCCGCATCGGCGCCGCGCCGAGGTGCTGCGGCGTCTCGCCGCGCTCGGGGGCGGTCAGCGGTCCGTCGTGCTGCGGACCGCGGCCGAGGTCGAAGCCTTTCTCATGGCTCAAGCGCGCTCTTCCCACCCGCTTGACGGTGCTTGGAAACGTGCCGATATATTGCCCCGGCCTTGGACGTGTGAGCGGAAGTAGCTCAGCCCGGTAGAGCTCCACCTTGCCAAGGTGGTTGTCGCGGGTTCAAATCCCGTCTTCCGCTCCATCTTGGGGGGCCGGTCACCGCGACCGGCCCTCCGTCTTACGGGTTGCCGCATCGTCTCGAGCCCCGATATGCCGCAGCACCCGCCGTCCTTCGATCTCGATGCCGCCGCGGCCGCGATCGCCGAGTTGATCCGCGCGCTCGGCCTCGATCCCACCACCGAGCCCGAGCTGGCCCGAGACGCCCGAGCGCGTCGCGCGTCTCTACGAGGAGATCTTCTCGGGCCTCGATCCGCGCAACGAGCCGGAGCTGGTCACGTTCCCCACGCCGCCGGGCGCAGGCGAGGCGCTGGTCGTGGTGCGGGACCTGCCTTTTCATTCGCTGTGCATCCATCATTTCATTCCGTTCTTCGGCGTGCGCGCACGTGGCCTACCTTCCCGGTGAGCGGCTGATCGGCATCAGCGGCGCGCCGCGGGTGATCGAGCACTACGCGCGCCGTCCGCAGCTTCAGGAGCGCATCGGCGCCCAGGTCGCCGATCATCTCGAGCGCGTGCTGGCGCCGCGCGGACGTCGCCGTGATCCTCGAGGCCCGGCACCTGTGCATGGAGATGCGCGGCATCCGGAAGACCGGCTGGGTCGAGACCCGCGTGCTGCGCGGAGCGCTCGCCGATCCGCGCGTGGTCCGGCGCGCTGCCGGCGCCGCGCGGCCAAGGCCTCGACCTGCATCGCGACTGAGGCGCCTTCCGCCGTGACCGAGCCCGGCACGCTGGCGGTGATCCTGGTCACGCGCGACCGTCCCCTGCTGCTGGCCGACGCGCTCCGCTCGGTAGCCGAGCAGCGCCACGCCCCGCTCGAGGTGCGGATCGCCGACGATGGCGAGCTGCCGGTCCAGGAGGCGGTGAGCGCCTCCGGCCTGCTCGAGGTCACGGTGCTGCCCGTCGATGCGCGCAGCCCGGGCGGCGGCGCGCAACCTGGCCGCGGCCGGAACGCGAGCCGAGGTGCTGGCGTTCCTCGACGACGACGATCGCTGGCTGCCCGATCATCTGGCCGGATTGGCGCGAGCCTTCGACGATCCGGCGTTGCGGGATCGCCTACCGCGACAGCGTGGTGGTGCGCGAAGAGGTCGGCGCCGACGGGCGACGGCGCGACATCGATCGAAGCGGTGATCGCGCGCGACTGGGATCCGGCCACTGATGGCGCACGACGACTACGTTCCGCCGAGCGCCTCGCGGTGCGACGCGAGCTGTTCGAGCGACTCGGCGGATTCGACGAGAGCTTCCGCTTCTCCGAGGACTGGGACTTCCTGCTGCGCGCCGCCGCGCGCTCCGCGCCGCGCCGCGTGCCTGGAGTCACCGTCGAGGTGCGGCTGCGCGAGCACGGGAATCTCTCCTCCGAGCGTGGGGAGGAGCGGCGCGCGGCGCCTCGACCGGCTCGCGGCCCGCCACGGTCTCCCGCCGCTCGAGATCAAGACCTTCTGGGAGGTCGCGGGCGCGCTCGGCGCGCCGCGCGGCTCGGGTGAACGCGTCGTGACGCCGGAGCTGCTGATCGTCGGCGCTGGACCCTGCGGGTGTCTCGGCGGCGTTGTGGGCGAAGTCGCTCGGGCTCGAGTCGCTGCTGCTCGAGCGCGGCGCGCGCGCCGGCGGGCAGCTCCTGAACGTGCATTTCGTCCCGACCAACGTCGCCGCGGCCGCCACCTTAGTGGGAACGTCGCTCGCGGCGCGGCTGGGGGAGCAGCTCGCGGAGATGGGGATCGACGTGCGCTACCAGGCCGACGTCGCCGCCATCGAGGACGGACCCACACTGCGCCTCAGCGACGGCACGAGGGTCGAAGCACAGGCCGTGCTGATCGCGAGCGGGGTTCGGCGTCGCCATCTCGGCGTGCCCGGCGAGCGCGAGCTCGAGGGCCTCGGGGTCACTTATTCGGCGACTCAGGACCGCGCCGCTCTGGCGGGGAGGATGTGGCCGTGGTCGGAGGGGGCGACGCCGCGTTCGAGAACGCCCTGCTGCTCAGTGCCGCGGGTTGCCGCGTGACGCTGGTGGTGCGGGCGACCCCGCGCGCGCGGCCCGACTTTCGCGACCGTGTCGCCGCCGACCCGCGCATCGAAGCTGCTCGAGCACACTCGGGTCATCACGATCGAGGGCGAGGGCCAGGTCGAGCAAGTGGTGGTCATGGGCGATCGCGGACGCTTCCCGCTTCCGGTCGGTGGCGTTGTCGTCAAGGTCGGTGTCCTGCCCAACTCCGAGTGGTGCGCGGGAGCGATCGATCGTGACGCCGAGGGGTACGTGAAGGTCGACGAATCGTTCACGACCTCGCGGACCCGCGTGTGGGCCGCGGGCGACGTCACGCGCCCGCCGCTGTTCGGAATCGCCGTCGCGGCGGGGCAGGGTGCACTCGCGGTGGCCGCGATCCGGGCCGCGCTCCTCGGCTGACGGACCGAGCGGGAGCGGGGTTCCCAGCGGCTCGGCCGGCCATTTCCAGCCAGCGCTGGCCGAGTTTCGTCCGACGTCAGGGGCGGCCCTCGGACCCGAACCTGGTTTTCCGACCGCCGATCTCGACTCGCGAAACCCTTGATGGACAAGCGCCTCGATCCGGTTGCCGGGGAATGACCCACCCGTGGCCCAGGCCTTGCGTTGCGCACGATCGGCCCACAGGATCAGCTGCTTCCCGGCTGGCGAGCATGGACGCTCGCGGCCGGTGAACACCGGGGCGGACTGCGTTCGCGTGGTCCGCCTCGTTCTTTCGCCCCGCGTTTGCCGCTACCGCTTGACCGGCACCACGCTCTTGTCGTCGAGACCGAGCACGTTCACCAGGTCCGAGCCGCGTCGGCACGATGAACTTGGTCTGCTGCGCGAGCACCGTGTTGAGGACGTCGAGCCGCTTGCTCACCTCGGCGCGCTCCTTGAAGAACGTCTCCGCCGCGTTCGAGACCATCTCGATCGCCTTGGCCTCGGCGGTGGCGCGGGTGATGCGCGCCTGGGCGTCGCCCTCGGCCTTGAGGATCTCCGATTGCCGCACGCCCTCGGCCTGGAGGATCGCGGCCTGCTTCACGCCTTCGCGCCTCGAGGATGTTGGCGCGCTTGTCGCGCTCGGCCTTCATCTGGCCGCGACATCGCCTCCGTGATGTCGGCGGGCGGGTCGATCTTCTGCACCTCGACGCGCGTGACCTTGACGCCCCACGTGTTGGTGGCCTCGTCGAGCACGTTGCGCAGGTTGGCGTTGATGGTGTCGCGCGCGGTGAGCGTCTCGTCGAGCGACTTGTCGCCGATCAGGTTGCGCAGGTTGGTCTGGGCGAGCGTGGTGGCGGCGTAGGCGAAGTTCTGCACCTCGAACGTGGCCTTCACCGGATCGCTGATGCGGTAGTAGATCACGGCGTCCACGGTGACCGAGACGTTGTCCTTGGTGATGACCTTCTGCGGCTCGACGTTGATCACGCGCTCGCGCATGTCGACCTTGACCATGTCCTCGATCATCGGGACCAGGAAGGTGAGGCCGGAATCGGCGGTGGCGCGGTAGCGGCCCAGGCGCAGCACCAACCCCTTCTCGTACTGCTTCACGACCCGGGCGGAGCGGGCGAGAGCCACCAGGGTGATCAACAGGAGGACGAACAGCAGCATGGTTCCCAGCGTCGCGATCATCCTCGTCACCTCACTTGTAGGGTCACGCCCTCGACCCCGGCCACCGTGACCACGTGACCGGGCTCGAATGGTCCGCTCGAGCCCGCGGCGGGCACCGCGCGCCAGGTCTCGTCCTTGACTTTGACCTGACCTGGCTCGTGCTCGGCCACGCGCAGAGTCACCATGCCGCGCTGACCCACCAGGGCATCGACGTTGCTCGCGGTCTTGTGGCTACGCATCCGGTCGCGGACCCAATGGCGGCCCAGCGCGACGTAGAGAACGCACAGCACGCTCGCCAACAGCAGGCCGACCGTGGAGCTGTGGGTGATGAGCCCCACGGCCCCGCCGACCACGAAAGTCGATCCGATCAAGACGAGGTCAAACCCGGCGAAACCGCCGAGCAGAACCTCGACAAGGATCATCAAAGCTCCTGTCAGCAGGAGCACCCAGTTCCAGTCGACGGTCATCGCGCCACCTCCGCAGCCTGTCGGTTCCTTGGCGGTGCCGACGGCGGACTGTATCAAGGTGTCCACGGCTCGCAAGTCGATTCAGGCAGTTGCAGCGAGTCCGGGAACGCGAGACTGTAGACGTCGGCCGGAGGATTCTCACGGGGTTGCCGGCGCGCGGCGCGCCGCACCCGAACCGAGGGAGCTTCATCGATGTCGTTTCGTCGTTGGGGCGCCTGGCGGCCCTCGGGTGATCCTGGCCTCGTGCCTGTCCCCCGGCTCGCCTCGGCCCAGTACTTCGGCCGCAACAAGGTCCAGTACGAGAACTTCCACTTCCAGGTGCTGGCCACCGAGCACTTCGACATCCATTACTACGACGAAGAGCGCCCCATGGCCGAGGAAGTCGCGCGCATGGCCGAGCGCTGGTACCAGCGGCTGGCGACCGCCATGGGCGAGGACCTGCACGGACGCCAGCCGCTCATCCTCTACGCCAGTCATCCGGACTTCGAGCAGACCAACGCGATCCCCGGCGAGCTCGATGAGTCCACCGGGGGCGTGACCGAGAGCTACAAGCGACGCATCGTGCTGCCGCTCGGCGCCTCGCTGGCCGAGGTCGATCACGTGGTTGGCCACGAGTTGACCCATGCCTTCCAGTACGACCTCAGGCGTCGGGGCGATTCGCAAGATGGCGGAGTCCGAGATCGCGCTCCCGCTCTGGATGATCGAGGGCATGGCCGAGTACTTCTCGCTCGGGCCGGTGGATCCCAATACCGCGATGTGGATGCGTGACGCGGCGCGCTCCGGCCGCATGCCCACCATCGCCAAGCTCGAGCAGTCGACCTACTTCCCGTACCGCTACGGCCAGGCGCTGTGGGCGTTCGTGGCCTCGCGCTACGGGGAAGAGCGCGTCGCCGAGATTTACGAAGACCGCGGCCACCCGCGGCATCACCGCCGACCGCGCCTTCGAGGCGGTGCTGGGTTTCTCTGCGGACTCGCTGTCGCGGGAGTGGAAGCGCACCACCCTGGAGTGGGCGACCGGCGTGGGGCGCCCGCCCTTCCGCCGCCGCCCACCTTCGCGTCCGCGCCTCCGCCTCGCGTCGAGGGACGACTCTCGCTCGGATCGCGCGGCGACCGTGGACGGCTCAACGTCTCACCCTCGCTGAGCCCTGACGGCAAGCACGTGGCTTTCCTGTCCGAGCGCGACCGCTTCTCGATCGAGCTGTTCGTGGCCGATGCGACCAACGGGCAAGTGATCCACCGCCTGACCCGCGCCGCGCTCGACCCTCATCTTCAGAGTCTCCAGTTCATCAACTCGGCCGGCGCCTGGAGCCCCGACGGCAAGCGCCTCATCGTGGCCACCGTGGACCGCGGCGTGCCCGCCCTCTCGATCCTCGATCCCAGGACCGGCCGCTCGCTGCGGCAGATCACCTTCAAGCAGATGGGCGAGGTCTATCACCCCACCTGGTCGCCCGACGGCAAGCAGGTGGCGTTCTGCGGTCTGGTGGGGGCGCGAGCGACCTGTTCATCGTCGATCTCAACACCAAGAAGACCCGGCGCCTCACCAACGATCTGCTCTCCGACCTGCAGCCGGCGTGGTCGCCCGATGGCAAGACCATCGCGTTCGCGACGGATCGCTTCACCACGAATCTGGCGGAGCTGCGCTACGGACCACGCGCGTCTGGCCCTGTTCGACCTCGAGACCGGCAACATCCGCGAGGTCCCGGGCGCGGATCAGGGGAAGAACATCAATCCGCAGTGGGCCTCGAATGACTCGAGCCTCTACTTCGTCTCCGATCGGTCGGGCATCTCCAACGTCTACCGCGTCAACCTGGCGAGCGGCGCCGTCGCGCAGGTGACCGATGTTCCGACGGGAGTCACCGGCATCACCGCGCTCAGCCCGGCGATCTCGGTGGCGCGCGGCGCCGACCGCGCCGTGTTCAGCGTGTTCGAGAAGGGCGAATACAAGGTGCGCGCGCTCGACGGCGCGGCCACGCTCGCCGGCACCGCACCCGCGCCAGCCACGCCCCGCGCGGCCGTGCTCCCTCCCGCCGAGGGCCCGGCCGGCACGACGGCGGCGCAGGAGGACTCGCTGCCGAGCGACTCGTCGTTCCAGTACAAGAAGTATCGCGGCCGCCTGAGCCTCGACTCGGTGGGTCAGATCCAGCTCGGCGTCGCCGCGGGCGCCGGCGGCAGCGTGGCGGTGGGGGAGGCAGCGCGCTCTTCTGGAGCGACATGCTGGGGAATCGCAACCTCGCCACCCAGTTCCAGATCTCGAGCGCGGAGGGCGGGATCGCACGGAATCTCGCCGCGATCATCGCGTTCCAGAATCTCACCCATCGCTGGAACTGGTCGGCCTCGATCTCGCAGATCCCGTACTTCAGCCGCTCGTTCAACTTCGCGGAAGATCCGGTGAGCGGCACCGGCGTGTCGCAGGATCTGCGCTTCTGGGACATCGAGCGCCAGGTGGCCGGCATCATCTCCTACCCGTTCAACCGCTCTTCGCGCGTGGAGCTGGGCCTCGGCTACCGCACCATTGATTTCCAGAGCGAGGTCGAGACCCAGATCTACGACCTCAACACCGGCGCGGTGATCAGCGACGTCACCACGCGCGGTCCTGCCGACACGCTGCCCTCGATCAACCTGGTCGAGGGTCTGGCGGCCACCGCGTTCGACAACTCGATCTTCGGCGGCACCAGCCCGATCGCCGGACAGCGATATCGAATCGAGCTCGCGCCGGTGACCGGCGACCTCCAGTACGTGGGCGTGCTCGCCGACCTCAGGCGTTACCAGCGACTGTTCGGACCGCTGACCCTCGCCGGCCGCGCCATGCACTACGGTCGCTACGGCCGCGATTCGGACACCGATCGCATCTCGGCGCTCTTCATCGGCTACCCGTGGATGGTGCGCGGGTACGACTCCCAGTCGTTCTCGCCCAACGAGTGCGGGGAGGGAGCGGCAACGACTGCCCGGCGTTCGAGCAACTGTTCGGCAGCCGTGCGGCGGTGGGGAACCTCGGAGCTTCGCATGGCGCTGTTCGGTCCCATCGGCTTGTTCCCATCGCGCGCCCTGCCTCCGGTCGAGGTGGCGGGCTTCTACGACGCCGGAATCGCCTGGTACGACGCGCTGCAGCCGCGCTTCCTCGGTGGCCCGCGCACTGGCGTCTCGAGCTACGGCTCGACCTTCCGCATCAACCTCCTCGGGTTTGCGATCGCCGAGTTCTCGCTGGTCCATCCCAACCAGCGACCGCTCAAGGGTATGTATTGGCAGTTCGCCCTGGAGCCGGGTTCTAGGCCCCGTCCGAACCCGGCTCCGGCGGCCTAAAGACGGCTGGCGCGCGAGCCGAAACCTAGAGCGTCGGGCCGCGGTCCACGGCAGGGGGTCGCCCGCCCAGGCATCCGGCATCGAGGGACGCGTCCCACCATGTCCCGCTTCAATCTCCGCGACGTCTCCGAGACGGTTGAGCCGATCGCAGACCATCGAGTCGGTGATCTCAGGATCCCTGCGCTCGTTGGAGGCCATGCGCTCCGACTGGCGGGCGTCGCTGGCCTTCTATGAGGTCAGCCAGGACGCGCTGGTCGACGTCTACGACATCGAGCATCAGCAGGTGGTGCGCCGCAACCTGGTGGTGCCGGTGGATCGCCTCCCGCACCGACTGGTGCGGAAGATCTTCGAGACCACCGCGTCGCTCCCCGGCAACGAGCGCGATCTGATGTCGACCTCGGCGCCGGCGGTGCACTACCTCGCCGATCCGCCTCGAAGCCTCCGACCTGATGGCGCTCACGGCGCTCGGCGACTGGGAGTCGTGCGTGTGCATGCCGCTCGGCTACCAGGACGATCTCATCGCGATGCTGGTGATCGTCAGCACGAAGAAGGCCGCGTTCGCCGGCAAGGCGCTGAGCGAGATCATGCCGCTCAAGAGCATCGCCACGGTCGCGCTCGCGCAAACCCTCTATCGCTCGGCGCGCCATCGTCAGGTGACGGCCGCCGCGCCCGTCGATGAATCGATGGAGCGGCTGCGCCACGAGATGGATCTCCTCACCCGGCATTCCATCGAGCTCGACGAGGAGAACCGCAACCGCGAGGCGCGGATCGAGGCGCTGGTCGACCAGATCCAGACCCTCGATCGAAGCTCGAGCACCTACAGGGACGAGCTGGAGCGGGTCAAGGCGGCGGTGAGCGTCATCGAGCAGCATTCCGAGGCTGCCATCGAGTACCTCACCGAGGCCTACCAGAGGCTGCAGACCGCGCAGTGGACGTTCGCCGATCTCGAGCGCACCGTGGCGGTGCTCAAGAACGTCTTCCAGCTCCTGGCCGCGGAGCACTCGCAGGACTATCTGCCCGAGGTCGTGGTCGACTGGTTCTGCGCGAATCTCGAGATCGGCCGCTGCAGCTTCCTCGCGCTGGACGCGACCGGCGAAGCGCTGCAGGTGGCGGCGCAGCGCGGCATCGACCCGGAGCTCGCGGCGCGCGCTTCGGGTGCGCCTCCGGTCAGGGTGTGGCCGGCTGGGTGGCCGCCCATCGCAAGCCGCTCTTCGTGCGGGTGCGCGAGGATGCCCAATCGATCCGGCGCTCGGGCGACGGCACCTACAATCTCGGATTCCTTCATCGTCGTCCCCATGGTGAACAACGGCCGGCTCCACGGGGTGCTCAGCCTGAGCAACCGCCTCGACGCGGAGGGTTTCACCGAAGCCGACCTGGACCGCGCCATGCTGGCGGCCTCCGCGTTCGCGGTGTCGCTCGGCGGCCAGCAGACCGCGCGACAAGCCGCGGCGTGGGCCTAAAGCCCTCCGGAGCCTCAGCGGTAGGTGATCACCGCGGTGGCCTTGAAGCTCGCGTAGACGCGCTGCCCCGGCGACAGCTTCAGCGCCTCGGCCGAATGCCGCGTCACCTCCGCCACCAGCGGGGGCCGTGTCGCGAGCGAGACGCGCAGCCGCTCGCCGAACGGCGGCTCGGGCACCAGCTCCTCGATCGGACCTTCGAACACATTGAGCGCGCTGCCGGCCGGAGGCTCGAGGTGGAGCGTGACCTCGCGCGGACCCACCGCGGCGAACACCTCCTCGTCTCCGCCGGGATCGACGATCGACAACGTGCGGTCGCCGGCCTGGATCTCGGCGAACCCCGCGAAATCGCGGAAGGCGATGCGGCCGTGGAACAGGTTCATGCCCATGAACTCCGCGATGTACGCCGACTTCGGACGCCGCAGCAGGTCGTCGCGCGTGCCGCTCTGCGACGCGCGACCCTGCTCGAGCACGATGATGTGCTCGCCGAACGCCGTGGCCTCGAGCGGTGCATGGGTCACGTAGATCGTGACGCACGGCAGCTCGGACAGGAGTCGGCGGAGCTCGCCGCGCAGGACGCGTCGCGGGTCTGCAGATCGAGTGCGGAGAGCGGCTCGTCGAGGAGCAGCAGCCGCGGCTCGGTGACCAGGGCCCGCGCGAGCGCCACCCGCTGGCGCTGGCCTCCCGAGAGCTCGGCGGGTGCGCGCCGCTCGAGCTCGACGATCTGGAGCCGCGCCAGCGCTCTGCTCACACGGGCGCGCGTGTCGCGCCCGGAGAGACCCTGGGCACCGAGGCCGAAGCTGACGTTGTCGAAGACCGAGAGGTGAGGGAACAGCGCATAGTCCTGGGGAACGTAGCCGACATCGCGCCGCCACGGCGGCAGCGCCGTCGCCATATGCGAGTCGAACCAGGTCCGACCATCGACCTCGATGCGCCCGCCGTCAGGGTGCTCGGAGTCCGGCGAGCAGCCGCAGCACCGTGCTCTTGCCGGCGCCGCTCTCGCCCACCAGCACGAGCGTCCCGCCGCGCTCCACCTGGAGCTCGGCCTCGAGCTGGAACGATTCGTAGCGCTTAACCAGCGCCGCGCGGAGCACGCCACCTCCCCGAGAGCAGACCGGCCGGGAAGAGCCTGAGCAGGAGCAGCACCACCAGCGACACGAGGAGCAGCAGCACCGCGAGCGCGACCGCGGCATCGAGATCGCTCTGGAGCGCGGTGTACACGGCGAGCGGCAGGGTGCGCGTGGACGCCCGGCAGGTTGCCGGCGAAGGTGATGGTGGCGCCGAACTCCCCGAGCGCGCGGGCCCAGCACATGCCTGCGCCGGCGAGCAGGGAAGGAGCGCTGAGCGGCAGCATCACGCGCAGGAACACGAACGAGGGCGGCGCGCGCAGCGTGCTCGCCACCTCGAGGTAGCGCGGCTCGACGGCACGCAAGCCGGCCACGAAGGTCGAGACGAAGAACGGCGCGGCCACGAAGGTCTGGGCCATCACCACCGCGGCGGTGGTGAACGGGAGAGTGATCCCGAAGGCGTGGAGCGCGCCGCCCAGCCAACCGGCCCGGCCGCAGGCGAACAGCAGGCCGGCCCCGGCCACCGTGGGGGTAACACCATGGGGAGATCGACCAGCACCTCGACCAGGCGCCGCCCGCGGAATCGACCGGTGACCAGGAAGTAGGCGAGCGGGAATCCCGAGAAGCAAGGCGAGCAGGGTGGAGAGCGCGGTGGTGAGCAGGGTGAGCCGGAGCGCCTGGGTCACATCGGGTGCTGCGAGGCGTGCGAGCAGGGCTCCGGGGAGACGCGGAAGACCAGCGCCAGCGGAGGAGCGCGAGCAAGGCAACCAGCAGCGCCGCGGCCGCCAGCGATCCCGCCTCAAGCAACCCACCGAGGAGTCCCGTCGGCCGGCGCATCGTCCCGGTAAGCTACTCCATGCCTTGGGTGATGCGAAGACCAGGGCCTCCGATCGGGCTCGAAGTCCGGGGCCATGTCCTGTATCCTTCGTGGCCTCGCCAGGCGCGACATCTCGGAGAGCACATCATGACTAGGCACGCCGGGTGGTTCTGCTTTCTCCTCCTCGTGAGCGCGACCCAAGTGGCTCGCGCCGATTCCGCCGAGCCGAGTCCCAACAGCCTCTACGTCGACTGGCTCCATGGCTGGTCGCAGGGCGTGGACTTCGGCGGGCGCGCGAGGCGATGACGATCGGCATGGACCCCGAAACCGGAACGTGGACCTTCGTGCCGACTCAGGCGCCTTCGGGACTGATGCTCTCCATGGCCCCCACCGAGATTCGCACGCTGCGCGCCGACGGCGGTGTGGCGGTGACGATCCGTCCAGGCGTGATCGAATACATCATGGCGCGGCGCGGACCCGGTGGCCTGAGTGGCCTTCGCTACGTCGTCCCGGGCGATCCGATTCCCGGCGCTCTCGACCCGACCTCTGACTGGCCGGTGAAGTGATGAGGCCGTTCGCGCGGATCGCGCTTCTCGGAATATGCCTGCTCGCCGGCGCGGCCCCGGGGTGGGCCGCCACCATCACGATCGTCAACCTCGACGACCCCGGCGAAGGATTCAACGACCTGACGGTGGTGGCGCCCGTTGGAGGAACTCCGGCACCACGCTCGGCGACCAGCGTCTCAACCGTCTTCCAGTACGCGGCCAATATGTGGGGCAGCATCCTGCCCGACGGCGTCGAGATCAAAGTCGACGCGCGCTTCGATCCCATCGTCTCGAATCCACCCTGCAACGCGACGTCGGGGTTCTGGGTTCCACCGGCGTTTCGCGGTTCTTTCGGGACGTTCCAGGACTTCCGGTGGCCGGCACTTACTACGTCCAGGCGCTCGCCAACAAACTCACGGGCCTCGACCAGGACAATTCCATCGACGACATGGACATGACGTTCAACTCCGACGTCGACAACAACACATGTCTTGGCACCAGCAACTGGTACTACGGGCTGGACGGGAACGAGGGCACGAACATCGAGCTGCTTCCGGTGGTGCTGCACGAGATGTCGCACGGGCTGAGGCTTCACGGCCCAGGTTTCGCCGATCACCGGGGCTTTCAGCCCGTCCGACGCGCCGTCGCTCTACTCCCGCTTCATCCTCGACAACTCGACCACTCTCCACTGGAACGGCATGAGCAATGCCCAGCGCGTCGCCGCCTTCACCAACACCAACAACGAGGTGTGGGATGGGCCGGCAGTGAATGCGCAGGTGCCTGTGATGATGCAGCACGCACCGGTCGTGAACGTGAGCCAGCCGGCGCTGATCGCGGGCCAGTACCAGGCGGGCACCGCGGGCTTCGGCCCGAGCGTGGCGCAAGCCCCGGTCACCGCCCAGGTGGTTCAGGTCGACGACGGCGTCGCCCCGGTAGCGACGCGTGCAGCTCGCCCCTGGTGAACGCCGCGGCGGTCGCCGGGCACATCGCTCTGATCGATCGCGGCACCTGCACGTTCACCAGCAAGGCGCTGGTCGCCCAGGGCGCGGGCGCGGTGGGCGTCATCATCGTGAACAACGCCGCGGGCGGTACACCGCCCGATCTGGGCGGGACCGATCCGACCGTGACCATCCCGGTGCTGAGCCTCACCCAGAGCGACGGCAGCATCATCCGCGCCCAGCTCGGGAGCGGGGTGATTGCCAATCTCGGCCTGAGCCCGACCCTGTACGCGGGAGCGGACCCTAGCAACCGGCTCCGGCTCTTCGCCCCGAACCCGGCCCAGCAGGGCTCCTCCATATCCCACTGGGACACGCCGGCGCTGCCCAATCTGCTCATGGAGCCGAACATCAGCACGAGCCTCTACGCCCAGGTCGACATGACCAGACACGTCTTCAAGGACATCGGCTGGTTCACCGGGTCGACGATCACCGGCGTTGAAGATGGGCCCAAGGCGCTGCCGCGCCTGATGAACAGCCCGAACCCCTTCGATGGGGCCACCACGGTCTCCTTCGGTCTCGAGCGCTCGGGACCGGTCGAGCTGACTGTGTTCGGCGTGGACGGGCGCAGGGTCCGCCGGCTGGTCGGGTGGTCGCTCGAAGCCGGGCCACATTCCATCGCCTGGGACGGCAAGGACGACGCCGGCCGATCGGTCCCGGCCGGGATGTACCTGTTCCGGCTCGAGGCGTCCGGCCGGAGCTGGACGGGTCGTACGATCCGCCTGCCTTGACGCGACCCTTCGACAAAAAGATCTGTTGAAGGAGTCCGCGCGCGGTTACGAATTGATCGCGCTCTCTCCGCGCGAAAACCCATGCTCCCCCACGTGCCGCTGCGCCGACCGACCTCCTTTTCACGGCTCGTTTCTATTTTCCTCCTGGCGAGCGCCGTGGACGTCGCGCGCGTGCTCGCGTCGCCTTCGCAGACCGGTAGCTGGTCGGGCGTCTACTCCTGGCCCGACGTCGCGATCCACATGAGTGTGCGCTGCCCGACGGGCGGGTGCTCACTTACGCGGACGACGACAACCCCGACTATCTGATCAACGGCGCGCGCCTGGCGGGCAGCACCAAGGCCTACGTGATCGACATTCCGAGCGGCGGAGTTCCGGGGCGGTCACCGACGTGCCGCAGCTCCGCACCAACATGTTCTGCTCGGGTCACACCTTCCTCGCGGACGGGCGGTTGATGGTGATCGGCGGCCATCTTGGTCGCGACGGCTGGGGCGAGCCGCGCTGCGAGATGTTCGACTACCGCGAAGACACCTGGTCGGCGATCCCGGACATGTTCGAGGGACGCTGGTACCCGTCCGGCTGCATGCTCTCGAACGGCGAGATCGTCGCGATGTCGGGCACCATGGACACGCTCAATCACTCCGCATCGATTCCGGAGGTCTGGTCGCCCGTCTCGCAGAACTGGCGCCAGCTCACCAGCGCCAATCGCGTCCTGCCTTATTACCCGATGTCGATCCTCGCCCCCAACGGCAAGGTGTTCGTCGCCGGTCCGTCACCTGACACCTACTACCTCGACTGTGAGCGGTCTGCGGAACTGGACCTTCATCGCCAATCACAACGGCGAGCAGCCTGCAGCGCTCCTACGGCAGCGCGGTTCAGTACGCGGACGGCAAGATCCTGGTGATCGGCGGTGGCGATCCGCCGAGCAATACCTGTGAGACCATCGATCTCAACCAGGCGACCCCGAGCTGGTCCAGCACCGGATCGATGACTTTCGCGCGCCGCCAGATGAATGCCACCATCCTGCCCGACGGGACCGTGCTGGCCACCGGCGGGACGAGCGGCGCGGGCTTCAACAACAACACCGGTGCGGTGCTGATGGCCGAGCTGTGGGCCGGGACGCTCGTGGACCCAGATGGTGAGCATGGCGACGCCGCGGCTCTATCACTCCACCGTGGCGCTGCTGCCCGACGGGCGGGTGCTCTCGGCGGGCGGCGGACGGCCCCAAGGCGAACAACGGCGGCAGCGATCACTGGGACGCCGAGATCTATTCGCCGGCGTATCTGTTCAGGCGGCGCGCGACCGACCATCGGCTCGGCGCCGGAGGCGGTGAACAACGGCGTGGCGTTCAACATTCTCACCCCCGACGCGGCGAGCATCACGCAGGTGACGCTGGTGAAACTCACGTCGACCACGCACGCCTTCAACCAGAGCCAGCGCTTCAACCGGCTGACGTTCTCGGCCGGCTCCGGCGAGCTTCACCGCCACGGTGCCGTCGAGCACCTCGCTCGCGCCTCCCGGCGACTACATGCTGTTCATCCTCAACTCGACGGGTATCCCCTCGGTGAGCCAAGATCCTCCGCGTCGTGCCCCCGGACCGGTGGCCGTGGACGACGACGCGAGCACGCCGCTCCTCGACTTCATGGCGCTGCGGAGCGCGAATCCCATGACGCACGGCATGGCGCGCATCAGCTTCGTGCTCTCGCAGAGTGAACGCGGACGCGTCGACCTCCTGGACGTGGCGGGGCGGCTGGTGAAGACCCTCGACCAGGGCTACCACGAAGGCGGTCGCGAGCGCGTGGTGATCTGGGACGGGACCGACGCCGCGGGAGCGCGTGCGCCGAACGGTGTCTACTGGTACCGGCTGCGCACTCCACACTCACCCGCACCGGGAAGATTGCACTCCGCGCGCTAGGATCCCGTTCGCCGTCGCGTTGTGGCTCGTGTGCATCGGCGTGACGCCGGCCGCGGCGCATCCCTGGGACACCGGGGTGGTCAAGCCCACGACGTACGGCGGGGCGGTGCGCAAGATCCGCGACGAGATCGCCGGCCTCGAGGCCTCGCGTCGCGCCGGTGATCTGGCAGACGTCGGGCAACGCGCTCGGCGACTCGCGTTCTTCGCCGAGCCTCTGCCACGGTTGCGTTCACGCTGTCGGCTGCGCTGCGCGATTCCACGGTGGGCCAAGTGCTGAAGGCCACCCTCGAGCTGTGCGCGAGCGCCGGCACGCTCGCCGCCGCCGCCGAGCGCGGCGACAGCGTCAGGTCGCGGCCGAGGCCGCGCCACGTCGACGCGGCCTGCGCCGTGCTCGAAGCGCACGCGCCGCAGCAGTACGTGTGCTCCATGCACTGCGAGCCGGGCAAGACCTACGACCACCCGGGCCTCTGCCCGGTGTGCGGCATGCCGCTCCAGCGCATCACCAGCGATCGGTATCAACGTGAAGATCACGCCGGACGTGGAGCCGATTCGGGCAGGTGCTCCGGTGACGCTCGACTTCCAGATCGAGGATCCCGCCGGGTTCCGCCGCCGCGAGCCTGCAGATCGTGCACGAGAAGCTCCTGCACCTGATCCTGGTCTCCCAGGATCTGTCCTGGTTCTCGCACGAACATCCCGAGCCGAGCGGGAACGGTGCGTTTCGCCTGCGCACCAGATTTCCCGCGGGCGGCGCGTACGGTGCTCTTCAACGACTTCACGCCGGACAGCTCCGGCATGCAGGTGGTCCCGGTGGGCGCTGAGCGTGACCGGTGGCGCGCGCCATGCGCGCGAGCTGAAGGTGGACGACGCGAAGCCCAAGCGGATCGAGCGGTTGCGACGTCACGCTCTCGCAGCACGCCGCTGCTTCCGTCCGTCGCCTGCGCGCTGACCTTCACTTTGACCCGACACGGCCAGCCGGTCACCGATCTCGAGCCGTTCCTCGGAGTCCAGGGACACCTCATCGTCATCCACCGCGACCGCACCGTGTTCATCCACAGTCACCCGCTCGAGAATCAGCCGAGCGCGGGTGCGGGGAGCGTCCAGTTCAATGTGGTGTTCGAGCGGCCCGGGGCCTACAAGGCCTGGGGTCAGTTCCAGCGTCAGGGCAAGGTGCTCACGGTCCCGTTCGTGATCGAGGTGGCTGCCACGCCGCCCGCTACGCCCGGCGCCGGCACCGCGTCACGCTGACCCGGACGCCGCGCGCAGGACAAGCTGCTCAGAGGCTGACGCGGTGTCCTGTCCATCACGCGCTCGAGATCCGCGCGACGCGCTCGAGCGCCGCGCGCCTTCGTGACGCCTCAACGACTTCAAGCCTCGCCCATCACCAGACTCGCCGTCCACTAGGCTCGGCACGGGCCATGCGGGACGCGAAGCCGCTCGCTCCTTAACGGTCGCCCACCGGCTGCCAGGCCCGGTGCCGAGGAGGTTTCCCCATGAAGCGCCTCGTCCTACCACTCGCCGGCGTTCTGCTCGCCACCGCGGCACATCGTGACGCTCGCCGCCACGGCCGTCGCCGAAGAGCCGGCGCTATTGAATCCACTCTCACTCACCAAGTACATGGATCCCTTGCCGATCCCCCGGCGTCGCGACGATGGCGGGGCCGAACTACTACGAGATCGGCGCTTACCAGATCCAGCAGCAGCCTCCACAGCCAGATGCCGCCGACCACGGTGTACGGCTACGGCACCTCGGAAGCCACGGCCAGCTATCCCGGCCCGACGATCGTGGTGCAGAAGGGCGTGCCCATCAGGTCAAGTGGACCAACCACCTGCCGATGACGCACATCCTCGACTACGCCATCGACCCGACGATCCCCAGGGCGATGACCACGACCGGCGTGCCGATCACCACGCACGTTCATGGGGCCGGAGGTCGAGCCCCAGAGCGACGGCGGGCCGATGACCTGGTTCACGCAAGGATTTCGCTGAGACCGGGACCCGACTTCTCGAAGCAGGTCCGCACCTACGTGAACACCCAGCTCGCCTCCACGATCTGGTACCACGACCACGCGTTCGGCTACACGCGGCACAACGTGTACGCCGGGCTCGCGGGCTATTACATCGTCACCGATCCGGGCAACGAGCCGGCCGGGCTTCCCGCCGCGCCCACTACGACATGGGGATCTGCATCCAGGACCGCATGTTCACCGCGGCAGGACAGCTCTGGTACCCGAACGAGGGGAGACCACGATCCATCCGATCTGGGTATCCGAGTTCTTCGGCAACGTGATCGTGGTGAACGGCAGGTGTGGCCCTATCTCAACGTCGAGCCGCGCAAGTACCGCTTCCGCTTCCTCAACGGCTCGCAGGCGCGCTTCTACAGCCTGGCGCTCGCCGACCCGGTCACCAGCGCGCCGGGCCCGGCGTTCTACAGATCGCCACCGACGGCGGTTACCTCGCCGAGCCGGTGGTGATGAACTATGCCCAGCAATCCATCCTCGCCGCGGCTGGTGATGGCTCCGGGCGAGCGCTGCGAGGTGATCATCGACTTCTCGGGCTACGCTCCGGGTGCGGAGCTCACTGCTCAAGAACACGGCCAAGGCGCCGTACCCGAGCGGAGACGTGGCGGATCCGCAGACGGTCGGGCAGATCATGCTGTTCAGGGTGGTGCCGCTCGACCGGTCCCGACAAGCAGCGTCATTCCTGCGGTGCTCACCACGGTGAATCGTCTGAGCAATCCCTCGGTGACCAGGGTGATGACGCTCAACGAGTTGCAGGTACGAGCGGCGGCGCTCCCATCAGCCCGCTGCTAAATGGCACGCCGTATGGACGCTCCCGTCACCGAGACTCCCACGCTCGGCACCACGCGAGATGTGGGAGATCGTGAACCATGACGGGACGACACTCATCCGATCCACATCCACCTCGTGCAGTTCAGCTCCTCAATCGGCAGAAGTTCAACGCCAAGCGCTACGAGCGTGGACTTCGACAAGGCCAACCCAGTGCTGCCGACCGACTACCACGTGGCGGTGCCCCTGGAGAAGTACCTCAAGGGCAAGCCGATCCCCGCGGATCCCAACGAGCGCGGCTGGAAGGACACGCTTCCGGATGAATCCCGGCGAGGTGACGCGGATCCTCAGTGCGCTGGGCGCCTCGGGACGAGTCGCCGAGCTTCGCGTTCGACGCCACAGCCGCGCCGGGTACGTGTGGCACTGCCACATCCTCGAGCACGAGAGAACGATCATGATGCGGCCCCGCTTCATGCTGGTGGCGCCGACGCCGATGGTGGCACGGACGACGCCGGTGATGGGTGTCAGTCGTCGTTCCCATCCGCCCCGGCGCGGCGTTGCTGGCCGCGTATCCCAGCCCGTCGCTGCACGGAGCGACCATCCAGTTCCGGCTTGCCACCGCTGGACACGCGTACGTCGAGCTCTACGATGTGGCCGGACAGCGGGTGAAGACTCTCGCGCTCGCAGACGTTCGGCGCAGGCGAGCATTCGCTGGCGTGGGCCGGTGACGACGAGCGGACGCGCGCTCACCACGGGTGTGTATTTCGTGCGGCTCCGCACGCCGGAGGCGACGCTGGTGGTACGCACAGCTCTTCGTCTCGCACTGATTCGTTCGAAGCGAGCACGACGGAGGCCCCGCCACACGGCAGGGCCTCCTCGCGTTTCGGCGTCTGTCACGCCAGATTACCGCTGACATGTCGCCTGGCCGCCGGCTCCCGGCTCGGTCCCTACGAAATCGTCGCTCCGCTGGGTGCCGGAGGCATGGGCGAGGTCTATCGGGCGCGCGACACGCGGCTCGATCGACAGGTGGCGATCAAGGTCCTGCCCGAGGACCTGGCCGGCTCGCCGGAGTTCCGCACCCGACTCGAGCGCGAGGCACGGGCCGCCTCGGCGCTCAATCATCCCCACATCTGCACGCTTCACGACATCGGTCACCAGAGCGGGACCGATTACCTCGTCATGGAGCTGATCGAGGGCGAGACGCTCGCCGCGCGGATCGACGCGCGGCCCGCTGCCGCCCGCGGAGCGTGCCTGCGCTTACGGCATCGAGATCGCCGACGCGCTGGATCAGCGCGCACCGCGCCGGCATCGTCCACCGCGATCTCAAGCCCGGGCAACGTCATGATCGCCAAGTCGGGGGTGAAGCTCCTCGACTTCGGCCTCGCGCACGCCAGACCGCGGCGTCCGGGTCCGGCGCGCCGCGCAGTCTGAGCCAGACGCCCACGATCGAGCCAGCCGCTCACCGTGCAGGGCTCCGTGGCTCGGCACCTTCCAGTACATGTCGCCGCGAGCAGCTCGAGGGCCGGGAGGCCGACGCGCGCGGCGATCTGTTCGCGCTCGGCGCGGTGCTCTACGAGATGGCGACGGGCAAGCGCGCGTTCGAAGGCGAAGAGTCAGGCGATCGCTGATCGGCCGCGATCATCGAGCGCGAGCCGCCGCCGGTCTCGAGCATCGCGCCGCTGATGCCTGCCGCCCTCGACCGGCTGATCCAGTCGCTGCCTGGTGAAGGACCCACGAGCAGCGTATCCAGACGGCGCACGACGTGAAGCTCCAGCTCCAGTGGATCGCCGAAGGCGGCTCGCAGGCCGGCGTGCCCGCGCCGGTCGCGTTGCGTCGCCGGAACCGCGAGAAGCGTGGCGTGGGTCGTCGCCGCGGTCGCGATCGCTGGCGGCGGTCGCGCTGGGCGGCGCTCGCCGTGCTCGAAGCGACCCAGGGCTCCAGGCGGTGCTGCGCTTCGAGGGTCGAGGCGCCGGCAGCCGTGCCGGACCATCCGGTGGCCGAAGATCTCGCCCGACGGACGCACGCTCGCGTTCGTGGCGATCGACTCACCTCGGGCAAGCAGCGGCATGGTGTAGGTGAGGCCGCCTCGACGGGCTGCAGGCGTTCCCGGTGGCGGGCACCGAGGCGGTGAACCGGATGCTTCTGGTCGCCGGACAGTCGCTTTCTCGGATTCATCAGCGACGGCAAGGCGCGCAAGGTCGCGATCGGCGGAGGGCCGGCGATCGTGATCGGCGACGACGCCGGGCGGCTCCGACGCACGTGGGGCGCGCGACATCAGATCCTGTTCGACGGCGCGGCCGTAGGCGACTCGATCCGGAGCCACGCCGGCCTCGGGCGGAACGTGAGGCCGGCGTCGCGGATGGACCATGCCCAGGGCGAGGCCGCGCACGGCTGGCCGTTCTTCTGCCCGACGGCCAGCAGCCACTCCTCTACGTCGCGTACGGCAGCGCCGGCAGCCAGGGGGCGAGTCACGCTCGGGAAGCTCGGGTCGAACGACGTCCGCCAGTTCGGCAGACCGATGGACGGGTCGAGTACGCGCCCGAGGGCTTCCTGAGTGTTCCCGCGCGAGAACACCCTGCTCGCGCAGCCGTTCGACGCCGGCCGCCCGCGCACCACTGGTGACCAGGTGCCGATCGGGAGAACGTGGCGCTCGGCCAAGCCAGCGGCGACTTCTCGGTGTCCGGCAATGGCGTCCTGGCGTACCGCTCCTCGAGCACGGGCGAGAATGCCCGCCTGCTGCTCGTCGATCGAAGAGGCGTGACGGTCGGCGAACCGGCTCCGCCGGGGCGATACACCGACCTCACGCTCTCGCCCGACGGCAAACGGATCGCGATCGGGCTGCTCGGATCCGCAGAAGAGCGAGATCGATCTCTGGATTCGGGACCTGGCCCGCGGAGTCACGTCGCGGCTCACGTTCGAGAACGGCGATGAAGTCTGTCCCGGTATGGTCGCCCGACGGCCAGCGGCTGACGTACGGCTGCAATCGGAGCGGACTGTTCCGTCCGCTGGTGCGCCTGGCCAGCGGGCTGGGCTCCGCCGAGAGCCTGACGGTCACCAGTCGGATCCCGGGAGCGGTGGTCGAGGGCATCGACTGGTCGCGGGACGGCAAGCGCCTCGCCCTGGGCGTGCTCAGCCAGTCGTGGGACATCTGGACCTGCAGCATCGACGCGAGCACCACGTCCGCCAAGGCGCTGCTCCAGACCACCTTCAACGAGCGCTTCCCGCAGTTCTCCCCGGACGCGCGGTTGGATCGCGTATCAGTCGAACGAGTCCGGTCGGCCCGAGGTCTACGTCCAGGAGCTGGGCGGGGCCGGAGGGAAGTGGCAGATCTCGGTGAGTGGCGGCCAGCTCTCCCCGCTGGCGCGCGGACGGCAAGGAGATCTTCTTCCAGGGCTCGACCAGACCTGATGGCCGTCGAGGTTCATCCGGCGCAGACGTTCCAGTCGGGAGTCCCTGCGGTGTTGTTCCGCGTTCCGCTCGCTGACCGGGCAATACACGGGCTACCGCTGGGCGCCCACGGCGGACGGAGCAGCGCTTCTACGTGATCACGCCGCTTTCGGGATTGCGCTCGCCGCGGGTCACCGTGGTCACCAACTGGACGGCCGAGCTCAAGAAGCGCTGGGAAACAACGGACCGCTGCGCGGCCGCGCGAACGCGCTGTCCCACGTCGCCAGCGCGGGCTTGGGCGCGAGATTCACGTCCACGAGCCCCAGCGTTGCGAAGAGCGGCAGGATCGAGCCGGGCGGGAAATACGCGGGGATCGAGGTCGGTGAAGGTGAGCTGGAACACCGCGACCGCGTTGGCCCGATCGAGCAGCTCCGCCTGGCGGCGCAGGTAGCGCCCCTGTTTCGCGGGTGACGACGACAGCGCTCCGATCGAGTCCGACGGCCATCCGCCTTCCACCACGAGCTCCGGCAAGCCGGTGAGACGCGCGTAGTAGTCGAGCGGCAGATCCTCGGGCTCCGCGAATCCGCCCAGGTAGGGATACGACGAGAGCCCGATCACCTGGGCGAACGGGAAGTCCGCGAGATCGGTCGCGATCCCCACGAAGGTGCTCCCGCCTGGGAGACGTCCCCAGAGCGGTCTCGACCTGAACGCTCACGTAGAGGCTTCACGGCCGGATCGACCGAGCGCAAGCTCGGCGGCCGCGCCGCCGGTCATCTGCACTAACGGCGGCATAGACGGACGCGGGCGCCGCGGCGCGGACCAGGTTGGTCTCGGCGCCGAGCCCGAGGTAGGGGATGGAGCAGCGTGTCGACCGCCACCGCGAAGTCCCGGTAGAGCCGCTGCACCGCGGGCTCGGTGATGCTGCGCCCCGCCGCCACCAACGCCGCGGACTCGGCGGCGCGATCGAGCCCGTTGGTGGCGTCGAGCGTGAACACCAGCTGGAGGTGCTTGGCGCGGTAGTAATCAGCCAGGCCGAGGAGCTGGCGTCGCACGATCGAGTCGGCGCGCGTGCCCGCCCAGCAGCGAATCCCACGGCGGCTCGACATGGATGATCGCGGCGTCCGCGCGCCGCGTCCACAGGTCGAGCGTGGCCAGAAGGGTCGGGAAATCGGGTCGCGGTGGGATGGCGGAGAACCCCATGCGCCACGAACGCGCGGCCATCGCCGGGGCCGTGGGCGTGTCGTGACCGCTTGGAGCATGCGGCCAACGTGATGCCGAGGACGGCGGCCAGGGCCGGGAATATTCGCGCGCTTCGCACGTACTCATTTTCGGCAGCCCGCCCGGGTTTCGCCAGCCGTGACCACCGGGGCCAGCGCGTTTTCGATGGACCGGGCGGCCGTGCGGCGGGGATGATTCGTTCGTCCACCGATCGTCGGCCGAGGCGTCGCGCCGACCGGGTCGTGAAGCGACCGGGTAAAGGGAGGTCGTTCATGACCGCCGCTTTCCTCCATCGATTCATGCCGTATGGCGCGCCCGACCTGCTCGACGCGGCGCGTCCCAGCCTGGCGCGCGCGCTGGCAGGCAGCAGCGCCGCGGCGACGCCTGCTGTTCGCGGCCGCGTGGTCCGTGAGCCTGGTGCTGGCGCGCTCCGAGGGCAGCAGTCGATTCCGATCGTGATCGCCCCTCACCAGATGGAGCAACTCGATCACGTGGTGCTGCACGCCGCCTCCGCCGGTGATCCCCGTGGCCGTGACGCCCGCGCCACTCCAGCGCGCGGTGGCCGCGGTGCCGGTCCCGGTGCCCGAGACCGCGGCGCCGGACAACACGACGGTGATGGACCAATCCCAGCTCGGCACCGCGGATCGGCCCGGGGGCGACCTCCGGTGCCAAGATCGATGTGCCGCCGGGGCCTGAAGGGCCGGTCAACCAGCCCGGCCGCGTCGCGATCGTCGATCAGCTTCCGGAAGCCGTGCACATCGTGCAGCCACACTATCCCGACATCGCGCTCCAGGCTCAGGTGGAGGGACTCGTGATGGTGTACGCGCGAGTCGGCAAGGACGGCCGCGTGCTCGAGGTGAAGCTCGACTCTCGGTTGCACGTCCGCTGCTCGACGAGACCGCCTCGACGCGGTGCGCCGCTGGAGTGTTCACGCCCGCGATCGATCACGACCGACCGGTCGAGGTGTGGGTCAACGTGCCGATCCGCTTCAGCATCCACGACTGACGGCGTGACAGGGCGTGATGAGGAGTAGTTTCTCGCGCCCCATGTCGCTCCGCGCCGTTCGATCCGCTCGGCTGGCCCTCGCGCCGGCCTTGATCGCCGTGGCGTGCGCCCTCGCTGCCGGCGCACTCGGCGACTCGCAGATTCCACGCACGCCGCGAGCGATGTGGCCGCAGCGCGCCAGCTCTTCGAGGCCAACCTCGATGCGATCCGTCATCGTGACCGCGAGGCTTATCTCGCCTGCTACCTGCACTCCCCGCAGCTCGCGCGCACCGGGCCCGAAGGCTCGGCGCTGAGCTACGACTCGCTGGCCGCGAACCGCGAGCACGAGCTGGCCCGACGGCTTCGAGGCGCTCGACCTGCAGCTCGATGCCGGTGCGCGACGGTGTGGTGTACGGCACGTATCGTTACCGAGTGCGCTACGGAAGCGTGGAGCAGGTCGGACTCTCCGAGCGCTTCTTCGTGGAGACACCCGAGGGCTGGCGCATCGCGGTCAGCACTGCGTTCCCGGCCCCGCCCGGCACGCCGCCTCCGCCGCGCGCGCTCGTGGGCGCCACGCTGATCGATGGCACCGGCAAGGCGCCGGTGCGTGACGCGGTCGTGCTGATGCGCAACGGCCGGATCGAGTACGCCGGTCCGCGCGCGCGGCTGCGGTTGCCGGCCGGGGTGGACACGCTCGACGTGCATGGACTCACCGTCGCGCCCGGTGCTGATCGACGCGCACGTCCACTATTCGCAGACCGGCTGGGTCGGACGGGCGCCCCGACGCCGCTGGACCTTCGCGACCGGCATCCCTACGACGAGGTCGAGCGCCGCGGCTGCGCGAGCATCCCGAGGCGTTCCATCGCGCTGGCCTCGCCTGCGGGCGTGACCGCGGTGTTCGACGTGGGCGGCTATCCGTGGACCGTCGCGATGGCGCGCGCCGCCGAGACCGGACACCGGGCCCCGCACGTGTCCGCCGGCGGGCCCGCTGCTCTCGACGCTCGACCACTGGCTCAACCTGCCCGCCGAGCGCCAGTTCATCTACCTCGGCGAACGACAGCGTGGCGCAGCGCGGGCGTGCAGTACCTGAAGACGCTCGGGCGCGCGCGCGGTGAAGGTGTGGTTCATCAACGACCGCGGCACGCGACTTCGACGAGATGGCGCGGCTCGTGAACGTGGCGGGCGACGAGGCGCGCGCGGCCGGTCTGCCGCTCATCGTCCACGCCACCGGTCTGCGCGAGGCGAAGGCGGCGCTCGCCGCGGGAGCGAAGGTGCTGGTCCACAGCGTCGACGACTCAGCCGGTGGACGCCGAGTTCCTCCAGACTGGCGAAGCGCAACGGCACGCTCTACTGCCCGACGCTCACCGTGCGCGAGGGCTACCTGCGGCTGTACGAATCGTCGCGCGCAGCGGCCGCGCGCCCAGCGTTCGACGACCCCAACGGTGCGGTGGATTCGCTCACCCGCGCGCTTGATCGCGAGCACGCCGGTCGAGGCCGCGGCCGACGGCGCGTCGTCCCTCGATCGCGGACTCGACCGTTCGCGCGCAGGCGCGGTGCGAACCATGGCCGAGAACCTGCGCGCGCGTGCGCGCGCCGGCATCCCGATCGCGATGGGCACCGACGCCGGCAACCCGCTCACGCTGCACGGACCCGCGGTGTTCGCCGAGATGGAGGCGATGCAGCCGCGCGGGCATGCACCCATGCAGGTGCTGGTGGCTGCGACCCGCGGACGGCGCCATGGCGATGGGCCGCGGCGCGAGTTCGGCACGCTCGAAGCGGGCAAGCAGGCCGATCTGGTCGTGCTCGAAGGCGACCCCAGCCGCGACGTGCGCGCATGGCGAAAGCTGCGCTACGTGGTGCGTGGCGGCGTGGTGCGCACGCCCCGCGAGCTCCGCGCGCCGTGAGCTGCTGCGCCGGCTGCAAGGCCGTCGAGCGCAGATTCGATCGCAAAGTCGCCGAGGGGGATCTGCAAGCGGTTCCTCGCGCGCGGGCCAGACGTGACTACGAAAGATGCTCGCCGCCATTCGCGAGGGCGCCGCAGCCGGCAGGCGCCACGCGCTACTCGACATCGGCGGCGGAATCGGTGCGATCCATCATGCTGCTCCTCGACGAGGGCTACGCGCGCGCCGGCCATGTCGACGGCTCGTCCGCCTACCTGGCGATGGCCAGTGCGAGGCCGCCGCGCCGCGGGCACGAGGGCCGCGTCGTGTTCCATCACGGCAGACTTCCATGCGCTCGCCGCGACCGTGGACGCCGCGGATCTGGTCACACTCGATCGTGTGGTCTGCTGCGACCCCGAAGGCGTGGGCCTGCTCGAGAGCCGCCGCGGATCGCGCCGCGCCGGCTGCTGGCATTCAGCTATCCGCGGGCGCGCTGGTACAACCGCACGATGGTGGCCCTCGCGAACGGTTGGCGCCAGCTCTGGCGCCAGCCCTTCCGGGCGTACGTGCACGATCCGAACGCGATGACCGCGGTGCTCGAGCGCGCCGGCCTGCGACGCCGGTGGAGCGGCGGGACCTGGATCTGGAGCGTGGAGCTGTTCGAGCGAAGCGCTTCATGAGAGGCGCGTTTGACGCGCTCCTCGAGTGAGGTATCGGGAATGGCCTCGCAGCGCTCGGCTCTCCAGCGGGCTTCCTCGGCGCGGAATCCGAGGGCTCGCAGCCAGGGAATGACTTCTTCAGCCCGTTCCTTGGCCAGCTTCTCGCGACGGTTGGCGGCCGCGCGTTCCCGCGCCTCCCTCTCGCCTGCGGGTCATGAACTCGGCCCCGAACGTGGCGCTCGCCTCGTACTGATTGTGCGCCCGGCAGCGGAGCCTGCAGGTTCTCGACTGTCGCCTCGCCGCCTCGCGCCACGGGGACGATGTGGTCGAACTCGAGGCGATCGCGCGCGGCACAGTGATGCCCGTACTCGCTGACGAACGTGCATTCGCCATTGTCCCGCTTCCAAACCGGTGCGCCGGACGTGAGCAGGGATGGTGCGTGGGTCAGAGGATTGCCGTTGGCTTGACCGGGGCCGGCCGGTCGCGGCGAACTTCTTCTTCTCGAGCTGCTGGATCGCCAGGTCCAGCACGCGATCGAGCACTCTGCGAGATTCCCGTTCGGGATCTGGTGGCTGAGCAGGGTCTGCGCGTGGCGCAGTCCTGTCGTGAGTCTCCTGGCTCATGGTGAGCTGTAGCTCATGGCGCCGGCGAGGCGATGGGAGCCAATCTCGCTCGCGGGGCGGCACCCAACTGGCCGCGCGGCCAGTTGCTCGGCGGGTGCCTTGCCCGACTCCCTGACCGAGTTACGTCCTCCATGGGGAAGCAGGCGGAGCACACACGATAGGCAAGGCTTCCGAGCGCGGGAAACGTTGGGCGAGCAGCCCCTCGATCTCGGACCTTGCCTTACCCGAGGCGGCGACAATCAACTCTTCGGCGTTCTGCCGGGTGAGGTGAGGCGCCAGCAGCGTACCACGCCAGTTGGCGAGTTCAACCGGCCAGGTCCGCGATCGCGACGAACAGCACCGGGAACTCCCGCGCCTTCCGGGCCACTCGAATCCGTTTGAATGCTGCATCCTCCGATAGTCGGAGCTCTCCGACGCAGTAGGCTCGTACATCGAAGAGTGGCCTGCCGGTGAGGTAGAGCTGTCGCGGCATCCACCTCGGCGAGATGGGCGAGCAGCTGTGCGGTGGTGATCCGATCCCGAGCGATCCAGCGTGGCGAGGTCGTGGAGCAACGTCTCGTTGCTCAGGTGGGTGAGCGCAGTAGGACTTCACGGAGAAACCTCGACGGGGGCGGGCGTCGAGCGCGGAGGCTACTGCCCACTTGTATCACGCGCTCTTTCGGCGTCTGGCGGCCACGTGTGATGCACGGGTCGCCCCAACTCGAGGCTCGTCTCGTCCCGACGTTGCGTACAATCGCCGGAGCGCACGCGTGGAGCGTGCTGACGTCGGCTTCTGAAGAGCGCACGCGAGCACCGCCGCTGGAGCGACAAAACGCGTCAAGACGATTGCGCGGTCGCGACCGGGCACACTGGTGACAGATCAGACCGGGCACGGGGCACAGTGTGCGTGGCATCAGCGACCTCGGTCCGAGGAGGACCGAACGATGTCGTGAGCGCGGCCTCGCCCTCCTCACTCTCCCGGGAAACTCGACTCCGCCATCTCGTAACGGCTCCATCGGCACCGGGCGCTCGCCCGGCGGGCGCCGATACGAAGATCCCGAGCGCGAAGCTGCCCGCGCGCCGCGTCCATGGCGCGATCGAAGTCTTTCGGATCGTAGTCCGGCGGTAGCATCACGCAGCGCTGGTAGATCTCCTCGGCGTACGCGGGCTTCTGGTACGTCACGCAGCCGGCCAGCACGTGCACGAAGGAGAAACCGGGGTAGGCGATTGCCTCGCGGAACATGCTGCGCAGATGCGGCAGGTTGCCGGCGTGAGTCCGCGCCACGAACCCCGCACCCGAGGCCAGCACCAGGAGCACCGGATTCAAAGGCCGCTCGTCGGGTCCCGCGAGGCCGCGGTCGCGCTTGAAGTCCGGCTCGCTGGTGGGTGAGGCCTGGCCCTTGGTCAGTCCGTAGATGCCGTTGTCGAGGACGGCGTACATGATCGGCACGTCGCGCCGCACGGCGTGCGGGATGTGGCCGAGCCCGATGCTGAAGCCGTCGCCGTCGCCGCCCACCACCAGCACCGTCAGGTCAGGGCGCGCGTACTTGAGCCCGCTCGCGATCGGCAGCGCGCGGCCGTGGATCGAGTTGAACGCGTAGGAGCGCGTATAGCCGGGCAGCCGGCTCGAGCAGCCGATGCCCGAGATCACGGCGAGCCGGTCGGGCGCCACCTCGAGATCGCTCAGCGCCTGGGTGAGGCCCTTGAGCACGCCGTAGTCGCCGCAGCCGTTGCACCACACCGGCGTCGAGGTCGGAGCGGTAGTCCCTGGGTCTCGATCATGGCTTCACCTCCACGAGCATGCGCTCGAGCTCGAGACGACCGAGCGGCACGCCGCCGCTCCGCTTGATGCTCGGCACCTGAGCGAGATCGAGCATCCCGCCCAGGTAGCGATGGAACTGTCCCTGGAAGCTCAGCTCGAGCACGCATGCCCACTGGCGCTCGGCGAGCCAGGCACGCAGCGCCGCGATCGGGAACGGGTGCAGGATCTCGGGCAGGAAAGCCGTGTACGCGGGATGGTCGCGCACCCATTCGCGCAGCAGGCCGTGCTGGCTGCCCCACGCGATGATGCCGAGCGGCGCACGCGTATCCCCCAGCACGCGGTACCAGTCGGCGGTGGCCTGCGCCACCGCGTCGAGCTTGTGGAAGCGCTTGGCGTTCATCTGCTCGTGGAGCGCGGTGTCGGCCGTGGGAAATCCCTCGGGCGTGTGCTCGATGCCCGCGGCCAGGTGAGGTGCCACCCGCGGTGCCTGGCACGCGGAACGGCGTGACGCCGTGCTCGAGCCCGAGCTGGAAGCGCGCGGGGCCGTCGCCGGGCGTCCACACTGGCGCCGCGGCGGCTCGGCGAGCGAGACCACCGCATCACGAATCTGGCGGCGTTGCGCGATGTACGCGTCGGACAGCACGATCACCGGGAGCTGCCAGGTCTCGGCGACGTGGAAGGCCTTGTGCATCGCCTCGCGCGCGTGCACCACGTCGAACACCCCGAGCACCGGCGCGCGGGAAGTCGCCGTGCCCCCGAAGATCGCGTGGTCGAGATCGGACTGCTCGGTGCGCGACGGCATCCCGGTCGCGGGTCCGGCCCGCTGGCAGTCCACCACCACCGCCGGCAGCTCGGCCATGCTCGCGAGTCCGAGCATCTCGGTCATGAGCGAGGCCCGGGCCGCTGGTGGCGGTCATCGACGGCACGCCGCCGAAGCTCGCGCCCAGCACCATGCCGAGGGCCGCGATCTCGTCCTCGGCCTGCACCACGGTGCCGCCCACGTGCGGCAGCTCGTCGATGAGCGTCTCGAGGATCTCGGACGACGGCGTGATGGGATACCCGGAGAAGAAGCGCATGCCCGCGGCCATCGCGCCGCGCGCCGCCGCCTCGTTGCCGGACTCCGATGACCAATGCGGTGCCGTGCCCATGGAGCGGCGCGAGCGTCGGCATCTCGCGCGCCGCCTCCCACGCGCGGTCGAAGGTGGCGAGATTGCGCGCCGCCATCTCGGGGCGATGACCGAAGCGCCGCTCGAGCACGCGGTGCGCCAGATCGTAGGTCCACCCGAGCGCGCGGCACACGAGCGCCAAGCCCCATCATGTTCTTGGGCTCGCCCTCGATCTCGACGCCGTTCTCGAAGCGCGCGAACGGATAGCGGTACGGCGGAAGATCGGAGGCGCCGAGCCAGTCGGGCGGCACGCCGTCGTCGTTGGCCTCGAGCACCATGACGCTCGCGGCGTGGAGGCGCACCGAGCCGCGGAAGCGTTGCAGGTCGCGGGTGCGGAAGCACAGCAGCAGGTCGGCCTCATCGCTCTCGACCTGCACCTCTTCCTCCGAGAACCGCAGGATCACCGCCGATTCGCCGCCGCGGATCTGCGGTCCGTAGGACTGCACCATGATGCCGTACAGACCCTGCTGCGCGGCCAGGCGCATCAAGAGATCGCCGAGCAGCGCCACGCCGTCGCCGCCGCTGCCGACCAAGGCCAGCGAGCGAGCGCGCGCCGGGATGAGGAACGGATGACGATGAATGGTCGATCGGTTGTGGCTGGGCGATGCTCATGCGCAAGCCTCCTGAGGCACCGCCTGCGGCTCGGGCGCGGCGCCTGCCCGACGCGATGCAAGATCGTGCTCGGGCAGATGTCCACGCACACCTCCCCGCACGCGGGGCCGTAGGCAGACACTTCTCGTGGTCGATCGTGATTGTGGTGCCGTCCCAGGTGATCGCCTGGGCGGGGCAACTTGGCCACGCACTTGCGGCACAGCGTGCAGCCCACCATGCAGGTGGCGCGCACCACGGACTGCTTCTCCCGCGCCACGCACGACAGCTCGATACGCCGGTTGCGCGGGTAGAAATCGAATAGATTCTTGGGGCAGACCGGCACGCACAGGCCGCAGCCGGTGCACTTCTCGGGGTCCACCACCGCGATGCCCTCGTCTCCCAGGTGGAGCGCGTCGAACGGGCACGCCTTCACGCAGTCGCCGAGGCCGAGGCAGCCGTTCTTGCACGCCTTGGGGCCGCCGAATACCAGCGCCGCGGCCGCGCAGGTCTCGATCCCGGCGTATTCGGCTTCGTCGCGCGCGTAGGCGCTCAGGCCGTGACAGCGCATCACTACGATGCGATCGGCGACGGCGCCGAGCTCCTTGCTCGTGAGCCGCGCCAGCGTCTTCGCCACTGCGGCGCGCCCCGGCACGCACAGGTTGGGAGAGACCTCGCTCCGCTCCACCACCGCCTCGGCGTAGACCTGACAGCCGGCGAACCCGCACGCGCCGCAGTTGGCCGACGGCAGCGCCGAGCGCACCTGCTCCACCAGCGGATTTACCGGGACCGCGAAGCGCATCGCCGCCATCGCCAGCGCGTAGCCGAACACGAGGCCGAGCACGGTGAAGACCGCGAGCCCCCAGAGCGCAATGCCGAGCGTGGTCGGGTTCATGGCGCGCTCACCGGAAGCTCAGGCCGGAGAAGCCCATGAACGCGAGCGCGAACAGCCCGGCGAGCGCGAAGGCGATCGGCAGTCCCTGGAAGCTCGGCGGCACCTTGGCGAGCTCTGACGCGCTCACGCGCGCGCACGACATCAGGAACAACGCGAGCGCGAAGCCCAGGCCCGAGCCCATCGAGAGGGCGAACGACTCGAGCGGTCCCGCATCGGCGGCGGCGTTCAGGAGCGGCACCGCCAGGATGATGCAGTTGGTGGTGATCAGCACCAGGTAGATGCCGAAGCGCTGGTGCAGACTGCGGTGCGTCTTCTTGAGGACGGTGTCGAGCATCTGCACCAGAAACGCCACCACCCCGATGAAGACCAGGACTTGAAGGAAGCGAAGCTGGAGCGGCCGCAGCACGAACGCGTAGAGCAGCCACGAGAGCATCCCGGTGGTGAGCATCACCATCGCGAAGGTGGCGCCCATGCCGAGCGCGGTGTCGCGCTTCTTCGAGACGCCGAAGAAGATGCAGAGGCCGAGATAGCGGGTGAACACGAAGTTGTTGATCAGCGCGCGCAGCCAGGATGGCGGTGAGCGTCAACGCCACCGGCCAGGGCTTCACCGTGCGGCCGCCGTGCGGCTCGAGCGTCTCGATCCGGTAGGTGCGGGTGCGGTCGAGCGCGCGGCCGGCGACCAGCGAGACCATCCGCGGGCCGGCGGGCACCACGGCGCGCAGCTCGATTGGCACGTCCGGGGCGGTGGCCTCGGTGAGACGGTAGTTGCCGAGATCGAGGCGCGTGGGGGCGATGCGAACCGGATCCGCAGCGTGTCGGGCTTCACGATGCGCGCCCACACCAGCGGGGTCTCCGCTTGGGCCCGGCCGCGCGCCGACTGCCCGGGTCGTGGCCGTCGCGAGCGCAATGACCAGCGCGCTCACCGCGAGCAAGGCCGACGCCTCTAGCCATGGCTGCCTCCGTGGACTTCGCGGGCTTGCCGCCACTCATCCGCTCCACCTTGTTGAAGAACGCCATCAGCGGGGCGATCGAGAAGAAGCCGCCGGCGGGGAGCGCGAAGAAGAGCAGGGGCTTCGACGGCGCGAGCGGAATGCCGAACAGCGCGCCGGCGCCGGAGCAGCTCGCGGAACGCGCCGATCGTCACCAGCGCGAGCAGGAAGCCCAGTCCCATGCCGGTCGCGTCCCACAGCGACGGGACCAGCGGGTGGCGCGAGGCGAACAGCTCGAGCCGCGAGATGATGATCGCGAGACGCCACGATCAGCTTCACGTAGAGCTCCGACCTGGGCGTAGAGCGCCGGCGCGAGGGCCGAGAGCAGCATGTCGATGGCGCTCACCCACACCGCGATGATGATCGTGTAGATCGGGATGCGGACACGCGGATGGATGGCACCCCGCACCAGCGCGACCGTGCCGCTCGACAGCACCTGTACCAGCAGCACCGCGACCCCGAGCGTGAGTCCGTTCATCACGGTCGTGGTGACCGCCACCGCCGGGCACAGCGAGAGCGCCAGGCGGAACACCGGATTCTCGGCGAAGATGCCGTTGAGCAGCAGGTCGCGCGCGCGCGGGCCTCTCCCGGGTTTTCGATCTGGACCAGGCTCACGAGGCGCCTCCCAGGTGGGGCTCGATCAGCGTCCAGCGCTGGCGGAAGTGGTCGAGCGCCTCGCGCACGCCCTCGGTGAGCGCGCGGCTCGAGATGGTCGCCCCGGTCACGGCGTACGGGACGCAGGCGCTCGCGTCCCGATCCGATCGGCGTGCCGCTCCCGCCAGGCTGCGTGGGCGGCATGCGGCGCAGCTCGGCGAGCGCCACCCGCCAGTCCTCGGGCATGGGATCGCGCGTCACGTCGAGGCCGGCTTGCGTCCCGGACCGATGAACTGACCTTGGAACTCGGGGTCGCCACCTCCGCGCCGAGCCCCGGATCCTCCTCGTGCTCCAGCACGCGCACGCCGGCGATCGGTGAAGTCGGGTGCGATGCCCACCATGAAGCGGATGCGGTTCTTGTAGCCGCGGGTCGTGGACTCGACCACGAAGCCGACGGAGCCGGCCGGCGCGCGCGCGCCACGAACATGCGCTCGAGGGGCTGGAGCTTCTGCCGCGACCCGCGCGGAATCGGCGGTCAGCGTGCCTTCCGAGCGTGAAGACCAGGTCGCGGGTCGCGTCGCTCTCCCCGACGCGATAGACCACCTCGCGGCGAGCGGGCGCCAGAACTCGCGGATCTCCGTGAGCCGCGCGCGTCCGGATCGAGGGCGAGAAGCTCGGCGATGGCGCGCCGCTCCTGGGTGATCGCGGTGGCGCGCTGGTAGCGATCGGTGACCATGTACAGGGACGCCCAGCACGCCCGCGCCGAGCGCGCACGCCACCACCATCGACAGCGTGATGCGGAACGTCTCGCCGCGGCTCATGACGGGGCTCCCTGCCACCGCGAGCCGCCGCGGCCGGAACCACAGGTTGAGCGCGGGCACCAGCGCGTTGGCCAGCAGGATCGCGTAGCAGATGCCCTCCGGGATAGCCGCCGAACACGCGGATCAACGCCGTGAGCAGTCCGATGACCAGGCCGAACACCACCTGACCGCGCGGCGTGTTGGGCGAGGTGACGTAGTCGGTCGCCATGTAGAAGGCGCCGAGCCACAGGCCGCCGCTCGTGAGCTGCAGCCCAAGCGAGCCGGTGAACACCGTGCCGAGCGCCACGCCTGCGATCACCGCGAGCGGAATGGTCAGCGGTGATGATGCGGCGGGCCATCAACACGCCGGCGCCGAGCGCCACCAGCACCACCGACACCTCGCCGATCGAGCCGGGCCGGAGCCCCAGGAGCAGGGGCCGGCCACGGCGCCGCGGCGTGCGGCGTGACCACCGCGAGCGCCGCGGCCAGTCCGTGCTCCTTGAGCACCGCCAGCGGGGTGGCGGTGGTGATCGCGTCGGGAGCGGCGAGCCACGCGCGCGGCACCGCCCAGCGCGTCGTCATGGCGAGCGGGAAGGTGGCCATCATGAAGGCGCGGCCGATCAACGCCGGGTTGAAGAGGTTGTAGCCGAGTCCGCCGAAGATCATCTTACCGATCAGCACCGCGAACAGCGCGCCCACGGCGGCCATCCACCACGGCAGGAGCGGGGGCAGCGTGAACGCCAGCAGGAGTCCGGTGCACACCGCGCTGCCGTCACGGATCGACGCGGGGCGCTTCAGCGCGCGCGCCGCCAGCGCCTCGGCCGCGAGCGCGCCGGCGATCGAGGCGGCGACCACCGCCAGCGCGCCGAGCCCGAACACGAACACACCCCACAGCAGCGCGGGCGCGAGCGAAGCGTTCACCCACCACATGATGCGCGCGGTGCTGTCCTCGGCGTGCAGGTGCGGACCGGGGGTGACGACGAAGCGACGCTCGCTCATCGCGCCGCTCCCACCGCGGCCTGGCGCCGCAGGGCGCTCTTGGCGACCTGCATGAACTGGACGAGCGGGCGATGCGAGGGGCAGACGTAGCCGCAGCATCCGCACTCGTAGCAATCGAGCGCGCCGTAGCGCTCGGTGTCGAGCGGCCGGCCGGCTTCGACCCGGATCGAAACCTGGTCGGGCTCGAGCCCGAGCGGGCAGGCCTCGAGACAGCGCCCGCAGGCGATGCACGCCGAGTAGGCGTGGGCGAGCGGCGCGGGACCGGTGAGCGCCACCAGCCCGTTCATGCCCTTCACGAGCGGCAGGTCGAGGGCGCGGCAGCGCGCGACCCATCATCGGACCGCCCGCCACCAGACGGGTGGCGTCGTCGGCGAGCCCGCCGCAGAAGTCGATCAGGTCGGAGAGCAGTGTGCCGAGCGGCGCGCGCACGTTGCGCGGGCGCGCCACGCCCGGGCCGGTGACGGTGACGACGCGATCGAGCAGCGGCCTCTTGGAAGCGCACCGCGTCGTGCACCGCGATCGCGGTGGCGACGTTCTGGACCAGCACCCCACCGCGGTGGGGAGCTGGCGCGCCGGCACGACGCGTCCGGTGAGCGCCTGGACGAGCTGGCGCTCGGCACCCTGAGGATAGCGGGCCGCGCACGGCACCACCCGGATCGCGATCGGGGCGGGAACGCGCTCCGTGATCGCCCGCGCGAGGCGCCGCCGCGGCGTCGGCCTTGTCCACCTCGATGCCGATGAGCACGCGCGCTGCGCCCACCAGCCGCGCCATGATCGCGCCGCCCTCGATCACCTCGCACGGGTGCTCGGCCATCGAGCGCGCGTCGGAGGTGAGGTGGGGCTCGCACTCGGCGCCGTTCACGATCAAGGTGTCCACGCCGCGCGCGAGCGCGAGCTTGCGCCAGGTGGGAAACGCGGCGCCGCCGAGCCCGACGATCCCCGCCTCGCGCACGCGCGCGCAGCGCCTCGTCGCGCGGGCATGCGCGCCACGCCGGATCCTCGGGAAACTCGAGCGGCACGAGATCGTCCTGGCGCGCGATCACGATCGCCGTGTGCTGCACGAGCGTCGGATGCGGATGGCGCTCGATCGGCTTGATCTTCCCCGAGATCGTCGCGTGGAGCGGCACGCCGGACTCGCCGCCGTCGGCGATCTTCTGCCGCGGCGCACGACGTCGCCCTTCTTCACGATCGGCGTGGCCGGCTCGCCGGCGTGCTGGAGGAGCGGAAGTCGCACCTCGCGCGGCGGCGGACTCAAGTCCTCGATCGGGCGCGCCGCCGTGTGCTGCTTGTGCGGCCCGGGATGGATTCCGCCGCGTCCGAACGTGTGTCGCTCGGACAGCGGGGAAGGCCTGATGACGACGACATACCGCCTCCGACGCTGATGAGGAATCCAGCCCGTCCGCGTCCCCACCGGACGGCGGTCGATGCAGAGGTCTTGCACGATTCGTGCAACCGGGAAGAGGCGTTCCGCAGCACGCCAATCGTTGGACTCGAGCGCGGGGGCCAAGATGGGAGCAGTGCCCGAATTCCATGTCGATCCTGACCTTTGCACCGAATGCGGCGACTGCATCAAGGCGATGCCGCAAGCGTTTCGAAAGGTCGGCGATGAAGAGGTGGCCGAGGTGTACAACGCGGACATCGACGCGGCGCTCATGCCATTGCTGCAGAAGACCATGACGGAATGTCCGGGGCACGCGATTCTCTGGAAAAAGTAGGCGCGAGCGATGAAACCCATCGAACTCCAGGAGCGACTCCACACCTCGGTATTGGAGATCCGTGGCGACGCGGCAAGGCGGGGGCGGCCTGATTCTCGCCTTCCAGAGCCTCGCCGCGTTGCTGCTCCAGGATGCCGAGCTCCACGTGCAGGAGTGGCCGTTCTTCAGCTCCGCGCGGCGCGGCGCCAACATTCGCTCGTTCCTGCGCGTGAGCGCACAGCCGATTCCGCTGGCGTGCGAGGTCACGCGTCCGGCCGTCGCGCTGCTCATGAACGAGACCGCGGCGCGCTCGGTCGATTTCGCCGAGGGGTTCCGCCCGGCGGCACGTTCGTGATCAACACGCGCCACGATCCGGGCGAATGCGCACGCCACTTCGCTTTCGGGCCGCGTCATCACTGTCCCGGGCGACGACATCGGCCTCGAGCACCTGAAGCACTCGATCGGCAACGTCTCCGCGTACGTGGCGCTGGCCACCGCGATCGGCAACTCCGAGCGCGACGCGGTGTTCGAGTCGTTCCTGGCGATGCTGCGCAAGCGCCGCATCCCCGGGCGCTGGTGACGAGGAACCGCGTCGCGCTCGAGGCGACGCTCGATCGGATCCGCTCCGGCGACTTCGACGAGGCGCGACCCGGCGACCACGAGCCCGGCCGGTTCGGAGGATACGGCGCGCTCCCGGTCGGCGCGCAGAGCCCGCTGCGGCTCTCGCGCAACAACCGCACCGCGGACTATGCACCGAGCGGCTTCCGCGTGCGCTTCGAGGATCCGCAGGACGCCTGCACCGGCTGTGCGCACTGCATCACCAACTGTCCGGAGGGGATCATCCAGTTCCTGCCCGACCCCGCGCGCGGACTGAGAGGTCACCGGTGTGGACGTGAGCACCTACTGCAAGCTGTGCGGCGAGTGCATCGCGGTCTGCCCCGAGAAGCTGTTCCTCGAGCTCCCACGAGGAGCCGTGGGAAACCCGCGACACCGAGGAGGTGGCGTCATGAGCGTCTCCAGCGTTTCGTTCGAGCGCGTCGCCACGCCGGCCGGCGAGCGCTACGAGGGCGTGATCGATCTCGAGCGCGTGCGCGCCGCGCACCGGCCGGTCGCCATCGAGCGCGAGACGCTGAGCGCCGACGGCAACACCGCCGCGGCGATCGCGACCCTCCAGATGTGGCGCTGCGTGCTTTACGCCGGCTTCCCGATCACGCCCTCGACCAAGTGGATCGAGCACATCGCCGGCTGGATCGCGTCGCATCCGGGCCACAGGCGCATCAAGCTGCTCGAGGCCGAGCACGCGGTCGCCGACTACCTGGCGGGCGCGGCCGCGTCGTGTCGCGACCTGGTGTTTCCGACCGCGACCAGCTCGGTGGGACTCGATCACATGACCGAGACCACGCGCTCGCTGGGAGCGAGTGGACTCGGCAACGTGATGATCATCGACGTCTATCGCGCCACCGCGAACTACCCGTTGTGCATCGAAGGCGACCCGTCCGACACGCTGGCGCACCGCGACGACGGCTTCATCCAGCTGGCGGCGCGCGGCAAGCAGCAGATCTACGACACGGTGCTCCAGGCGCCGTGCCTCGGCATGCAGCCGGACATCCTGACGCCCACCATGCCGGGCTACTACGGCATCAAGGACAGCCACCGCAGCGCGCGGCTCTTGGTCGAGCCCGATGCGGAGATCCACGCGTTCCAGGATCGCTGGATCCACCCGTGCCCGTATCCCGGATTGCTCAATGGCGACACCGCGTTCGGAAATTGCGTCACCTCGCGCCACTTCCAGGGCTTCAAGCTCGACCAGAAGCTGCGCATGGAGCGGGTGCTCGAGCGGCTGCCCGAGATCGGCGCTGACTTGCGCGCTGCTTCGGACGTCCCGGGCTCGCGTTCTTCGACGAGGTCGGCTGGGAGGGCGATGGGCGCGTGGACCTGGCCGTGGTGAGCATGGGCCCCGACTTCGGCACGTTCGAGTCGGTGCGCGAGCGCTTCGCCGTGCGCCACGGACTGCGAGTGGCGGGCATCGCGATGCGCCTGCTCACGCCCTTCCCGCGCGCCGCGGTGCGCCAGCGCCTGGCCGGCGCGCGCGCGGTGCTGGTGGTGAACCAGGCGCACCACCACGGCCGCGGGCACCTGACGCTCGACGTCGCCGACGCGCTCGCGGACCTGGCGGAGATGCCGCGCGTGGTCAGCGCCTTCGCCGGGCTGGGCGGCGCCGACGTCTCGGAGTCCACGTGGGACGCGATGCTGGCGCACGCCGGACGCGCGCTCGAAGGCGCCGCGCTGCCGCCCTGGCGGATGTTCCACGAGGGCGTGGCGCTCGAGGAAGGCGCGCGATGAGCGGCTACAAGGAGACCGCGCTCAAGGACAGCTGCTTCCGCCCCGGCTCGTCGCTGTGCCCGGGCTGCATGGAGTCGATCGGCGCTCAACAACATCGGGCGCGCCAGCGACAACGGCATCAAGACCGTCTTCACCATCGGCACCTCGTGCGCCGAGGTCTCCACACTCGCCTACCCCAACGTCGTGGCATGGGGGCGTGGCGAGGAATCGCCCGATGATTTCGCCAAGAGCTTCGGCATCATCCACAACGTGTTCGAGTCCGCGCCCACCGTGGCCGAGGCGGTGCGCGACGTCGCCGACGCGCTGAGCCGGCTGCGGAGCCATGGAGGCGCCGGTGCAGGTGCTGTCGACCGGCGGGGACGGCGGCGCCATCGCCATCAGGCTGCGCGCGCTGCTCCACACCATCCATCGCCGCGCGCGCGTCACCATCACCGTGCTGGTCAACGAGGTGTTCGCCAATACCGGCTTCCAGTACAGCCCGGCCGCCACGCCGTTCGCCGAGACCAGCACCACGCCGACCGGATCGGAGTCCAGCGGCAATCTCCAGCCGCCGCTCGATTACATCCATCTCGCGATCGCCGCCGGCGCCGAGTACGTGGCCCAGGTGAGCCCCGCGCACGGCAAGCTGTTCGTGAAGGTGGTGGAGCGCGCGCTAGCGTCCCAGGGCACGGCGGTGGTGTTCGTGCCGGCGCCGTGCATCACGGGGTGGAAATTCGACGATGGCCGCACCATCGAGCTCGCGCTTCTGGGCGCGCGCTCAGGCGTGTTCCCCGCGTTCTTGTGGGAGCGTGGCAAGGGCGGTTCGGTCAAGGACTGCGAGCGCGACGCGACGGCGCGGCCGCGTGTCACCGAGTTCCTCGGCGCCCAGCGCCGCTTCCAGCATCTGGTCGAGAAGGACCCGGAGCGCGGCGGCTACCGGACGCGCGCGGGCCGCGAGCCCGAGATGGCGCGCCTCGAGAGTGGGTGCAGGGGAACGTCGAGCGGCTCTACCGGCTGGCCGAGCTCCGCTAGTCCGCCACGAAACGCGAGCGCCCCGGCGGAGGATTGCCGGGGCGCCTGGCGCGTCGTGCGGCGCCTGAAATGGGTCAGGCCGAAGGGGCGTCTCTGCCAGGGAGATCGCCGCCTGGAGATTGGACGTTAGCCCCGGGTCATGACCGAGTCAACGAAATGTGTAGCCCCGATGCCGGACTGCGTCGGGTCGTGTCGGACTCGCTTCCTTGACACTTCCGGAGGCGCCGCGCAGTTTCCGAGCCTCATGTGGAGGCCCGCGTCGCTCCTCGTCATGGCGGGATCGCGGCGGAAGGGACCGCGCCCGTGCCACTCAGGATCGCGCCTCAGGAGACGCGCATGACGCCGCACGGGCGTTTCGACGTGGCGGTGGTGGGCGCCGGTCTCGTGGGGCTAGCCACGGCGCGATCATGCGCCGCCCGTGGCGCCCGGGTGGTGGTGCTGGAGGCCGAGAACGGCGTCGCGGCCCACCAGAGCGGCCGCAACAGCGGCGTGATCCATTCGGGTCTCTACTACGCGCCCGGCTCGCTCAAGGCGCGATTGTGCCGTGCCGGCCGCGAGGCACTGATCGGATTCTGTCGCGAGCGTGGGGTGGCCCACCGGCTGTGCGGCAAGGTGGTGGTGGCCACGCGCGAGGACGAGCGACCGCGGCTCGACGAGCTGGAGCGGCGCGGACACGCCAACGGCCTCGCCGGACTCGCGCGGCTCGATCCTGTTCAGCTCCGGGAGCGCGAGCCGTGTGCCGCGGGGCTCGAGGCGCTGTGGGTCCCCGAAGCGGGGGTCGTGGATTTTCGGGGCGATGGCGCACGCGTTGAAGCGGGATCTCGAGAGCGCGGGTCACCCGGTGGTGACAATGGCGGCGCTGATCGGGTGCCGGGGAGCACGGATGAACTGACGCTCGAGACGATGGCCGGCGCCTTCCGCTGCCGCGGGCTGATCGGCTGCGCGGGCTTGCAGGCCGATCGCGTCGCGCTCCGTTGTGGGGTCGATCCCGGTGTGCGCATCGTGCCGTTTCGCGGCGAGTATCGCGGCCTTCGGGCCGCGGCCGCCGCGCGCGTGCGCGCGCTGATCTATCCCGTGCCCGACCCACGGCTCCCGTTCCTGGGCGTCCACGTCACGCGCCGCGTGGACGACCGGGTGGACGTGGGACCGAACGCGGTGCTCGCGCTCGGGCGCGAAGCGTACCGGCCCACCCAGCTCTCGCTGCGCGATCTGGGCGACATCGTGGCGTGGCCAGGGGCCTGGCGGCTCGGCGCCCGCGTGTGGAAGGCCGCCCTCGCCGAGGCGCGGCGCGCGCTGGACTCACGGGCATTCGCCGCCGCGGCGGCGCGGCTCATGCCCGGCATCACGACGGCGGACCTGGAACCCGCGCCCAGCGGAGTGCGCGCCATGGCGGTCGCGCGCGACGGTCGGATGATCGACGACTTCCACCTCGTGGAAGGCGAGCGGATGGTGCACGTGCTGAGCGCGCCGTCCCCGGCCGCGACTGCCTGTCTGGCGATCGGCGATTGGATCGCCGGGGCCGCCTCACGCCGCCTCGGGCTCGCGGCGTGAGGTTCGCGGGCGAGCTCACGGCGCTGGGCGCCGCGTGCTGCTGGGCCATCGGTTCGAATCTCTTCGCTGCGGCCGGACGTCGCATCGGTCCCGTCGAGATCAACCGGCTGCGGATCACCGTGGCCATGGTGCTGCTGGGCCTCACGCTGTGGGTGACACGCGGATCTCCCTGGCCATTCCAGGCCACGGGCACGCAGCTGGCGCTCATGGCGCTGAGCGGGCTGATCGGCTTCGTGTTCGGCGACACGTGGTACTTCCGCGCGCTCGTCGTACTGGGCGCCGGCCGAGCGGCGCTGATCGCTTCACTCGCACCGCTCCTTACCGCGGCGCTGGGCTGGCCCCTGCTCTCGGAGCGCCTGGGGCCTCTGGCCTGGCTCGGGATGGCGCTCACCTTGGGTGGCGTCGCCCTGGTGCTCGCGGAATCTCCCGGTGCGCGGGCGGGGATCGTGGCCGGAAAGGCCCGCGCCGGCGTGATCGCGGGGATCCTGGCTGCGCTGGGACAGGCCGGGGGCTACGTGACGTCGAAGCTCGCGCTGCGGACCGGCATGGACGCGCTCTCGGGCACCATGATTCGCGTCACCGCGGCGTGCGGGACGATGTGGCTCCTGGCGACGATCGAGGGCCAGGTGTCGAGCACCGTGGCCGCGCTCCGCGACCGCCGTGCCTCGCTGTTCCTGACTGGCGGGGCGTTCTTTGGGGCGTTCCTGGGAGTGACGTTGTCGCTGGCGGCGCTGAAGGAGATCGAGGCAGGCGTGGCGGCCTCGATCACGGCGATCTACCCCGTGCTCACTCTGCTCATGTCGGCGCGCTTCCACCGCGAGCCGGTCACCGCTCGCACCCTGGTGGGGGCGCTGGTGGCCGTGGGCGGCGTGGTCGTGCTCTTCCTGCGCTGACCCAGCCCAGCGCCGCCCCGCAGCATCCAGAGGCGTGACCGCGGGCGCGGGACTGGTTGAGACTGGCGACCCCCACCCGCGATCGCGCTCGTCCGCACCCGGAGGTCGACGTGCCCCAGGAGATCTACGAGGTCAAACCGCAGATTCGTGAGCGCGCCCACATCCAATCGATGGAGGAATACCAGCGCCTCTATCGGCTCTCGCTCGACAATCCGGAGTGGTTCTGGGGCGAGCAGGCAAAGATGATCGACTGGTTCCACCCCTGGCACAAGGTGCTGGACGCCGACTACGAGGAGATCGATTTCTCGTGGTTCTCCGGTGGGCGGCTCAATGCGTGCTTCAACTGCGTCGACCGGCACCTCGAGACGCACGGCGAGCGCACCGCCATCATCTGGGCCGCCGACGAGCCGGGCGTCTATCGCCACATCTCCTATCGCGAGCTCAAGCACAACGTCTGCCGGGTCGCCAACGTGCTGCTGGACCACGGCGTGCGCAAGGGCGATCGCGTGTGCCTCTACATGCCGATGATTCCCGAGACCGTGTACGCGATGCTGGCGTGCGCGCGCATCGGTGCGGTGCACTCGGTGGTGTTCGGGGGTTCAGCGCCGATGCCCTGCGCGACCGTATCCTCGACGCGCTGCCGCGTGCTGGTCACGGCCAACGAAGGCCTGCGCGGCGGACGGCGTATCCCGCTCAAGGCAATCGTGGACAAGGCCATCGAGGGGCTTTCGATGGTGGAGACGGTGCTGGTCGCGCGGCGCACCGAGCACGAGGTGCCGATGCGCACCGGACGCGATCTGTGGCTCGACGAGGAGATGCGCAAGCAGCGCTCGACCTCGACCGTCGCGTGGATGGGCGCCGAGGACCCGCTCTTCATCCTCTACACGTCCGGCAGCACCGGGAGTCCGAAGGGAGTGCTGCACACCACCGGCGGCTACCTGGTGTACGCCGCCTATACGCACAAGCTGGTGTTCGACTACCACCCCGGCGACGTGCTACTGCTGCGCCGCCGACGTCGGCTGGATCACCGGGCACTCCTACATCGTGTACGGCCCGCTCGCCAACGGCGCGACCACGGTGATGTTCGAGATCCACTCCGGTGCATCCCGACCCCGGTCGCTACTGGCGCATGGTGGACGACCTCGGCATCCAGATCTTCTACACGGCCCCGACCGCGCTGCGCGCCATCGCCCAGAGCGGCGACGAGCCGGTGCGCCGCTACCGGCGCACGAGTCTCCGCGTGCTCGGCACGGTCGGCGAGCCGATCAATCCCGAGGTGTGGCGCTGGTATCACGACGTGGTGGGTGAGGGGCGCTGCGCGGTGGTCGACACCTGGTGGCAGACCGAGACCGGCGGCATCCTGATCACGCCGCTTCCGGGCGCCACGCCGCTCAAGCCCGGCTCGGCGACTTTCCCGTTCTTCGGCGTGCGACCGGTCGTGCTCGACCCGGAGCGCGGCACGGTGCTCGAGGGCAACGGCGTCTCCGGCGCGCTGTGCCTGGCCACGCCGTGGCCCGGTCAGGCGCGCACGGTGTGGGGCGATCACGAGCGCTTCCGCGAGACGTACTTCTCGCAGTACAAGGGCTACTACTTCACCGGGGACGGCTGCCGTCGCGACGAGGACGGCTACTACTGGATCACCGGGCGCATCGACGACGTCCTGAATGTGGCCGGTCATCGTCTCGGCACCGCCGAGGTCGAGAGCGCGCTGGTGGCTCACGAAGCCGTGGCTGAGGCCGCGGTGGTCGGCTTTCCGCACCCGATCAAAGGCCAGGGCATCTACGCCTATGTCCTGCTCACCAGCGGATTCGCGAAGCGCCGTCCGGAGCGAGCTCGAGGGCGCGCTCAAGGAGCAGGTCCGCCATGCCATCGGAGGCTTCGCGACGCCGGACGTGGTGCACATCGCGCCGGGTCTTCCCAAGACGCGCAGCGGAAAGATCATGAGGCGCATCCTGCGCAAGATCGCGTCGGGCGAATACGAAGGCCTGGGCGACGTCACCACGCTGGCCGAGCCCGAAGTGGTCGAGAAGCTGGTCCACCAGCACCGCGCGCGGGTGCCCGAGGGCTTGGGCAAGACGTAGGGCTCCTCTATCATTGCCGGGGCCGCGACGTTCTTCGGAGGTTCGCCCCGTGCGCCATCGGATTCGCCGTGGTCTCCTGTCGCGCTCGCCTGGCTCGCCGGCGCGACGCTCGCGCACGCGGGACTCCCGGTCGTCCACGAGACGCGCGAGCCTCCGCCGCAACGTGTCCCGATCGACGAGCTGAACCAGATCGCCGCCGGTCACACCGATCAGGTGCCCCCAGGCTTTGCCTTCCTGCCGAAGCTCCGCACCAGCGCGCTCACCTGGACGTTCATCGGCCCACAGCCGGTGACGGGAGAGTACTGGTCGGGCAACGCCAACGCCTCCGGCCGCATCTGCTGCGTGCTGCCGCATCCCACCGATCCCAACGTGATCTACGTGGCCGCGGCGCAGGGCGGCGTGTGGAAGAGCGTCAACGGCGGTGGTACCTGGACGCCGCTCCACGGATCAGCTCTCGTCGCTCTCGTCCGGCTGGCTGGCATTCGATCCCGCCAACGCCAACGTCGTCTATTACGCCACCGGCGAGCAGCACTACGCGATCGACAGCTATTACGGGGACGGCCTGTTCAAGACGTCCGACGGCGGAGGCACGTGGACCAAGATCGCGTCAAGGCGTCGGTCGGTGGTTTCATCGCGCGGGTGCTGGTGGATCCCGCGAACTCGAGCCGGCTCTTCGTCGCCAGCGATTTGGGAATCGTGCGCAGCATCGACGGGGGAACCACCTGGTCGATCGTGTGGAGCGGAGGCTCGGACGCATGGGGCAACGACCTGGTGTTCGATCCCTCGAACAGCGCGGTGCTCTACGCGGCGATCTACGGCGTCGGCGTCGTCAAGTCGACCGATGGCGGCGACCACTGGACCGTGCTGGCCGGCGGTCTGCCGGCCGCGGGCACCTTCCAGCGGGTGAACCTGGCCATCGCGCCCTCGAACGCGCTGGTGCTCTACGTGAGCTTCGTGGACCCAAATCAGAATCTGCTCGGGATGTATCGGACCACGAACGGCGGATCGAGCTGGACCAAGAAGGCCTCGACCCCAGATTACCTGGTCGGCCAGGGCTTCTACGACAACACCCTCGCCGTGAGCCCGAGCGATCCAAACGTCTGCTACGCGGGCGGGGTCTTCCCCTACTCCGGGAGCGACGCCGGGATCATCAAGACCACCAACGGCGGTTCGTCGTGGACCGACGTCACGATCGGAAGTGACGGCAGCCAGGTGCATCCCGACCAGCACTCTCTCGCGTTCGGACCCGGCGGCGTGTTGTGGGTCGGGTGTGATGGTGGAGTCTGGAAGACCACCACTGGGGTCGACCTGGATCAATTGCAACGCCACGCTGGCCGTGACGCAGTTCTACGAAGCCGCAGTGCGCCCCGATGATCCGACTCAGATGATCGCGGGGACCCAGGATCAAGGCACGCTGCTCACCCAGGGGAGCACGGCCTGGCCCCAGCTCGTCGAGGGCGACGGCGGGCCGTGCGGCTACGATCCTGGCAATCCCGATCTGGCCTTCACGACCTCCGTCTTCATGCAGAACCTGCTGCGTTTCGACCAATACGTCTTCGACGTCGACGTCACGGGCCCCTGGGCGGGACTCGGCGATCGCGCGAGCTTCGCCATGGGGCCGCTGACATTCGACTCGAACCGCGCGTCCACGATGTTGGCCGGCACGTACCGCGTGTGGCGCAGCTCGAACGACGGCAATACCTGGAGCGCCATCAGCCCCGACCTCACTAACGGCGGGTATCTGCGCGCCATTGCTATCTGCCCCGGTGTGCCGGGCTCCTACTACGCCGCGAGCTCCGACGGCGTGGTGTCGTTCACCAGCGACGACGGTGCGAGCTGGCAGCGCCGCTCGACGGGATTGCCGGGCGCGGCGGTCCTGCGCGTCGTCGTCCAGCCTGGCAACTCCGCCGTCGCATACGCGATCTCGCGTGAGCTCGGTGGCGACCGGGTCTTCAAGACCACCAACACCGGCATGACGTGGTCCAGCATCACCGGGAATCTGCCCGAGGGCATGAGCCCGCACTCGATCGCCGTGGATTTCCGTCCCGAGCCCGACCAGCTGTACCGTCGGGTCCGAGTATGGCCTCTGGACCTCGGGCGATGGCGGCGTCACGTGGATCCAGGACAGCTCCGGACTACCGAACACCACGGTGTTCGATCTCCAGATGGATCTCGCTCACGACCTCTTGGTGGCGGCCACGCACGGCCGTGGCATGTGGAAAGCCACCCTGGGTACCTCGGTCGCGGTGGAGCCCACGCCGAGTGTCCGGTTCGCGCTCGATCCGGTGAGGCCTCAGCCGGTGCGCGCTTCGGTCGGCCTGCAGTACCACCTGCCGCGGGCCGCGACGGTCGCGCTCGAGCTGTTCGACGTGCGCGGCCGAAAGGTGCAGGTGATCGACGCGGGCTGGCGCGAGGCCGGGGCGCACCAGGCGCGCTGGGAAGGAACCGATGCGGCCGGCGCTCGCGTCCCGAGCGGCATCTATTTCGCCCGGCTGAGCCTCGGCACGGAGCGGTCGACGCAGCGCCTGGTGCTGGTGCACTGATGCGGCACGAGTCCCGCATCGCCTGACTTGGCAAGGGCCGAAGCCCTAAGCGGTCTTGCGGATCTGGCCGAGCAGGTCCTGGTGGTGCTCGGTCTTGACCACCGAGGCCGCGCAATGCTCGGCGAACGTCTCGAGCATGCGCGCGTGGATGGCCTCGAACGGCTCGCCCGAGACGCGAATCACGCTCACCACTCCAATCGACGTGCCGCGGAAGCGCATCGCCACGCAGAGCGCCGAGGCGCGCGTGCTGTCCGGGCTGGCTTCGTCCGGAAAGCGCTCGGCCATCACCTCGGGCGTCAGGATCAGCGTCTCGCCGCTCGCGAACACCTGGCCGGCAATGCCTTCACCGGGCTGGAGGGTCATGCCGACGAGATAGGACGCTTCCGCTCCCGCGGCGGCGCGGATCTGCAGTGCGCCGCTCGCCTCGTCCCGCAGGATGATGGACGAGCGCGTGGCATCAGGCTCGAGTTCAGGCGCTGCACGGCCAGGTCCAGCATGCTGCCCAGATCGAGGCGGAGCTGGAGCTGGGTGCCGGCATCGAACAGCGACGACAGCTCCTCGAAGCGCGCCATCGTGGCCGCCTCGCGCACCGCCGCGTCGCGCAGCCTGCCCTCGAGATCCATCAGCTCGCGCTGTTTGAGCTGCAGATAGAGCAGAAAGATCGCCACGAGTCCCACCAGGCCGACGATCGTGGGCCAGCGGGCCGCGAGCGCGAGTCCCGCTCCGGGCCGGCCGCTGATCAGCACCAGCGTCAGGCACATGGCCGAGAGCAGCACGCCGGCGAGATTGGCAAGCCACCGGCGTCGCCGGTCGATCACATGGAACGAGGCGGCCGCAGAGACGGTGGAGGGTTGGGAGGCGGGAATCACCCCGGCGTTATCGGCGCGAGCCTGGACGTTCGTGAGGCCCGCGGCCGCCGGGGATGGCTTCATCCCCCGCGCGCGTCAGGCTTACATCACCAGCGTGCCGGTGCGGAGCAGATAGGCGAGTCGCGCCCGCTGCTCGACATCGAGCAGCGCATGGATGCGGCCCAGAGACTCCGTGACCTTCTGCTGGACGCGCTCCCCGCTGGTGGTCCGCAGCCGGCCGGCCTCCACCGCCTTGTCGCGGTCGAAGGTCTCGGCCGTCGCGGCGTCGGCCAGGAGCGCGAGCGCCCGGCGATCGTCGACCTCGGCCTGAGCGCGCTCGGTCTTCAGCTCGTTCAGGATGGTCGCGAGCTCCGCCACCTGTCGTTCGTCGAGACCCAGCTTCCACGCCATGAAGCGCAGGGTCGCCGAACGCCGAGGCGTTCACCGGGATAGTGATGGTGCTCGTACCGTCGGGTGGAGTGCCACGAGTCCGAGGGTCCGCAGCAGGAGCCGCGATGGGCATGGGAATGACACATGGTGCTTCCTCCTCTCGCCGGGGTGTCGAGCCTCCGGCGGATCCTTGGCGCGGGCACCATGCCTCGCGCCGGGAGCGAGCATAGCACGACGTCGTCGCTCGGCTCTCGGCCAAGCTCGACGTGATCGCGCGCGCGATGGATCGCCTACCGAAATGAAGACCCCGAGGGACCGCGGGCCCCTCGGGGTCGAACGGCAACGACGTTTCTGCTACTGACCCATCAACACGATCTTCTGTGCTTGCTGCACGCCGTCGGCGGTCAGCCGGGCAAAGTACGCGCCCTGACCGATCCCGTTGCTCTTCCACGTCACCGTCGTGCGACCAGCGTTCGCCTGACCGTCGTACAGCCGTCCCACCTTCCGGCCCGCGAGGTCGAACAGCTCGAGACGCGCGTGACCAGCGGTCGGAAGGCTGAAGGAGATCTCCGGCGAGGGACCGCCGTTCCGGGCGATCACGAGCTGAACGTGCTGGGCCGCGGAGACGGCGGGACCCGGATGCTGCGCCAGAATCGGCGCCACCTGACTGGGATCGCCACCTTCGGTCGCGCAACGACGGGCGTTCACGAAGCCCTTCCCGTAATACGCCCGCAGGGGTCGTTGCCACTGACGCCGTCCGCGTGCTGAGCCAGGAAGGCCTTGAGGTCGTCGGCCCCGAAACTCGGGAACCGCTGCTTCACGATCGCCGCCACGGCGGAGACGGCCGGAGCGGCCATGCTGGTGCCGTCCGCCCAGCTGTAGGTAGTCGTCGACGCGCCGGAACCACGGACCGAGCTCATCACCATGTCGTGCACCCAGCAGTTGATGGTGACGCTCCCACCGCAGCACCGCGGGATCGTGCAGAGTTGCGACGCCGGTTGGTAGCTGTCCTCACCGCCCGGAGCGGCGAGCCAAACCGCCGACTTGCCGAAGTTGGTGTAGTAGGCCGGGTGCCTGAAGTTCGTGGCGCCGTTCGGCCAGTTCACTCCGTAGCCGATCGGACCCGTCGCGGAAACGGCGATGCCCGAGCCCGACTGCGCCGGAATCGTGATGATGTTGCCCGAGTGGTCGAGGTCGATCCCATTGTTCCCGGCCGAGCTCACGACCAGCACGTTCTGAGTCTTGGCGTAGTTGACCGCCTGGTTCAGGGCCGCGACGAGCCCGCCGGCGCCGGTGTTGCCGCCGCCGCGGTTGAACGTCGCGCCCAGGCTCATGTTGATGATGTCAGCGCCCGCGCCACCTGCGGAGATCGGATCCGAGGCGTAGAGGATTCCCTGGATCACGGCCTGGAAGGAGCCGCTTCCGTTGTGCAGCGACTTCACGCCGATGATCGTCGCGTCCGGAGCGATGCCGATGGTGCCGATGCCGTTGTCCGCCGCCGCGATGATTCCCGCGACGTGCGTGGCATGCCAGAACGTGCCGACGTCCTGATTGAAGGCGAATCCAGGAACGAACGACGTCGAATGCGCCACGTCCACCCGCGAAGCGAGATCGATGTGCGAGTTGTACAAGCCGCCATCGATCACCGCGACCCGCACGCCAGCCCCCGTGTAGCCCGCGGCCCACGCGCCGGCCGCTTCAACGGCCTTGATATTCCACTGCTCGTTGATGAAGGTCTCGTCGCCCGGGGTGACCGCGTCCTCTCCGACGTCGAGCTGGTCCACGTCCGCGTTGGGAGGGACCCACTGCACATCCTGGTCCTCGCCACCGGCTCCGAACGCGCCGCTCTTCATCACGTTCTTGAGGAAGTTGGCGTCGGAAGAGACGCCGACACCAAGGCCGCTCGCCGCGTGGCTGTAATCGATGGTTCCACCATTGGTCGTGATGGCCGCGTCCTGGGCGAGACCCCACGTGCCAGATGAAGACATGAGTACAAACTTCTTAGCGGCTTGGGCCCACGCGCCCGAGATGCAAAGGCTGATTGCAGCCAAGGCGCAGATTGCGATCGCCAGCGCCTTGATACTGGGGATGAATCGCCAAGACTTGTGCATGATTCGATCTCCACGGATGGTATTTGGCGATGCGGAAGGGAGTGGGATCCAGCGGACCGTTCCCCGGCTGTCGGTGATCGAGGTGGTCAAGCTCACGGCGGGCGCCGCGCCGATGGGTGCGAGAGCGGCGTGGCGTGCGCGTGCGGAGGCGCTCTCACCCGACCGCCGGCACTGGCGACGGGGATTTCAGATCTCGGGCCGAGCTGGAGGGGGCGTCGGTCCACCTGAGGCCTCGTGGATTGGCCCTGGTTGCCTGCGTAGCTGGCTCTACGGCCAGGGCCATCGATGAATGATCGTGCCGAGGGAATGGTCGAGAAATCGACCGCGCGACCTGGACGCGCGAAATTGCCACTTCTGATGCCTGAAGTGGAAACCTAACCCCATCGCAGCAATCAGCACCAGCGGAAAATGCGCTCGGGAACCCGAGCCGGGGCACGCCCCGCCGTGGCGGGACCTGGACGCCTATCCCGGAGGCCAGCCGAGCGGTCGACCTCCCAGCAGGTGCACGTGGAAGTGGAAGACCGACTGGCCCGCGCCGCGCCCCACGTTGGTCACGAGCCGCCAGCCACCGGTCAGCCCCTCGGCCGCGGCCACGCGCGCGGCGAGCGCGAACCAACTCGGCGAGCAGCTCGCCGTGCGCGGCATCGAGGGTCGCCGCCGAATCGGCCACGTGCTGCTTCGGAATCAGCAGCACGTGGGTGGGCGCCTGCAGGTTGACGTCGCGGAACGCCATCACCCGCTCGGTCTCGCCGACCTTGGTGGCGGGCAAATCGCCTGACGCGATGCGGCAGAAGAGGCAATCACTCACGTTGTCCTCCGTTGTGGAGCCCTGCAGGGTCAAAGCACTCGCCAGATCGCGCAGACGCTCGACCACGCGTTGTGTCGCCAGCACGTCGAGCGCGCAGTAGCTGCGCAACGACTCGCGCACCTGCGCGCGCTCGAACAGATCGTCGGGACGTCCCTCCAGCACCAGCCGCGTGAGCAGCACCGAGGCCACGCCGCCTCCGGCGAGTCCGCCGTACCGGATCTCGGGCGCCAGGGCCGGAGCGCACCGATTTCAAGCTGAAGCTCCCCATGAAGTCCGGGTGATAGACGTGCTCGCGCAGGAGCGGGAGAGGATCGGCGCAGACGCCCGCGCAGCTCGGCGAGCGGCGCCGCCAGCGTCGGCACGGCGATCTCGAGCGTGCGCAGCGCGCGCGCCTCAAACTCGGCGTGATAGGCGAACACGGTACGCGCGCCCTGGCAGGCCTCGACCACGCGCGCCGCGCATTCCGGGGCGCGGATCGACACCCTCCGCGGCGATCCAGTCGATGACTTCGTACCCCACCGCGCTCTCGCGGCGGCAAGCGAACTGTGCCGGCACGAGCTCGTAAGGGTGGCAGCCGGGCCACTGCGGAATCGCGGGCGCCAGGGTCTCGAAGTCGAGGTACGCGAAGAGGGCTCGAAGCTCGCGAACGCCTCGGCGAGTCAGGCTCGACCACCAGGCGTCCGCTGCGCACCGCGCGCCGCTGACGCGCCGCAATGGCGCCCAAGTCGAGGTCGTCGGGCACCCGGTCGACGGTCGTGACTCCGCTGGCGACCAGCTCGAACGCGCGGCCGCCGATGCCGTGGAGCGTGGTGACGTGGTGGCGCGGCAGTCCACGCCAGCAGCGCGAGCGGAACGGACAGAGATGCGGTCGGGAGCAATGAGGACCGATGGCGATCGTCGGCAGGGGACCGTCGAGGGCCTGTAGCTGACGCTCGAGGGCGGCAGGCAGCCGGGGCAGCAGCTCCTCCACCGCCTCCGTCACGTCGACCCGGGAAAACAGATGGTCGAGGTGCGGGTGCGTGCATGGGGGTCGAGATGCATCACCTCCATGCGGGCGACGTCGATGCCGCTCTGGCGCAGCACGAGGTCTGCACCGCCACGTCTTCGAGGTGCTCGCCGCGGACCTCGGTGCTGGACTTCACCTCGATCAGCGCGAAACCGCGCTCGAGCCGCTCGAGCACGTCGACCGCCACCGAAGGTGTCCGCGGCGAAGAAGGACGCCTCGTAGAGCACCGGCGCCCCGCGGCCAGCGCAGTGCCGGGTGGCCTCGACGCGTGCCCCGAGATCGTCATGGGGCGACGCGGCGATCAGGATGCCGCCGGGAAAGCGGCGCCGCGCCAGCTCGCCGACTCGATGCCCCTCGGCGAATCGTGCGCGAGGTCTCCAGGCTCGGGACCAGCTCGTAGGCATCGGGCTCGTGGACCCGCCACCAGAGCTGCTTCAGGCACTGGAGCCCGTGGAGATAGCGGGACTTCGACAGCCGCCGCTCCGGAACCGGACCGTCCATGGGCGGATGTTAGCCCACGCCTGTCCGCGGATCGGCGGTCGTCGCCGGCTGGCGCCCGTCAGAATGCGCTTGACGTTGTCATGACAGAGCTTAGAATCCGGGACGGCTCTGGTCAGGCATCGTCAAAGGCACGCCGTACCTGCGCCATTCGCGCGCCGTTGCGCGCCGTCCCGCGTCACAGACATCGACGCCATTACCACGTGCGGCCCTCGGCGCTTCGTCTCTCTCTCGCCCGGCGCTCGAAGCGGATCGAGATTCCCCGCACTTCAGGCCAAGGAGACTCACACCCCTCTCAGCCGGGCGGCCGCAACGCTCTTTCCACTCGGAATGACTTCGATCACTCGAGGAGGAACGTCATGAAGCGTGTCTTGCGCGCCTTGGCCGTGACCGCGTTCTTGATCGTATCCGCGGCGGGATTCGTCCACGCGCAGTCCGTGGACGTCTCGACCACCGATGATGCCATCCAGACGCTCGACGGCAAGCGACTCTACTTCGTCGAGCTACTCAACTCGCCGACCGCCGACGGCGGGGATCTCGCCACGATCCTCGCCGAGCAGGCGACCTTCCAGGCTTCCGCCGGGATGTCCGGGATCCACTACAACGAGCGCAGCGCGTTCCACACCCTGTGGAACGGCCTCTCGATCGCGGTGGACCCCAGGATCTCGGCAAGCTGCGTCGCATGCAGAACGTCGGCGCGATCTATCCGGTGATGGAGATCGACCTGCCCACCGACGACAGCGGCATCGAGCCCGAGCTCGCGACCGCGCTCCAGATGACCGGCGCCGACGTCGCCCAGAACACCCTGGGATTGTCGGGGGCCGGCGTGAAGGTCGGCATCATCGACACCGGGCAGGACTACGATCATCCCGATCTCGGCGGCGACGGAGTCGCCCGCACCAACAGCCCGAATTTCCCGAGCTCGCGCGCGCTCACCGGCTACGACTTCGTCGGTGACGCCTGGACGCCGGGCGCGGTCCCCGTGCCCGACGCCTATCCCGACGACTGCAACGGCCACGGCACGCACGTCTCCGGGATCGTCGGCGCCAACGGCTCGATCAAGGGCGTCGCGCCCGGCGTGACGTTCGGCGTCTACAAGGTGTTCGGTTGCGGCACCAGCACTGCCAGCGACGTCATGATCCAGGCGATGGAGATGGCGTTCGCCGACGGCATGCAGGTGATCAACATGAGCATCGGCGCGGCCCTGCAGTGGCCGTCGTATCCGACCGCCGCCGCGACCAAGAGTCTGGTCGACCACGGCATGGTGGTCGTGGCCTCCGCCGGCAACGACGGCACGATCGGCCTGTACGCCAGCGCCGCGCCCGCCGTCGGTGAGAAGGTGATCAGCGTCGCGTCGTACGACAATATCGCCACCAATCAATCCGCGTTCACCGTATCGGCCGATGACCACGTGGTCGGCTACAACGCCGCGACCGGCGCGCCGACGCCGCCGTTCTCGGGCACGTTCACCCTTGACCGCACGGGAACGCCCAGCTCCGCCGCCGATGGTTGCGCGGCGCCCGCCCCGGGCAGCCTGGCGGGCAAGGTGGTGCTGATCCGCCGCGGCACCTGCGGCTTCTACCAGAAGGCGATCAACGCGCAGAATGCCGGTGCGGCTGGGGTCATCCTCTACAACAACGTGGCCGGCCAGGTGCTCCCGAGCGTGGCGGGCTCGCCGGCCGTCACGATCCCGGTGGTGGGAATCACCGCCGCCGACGGCGCGCTGATCAATGCACGGATCGCGGCCGGGGCGACCACCATGACGTGGACCAATCAATCGGTATCGATCCCCAACGGGTCGGGCGGCTTCATCTCGAGCTTCAGCTCCTGGGGCCCCTCGCCGGACCTGAGCGTCAAGCCGGACATCGGCGCTCCCGGCGGGCTGATCCGCTCCAGTGTCCCCATCGAGCAGGGAGCTACGCGATCTTCAGCGGCACCTCCGATGTCCTCGCCGCACGTGGCGGGGGCGGTGGCGCTGCTGCTCGAGGCCCATCCCAACACACCGCCCAACGCGGTGCGTGACATCCTGCAGAACAGCGCCGACCCGCACAATTTCGGGCCGACGGTTCCGATCGCGGACGCGGTGCACCGGCAGGGCGCCGGCATGCTCGACATCCCCGGAGCCGTGCTGGCCAACAGCCGGATGGTGCCGGGCAAGCTGTCGCTCGGCGAGGTCGAGGGCGCCTCGGTGACGCAGTCGTTCACGATCAGCAACAACAGCGATCACGACATCAACTACGCGCTCGGGAACACGTCGGCGATCGCGACTGGACCCAATACGTTCTCGATCGGCGTTCTCTCCGCGCCGAGCGCGGTGTCGTTCAGCGCCAACCCGCTGTTCGTTCCGGCCGGTGGCAGCGCGTCGGTGGACGTCACGGTGACGCCCAACGCGGGCCTGGCGAACCACAGCGTCTTCGATGGCTACATCGACGTCACCCCCGACGACGGCAGTCCCGATTACAGCGTGCCCTACGCCGGATTCAGGGGGACTATCAGTCGATCGTGGCGCTCACCCCGACGGCCAACGGGTTCCCGTGGCTGGCGAAGCAGGTGGGGAGCAGCCTGTTCAAGCAGAACCCCGGCGCCTCGTTCAGCCTGACCGGCACCGACTTCCCGATCTTCGTCTTCCATCTCGATCACGCGGTCTCGATGTTCCGCTGCGAGGTGGTCGACGCGGTGAGCGGCAAGTCGTGGCATCGGTTCGACAACGAGCGGGACATCCGTCGCAGCACGTCAGCCACCAGCTTCTTCACCATCACCTGGGACGGAACCACGTTCCACGGCAACAGCCTGGACGTGGTGCCGAACGGCAGCTACGTGGTGACGCTGTCCGTGCTCAAGGCGCTCGGAGATTCGAACAACCCGGCGCACTGGGAGACCTGGACGTCGCCGCAGTTCTACCTGGCGCGCCCGGACATCGCCCTCGAGTCCTTCACCGTGTCGCAGAACTCGGTGGCGGAGGGTGACCAGGTGACGCTGTCGGCGACCGTGCGGAACACGCAGATCGAGCCGCGGCCCTCCGTCCACGTCAGATTCTTCGACGGCGACGTGTCGCTGGGCGCCTCGGACTTCGACCTGGCCGCGGGTGAGTCCCGGAACGTGGACACCCCTGGACGGTCGGGTCCGATCTGCTGCATCACCTCAAGGTCAAGGTATCGCCGCTCCCGACCGAGGAGATCGTGGCGAACAACGAGCTGGATCTCGACGTGACGCTCGGTTCGGGCATCGTCGGGGTCGGCACACCGGGTGCCAAGGTGCTGAGCTTCTCGCCCGCCAAGCCCAATCCGTTCAGCGGCAAAGTGGCGTTCCGCTTCTCGCTGCCCACGGCGGGACCGGTGGCGCTCGACGTGTTCGATCTGGCCGGCCGGCGGCTCAGAGACGTGGAAGTGGAGCTCGCTCGAGGCGGGTGATCACGCGATCGAGTGGGACGGACGCGTCGAGTCCGGACGGATGGCTCCCGCCGGCACCGTGATGCTGCGGCTCCAGGCGATGGGGAAGACGCTCAACCAGAAGGCGGTGCGGATCAACTGATCCACGCCGAGTCGTGAAGCATCACGCGGGAGGCGGCCCGGTCGGGCCGCCTCCTTCGTGTTCGGTCCGGTGATCGTGCGCTTCGGGTTTACCTGCCCGAGGCGCCCGGCTACAGTACGGCCATGCCGGTATCCAAGGACCTGGCTCGCGAGGTCATCCGGCGGCTGACGCAGTACGGGTCGCTGTCGGTGCTCGCGAAACGGCTCGCCCCGGTCCCCCGGAAGCCAAGCCATTGCCTCCCGACGTGCCGCGGCCGGGCGACTGGTCGGCCGAGGCGCGGGCGCAGCGCATCGCCTTCCTCGAGTCGCGCGGCGTTTCGGTGCCGCATCTCGCCGGACGCGGCGACGATCCGGATCCGGAGTCGCTCCGGGGCAACATCGAGCAGTACGTCGGCATGACCCAGGTGCCGACCGGACTGATCGGGCCGCTGCGCGTCAACGGCGTGCATGCGCACGGCGACTACTACGTGCCGCTCGCCACCAGCGAAGGCACCCTGGTCGCGAGCTACCATCGCGGCGCGCGGCTCGCCTCGCGTGCCGGCGGGATCGCGGCGCTCGTCACCACCGAGCAGGTGCAGCGCGCCCCGGGCTTCGTGTTCGCGAACATCGCCGACGCCGCGGTGTTCGCCGCGTGGGCGACCACGAACTTCGACCGCCTGCGCGACGTCGCGGCCCAGCGCTCCACGCATGGCCGCCTGATCGACCTGCTCGCCCACGTCGAGTCCAACCACGTCTACCTGATCCTCGCCTACCACACGGCCGACGCGGCCGGACAGAACATGGTGACCTTCTGCACCGAGGCGGTGTGCCAGGCGATCCTCGAGAGCTCGCCGGTGACCCCGGTGTCGTGGTTCCTCGAAGCGAACATGTCGGGTGACAAGAAGGCGACGGTGCTCAGCTTCCTGCAGACCCGGGGCCGGCACGTCATGGCCGAGGTCACGCTCTCGCGCAAGCTGGTGACGCGCGGCCTCCACACCACGCCCGATCGCATGGCCGAGTACTGGCGCATGAGCTTCGTGGGCGGCGCGCAGAGCGGCTCGATCGGCGTGAGCGGCCACATCGCCAACGGCATCGCCGCCGTGTTCCTGGCCTGCGGACAGGACGTGGCGTGCGTGAGCGAAGCGAGCGTCGGCATCACGCGGCTCGAGCTCACCGCCACAGGCGATCTCCACTGCGCGGTGACGCTGCCCAACCTGATCGTCGGCACGGTCGGGGGCGGGACACGCGGCCCGACGGCGAGCGAGTGCCTGCGCATCATGCGCTGCGAAGGCTCCGCTCCCGGGCGGCAGCAGGCCTCGAAGTTCGCGGAGATCTGCGCCGCGCTGGCGCTGGCGGGTGAGATCTCGATCGTGGGTGCGATTTGCGCCGGGCACTTCTCCAAAGCGCATCAGCTCTTCGGCCGGCCGCGAGGAGCGGGAGCCTGAGCGCGGTTCCGGTCTTCGGCGAGCGCGGGCGCCCTGAGCTCGCGCGCCGGTTCCTGGCGTATCAGGCGGTGCGCTTCCCTCTGGCCGGTCTGGTGCCGCTGCTCACGCTCTTCACCTTCTCGTCGGCGGCCTTCTCGCGGCTCGCTCGTGGGGCGCCGGGATTCGTGCCGGCCGGGCGGTTCGCCGTCGGCGCCTTCACGGCCATCGTGATCTTCTTCGTCCTCCGCGTGCTCGACGAGCACAAGGACGCGGACGTCGACCGCCGCTACCGGCCGGAGCTGCCGGTGCCGAGCGGCGTGATCGGCCTCGAGAGAGCTGCGGCGCATCGGCGGCGCCGCGACGGGCGTGGCGCTGATCCTCAACCTCTGGGTGGCGCCGGTGCTGCTCCTGCCGCTCGTGGCCGTGAGCGCCTGGGCGTTCCTCATGACCAAGGAATTCTTCGTATCGGCCTGGTTGCGCGCCCATCCCGCGACGTATCTCGTCACGCACATGGCGATCATGCCGCTGGTCGATGCCTACACCACGGGCCTCGACTGGCTGGCCTCGGGCGCCCGGCCGCCCCACGGGCTCGTGTTGTTTCTGGCGGTGACGTTCATGAACGGCGTGCTCATCGAGATCGGCCGCAAGATCCGCGAGCCGGCCGCCGAGCGCGATGGCGTCGACTCCTACACGAAGGCGTGGGGGCTCCGGGTGGCGCCGAGCGTGTGGCTCGCCACGCTCGCCGGCTCCGCGCTGCTGGCGGCGGGCGCGGCTCGTCATACCGGAACTGCGGCGCTCGCCGCTCCGGTGCTCGGAGCGCTGGCGCTGCCTCGCGGCGTGGCCGCGCCTTCTCGCTTCCTGCGCGCGCCCGCCGAACGCTCGGCGCGGCTCGTCGACCTGGCGAGTCAGGCCTGGCCGGCCTTCACCTATTTGGTGCTGGGCGCCCTGCCCTTCGTGGTGGGCGCCACAGGCCGGCGATGAGCGCCGCGTCGCCGATCGTGCCCGATCCGCGGCGCTGGGTGCACGTGCCGCGCGCCGTGCCGGCCCCTCCCGACCGGGTCGGCGGCAAGGGCCATCATCTCGAACGGCTGGCCGCGCTCACTTACGCCGCCGAGTCGCGCTTCTCGGTGCCGCGCTTCGTCGTGCTCACCACCGCGGCCTTCGACGACCTCGTTTCGAGGCTCCCGCCCTGGCCGGACGACGAAGAGCAGGCGCGCGCGTGCGCCGACGCGATCCGCGCCGCGCCGTTGCCGGCGGCGGCGATCGCCGAGCTGGCCGGCGCGCTCGAGGCGCTCGGTCTCTTCGGCACGCGCGTGGCGGTGCGCTCCTCGGCGGCCGCGGAGGACGGTGTCGGAGCGCCTCGTTCGCCGGCCAGTTCGACACCGTGCTCGGCGTGAGGGTCGAGCACGATCTCGCGGCGCTGCTCGACGCCGTGCGCCGGGTGTGGGCGTCGGCGTTCAACGCGCACGCCGCGGCCTACGGCGGTGGCGGCGGCGTGCGGATGGCGGTGGTGATCCAGGAGATGGTCGAGCCGCGGGCCTCGGGCGTGGCGTTCTCGATCGATCCGGTGAGCGGTGCGCGCGACACCGCGCTGGTGTGCGCGGTGTACGGACTCGGCGAGGGGCTGGTGAGCGGAGCGCTCGACGCCGACACGTATCGCGTCCACTTCGGCCGCGCACGCCCCACGGTGACGGCGACGCTCGCGCGCAAGACGCAGGCGACGCGTCTCGAGCTCCGGCGGCGCGCGCCTCGTGCCGGTTGCGGAGCCGCTCCAGACGGCGGCCGCGCTGCGCGACGAGGAGGCGGCCCTCGTGGCGGTGGTCACCCGGCGCCTCGCCGAGGACTTCGGCGCGCACGCAGGACGTCGAATGGGCGTGGGTCGGCACCCCCGGGGCGCTGGTGCTGCTGCAGGCGCGGCCCATCACCGCCCTGCCGCTCGACCCGCCGCCGCAAGCGGCGCCGCGGCCCTGAGCCAGAGTTCCACGCCCGAGGCGGCGCGCGGCGAGCGCCGGGTGTGGGACAACAGCAACATCGTCGAGAGCTACGCGGGGTGACCACGCCGCTCACCTTCTCGTTCGCGCTCGAGGTGTACGAGAGCGTGTACCGGCAGTTCTGCCGGCTGATGGGCACGCCTGAGGGGCGCATCGAATCGCACGCCACGGTGTTCGCCAACCTGCTCGGGCTGGTGCGCGGCCGCGTCTACTACAACCTGCTCAACTGGTATCGCACGCTCGCGCTGCTGCCGGGTTCCGCTGGAACCGCGCCTTCATGGAGCGGATGATGGGCGTGCGCGAGTCGCTCACGGATCCGCCGCCGCCCTCCGGCGCTGGCGGTCGCCTGCGCGATCTCGCGAGCCTGATGCGGATGATCGTGCCGCATGATGCGCGAGGCGGGCAAGCTGCGCCGTGAAGTCCCCGGCCTTCCACGCGCGCGTGCAGCGCGCGATCGGATCGCTGGCGCGCGAGGACGTGGCCGCGTGGCCGGCCGAGCGCGCGCTCGCGCTCTACCGCCGGCTGGAGCGCGAGCTGCTCCAGGCGCTGGCGCGCGCCGCTGGTCAACGATTTCTTCGCCATGGTGTTCTTCGGCGTGCTCGGCCGCCTGACCGAGCGCTGGATGCCGCAGGCGCCGCCCACGCTGCGTCAACGATCTGCTGTGCGGCGAAGGCGGGATCGTTTCGACCGAGCCCGCGCGGCGGGTGATGGCGCTGGCGCGTCGCCTCGATGGGATTCCGGCGGTGCGGGCGGCCTTCGATGCGGTGCGCGACGACCTCGCCTTGCTGAGCGCGGCTGCGCGCCGAGCCGGAGGCTGCCGCGTTCGTGGCCGAGCTCGACGCCTACCTCCAGGACTTCGGCGACCGCTGCATGGAAGAGCTCAAGCTCGAGACGGTGACGCTGGGCGAGGACCCGCGCTTCCTGATCGCGATGATCCGCGCCTACGCCAGCCAGCGGCATGACGAATCCCGATGCCGCGTGGGAGCGCGAGCGCGCCATCCGCCGCGTGGCGGAGCGCGGCGTGCGCGCGCGCCTCGGCGGCGTGAAGCACGCCTGCTACCGCTGGGTGCTGGTGCGGGCGCGGCGGCGCGTGCGCGACCGCGAGAACCTCCGCTTCGAGCGAACCAGGGTGTTCGGCGTGGTGCGCCGCATCCTGCTCGCGCTCGGGCGCCATCTGGCCGCGGCGGGACAGATCGCCGAGCCGCGCGACGTGTTCTTCCTCACGCGTCGCCGAGGTCTTCGCGTACTTCGACGGCACGGCGGTGACCTCGGACCTGTCGGACTGGCGGCGCGGCGCCGCGCCGAGTTCGAGGCGTACGCGCGCGAGCCCGCTCCGCCCGATCGCTTCGAGACCTGCGGGGCCGCCCGGGGAGGACGCCCGCAAGCTCGGCGCGCCGGCGGCCCGCGGCGGCGCGAGCGGATCGAGCTGCGCGGCACCGGATGCTGTCCGGGCGTGGTGCGGGCGCCGGTGCGCGTAGTGCGCGATCCACGCGCGGCGGGTGCGCTGGCCGGAGCCATCCTGGTGGCCGAGCGCACCGATCCCGGCTGGACGCTGCTGTTCCCCGCCGCGCGCGGACTGCTGGTCGAGCGCGGCAGCCTGCTCAGCCACTCGGCGATCGTGGCGCGCGAGATCGGACTGCCGTGCGTGGTGGGCATCGCCGGGCTGCTCGACACCCTGGTCGAGGGCGAGGAGGTCGAGATGGATGGCACCACCGGGCATCGTGCGGCGGCTCGGGGCGCGCGAGTGAGCTCCGCGGCCTTGGGCGTGACCGAGCGCGTCCGGTGGCCGCGATCGAGGCGCGCGCGGCGTTCGACTTCATCCGCTACGGGAGCGTCTGGGAAGACGCCGACGTCCTCTGCGACGCCCTCGCGCCGGTGGCACGCGGCGGGCGGCTGCTCTCGATCGCCTCGGCCGGGCGACAACGCGCTCGCGCTGCTCACCCTCGACCCGGCGGAAGTGGCGGCGGTGGACCTGAGCGCCGCGCAGATCGCCTGCCTCGAGCTCCGCATCGCCTCGTTCCGCGAGCTCGAGCACGACGAGCGCGTGGCGTTCCTCGGTGTCACGCCGCGACCCGATCGCGCCGCGGTGTACGCACGCCTGCGTGGCCGACTCTCACGCGCCGCGCGCGTGCGTTCTGGGACGCGCACACCGACGGGCGATCGAAGGCGGCGTGATCCACGCGCGGCAAGTTCGAGCGCTACTTTCATCTCTTCCGCCGCTGGGTGCTGCCGCTGGTCCATTCGCGCCGCACCATCCACGACCTGCTGCGCGCCCGGCTCGGTGGAGGATCAGCGCGCGTTCTATCGCGCGCGCTGGGACACCTGGCGCTGGCGGGCGCTCTTCCGCGTGTTCTTCAGCCGGGCGGTGATGGGACGGCTCGGGCGCGACCCGGAGTTCTTTGCCGGCGTGGAAGGCCCGGTCGCCGACGCGGATCCTCGAGCGCACGCGCTGGGCGCTGACCGAGCTTCCGGTCGCGACCAATCCCTACTTCGCCTACATCGTGACCGGCACCTTCACGCGCGCGGCGCTGCCGCGCTACCTCGAGCCCCGAGCACGAGACGGCGATCCGCGCGCGGCTCGAGCGCCTGCGCCTCGGTCGAGGGCCGATCGAGGCGGTCCCGGGCGGCTTCGACGGCTTCAACCTCTCGGACGTCTTCGAGTACATGAGCCCGGCCGAGCACGAGCGCGCCTACGCGGCGCTGCTCGAACGGGCGCGGCCCGGCGCGCGACTGGTGTACTGGAACCTGCTAGCGCCGCGCGCGCGACCCGCCTCGCTGGCCGCACGGGCCCGGCCGCTCGCGGAAGTCGCCGCGTCGCTGCATGCGCGCGATCGCGCGTGGTTCTACCAGCGGCTCCACGTCGACACGGTAGTGGGAGGCTCCGCGTGATCGCGGCCTGGCTCCCGCCGTTCGGCAGCGTGGCGGGCGAGGCGGCGCGGGCCGCGCTGGTGCTGGCGCTCTTCTTCGCGCTCCTGCTGGGCGCCGAGCGCTGGCACCGCCGGTCCCATCCGCCGGTCGAGTGGACGCGCAAGCTCGTTCATCTCGGCGCTGGGCTGATCGCGACGTCGTTCCCGTGGCTGCTTCGCATCGCCACTGGACCCTGCGCGATCGTCGCGCTCGCCGGCGGCGTGCCGGTCGTGGCCGCGCGTCGCGCGCTCGGCAGCCTGTTCGCGGGTGGACCGCGAGTCGCTCGGCGAGGTGTATTTCCCGCTCGCAGTGTTCATCCTGTTCGCGATCGGACGCGAGCGACCGATCTTCTACCTGGTGGCGCTGCTCACCATGGTGGTGGCCGACGCGCTGGCGGCGGTGCTCGGCCAGAGCCTGCGGAAGCACCAGTATCTGGTCACGACCCAGCGGCGCAGCCTGGAGGGCTCGGCGGTCTTCCTGCTGACCGCCTTCCTGGTGGTGGAGATCCCGCTGCTGCTCGGGTCGTCGATCGAGCGCGCGGCCTGCGTGCTGATGGCGGCGCAGATCGCGCTGCTGGTCACGTCGTTCGAGGCGATCGGCACGGGCGGCAGCGACAACCTCCTGGTGCCGCTCGCCACCTACTACCTCCTGGTCAAGATCTCGGGCAAGGCGGTCGAGAACATCGCGCTCCAGCTCGCGGCCCAGCTCGTGATCCTCGCCGCCATGGTGCTGATCGCGCGGCGCACGCAGCTTCCTTACCTTCAGCGGGGCGGTGGCGGCTCATCTGGTCCTCTACGCCGCGTTCAGTCTGGGAGGACCGGCTTGGATCGTGGCGCCTGCCCTGGCGCTGGCCGCGGCGATCGGTGATGGACCATTACCGGGTGCGCGCGCGTGGCGCTCCCGGTCCCGGCCACCACGTCACGGTCGTGTTCTACGTGAGCATCGTGGCGGTGCTGATGATCTTCGCCGACAACACCTTCGCGACGCTGATGCCGGTGGCGGGCGGGCTGGGCAAGGGCGCATCCCTTCCTCGCCCCGTTCGTGGGATCACTGGCGGCCGCGATCGCGATCGTTGCCTACCTGAGTCTCGAGGTCATGCCGCGCGCCCGCCACCGCCCCGCGACGTGGCGGGCGCTGGCGAGAGGACTGATCGGTTCGCGGTGGTGGTGCCGCTCGGGCTGTGGGCGCCGCGCGGCGAGCGCGTGCTGGTCGAGCTCCTGACCGCCGGGCTCTCGTGCATGGCAGCGTTGCTGTTGTTCCTGGCGCTGCGCCGCTTCCTTCCCAGACCTGCCGGTCGCGGCTGGAACCTGCGGTACCTGGCGCTCGCGGTGCTCGGCGCCACGCTGGCGGTGATGCCGCTGCACTTTCACTGGATCGGAGCCATGGACTGGACGCTGCGATGAGCGAGGTCCGGATCGAGCGCTTCGACGCGAGCCCGGAGCGGCTCGAAGCGTTCGAGCGGGTGCGTGACCTGGTCGGCCTCTATGCGGGCGCCGCTCCCGAGACCGTGCCGGCTGGAACGACGTGCTTCCTGGCGTGGGAGGGCGACGCGCCGCTGGCCCGCGCCAGCGTCTTCGTGGCGCCGGGCCTCCACCACGCGCCGGGACCGAGCGGGCTCGTCGGCCACTACGAGGCGCTACGCCAGGACGCCGGGGTCGCGGTGCTGAAGGCCGCGTGCCACGCGCTCACGGAGCGCCGCGTGGCGCGCGTGCTCGGGCCCATGAACGGCAGCACCTGGGCGCGCTATCGCCTGGCGCTGCGCGAGACCGGACCCGATTCGCCTCCGTTTCTCGCGGAGCCGTGGAACCCCGCACGCTACCCGGACGACTTCGCGGCCGCGGGATTCGTGGCCGATGCGCGCACCACGAGAGCCGCGAGGACGATCGGCTCGACGACCAGCCGACCGACGCGGAACGGCTCGCCGAGTCGGTGCGGCGCGCCGGAGTGCGGGTGAGGTTTCTCGATCTCGCCCGCTTCGAAGAGGATCTGGCCGCGCTCTTCTCCCTGAGCCTGACCGCCTTCGCCGACAACCTGTACTACACGCCGATCGATCTCGAGGCCTTCCGCGCCCAGTACCGCAAGATGCGCGCGCTCATCGATCCGGAGCTGGTGCTCATCGCCGACGATGCGCGCGGACGGTCGGTGGCCTTCCAGTTCGCCTACCGCGACCCGCTTCACGCCGCCGCACGCTCCGCCGCGCGTGGTGGTGAAGACCGTGGCGACCCAGATCGCGATGCGCGGCCTCGGGCTCGGCGGTCACATGCTCGACCTCATCCGCCAGCGCGCGCACACTCGGTGCGGCAGCGTGATCCATGCTTTGATTCACGTGAACAACCTGTCCCTGCGTATGTCGGCGCGCCATCACGGGCGCCGCTTCCGCCGCTACGCGCTCTACCAGCTGGACGCCGTGAACGCCAACATCGCGGCGCGGCTCGCCGAGCGCGCCCAGCGTCATCCCGATCGACTCGCCATCGCCGAGGCGCGCGGGCGTCCGGCGACATTTGGCGAGCTGGCGGAGCGCGTCGCGGCGCTGGCGGCCGGGCTCGAGGGCCGCGGGGTGCGGGCCGGGACCGGGTCCTGCTGTTCGTGCCCATGTCGCTCGACCTCTACGTCGCGCTGCTGGCGGTGCTCCATCTCGGCGCGGTGGCCGTGTTCGTCGACGCGTGGGCCGGTCGCCGGCGGCTCGACGACGCGCGTGAAGGCGGCGCGGCCGCGGGCGTTCCTCGGCACACTGCCCGCGCAGCTGCTCCGGCTCAGTGAGCCCGCGCTGCGCGCCGTGCCCCTGGGCCTGGTGGTGGACGCGCGCTGGTGCGCCGCTCGAGCGCTGGATGCGATTCGAGAGCAGCGCCCGCCCGCCGTGGTGGGCGCGGAGACGGCGGCCCTGGTCACCTTCACCACCGGGAGCACCGGCCGGCCGAAGGCGGCGGCGCGCTCCCACGGGTTCCTGTGGGCCCAGCATCGCGTGCTCGCGCATCACCTCGGTCTCGCGCGAAGACGACATCGACCTGCCGACGCTGCCGGTGTTCGTGCTCAACAATCTCGCGGGCGGAACGCCGAGCGTGCTGCCCGACTTCGATCCGCGCCGTCCCGCCGACATCGAGCCGGCCCGAGTCCTCGCGCAGATGATGCGCCGAGCGCGTGACCACCACCAGCGGGTCGCCGGCCTTCTACGAACGGCTCATCGCCTGGTGCGAGCGGCGCGGCACGACGATTCCGGTGCGCGCGCTCTTCACCGGCGGCGCGCCGGTGCTGCCGGTGCTCGCGCGACGGCTCGCCGCCGCGACCCGCGGCGTCGCGCACGTCGTCTACGGCAGCACCGAGGCCGAGCCGATCGCCGGCATCGAAGCGCGCGCGCTGGTCGCGGCCGCGGAGTCCGGAGCCGGAGCCGGAGCCGGCCTCTGTGTGGGCGCTCCGGTGCCCGAGATCGCGCTGCGACTGATGACGCCCTCGGACGGTCCCATCGCGCCCGGCCCGGGAGGTCTGAGCGACCAGGAGGTGGGTGGGGGCGAGGTGGGTGAGATCGTGGTGAGCGGCGCGCATGTGCTGGGCGGCTACCTCGACGATCCCGAGGCGGATCGCGAGAACAAGATCCGCGATGGCGATCGGGTCTGGCATCGCACCGGCGACGCGGGGCGGCTCGACCCTGAGGGACGCCTGTGGCTGATGGGTCGCGTGAAGCAGCGCGTGCGGCGGGCGGCACCGTATGGTGGAACACCGCCGCCGAGCGTGCGGGCGGTCGAGGTCCCGGGCGTGCGTCACGCCGCGTATTTCGGCAGGCCCTCGGGCAGCACCGAGCAGCGCGCGGTGCTGTGCATCGAGACCGCCAGCGGGCGGCTCGATTCGGAGACGGAGGCGCGCCTGCGCGCCGCGCTCGGCGAGATTCCCGCCGACGAGATCCGGGCGCTGCGGCGGATCCCCCGCGATCCGCGCCACGCCTCGAAGACCGACCTGGCGGCACTGCTCCGGCTCCTCGAGCGCGACGGGTGAGTGGGGGCTCAGATCGCCGGCATGTCCAGTAGCTGGAGCAGGACCAGCGGATCGACGGGTTTCACCAGGTGGTGGTCGAAGCCAGCCTCGAGCGAGCGGCGACGGTCGTCGGACCCACCGAAACCCGTGAGCGCGACCAGCACCAGCGGCGACGATCCGACCTGCTCGCGCAGCCGGCGCGCCACCTCATAGCCGTCGATACCGTCGAGCCCGATGTCGAGCACCGCGAACTCCGGTCGGAATTCTTCTGCGATCTCGAGCGCCTGCACTCCGCTCCGGGCCGTGGCCACGCGATGGCCGACGATCTCGAGCGTCATGGCCACCGCCTCGGTCAGATCCTGATTGTCGTCCACCACCAGGACGCGCCGTGAAAGCTGGTCTTCCATGCGGGGTAGGTTCCCCGGGAGGGGGTCGAGGTCTCCTGCGATCGGTCGAACGGCGGCTTCCGAAACGGACGGTAACGTCTCGCGGCCTCCGCGACCAAGTGAACTCGCGTGCGCCGGCCGGGAGCGGTTGCCCGAGACGCCTTTCTCCGAGAATGCTTGCACCGTGCGGCGGCTCCCCTTAGCCTCACTGTGCTCGGCCCGCAGAATGAGCACCCCGAGGCTCCCCGGGCCGCTGAACGCTTCCACGGGCCACCGGAAGATCCCTCTTGCCTCGCCTCGCGCGCACTCTGGCGACCGGGCTCGCAGTCGCGCTCGCCTACTACGTCGCCGGAAAGATCGGTCTGAGACTGGCGTTCGTGAACGCCAGCGCCACCGCGGTATGGCCGCCGAGCGGTATCGCGCTCGCCGCGTTCCTGATCCTCGGCAGCGGATATGGCCGGGCGTGCTCGCCGGAGCGTTCCTCGTCAACCTCACCACCGCCGGTACGGTCGCGACCTCGCTCGCCATCGCGGGCGGGAACACCCTCGAAGGGCTGATCGGCGCCTTCCTGGTCCAACGCTTTGCCTCGGGGAGCCAGGCGTTCCGGCAGCCGCACGGCGTATTTCGCTTCGCCGCGCTGGCCGGCATCGCCAGCACCACGGTGAAGCGCGACCGTGGGAGCCACGAGCCTCGCCCTGGCAGGATTCGCCTCCTGGTCAGGCTATGGAACCCTCTGGCTCACCTGGTGGCTCGGCGACGCGGCCGCCATCCTGGTCCTGACTCCGTGCCTGATCCTCTGGAGCCAGCAGCCGCGGATCTCGTGGACGGGACGGCGGGCGGTCGAGGCCACGTTGGTGCTGATCGCGACGGTGGCCATCAGCCTTCTGGTGTTGAGCACTCCCGGACTGCAGAGCTACTCGGTGAAGTTCCTCTGCCTGCCGCCGCTCCTGTGGGCGGCCTTCCGCTTCTCGCGCCCGCGTAGGCGTCCACCGGGGTGGTGGTGGTCTCGGTCGTTGCGGTCGCGAGCGCCATTCGGGGCCTTCCGGCGGCAGACCGGGATCCCTGCTGGTGCTCCAGGGCTTCCTGGGAGTGACCTCGGTGACGATGCTCGCCGCCGCGGCGGAAGTCTCGAGCGCCGCCGGATCGAGGCCTGGATCCGGCAGCTCAACCAGGGCCTCGAGCAGAGGGTGGCGGAAGACGCCGGACAGCTCCGCGTCATCAACGAGGAGATTCGCGATCAGATCCGTCACCGTGTGATGGCGGCCGAGAAGCGCTCGAGCACAGCGAGTGCGCGATTGCGCCGAGGCGCAGAAGGTGGCCCACATCGGGTCGTGGGAGTGGGACATCGTGCGCGACGTGGTGTGGTGGTCGGCGGCGCTTTTCGAGATCTTCGACGTCGATCCCGAGGCCTTCGGCGCCAGCTACGAGGCGTTTCTCCAGCGCGTTCATCCCGACGACCGGGCGCATGTGCAAGACTGCATCCAGACCGCGCTGCGGGATGCTCAGGCCTTCAGCTTCGAGTGTCGCATCGTGCGTCCGGGCGGCGACCTGCTTTCCCTGCACACGCGCGGGCGCGTCATGGTCGACGACGCGGGCCAGCCGATCCGGATGATCGGTACCGGGCAGGACATCACGGAGCGGCGCCGCATGGAAGAGGAGCGGGCCAACCTGATCCGCGAGCAGGCGGCACGACTCGAGGCCGAGGCGGCGAACCGCTCCAAGGACGATCTTTCTCGCCACGCTCTCGCACGAGCTGCGCAACCCGCTCAACGCCATCGTCGGGTGGGCGCGATTGCTACGGGACGGCCGGCTCGATCCGGTCGCGAAGGCGCACGCGGTGGAGGCGATCAATCGCAACGCGGATCTCCAGAGCCAGCTCATGCTCGATCTCCTGGATCTCTCGCGATCAATGCCGACCGCATCGAGCTCCGCCGCCGGCGCGTGTCTCTGGCGACCGTGATGGAAGCCGCGATCGAGACCATGAAGCCATACGCGAACGCCCGCGGCATCGCGCTCCACGCGTGCATCGACGATCACGGCCTCGAGGTGGCAGGCGATCCCGACCGGCTGCAGCAGGTGATCGGCAATCTCCTGTCCAACGCGATTCGCTTGACTCCGGAGCGCGGGAACGTCCGCGTGTCGTTGACCTCGATCGACTCCGCAGGCGTCGATCGTCATCGAGGACGATGGTCCGGGGATCGATCCGGAACTGCTGCCGCACGTGTTCGATCGATTCCGCAGCGGTGACTCGCGGCCGGCCAAGCGGCCCGGCGTGGCTCGGCCTGGGGCTCACCATCGTCAAAGCGTCTGGTCGATCTCCACGGCGGTACGATCCAGGCAACGAACGTCGAGGAAGGGCACGGCGCGATCTTCGCCTGAGCCTGCCGCTCGCCCCGGCGACCTCCGCCGAGGCCAACGCGCAAGATCCGATCGCGACGGTGGAGGAGCCCGCGCACGACCTCCATGGACTGCGGATCCTGGCGGTCGAGGACGAGCCTGATTCGCGGAGGTGCTGCAGATGGTGCTCTCGGAGTTCGGCGCCGAGATCTGCGTGGCCGGCTCCTGCGCCGAGGCGCTCGCGCGGTTCCAGGAGCGGCGCCGCACGTGCTGATCAGCGACATCGGGCTTCCCGATGCCGATGGCTGCGAGCTGCTCGCGCGGAGTTCGGGCGCTCCCGCGCCCCGGCGATCAGGCCGTGCCCGCGATCGCCTCTGACGGCGTTCGCGGGCGTCGAGCATGAGCGCGAGGCGCTGCGGCGTGGTTCCAGGCGCACCTGGCGAAGCCGTTCGAAACCGCCCGGCTGGTGCAGCTCATCGACGAGCTGGCCCGTTCCGTCCCGTCGCCATCCTGACGTCACCGATCTTCCATTGACTGCCCCGGTCGCGGCGCGGGTAGCTTGCCATGCCAAACTTCCGCATGGATACTACAAACTCGGAGGCATTCATGATGGTTTCGAGCAAGGCTCGACCGGGCCGGGAGCTCTCGCCCAGCACCGAGCACTACCTGCGCGCCATCCTCGAGCTGCGCGAGGAGCGCGGCTACGCGCGGGTCGTCGACATCGCGACGGCGTGGGGTCACCAAGGGGTCGGTGTCGCTCGCACTCACTCAGCTCGAGCGTCGCGGTTTGATCCGCTTCGACCCGGCGCGCTTCCGCAGCTCAGCCCGGTGGGCCGGCGCATCGCGGCGGATCTTCGCGGGCGGTACACGATCGTGCAGATCGTTCCTGCAGGAGGTAAGATGAGACTGCCGGCCGAGCGCGCCTCGGCCGAGGCGTGCCGCTGGGAGCACGTGATCAGTCACGAGGTCGCCGACCGGCTGCTCGATCTGCTGCGTTTCGCCGGCGACCAACCCCGCGGTCGGGCGAAGCCTCGCCAAGTTCAGGACCTTCCATCGCCGCTGCGAGACCGGTCCGGCCTGCAGCGCGTGCGCCACGCACGGTCCGAGTCGCGATCCTACTGCGCGTGCGCGAGCCGCTTCCGCCTTGCCGGGCGTCGCGCCGCCGGGGCTCAGGAGGACGAATGAGACCGGCCCTGTGGCTCCTGATGCCTCGGGCTCGCGCTCGCCGCATTGCTCCTCGGCGCCGCGCGCGCCGATCGCCGTTACTTCGTCGAGACCTACACGCCCTACATCGCGCGCCGCTGGTGAGCCGGAGCTCGAGATCTGGAGCACCCGCTGCGCGGCCAGGCGACTCGACCGCGACCGCCTGGGAGAACCGCGCCGAGTTCGAGTACGCGATCAGCCGATCGCCTCACCGGCGCCTTCACCCTCAACTACGTGCAGGATCCCGGATGGCGGCGACGCGCTTCGACGGCCCTTCGGTCGAGCTGATCTACACGCTGGCGGAGCGCGGCAAGCTGCCCTCGATCCCGCGCTCTACCTCGAGGTGCGCGAGAACGGCGACGAGGTCGAGCTGAGCCCAAGGCTCCTGGTCGGTCTTCGCCACGGACCGCTGGTGGCGCGCTCGCCGCCAACCGTGATCGGCGAGTTCGAGACCTTCCAAGCGGGCGACGGCGAAGGCCAGACCAGCAGAAAGTCCTGCGCGCCACGCCGGACTGTCGCGCGATCCGGCGCGAAATTCACCTGGCCGAGGCGATCCACCGGCACGGCTTTCGAGGAGAATGCCGGCAACCCTCGGCGCTCCTTCCTCGGTCCGACCACCTAACCTCCAGGCCGAGAAACTCAGCACGCGCTCGGCTGGCATCCGCAGGTGGGGCGATCCCTCCACGGCCGCCAGCCCTGAATCTGAGCGACTTACGCGCGCTCGGCGGTTCCGGATCATCCTGAGCAATACGTAACTGAACGAAGCAATAATGATGGCCAGTTACGTATTGCTGTGTTAGAACGGCGCGCCGCCGAGTTGTTTGTCTGCCCAGGCGTCGATCAACCAATGCACGTCAGCCATGATTGACCCTGACGTATTCTGCTTCCTCCTTCGTCGGATTGGTATCGTCCATGCCGGATGTTGCAAATGCCGTCGAACTCGCGCGCGATCCCAAAGTTGAGACAGATCGATTTCGCGTGGCCGATGTGCAGATAACCATTCGGCTCCGGGCGGAAAACGCGTGACGATTTGCTTGTATTTTCCCGTGCGCAGATCCTCCGCGATGATGTCGCGGATGAAGTCGGAAGGTCGTCTCTGTTTTCCGGTCGTCATCGTAGCGAGCAAAGCTATCGGCGAACGTGCACATCGACAACTTTAGTCGCTGCGGTGTCTGGGGAGCGCACGCGTCCCGCGTGCTGGTTTCGGCGTCGCTGCGCGAAACAGTCTTTAGCTACGTTCAGCATCTCCTGCAGGACATCTGAGTTAGGGCAGAGTCCGCGATCGCGAGACGCGCTCGCCAGCACGCGGGACGCGTGCGCTCCCCAGGCACTGCGCATTCGCTCTCGACACGCGACCAGCAGTATCGTCTGCGGCTGCAATGGATGATCAATCAATCACCGATCGCTACACACTCGCCGATCTTGAGCGCTGGGGCGAAATTACGCGCGATGTCGATCCGCCGATTCGCCTGGGTGTTTTCGGCGACCCGGTGGCGCACTCGCTTTCGCCGCAGATGCAAAACGCGGCGCTGCGCGCGTTCGAGATCAACATGCAATATGCGCGGTTTCACATTCGGGCGAATGAATTGCGGTCAGCGCTGCGGTTTATCCGCGAGCTCGATTTTGTTGGGATCAATCTCACCGTGCCGCACAAGATCGCGGGGCTACCGCAAATTGACGTGGCTGATGAATCGGCGAGCCGTTGCGGCGCAGTGAACACACTTCGGCTACACGAGAACAAATTGATCGGTGCGAATACCGACGCCGAAGGATTTTCCCGCGCAGTTCGCAGCGAGTTCTCAATCGATTTGCGCGATCTGCGAGTGATGATCCTTGGTGCCGGCGGAGGCACAGGTCATGCCATAGCCTGGCAATGTGCGTTGGAAAATTGTGAGCGCCTGGTCCTGGTTAATCGCACTCCGGCAAAGACAAGCGCCGCTTGTAGAGCGATTGCGGTCGTTTCTTTGCCGAACCGCGCGTAGCTTGGTCCTGTCGCGCGGCTCGAAGCCGTGCGATGGGACGAGACCGCGATCCGCGCGCAACTCGCAGACATCGACCTGATCGTCAACGCCACGCCGTTGGGCATGAACCCTAGCGATCCGGCACCGATTCCGGCACGATTGCTCGCGCCGCACCACATTGTGTTCGACTGCGTGTATCGCCCATCGAAAACTGCGTTGCTTCGTGCAGCCGATGAAGCCGGCGCGCGCGGCGCGAATGGCTTGTCAATGTTGCTGCATCAAGGCGCACTGTCATTTTCGATCTGGTTCAATCGCGAAGCACCGATTGAAGCGATGCGCTCAGCGATCGCGCTGTAATTCGTTAGCTGCTGGTTCATTCGCAACAAAGGCGCCGTTGCCTTCGTCGAGATAAATCGTCGAACCGACGCGCGAGATTTGAAGCGATTGCCGCCACGTTCCCGATCGGAAATGTTTTGTAGCTTCGATTGTTTTGGCTTTCGCGGGTCCGGTGCGGCGAACGGCGATCGCGAAGCGCGTCATGGCTTCGAACAAAATTCTGCCGTCCATCTTTTGTGGCGGTTTGATGCCGAGAATCTGCAAAATTGTTGGCGCCAGATCGACATTGCCACTCGCGAGATCATTCGTTTCGCCGCGCTTAAAATCCGGGCCGGCAGCAATCAATGTGTTGTGCATGTCGAATCGGCTGAGTGTAGCGTGAGTCCCCTTTCCTGCCGCTCGTTGCCAATCCGCGTCGATCATCCCCGGGACGTCGAATTGATTTTTGAAGCGTCCCAGCGAAACGCCATCACTACATCAGGCGCGCGATCATTTTGGATGTTCGCTTGCTCCAGCGCAAAGGTCCCCTCCATCGGTTGTTTTGTAAAAATCACTCCAGCGAAATCGGATTGCTGCAAGAACTCAACAAGGCGACGCGCTACCGTCGAGTCGTGTCCGATAACATAGAAAAGAACGCTGCCGCCGTTGCCGGCCAGCATGATGTCTCCCGGTTTGGGTTCAGCGTTGAATTCGGTCGTCGCGGCGAAGCCCGCCTCGTTCAAAATTTTTCGCAGATCAATCGAGCGTCTGATCGTGGAAAAACCATGATCCGATACAACAAACACGTCTGTTGTTTCGCGCGCTTTGCGTTCATCTAATGCAGAAAGAACAGCGGCGAGATTTTCATCAGCATGACTTGATCGCAGCGAGGGCCGCCGGCGCTCCCGGCGCGGTTTCATGTTCTGTAAGATCCGGCTCACCCAGCCAGAGAACCGAAAGAGCCGGGATGCCGTCTTTCCAAAAACGTCTATCAATGCTTTGGTTGTCCAGGAGTCCTGTTGCAAATGAGCAGACGGAAATGGGCCAAGCTTTTCGGTGATCGGATCAAGTGCCGCGCTCGGCAAGCATTGCCCCGTAAAGAGCGTCACGCGGTTGTTGAGCGCAGCAGCAGTTTTCCGCTTCCCGTCTGACGGGATGCCGTCGTGTGCAGATAAAGCGCCGACGCTGAATTGTCGATCCAGCAGAAGGCCGACAGTCTTTGCAGCCGCAATGACGCTGCGAGCGCCTGCGCGTTCGACGAGATCGGCAATTGTTGGAACGGCAATGTATTTTCCACCCGAGAGTTCATCGCCCTTTTTCACGGTAGGCGGCAGTTCAACATCCACCGCGTGGTGAGGATCGATGTCCGGCCGATAGACATGGTTCGCAATGATACCGCTCTTGCCGGGATAAATTCCGGTCACCATGGCCGTGCCATTTACCATCGTGGCACTCGGATATACCGCATGATGGTTTCGAAAAGTGATGCCTTCGCGCGCGAGCTTCCAAAGCGTCGGAGTATTCTGCTCGGTCACAAAATCAGGACGCATCCCGTCCCACACAACCACCACTACATGACGCTCGGGTTTCGCGGGTGCGACCGCTGCGGCAGACGAGCAGACGATTAAAAACAGCAATGAAATTATTCGCCGCATTCGCGAATGATAGAACAAGGAGCGTCGGTCTCCAGTCCGCCGTGCGAGCTGACGACCTCCGCTGAGGACAGCGGACGCTACAGCGATACGTCACGAGCCGTCTCTCGAAATCACGTCGCTCACAGAGCGACGGCTACAGCTTTTTCGGTCGCAGCAAGGGAAATAGAATCACGTCGCGGATGGATTCGGCGCCGGTAAGCAGCATCGTGAGCCTGTCTATCCCGATTCCAAAGCCACCAGCCGGCGGCATACCGTATTCAAGAGCGAGCAGAAATTCCTCGTCGATGTTTTGCTTCTCTTCGCCCGCCTGTTCGAGTAGACGCTGACGTTGCACAAGCGGGTCATTCAGCTCGCTGTAACCTGGGGCGATCTCCACACCGTTGATGACCAGTTCAAAAACGTCGACGAGCGAGCTGTCTTCCGCGTTTTGTTTGGCCAGCGGCATGAGCTCTTTCGGACAATGCGTTACGAACAAAGGATCCATCGTTTTTCTTCGATGAGTTTCTCGAACACATGCTGCGTCACCTCGAAGTCCGCGAGCTGCGGTAGAATCTCGAGCTTGAACTCGTTCATGGCGCGTTCGCGCCTCTGCTCGGGCGGAAGCTCAAACCAATCCTTGCCTGCAACTTCGCGCATCAGATCGCGGTAACGCACGCGCCGCCACGGCCGTTTCAAATTGATCGTGCGGGTGACGTTTCCGTCAGCGTCTCGATGCTCGATGCTCAGCGAGCCGCAGATTTTCTCGGCGAGATAACAGATCAGTTCTTCGACGAGATTCGCCATCTTCTCGAAATCGGCATAGGCCCAATAGGCCTCAAGCATCGTGAATTCCGGATTGTGCTTTCTCGAGATCCCTTCGTTGCGAAAGTTGCGATTGATTTCGAATACCTTGTTGAATCCGGCCACCAGCAGACGTTTCAGATAAAGCTCCAGCGCAATGCGCAGATAGAGATCGATGCCAAGTGCGTTGTGATGTGTTTTGAACGGTTCGGCCGCCGCACCTCCAGCCATCGTTTGCAAAATTGGCGTCTCCACTTCAACGAAGCCCCGTTCCTCGAAAAAGCGCCGGGTTTCGCGAACGATGGCGATCCGTTTTTCGAACACCGCGCGCGAACGTTCGTTGGTGAGAAGATCAAGATAACGCTGCCTGTAACGCGCTTCGATGTCCTGCAGTCCATGCCATTTTTCCGGGAGCGGCCGCAACGTCTTGGCGAGCAACTGGAACGTTTGGACTTTTACTGTCGGTTCGCCGCTTTTGGTGACAAAACATGTCCCTTCCACGCCAATGAAATCGCCGATGTCGAGCAACCGAAAAAGGTCGAACAATTCCGGGCCAATCTCTTTGGCGTGAATGTAAATTTGAATGCGACCGGTGACGTCACGCAGGTCGAGAAAGTGGCTTTTGCCCATGTCGCGATGCGCGGTGATGCGGCCGGCGACACGACGCGTTTCACCTTCTTTAAATTGCTCGCGCACCTCCGCGATCGAGCCGCTAACATCAAAGCCGGTGCCGAACGGTTCGATGCCTTTCGCGCGCAGCGCCTCAAGTTTTTTTCGTCTGAGCGCGATCAGCTCGTTTTCGTCTTCCATATTCGGACAGCGAATGTAAGGCGCGACACGTGCTTCGCCACGTCAAATCGTGAAGCGGTGCTTGAGGTGCTGGCTTCAACCCTCCAAACCAACATATTACGTTTGCCAACGAAACACCTACAATGAGATAGTTTGGGCTGGCGCGCCCACATGAGCTTCCGTCGCGCCGCCATCATTCAAATGACTGCTAACTTGCCGCAAACGAGTTCCAAGCTGGACGGGCCGCTGGTGAAGCAGTTCTCGGTTTTTCTGCCGAACAAAGTGGGGGCGATGCTGGAAATTGTGAAGTTGCTTAGCACACATCACACGCACGTTGTCGCCCTCAGCGTATCGGAATCCACTGACTCAGCTATTGCGCGGATCATCGCGAGCGACCCGCAGGGTGTGGAAAAATTATTTAGGGAAAACAATGTTGGTTTCGGCGTCAGCCAGGTGGTGGTGGTTGAGATGAAAGAAGTGGCCACACAACTGGTAAAACTGCTCGCAGCATTGGTCATGGCGGAGGTCAATGTGCATTTCGCTTACCCGCTGCTGATTCGTCCACGCGGGTTTTCCGCGATCGCTCTGCACGTGGATGACACCGATTGCGCGTCCTCTGTGCTCGCGGGCGAAGGATTCAAACTGCTGAGCCAGGACGATATCTCACGATAGGCGATGGTTACCGTTCTAACGTTTTAACGTTTCAGCGGTCAAATATCCGGCAGATTGTTGACAGGCTGGCAACAGCGCGCTTACAAGACTGGGTTAATCCTCCCCATGCGGACTCTTCTCTCACGGGCTATTCAAATCGATCCAAGCTTTCACGTCGCCCTGGGTGTGCTTGTAATTCTCGCTATAGCCGAGGTTTTCTTTGCGACGTCGTATTATGTCGGCCGGGCGCGAGCGAACCGCGTCTCGGCACAGCCAGTTACGCCGACGATCGCGCGTGCGCCAGCGGCTTCGTCGGCTCCAGCATTAGCGCCAGCGGCGGCGCAGCCAAGCGTTTCGCCGGCCGACGGCAGTGAGCGCACCGCGCTCCATCCATCGTTGATCAGTTGCTGCGAGAAGGTAAAGAATTCCGGGAACGCGGCGACACGACAAACGCGCTCGCACGTTTTCAGGAAGCGTTGGACAGCGAACCGGACAATACTGGCGTGCTCCAGGAGACGGCGCAGACTTACGAGTCGATGCAAATGTTCGATCGCGCGAACGATGTCTGGCGCAGAATCAAGCAAATCAGTCCGTCCGATAGCGCGACATACGCTTTAGCCGATCGTCGCTTGAAGGTCGGAGTTCCTGCTCCGCCGACCGTCGAGCCGGGCGGCGCTCCTGCGGAAACGGACGTTCCCTCGCGCAAAGATGTTGGCGGCAATGCGGAAGGTCCAATCATGGGAATTTCTGACGTCAAAACCAAGGAAACGTCCGATCCGGAAGCCGAAACGAATCTGACATTGGAGATCGGGATAAAAAAACAACCAGGCGCCGTTATCGACCATAACAAAGTGAAAATCCTGGTGTTTCTTTACGACGTTGTGAACGACAAAGACATCAAGCTGACTGATGCCGACGTGAGCAACGAATGGCTTACGTCGAAACACGACTGGTCGGACACGAATCCGGAAGTGCTTCTCGTACGCTACGTGCGCGCAAAAACCGGCGGCGCATTATCCGAATCATCACTTTCGGAGGCGGCGGCAAAAGTTCGGCCCGGCCAAAAGGGTCGCGGCTCAAAGGTTCCGCGGACATCGGACAACGCAAATATCTCGGCTACATCGTTCGCGTTTACTACGGCGACGACCTGCAGGCTGTTCAGGCGGAACCGGCGCGGCTTTTGCAGCAGTTTCCTCCTTTGAAAAGTCCCTCGGCACGATGACGCGATTGCTTCGAGGCTGTGTTGCTTGCGTCCGAACCAGACGGAGCCACACAGACAATCTTCGACGCGTTCTTCCATGGTTCTGTATTTTTCTTTTTGCCGCCGCAGCAGAAGCGCAGGTTCAGGTGGATCTGAAATTCAAACGATTGCAATACATCGCTTACGAACCGGTCGTGGCGACAGTTGCCATCACGAATCTGGCCGGACGCGATATTGAACTTCACGACGCGGACGGGCAATCCTGGTTGGGCTTTGAGATCACGGGCAGTGAGGAACAGCCGATCGCGCCGCTCAGCGGTGCAAATCGAGAGCCGCCGCTGAGAATCCAAGCCGGCCAGAGAGTCACCCGCCAAATCGATCTCACGCCGCTGTATCCCGTCAACGAATTCGGCGCCTATCATGTGCGCACGAACATTTACTTCGCGGATCTGGGAAAATTTTTCTACTCCGGCACCCGGGTCTTCGAAGTCACGGACGCGCGGCCGATCTGGCAGCAAACCGTTGGAGTTCCAGGCGGCGCGGGCGCATCCGGCGATGTGCGCACGTATTCGCTGATGACCAATCGTTTTCCAGACCACACTTCTTTGTACGTTCGGGTGCAGGACAAAGACACGGGCGTCGTTTATGCCACTTACTCGTTAGGCCGCACCATCTCTTTCGAGCAACCGCAGGCGGAAATCGATCGCGCCAATCAATTGCATGTTTTGCATTGCGCGGCTCCGCGCGCATGGTCGTATGCCCGCATCGGACTGAACGGTCAATTGCTGACGCACTCTTCGTTCATGGAAACCAAAACGCGACCTCATCTTGTTCATTCGGGTAACGGCGAAATAGCCGTGCACGGCGGCATGGTCGAAGCGCCTGCGCAGAGCTCGGGTAACAAGGCACCAAAACTTTCGGCGCGCCCGCCCGGCGCGCCCACAAAGCGACCGGTGATGCGCAGGAATTCTTTCCGAATCCCTTTATTAGCTGCCGGTCTGCTGACGACATTTCTGGCATGTAGCTCGTACGCAGCGAAGAGAAGCAGTTCCGGCGGCGACAGCTCACCCATAACTGTAGTGATCGATGCAGGACACGGTGGGTATGACCGCGGAGGGATTCCAGGCCAGAGAGTTTCAGAGAAAAGACATGACACTCGACGTCGCGCGGCGACTTAAAAGTGTCCTCGCAGCCAGCGGTTATCGGGTGGTGATGACCAGGGACAGCGACGTCTTTGTTCCGTTGGGAACGCGGTGCCGCAATCGCCAACTCCAACCGCAACGCCATTTTTGTATCCGTCCACTTCAATTCAGCGACACGACGTGGAGCAAGCGGCATAGAAACATACTTTTACAGTCGCGACAGCTTAGTCGCTCGCGTCGGCGATTCATCATTACGTTGCCGGAGGTGCGCCGTCAGAGAAGCCGCGGCGTGCGTCGCCGTGGCTACTACGTCTTGCGAAGGACAAGCATACCGGCCGTGCTCGTCGAGTGCGGTTTTCTCACTAACCCGACCGAAGCTGGGTACGCTCAGAATGCCTCTTATCGTCAAAAGCTTGCCGAAGAGATTGCAGCCGGAGTCAGAAGCCGCGGTTCCGTCGCGAGTTCCTTCAGCACGACCCGAGTCGCGACAGCCGAAAGCTATTCCGCTGCAACCGTACATCGACCAAACCAGGGTCACCCAATCTAAAAAGAGCCGGTCGAAACGTTCGGCCAGGAAAAGCAGTCGACATAAAGAAGAAGACTTCATCGAAACCGGCCGAGATAGAAGCGCGCGTGGCGTCATCGGATCGGGAGGGTTGATTGACCTGCCAATTTTGACTTCGGCGCAGATGCGCGCCGCTGAACAGGCTGCATTTGCCAGTGGCGTCCAAGTCGAGGCGCTAATGAACAAGGCTGGCGCCGGCGTCGCTCAGGCAGTCACGAAATTTTTCCAGAAACCCGGTCGATGCATCGTGTTCGCTGGGAAAGGACATAACGCAGGGGACGCCTTATTCGCCGCGCAGTGTTTAGAGCAGCGCGGATGGAAAATCGAAGTGCGTCTCGCTTTCAAAGAAGCTGATTGCAGTGATCTAACGCGCAAGAAGCTCGGGGACCTTGTGCCGGAGACCGCCTGAAATTCTGGGCGCTGTGCCATCGAAAACGGCGAATGCAGATCTGGTCGCCACGCTTATCGAACTCTCGCCGGCGCCACAGACCAGATAGCCACGACGCAGAATTCAACCGCCACAGAAGCGTGTTCGGGCATTGCTGCTCCGCTCGTCATTCTGGATGGTTTGCTCGGCGTTGGCGCAAAACCACCGCTCCGCGAGCCGATCCGCGCCGCTTGTCGCGCCATCAATCAACTGCGAACAACGAAGGCCGCCTACGTCTTTGCGGTGGATCTTCCAACTGGTCTCGATACCGATTCAGGCAAGGCAGATCGCGACTGCGTAGTCGCCGATTTTACCGTTACGATTGGTTACGCGAAGCCAGGTCTCGTCGCCGACAGCGCGCTGAATTATGTCGGGCCGGATCGAGGTTGTTCCGCTCGACGAATTGCGGCCACCGAAAACGAAACCGAAAGAAATAATCGCCAGCCCGACCGCTTTTCGCGCTTTGCTGCCGAGACGCAAATATAACTCCTACAAGAATCAATTTGGCCGCATCGGCGTGGTAGCCGGCTCCAAAGGATTCGTCGGCGCGGCGCTGATGGCATCACAAGGTGCTCTCAGGGCGGGCGCAGGACTGGTAGAAGTTTTTGTTCCCGAAGAAATCTACGAAATCGTCGCCGGCGCGGCGTTCATGGAGGCAATGGTAAAGCCAGTCGCGTCGTATCGTCAGTTGCTGAAGGAGAAAATTGACGTCTGGGCCGTGGGTCCGGTCTTGGCAAATCGCGCGCGCCGAGATCCTTGAGCTCGTTGAAAAAGTGAAGCAACCCATGGTGCTAGACGCGGATGGGCTGAATATCGTGTCTGAAAAATTTCGGCGCTTCGGCGCTGCAAAGGCAAACGGTTGCTGACGCCGCATCCCGGCGAAATGAAACGGCTTTTCCCGAAGACCAACAGTCGCGCGGCAAGACAGCGACGAAATTCTGTGATCGCTTTCCGGTCACACTTTTACTCAAAGGCAGTCGCACCATCGTCGCCGAACGCGGTCGGCCGTTGAGCTACAACACGACGGGCAATCCTGGAATGGCCACCGGCGGAATGGGCGACGTTCTCACCGGAGTTTGCGCCGGTTTGCTGGGGCAAGGCCTCTCGCCTTACGATGCTGCGCGAGTCGGTGCATGGCTATGCGGTCGCGCAGCGGAGATCGCCATCTTCAACGGCAACCAGAGCGAGCAATCGCTGTTGCCGCGCGACGTTCTTGATCACCATCGGCGACGCGTTCAAGGAGCTGTAGGGCGTCTATTAAAGGCTGTGAAACGGATCGGCCATCCGCTTTCGCAATCTTTCCTGCTTTCCTGCGTTCCTGATTCGTAGATTCTTGGGGAGTGGCAAAATTTGTTCTCATCGGCAGCGGACTGGCGGGGGCTTACTCGCGGCATATCTCGGACGGCGCGGATACGAAGTGGATCTTTACGAGCGGCGCGCTGACCCGCGCGAAGGGAACATCGTCGGCGGACGCTCGATCAATCTGGCGATTTCGACACGCGGGATTCACGCGCTAGAACAGATCGGGATTGCCGAGGAAGCGTTGCGACACGCGATTCCAATGCGCGGCCGGATGATCCACGATAGATCCGGCGAGCTGCACTTCACGCCTGTATGACGTCGATCCGAAAAATGTATCAATTCGATCGGGCGGGCGGCGCTTAACGCAACCGTTATCGAAGCGGCACAACGCTATTCCAAACGTTCGTGTCCATTTCAATCACAAGTGCACCGACGTCGACATCGAATCCGCGGCTTGCACATTTGGAAACGTGCTAACAGTGTCGTGACCGCACGGGGTGACGCAGTGCTTGGCGTCGATGGCGCGTTCTCCGCAGTGCGCCAATCGATGCAGCTGCAAGATTGCGAATTTTCAGTACGACGAAAGTTATCTCGCCCACGGCTACAAAGAACTAACGATTCCACCCGGCCCCGACGGTTCGTGGCGCATGGAGAAGAACGCGCTCCACATCTGGCCGCGGAAAAGTTTTATGATGATCGCGCTGCCGAATCCCGGATGGCTCGTTCACGTGCACACTCTTTTGGGAATTCGAAGGCCCGCGCAGCTTCGCCACGATGAAGAGTCATGAGGATGTGCGCCGATTTTTTGAGGAAGAATTTCCGGATGCCGTGCCGCTTATGCCGACGTTGCTGGAAGATTTTCGCGAATAATCCGACCGGCTCACTCGTGACCATTCGTTGTGCGCCATGGTATTACCGCGACAAGGCCTGCCTCGTCGGGGATGCCGCTCATGCGGTTGTTCCGTTCTATGGCCAGGGAATGAACGCTGCGTTCGAAGATTGCGTCGTGCTGGACGAGTGTCTTGAAGAATTTCCCGAGAACCGCGAGCGCGCATTCGCCGAATACTTTCGTCGCCGAAAAGAAAACGCCGATGCGCTGGCCGATCTTGCGATCGGGAATTTCATCGAGATGCGAGACAAGACCGCGTCGAAAACATTTCGCGCGAAAAAGAAACTCGATCACGCGCTGGAAGCCGCTCTGCCCGGAATATATCTGCCGCTTTACACGATGGTCACTTTCACAAGAATGCCCTACGCAAAAGCGGCGAAGCGGGCGCAGATCCAGGATTCACTGGTGTATGCGAGCCTGTTCCTAATTGCAGCGATCTTGGTTGCGGCGATGCTTTGGTTATTCGCAAGCTGAGCCAAGCTAACGAATGGAAATTCCGTTGCAGGAAATCTGCCAGACCGATTAACCTCGCCGCATGAATTTAAAATACTTGCCAACCTCTGTCCTCGTCGTCTGGCTCCTGTTCGCCACGTCTATCCGCGCAAAGGAGAATCCTATGGACGATCCTGATCTTCAGCAGTTGCTGAAACAGGCGCAGGAAATGCAAAAGAACTCCGGATCGCCGGATGCCAGGAAAAACTTGCCGAGATGGAAGCGATGGCAAAAGAGGAAGCGGCGCAACAAGAGCAGGAGGAAAAGGACGAGAAGGAAAAATTGCAGGCCGCGCTCAAGAAACAGCTCGATGCGCCGGGCCCGGTCGCGTTTCCTGATTGGACGCCGGTCACACCCGAGTTCAAACCCGCAGGTAAGCCGGCGAAAAAGCTGGTCGATGAGGAAGTGAAAATCGTTCAGACCGGCACCTCGTCGCTTACTCCGGAGCAACTGGCGGACAGCTGGGAATCGGCAACGGTCGTGAAGGAAAAGAATCTCAGTCGGGGCCGGAACAACCTCAACGTTAACGGCAAAATCACCAGGATCCTTTCTCTCAGCACCCAGACCAATCCGGTCGAAAAAGTAGAGCTGGAAGCCTCCCGCGAGCCCAACAGCAAAGTAACCCAGGTAGAAATCTCCTCTCCTCTGCCCAAGCCGGACATCGCAAGCGAATAGGGTCCTCTGCAACGCCTCATCCGTGACTGTCATGTTGAGCGAAGCGAAACATCTCTGGTCCATTTCGGTTTTACGCCTTATGCAAGCTGATCCGAGATTCTTCGCTTCGCTCAGAATGACATTATGACAATGCTTGTAGCGGAGCGGACGTTCTGGTCTGAGCGGGCGCTTGCAATTGATCAGCGCCGGGATTAACAAAGCCAGTACTATGGCTGAAACGTATGTTCCATTAACCAGTTCCGGCATTGCCGGTCCACTTGGCGTTCTTCATCTCCCGCGTCTCTGGCAGAAGGTCTCGCTGGAGGAATCGGGCAAACCTGCTTCCGGTTATCCCGGCGTCGGCAAGGGTTTCGACGCGATGACACTCGCCGCGCTGGGACTCGAAGAGCAGGCGGTGAGGGACTACATCAGGCAAAGCAAGCCGACCTATCCGCAGTTCGAGGCGTGGGTGAAGCAGAATGCGAAGTCGTTGAATCGGGATGCCATCGAGAAGCACAACGCGGCGGTGAGCGGCTACAATCATGACGACGAAACGCGCAAAGGAATTTTGGGCGCATGCAAGATCGCGGATGACGCTTCTTCGCCGAAAGACGCGGTGAACCTGAACAATCTCGACGATTGGGCACGAGTTTCACCAGGCGGTGCTGACGCAGAACGGTGAGCGCGATGCGCGACAAGACTGCGTCGCGCTGCTTTCCGCAAAAAAAGATCGATCACCAAGGGTTGCGTCCGGTGTTTGTTAGGCGATCTACACCATGATCGCATTCACTCGCATTTTCTCTGCGATGGTAAGTACGCAACTGCAGGACCAAATTGTTTGCAGTCCCCTGCTCGCTTTGATCATCACCGTCTTGCTACTGGTCGCATTCACATGAATCGGATTCCCGTTCTCGTCATAGCGCTTCTTGTTCTCTCCGCGGCGGCGTTTTTCGGCGTTCCGGGATCGACAATTGCGAATTCTTCAGCGGCCGCTCCTTCACCGTCGCCGCAACTTCCGACAAAGGACAAAATCGTCGTATATTCAGGCGCAGCGATAATCGACGGAACTGGCGGCCGCACTTCGGCCTGACATGGCCATCGTCGTGCGCGGCGAACGCATCGAAGCTGTCGTGCCTGCGGCTCAATTGAAAGTTCCGGCCGGCGCGGAGGTGGTCGACGTCAAGGATCAATACGCGTTGCCCGGCTTCATCAATTCGCATGAGCATTTGGCAACGCCACCGAACCGGAAGTTTGCCGAGGCGATGATGCGCCGCGATCTTTTCTCCGGAGTGACAGCGGCGCGTTGTATGGGTGACGATTTGCGCGCGCTGGCCGACCTCGCCCGTGCGTCGCGCGTCCTGGAAATTGCCGGACCCGATCTTTACTACGCGGCCTTGTTCGCCGGACCGGATTTCATGAATGATCCGCGGATAGTTGCCTGCTGTCAGGGCGCTAAAGTCGGAGATACTCCGTGGATACATGCGATCGACCGAAAAACGGATCTGGCCAACGCAGTGACGCTGGCCAAAGGAACCGGCGCAATCGCGATTAAGATTTACGCCAACCTGTCGGCTGAGTTAGTAGCGAAAATCGTTGCCGAAGCGCACAGACAGGGTATGCAAGCTTGGGCTCATAGCATGGTCTTTCCGGCGACGCCGCGTGAAGTGATCGACGCGAAACCAGACTCCGTCTCGCACATCGGCTATTTTGGATTTCAAGCCATGGACAAGCGTCCGCAGAAATATCAGGAGCGCGAAAGCTTTCCGATCGATCCTGCGCCTTTCGCCAATGGCGACAACAAAATCATGTCGTCGCTCTTTATCGCGATGAAAGAGCGAAAGATCATCCTCGACGCCACCAACTACGTTTACGAAACAATCGAGCGAATGCGAGCCACGCGATCCGCAAAACGCGCCGCCACCACCGTTCTGTTCGTCCAAACTGGCCGAGTTGCTGAGCGCGCAGGCTTACAAACATGGCGTTCTGATTTCAGCCGGGCACCGACAGCTTTGCGCCGTGGGAAGAACCTGCATCAGCCTTGCAGGGCGAAATCGAAATCCTGGTCCGCAAAGTCGGCCTGACTCCGACGGACGCGATTCGTCCGGCCACGCTCGTTAGCGCCATGAGTATGGGGCAACAGAGCGAGATGGAGCACGTTGCAACCCGGCAAGTTGGCCAACATTGTTTTCTTGTCGGCGAACCCGCTCCAGGACATCGGCGCGGGTCCGACAGGTCGTGCTCACGGTCAAACGCGGTGCCCAGCACCTAAGAAAGAACTACACTCCCGTTACTAAAGCGGAAGTCGAAGGCCAATTCTGACTAAGCAGAAATTGACGGGGGCGCTTGCGACATGCGAGCATTGCTACACGGAGTAGATGCAAACGAAACTAAGGCCAACATTTCGCAAAACGGCTGCGACTTTGCAGCCCGGTGCCGAAGACGCTGCCGCAACGCTATTTTGTTTCACCCGAAATTTTTGCTGAAGAGTTGCAGAAGATATTCCCGACTAATTGGGTATTGGTCGGACATCAAAGCCAGCTCGCGGAACCTGGCGACTATTTCCTTGCGGAAGTGGCCGGCGAAAGCTTGATCGTCGCGAAAGATCAACGATCGACAACCCGCGCCTATTACAACGTTTGCCGTCACCGCGGAGCGCGACTTTGTGAAGAGCAAAGCGGACACGCCGCAGCGATTCAGTGCCCTTATCACGCATGGACGTACGCGCTGGATGGGCGATTGCTTGGCGCGCCACACATGGATGAGACACCGGGATTCAATAAGGCTGAATATCCATTGAAGCCGGCGCGGCTTGGTCTTTGGGAAGGTTTTATTTTCGTGAATCTCGAAGATGCATCTGCTTCACTGGAGAAATGGTTTGAACCGCTCGGCGCAAAGTTTTCGCCTTGGAACCTGGCAGCGTTGCGCTCGGCAAAACGCATCGAGTACGACGTCCAAGCCAATTGGAAGCTAATCTTTCAAAACTACTCGGAGTGTTACCACTGCCTGGGTGTGCATCCGGAATTGTCGAAGATTTCACCCTACGACTCCGCAGAGAATGATCTGACCGAAGGACCGTTTTTAGGTGGATTCATGCGGATCGCCAGCGACAAAAGCCTGACGATGAGCGGTAATGCCTGCGCGTTGCCCGTAGGCAATTTCGGCGACGAAGATTTCCGGGTCGTTTTCTACTACTCCATTTTTCCGAACATGCTGCTGAGTCTGCATCCGGATTACGTGATGCTGCATCGACTTGAGCCGCAGTCATCGGAACGCACACTGATCTTCTGCGATTGGTTCTTTAATCCGGAAGCATTCAAGCGCAGCGATTTTGATCCGGAAGATGCCGTTAAGTTCTGGGACATGGTCAACAAGCAAGACTGGCACGTGTGCGAGTTGAGCCAGCAAGGCATTTCCTCGCGCGCGTATGAACCGGGGCCGTACTCAGCTCGTGAGAGTATCCCAGCAGCGTGGGATCGTGAATATCTGAGTCACCTGCGGTGACACCAAAGCGAGACTTAGAACGCGCTTTCTCATCCGGCATCTAGCGCCTAGTATTCGATCCAAAGGTTATGCCGCCGCTGACGTACGCCAATTATCTCGATCTCGAGAAGCTGCTCACACTTCAGAACCCGCGCTCAACGCCCGCGGAGCACGACGAGATGCTGTTCATCATCATTCATCAAACCTACGAACTGTGGTTCAAGCAGTTGCTCCATGAGTTTGAGAAGATCGAAAGCGACTTTTCTGCAGGCGATCTCTTCGGCGCGATCCATTCGTTCAAACGCACGCGCACGATCATGAAGACGCTCGTCGGCCAGATCGACATCCTCGAAACCATGACGCCGTCGTCGTTCTCGAGTTTTCGAGACCGGCTAGAAACGGCGTCGGGATTTCAATCGGTGCAGTTTCGCGAAGTAGAGTTTCTCCTCGGCTATAAACGTGCCGTCGCACTCGCACATGTGAAACCGGATTTTCCGGGTGCAGATCGGCTGCAAAAGCGAGTCGGCGAACGAACGGTGGTGGATCATTTCTATGATTTTCTTGAGACGCGAGGAGCACGTGATCCCGACCGAATTGAAGAATCGTGACGCTGACCCAACCGAATGGGCCAGACGAACGAGTGCAGAACGAGATTCTGCGCTTATACAAGAATTCGCCCGAATGCTCGATCCTGTTCGAACTGATGACCGATTTTGACGAAGGGCTGCAGGAGTGGCGGTATCGACACGTGAAACTCGTGGAGCGCACCATCGGCGCGAAGAAAGGCACCGGCGGATCGCCGGGTGTCCCGTTTTTAAAGGAATCGCTATTCAGACCGGTCTTTCACGATCTCTGGGCAATCCGGCACGCATTGTGACCGCGGCGCAGTCGTGCCGTCGAATAACCAAGCGCGAATGTCGAATACTGAAAACTAAAGTCTGAGAAATTCGCGAACCGTCCCGGAAAACAGTTGCGCTCTCTCTTTTCGGCAAGCGTCATGGAGTCGATGAGTTTTCCCGGATGCGTTTCGCCTAACGAGAACGGGTAATCGGAACCGAATGCGATGCGTTCTGCGCCGAATAATTTGAGAAGCAAGCCTCAGCGCGTCGGCGTCATGGACAAGTGAATCGACGTAAAACCGCGCCGGCATGCCGTCGTGAGCGAGATAGCGACGCGGACTGGTGCTGTTTTCCGCCTCCACCACATCAGGACGCACATGAAATGCGTGATCGACGCGGCCGATGGTAAATGGAAACGCGCCGCCGCCGTGCGCAAACGCGACGCGCAGTTTCGGAAACCGCTCGAACACGCCTCCGAAAATCATGGAACAAATCGCGAGAGACGTTTCTGCCGGCATGCCAACCAGCCACGGCAGCCAGTATTTCGGCATGCGCTCGCTGCCCAGCATGTCCCACGGATGAACAAAGATCGCGGCATTGAGTTCTTCAGCGGCGCTCCAGATCGGCTGAAGCGCTGCGTTATCGAGGTTCAGAGTATCTACGCGTCCGAAATGCGGATTTGCGTCCACGTGCGTTCCAATCTGCGCGCCGCGCAGCCCGAGTTCCCGGACGCAGCGTTCCAGTTCGCCTGCCGCGAGGTCGGGGTCCTGCATTGGAATAGTTCCAAGACCGGTGAAGCGCGTCGGATGATCGCGAACCACTTCGGCGATGTGGTCGTTTAGTCGCCGGGAAAGATCGAGCGCATCAGTCGGTTTTGCCCAATAGCTGAACATCACCGGAACTGTGGAAAGGACTTGCATCGAGATCCCCTCCCCATCCATCTCTTCAATTCGGCGCGTTGGCTCCCATACGTTGTCGCTGATTTCGCGAAACAGCCGGTCGCCGACCATCATTCGCGCGCAGCACGGCTTGTAATGATCGAGCCGCACAAAACCGCCGTAGCCGTATTTCGCGTCGAGGTCCGGCCAGTCGCGCGGCAAAATGTGGGTGTGCAGATCGATCTTCACGGGCTGGAATTGTAGGGCGTGATTCGTGTGCAAGAGTCCCTTGGCTCGTCAATGTCGCTAGACGCGCGCCTCGATTACGGACGCCCGTCGACAGTAACGCCTCATTACGAGCGCCTTCACCGGCTGCGCTTTTTCCACTTTCTTACCGCACTTTTTGCAGGTCCGGCGCGCATCGTCGCTCCAGAATTCGAGCATTGCCTTGCTAAAATGGTCGACGATGTCTTTGCAATCGAAGTGGATGTCTTCCACCAGTGCCCCACAATTTTCACAGTAGAAAATGACGTGCTCCTTTTCACCCGGCGGACGGCGCCGCTCTACAACCAACCCAATCGTGTCTGGCGGGCGCTGGGGCGAGTGCGGCACATTCGGCGGAATGAAAAACGTTTCGCCCTCGCGGACAATGTGATCGACGATGCGGTCGCCTTCGCGGATACGCACCTTAATGTCGCCTTTGAGCTGATAGAGCTACTCTTCCGAATCAACGAGATGAAAATCGTTCCGCGCGTTGGGGCCTTTGATGACCATCACAAAAAATCACGGCCGTCGTAAAGATACCGGTTGCTTACTGGCGGCTTGAATTTCTCAGCATTCTCTTCAATCCACTTCTCTATATTAATCGGCGATTGCACGCTGGTCATAGACATGAGCGTATTTCTGCGAGTGCAAAGCGTCAAACTGCGTCATCGGCGGCAGAATAGAATCGGGCGTAGTCATTTTGCATATCTGGATTCTCTCCGCTTCCGCAGCGGGATTTTGAGCGACCATGAATTTTCCGATCTCGATTGAAACCTAACGGCTCTACCTCGGCAGCCTGAAACCCGGCGCTTTTCAGAGGCGACCACCTGGCCTATTAAAAGCGACTTTACAGTTGAATGCGTCACCTTCCGTTGAATAGTATCCGCCGCTTTGTGAATAATGGCCGAATACTGAGAATTGCAGGCACGCTGCTCGCAGCGCTGATTATTTGCAGTTGCGAAGAGTACCCAGAGCCGTATGCGAGGCCGGGGGCTCTATTTCCGCGCGCCGCGCCCATCGGCTGGTGGCACGAGGAAGGCGCTTCCGGAAGTCCGCGGATCGTCGTGCACATAGGCGAGCAGAAAGCTTACTTTTACAAAGGCAAAACTTTGGTCGGCGAAACAACCGTCTCCACTGGCAAGCCTGGCTTTGGGACTCCGCCCGGTCATTACACGGTGCTTTCGAAAAGCGCGGACCACGTCTCGAGTCTGTTCGGCGATTACGTGGATGGTTATGGGAATGTCGTTAGGTCAAATATCGACTCACGAAAGGACCGCCAGCCGAAAGGAACCCATTTCGATGGCGCGCGAATGCCGTATGCGATGTTCTTCAGAGGCGGTTACGCAATGCATCAGGGCTACGTCCCGCCATTCGCCGCGTCCCACGGTTGCATCCGTTTGCCGGGACGAATCGCGAGAAGTTTTTCGAGAATGCTCCCGTCGGAACTCCGGTCACTGTAACCGAGTAGTTTGATGACTGATTCGACTCGGATCAGTCAAATATAGCCGGCAAGCGCCGGCTTCGCGTTCGATACTCGTCCGCGGATGGACAACGCACGCGATGCTTCGAATCCGAGCCGTGCTAACTTATAGCGAGCCATGCATAAAAGTGTCATCGCGGCAGAACGGCTTTCCGATGCCGGCCTAACGAAGGAGGAACTGCAACGCTATTCGCGGCACCTCATCATGCCCGAAGTGACTGTCGAGGGACAGAAACGACTCAAGGCAGCGCGTGTTTTGTGCATTGGCGCCGGTGGTTTGGGTTCCCCTGCCGCGCTGTATCTGGCAGCAGCCGGTGTGGGAAGACTTGGGCTTGTCGATTTCGACCGTGTTGATCTCACCAATCTGCAACGGCAGATTCTTCACGGAACAAAGGACATCGGCCGCAGCAAACTGGAATCGGCGCGCGACCGGCTGCGCGACATCAACCCAGACATCGAAATTCAATTGCACGAGTGCCGATTATCCAGCGAAAACGCAGAGAGAATTGTTGCTGACTACGACGTGATCGTAGACGGCTCGGATAATTTCGCCACGCGCTACCTGTCCAATGACGTCTGTGTTTTTGCGGGGAAGCCAAATGTCTACGGCTCAGTGTTTCGGTTTGAAGGCCAAACCACCGTGTTTGCGCCGCAGTTGGGCGGGCCTTGTTATCGTTGTCTGTTTCCGAGCCACCTCCGCCGGAGTCAGTCCCGAACTGCGCGCAAGCGGGTGTGCTCGGCGTTCTGCCCGGCATCATCGGAATGCTTCAGGCGATTGAGGCAATCAAGCTGATCGTGGGCATCGGCGAACCGCTTGATTGGACGCCTGCTGCACTTCGATGCGCTTAAGGTCACATTTCGCGAGCTAAAGTTGCGGCGCGATCCGCAGTGTCCGGTTTGCGGTGAAAACCCAACAATCTTTGCGCCGATTGATTACGATCAGTTTTGCGGGACGCGGGACGACGCAAGCGTTCCTGGAATATCCGTGCAGGAATTGAAAAGGAAGATGGACGCGCGCGAAGCGTTCGAGTTGATCGATGTACGGGAGCCGTTCGAATTCGAGATCGCACGAATCGATGGCGCCAAACTGATCCCGCTCGGTGAAATCCCCGAGCGCGCAGACGAGTTGCACCGCGAGCAAACGTTCATCGTCCATTGTCACAGCGGTCGCCGCAGCGCACAGGCCGTGCGACTGCTGAAGCAACGGGGTTTCGCGAACGTGTATAATCTCGAAGGCGGAATCGATGCCTGGTCGGATTTCATCGATCCGACCGTGCCGAAATACTGAGAGAATTTCACTAACACTGCGGCTTTAGCCAGGACGCACAGACGGTCATTCCGAGCGTAGCGCAGCGGAGTCGAGGAATCCCGGGATGCTGCCGTACAGTTGAGCACCGGGATCCCTCGACTTCGCTCGGGATGACCGGCTAACGAACCGCGATGCCAATGACATTATTTCTTTACGGCCGCAGCGAGTTCGTCCGCGCTGGGAACGCTGTGCCATTGCGCTAACAATTCCCCACTTTGTCCAAATACGAACACGCAGAAATCCGTTGCTTCCGCCGACTGACCTAACTGCGAAGCGATTGTCCCGTCAAAATCGGTGACGACAAATATGTCGCTTTTGGCATCGCGCGAGATTTTCTGCGCGTCATATCGCGCCTGAAGCCGTTTTGCCTCTTCACGCACGCGGTGCCGGATGAACGCAGTCGCCATCCGGCGCCCTATTGCCAAGTGTGCGGCGGGTGAAATGAATAACGGTAATCATTTTGTAAGCCGGATTGCCGAGACAAAAATCTGGAACATGGTCGCCCACGGTGCGCGCCTGTTCGCGATCAGCACTCGTCGTCAACACGAGGATGGTGACGTGTCCATCGGCTGTGGAAAGTTTGTTGCCGTCGAGGTCGACAAAGCTAATCGAATAGGTATTGCCGGTTGAAAGCGCGCCACGCGCAGGCATGGCGGGAGGAGGAGCGCCGTCGCCAATGACAAAAAGATTTGAAGTGCACGCACACTCACAAGCTAAGCAAATTGCCGAGAATGCGCCGCACTGACAACCCTCAGCTTCGCCGCACCCGTTCTTTTTCACTACGGCCCGTAAACGCGAAGCTGAGCTGGCTTTGCCTCTCGCTGCTTTTCACTTGCGCGTTGGCTGGGTGCGATCGGATAGGCAATTCCCGTTACGGTCAACTGACGCAGGATGCAGACAATAAATCAGCCCAGGGCGACTTCGAACGGGCGGTGAACCTCTATGAAGCCGCACTCGATGACAGCCCACGCGGTGCCGAGATCCACTACAAACTGGCTCATTATTTACGATGATAAGCTCAACGATCCCGTGAGTGCCCTGCACCATTTCAAACGCTACCTCGCGCTAAGCCCAAATGGCCCGCACGCAAAGGACGTCAAGGATTCGATCAAGCGCGACGAGGTCGGCGCACTCACGGCGTTGTCCGGCGATTCCGTTATCACTCGGGCGGAAGCGGCGCGGTTGCGGAATGAAAATCTAACGCTGCACAAGCAACTGGAAGAGCGCGCAGCATCGCGAACCGCATTTGAGAAGTCTGAAAACGATGCCAGGAAAGCCGGATCAAAGAAAGCAGGCAAAACCTATGTTGTGCAGTCGGGCGACACGCTCTTCTCGATTTCGCGAAAGTTTTATAAGTCGCCGAAACGTTGGAAAGCCATCCTTGAAGCGAACAAAAAGAATATTCGCGATCCAAAAGACCTCACCGTCGGTCAGACGTTGGTTATTCCGTAATAAACCCTGTAGCCGTTGATCCCGGACCGAAGCCTCACTCTTCCACTTCCGATCAACTCGCGTTGCCAGGGAACGCAGCAAGGCCGTTGCCCGCGCAGGATCAGCTGCAATAGCCTCGAGAGCGCCGCGCGATGCAATGAAAGATCGCTCCAACTCCAAGTTGCTCGGCCGCTTTGTCGCGCCGTTCGCGCAACTGATCGGCGCGCTGACGCATTTCGGCGGTCGGCCGAGAACCGGCGCGGCGGCGCATAACCGGCCACTCCGATTGCGGCGATTGCAACGCAATTTTTGCTGCTTCGCGGAACGTCTGCCGCCGTCGAGCGGAAAAGTGTTTGTAATCCGGCACGTGACCCGAAGTGAAACTTTCCGCCGCGTTCAAGAGCTCGTGGCTCTGTAAAATATGAAATGGCGGTCGATCTGCCAGTTCCGCTTCTGCTCTCCCGCCATTGCCATAGCGCGCGAAGAACTGCTCCCGCATGCGGATCGAGCGCGCCGGCTCCTCCGATGCGCCAAAGTTCATCCTGGTCGCGTTCGCGCTCAGCGGCGGCCAACTCGATTGCACGCTCACAAGATTGCCGAAACCAATCGCGGCGATGAACTCGCTCAAGCTCCTCCTCTAATTTTGCGGCAAGTGGCAACAAATAATGCACGTCGTCCACCGCGTATTGCAGCATCCGTGCCGGCAGCGGTCGCAGCGCCCAATTTGCCTTTCTGCGAATGTTTGTGAAGCTCGACACCGAAGAAGCGCTTCACCAGCGCACCCAGACTGAATTCGCGGATTCCAAGCAACCGCGCCGCAACGACTGTGTCGAAGATTCTGCTCGCCGTGAAATTCAAGCCGCGCCGGAGCATGCGCAGATCGTAATCGGCGGCGTGCAAAACAATTTCTCTCGGTTCCAACGCGCTGGCGCAGCGGTTCCAAATCGAGATTGCTCAACGGATCAACAATGAAATCGCAAACCGACTGGACAGTCATTCCGAGCGAAGTCGAGGCTGCAACGCAGCCGCCAGAGGCGGCGAGGCCAGGCTTTCCATCCGCGTAGCGCTACCTTTGAGGCAGTTCCGCGGGATCCTTCGACGTTGCTCAGGATGACAGCGGACGGCACGCTGATCTGAAGCAAACAAAGTTTTTCCCGGTATGAATGCAGGCTGTCTGCCTCAGTATCGATGCGCGACGCGATCGGCCACCCGGATTTGCCGAATCAAATCGGCGAGCTGCTGCTCCGACGCGATCACGTCGTGTGAAGCAGATTTTGCGAGTGCCATCTCTCTCACCGCAGTCCGCTCAACAGCAATTCGGCGTTCGTTTTGGTCGCGTGCAGGTTATCGATGAGTTTTTCCATCGATTCGAGCGGCGGCAACGCGGCCATTGTTTTGCGGAGCATCAGCACGCGCTCCCATTCCTCTGGATGATAAAGCAATTCCTCGCGTCTTGTAGCCGAGAGCATCGGGTGAATCGCCGGATAAATCCTTTTCTCCTGCAGCCCACGGTCGAGATGCAATTCCATGTTGCCCGTGCCCTTGAACTCTTCGAAGATCAGTTCGTCCATCCGGCTGCCGGTTTCAGTCAACGCCGTGGCTAGCACGGTGAGGCTGCCGCCTTCTTCCGCGTTCCGCGCCGATCCGAAAAATTTCTTGGGTTTAGTCAGCGCCTTCGCTTCGACGCCGCCCGACATGATGCGGCCTTTGCCCGGCTCCAGATTATTATAGCCGCGTGAAAGTCGCGTGAGGCTGTCGAGCAACAGCACCACGTCACGTTTCATTTCCACGAGGCGTTTCGCGCGCTCCAGCACCATCTCCGCCACTCTGCACATGGCGCTGCACGTTTTCGTCGAAGTTTGAATGATAAATCTCGCAGTCGATCTCCCGCTGCAAATCCGTCACTTCTTCCGGCCGCTCGTCCACCAGCAGCAGGATAAGAACAATCTCGGGATAATTTGCCCGAATCGCTTTCGCAATTTCTTCAGCAAAATGGTCTTGCCCACCCGCGGCGGCGCAACGATGAGGCCGCGTTGCCCGCGACCGAGCGGCGTCAGCAAATCGACCGCGCGCGCACAGACGGAGTTCGTGTTTGGATTCTCCAGGATGATTCTGCCCTGCGGAAACTGTGGCGTTAGCTTGTCGAACGCGGTCGATTGCTTCCATTCCTCGGCAGGTTGATTCTCGACCTTTGTAACCTTGTCGAGCGACAGGAACTTCTCGCGTTGCACCGGCAATCGCACCGTGCCGGCAACTTTTTGCCCGGGCCGCAGATCGTATTGCTCAATCAGAGTGCGCGGAACGGCCACATCCTCAGGAACCGGCAGAAAATTCAACTTCGGCCAGCGCAGCATCGCGAACGAATCGCTCACTTGATCGAGAAATCCTTCCGCCGAAACGATTGCCCCACCGCCTACTGCCACGCGCACAATGTCGAGAATGTGCTGATGCCGCGAGCGGGCGGGATGCAGATGCAGATCGAAATCGCGCGCCAGCGCTTTGAGTTTCTTCTCCGAAAACTCCTGCAGCTCGTTTAAATCGAGCGCGCGCGGCGCTGTAGTGGCGGCCGTGTCGGCCGCATCTTGTTCCTGCGCAGGCGGCACGCCTTCCCCTGCAGTTTCCGTCTGTGATTCCAATGTCTCTACTTTTTCGTCCATGTTTGCCCTTGCCATGATGCGACCAAAAATCGCGCCTGCTCCATAAGCGACGTTCGATCCCCGTTGTTCCAAACGACGTGATCCGCGCGTCTGATTTTTTCATCGAGCGGCATTTGCGAGTTAATCATTTGTTTGGCTTCGGCGCTTCTGACCGACATCCGTTTTCGTAAGCGGGCCAGCTGCACCTTCTGCGAACAGGCCACCACAACCACTCGATCGCACAAGCTTTCACCGCCGGTCTCATAAAGAAGTGGAATGTCAGCAAAGAAAAACTTGGGAGAATTGCGATGCTCTTTCGCCTCTGTCCTCCATTGGCGGCGAATCCGCGGATGAAGGATCTGCTCAAGCGCGCAGTTTTTGGTCGCGTCGGCGAACACTATCGCGCGAAGCTTCGTTCGATTCAAGTCGCCTGCGCTTGAAAACACTTGCGCGCCAAATTCACGCCGGATTTGCTTTTCAACTTCCGGCCGATTCAGGAGCGCATGAGCCGCCTCGTCTGCATCGAAGAATGTTGCGAGCGGCAGAAGCTCGCGCAGACATTCGACGAACGTGCTTTTACCCGTGGAAATTCCGCCGGTAATCCCAATTGCAGGCATGACTCAGGAACGTAGAACTTAGTGACGCCACAGCTTTGCGCTGCCTGAAATGCGGGTATCATGCAGAATTTATGACGCAAGAAATTTTGGCAGGAAAGATCGGGCTTGTGTTCGGCGTGGCGAACAAGCGCAGCATCGCCTGGGCGATCGCAAAAGCGTGGGCCGCGGCGGGTGCGCGCCTGATTTTCAATTATCAAGGCGAACGACTGAAGGAAAATGTCGAGGAACTAACCGGCGAGTTCGGAGAAAAGACTCCGCTGTTTCCCTGCGACGTTACGAGCGACGATGAGATCAAAGCATTTTTCGAGAACGTTCGGAGCCAAACCGATCGCGTCGATTTAATGCTGCACTCCCTGGCGTATGCGCCGCGCGAAGCGTTGGAAGGCGATTTTGTCAGCACGACTCGCGAAGCCTTTCGCGTCGCGCAGGACGTCAGCGCGTATTCGTTAGTCGCGCTCGCGCGCGAAGCGGCGCCGCTGATGACCAACGGCGGCAGCATCGTCGCGATGACCTATTACGGTTCGGAAAAAGTCGTGCCGCATTACAACGTGATGGGCGTGGCCAAGGCCAGTCTCGAAGCCAGCACGCGTTATCTTGCCTACGATCTCGGCCCGAAAAAATTCGCGTGAACTGTATTTCCGCCGGCCCTGTGCAGACGCTGGCCGCGCGTGGAATCAGCGGGTTCACCTCCATGTTGAAACATTATCAGGAACGCGCGCCGCTGAAGCGCAGTTGCGAACCCGCCGAGTTAGGCGCTACGGGAGTTTTTCTCGCCAGCGATGGAGCCGCAGCTATTACCGGCCAGGTCATCTATGTCGATGGCGGGTATCAGATAATGGGCATGTGACCATCTCTTCCGCTTCTCGCTCTACTCTTGCTCTGTTCGTAATCGAACCGGAATCCGACGCGTACGGAGTGGTCGCGCCCTACCAACAGAACGACTGATGATCGCACGCATTTGGCACGGGTGGACGAAACCTGCGGACGCGAAAGCATACGAGAAATTGCTGCGCGATGAGATTTTTCCGAGCATCGCCGCGCGAAAGATCGAGGGTTACCGCGGCGCGGAATTGTTCGTTCGCGAAGACGGCAACGAAGTGGAATTCGTCACGCTACTCCGCTTCGATTCCATGGATGCGGTGACGGAATTTGCCGGCCCAGACGCGAGTAAGCCGGTGATTTTCCAAAAGCCGAAGCGCTCATCACGCGAATGGAGCAGGCTCGGCATTATCGCGTCGCGATCACAGGTGGAACGCGTTGTCCTCAACGCGTTGGCAAGCGACGCTCTGCCGCCTGATATTCGCGTCCGGCTATTGTCATCGTCTTCAGGAGAAGCCGATCCACCTTGGACGCGGAGCGCTTGCCCTACAACTGACGTGCGCGACGTTGCTCGTAATGGAACTCGCTTCGAAGCTTCGAGAAATCCTCGACAACGAAATTGTCGCGGACGATCCGGAAACGATCGCTGCGCACAGCGGCGATAAATGGTTCGCAACGCATCCGCCGGAAGTTGTCGTCTTTGCAAGATCGACAGCTGATGTGAGCAAGCTTCTTCAGTTCGCCTCGCGCGAGAAAGTTCCGGTCACCGCGCGCGGAGGCGGATTTGGTTATGTGGGTGGATGCGTGCCGGCACGCGGCGGGATTGCGCTCTCGCTTATGCGCATGAATCGCATCAAGGAAATCAACTTTACCGACGCCGTCGCCATTGTTGAACCGGGCGTTTTCACCGGCGAGCTCAAAGCGGCCGTGCGCGCGCAGAAATTATTTTATCCACCTGACCCGGCGAGCATGAAGGATTGCACGATTGGCGGAAACGTCGCTACAAACGCAGGCGGTCCGCGCTGTTTGAAGTATGGGGTGACGCGCAATTACGTCATCGGTCTCGAAGTCGTGCTGGCCAATGGTGAAGTCCTCCGAACCGGCGGGCGTGTGCACAAGAACAAAACTGGCTTCGACCTGATGGGTCTATTCGTTGGCTCCGGAAGGAATGCTCGGCGTTGTCACCGAGATCACGCTGCGTCTGCTTCCGCTTCCGCCGGCACGCGCGACTTTATCCGCGGCATTCGCCACAGCTCCGCAGGCTGCCGAAGCTGTGCAGGCGATTTTTGCGGCGGGATTTCTACCGTCGGCACTTGAAATTGCCGATCATTTCACGCTCGAGGCGGCGCGGCGCGATTTGGGCGAGAAGATCGTGCCAGCGGGAAACGCGCATTTGCTCGTCGATCTGGATGGGCAACAAGAGAGCGTCCGCAGCGAGGCCGCGGCTATTCGCGAATTGATTGAGATGAGAAAACCAAACGCGCTTCAGATGGCCAACGGTGAAGCCGATTGCGAGAAGCTCTGGGCGTTGCGTCGGCAGTTCAGCAACTCGCTCGCGCGCAACTGGCCTAACGAAATTAAACGAGGACGTGGTCGTGCCGCGCAGTCATCTGGTCGATCTGATGGAGTTCGCCGAAAAGCTGCAGGCGAAACATGGATTTCCGATCGCCTGCTTCGGCCACGCCGGGGACGGCAAACATTCACGTCAACATCATGGCAGACCGCTACAATCGCGACGCTGCTGTGCGCGAAAAGGTCGAACGCGCGCTCGACGATCTTTTTGCGCAAGTGCTGGCGTGGGGCGGCGTGATCACAGGCGAACACGGAATCGGTCTGGCAAAAAACGATGGTGGCCGGAAGCAACGAGCGAGGTGGCGCGTGAGCTTCATCGTCGGCTCAAGCAAGCGCTCGATCCCGACGGAATTTTGAATCCCGGCAAATTTCTTTGATTCAGGAACCCGGCCACGCACTGTAGTTATAACGCGCGAAATATTCTGAAGTTTTAGGTTGACTCAGGCGGATCAGCATCAACATTGGGCCACCTTTTAGGCGCATCCTAATTCGCAGCGACTGACGCGCATCCGCGTCCTCGTTCACGAACAATTAAGAAAGACGCAACGGCGTCCTGTTTTGCGCCGCGTTAACAACAACAAATGAAACCTGGAAAATTTACTCACGCGATTGCGGTTCTGCTTTCGTCCATCTCATCTCTTTTCGCACATGGCGCCACATCGAAGGCAGAACCTGCGAAAACGAAGTTCAGCAAAAAATCTGAGAAACCTGCGGACGATCGCGTGCTCGATGTCAGTTCACTCGCGTTCACGCCGGGCCAGTTGGCCGCAGAACGGCCTCAACCGGGACAGCGTTACCCGTGGAAAAGCAACATCGTTACGACCATTTTCTGGATCGGCGAAAAACCGTCCGGCAACAATCCCGTTCCCAATCGGGTGAGCTCATGGGACAATCAATGGACTAAAAATTACGGCGGGATGGATGACCCTGATCCTGCTCGTCGCAGCAATTATATTCCGGTAAAATTCACCCCAGGGCTTAATCCGTTCTACTGCGCGCTGCCCTACAATGACAAAGCGAGGGAGGGCCATCGGCCCGAAGCGCCGAGTGTTGTTCCCTGGTTCAAAGAAGCGTATCAGGGACCGGCCGTTTCTACTTGCAAAGGCCGATGGATCGCGATCCGCAAAGGCAATCGAACCGCATATGCGCAGTGGGAAGATGCCGGACCATTCCGAACAGATCACTGGCAATATGTCTTTGGGAACGAACGGCCGAAGCCTAATCTCAACCAAGGCGCTGGCCTCGATGTTTCGCCAGCCGTGCGCGATTACCTCGGGTTGAAACCAACCGACGTCACCGACTGGAGGTTCGTGGATTTCAAAGAAGTGCCGCGCGGTCCGTGGTCAACGCATGGCGAAAACAACACGTTCGTGATCAACGATCGCACAAAGGGCAAGGCGCTGGTCGAACGACTGAGCGCGATCGCGCGCTAAAAGGAAAGCGACTCTCCGTGCCAAGCAAGTCGCGCTGCATTTAGGAATCGCTGATGGCGAGGCGGAGCAGATTATCGCCGAATCGATCCTCGGACAACATCAAGACATCCTATCGGTTACGAAAGTTTATCCGCATAATTCGTCACGGCCTGGAGCTGCCGAAAGCGTGTAGCGCAGTCGCAAGCGTCCGCATCGACGCTATTGCGAGAAGTCAGATTCCCATGCCGGAGAGCACCGCGGAATATTCGCTGACGAACGCGCTCAGCTGCGGATGAGAGGCTTCGAACTTTTCAACGGTTTGTTTTAGTTTGTGCAAAACTCTCTCAACGACTTTCCGGTCGTTCCTTCTTGCTAGCGACTTCATGCGCTGAAGCTTCGACGAACCGGCTGATGCTCTCAGCCTCCTCCTCGCTTGTTTGCGCCACCTCGGCAATAGCGGGTTTGAGCTTCGCGAGCACGGCCAAAAGCTCAGTCTTCTTCTCGGGCGAGATATGATCGGCCGCCTCAACTGCTGATTTGATTTTCTGGATGCGTTCGTCGGTCATGTCCGAATATCATCCCTTGCGCACTTCTCCACAATCTCCTTTGGGCCATCGACAGAGACCGCACTGGGTAGGCGGTCATCAAGTTTGCCTTAGCGTCCGCTGTACTCAGCGGAATCAGATACGTACACCCGCTTGAAAATGCGATGATGACAGCGCACGCTACAGTTCCGATCGTACGCTTAATCCGCGACGACTTGCCTAGTCGTGGTCGTAAGGATTCCAAGCCGCGTCACTATTTACCTGTCGATCTTCATCGCCATCTTCGCCGCCGAAGGGACGATGATACTTCTTCCACTTCACTTTCCACTTGCCGTGTTTGAATTTCGTCACGGGCATCCAGGTTTCATAACTGCGAGATGCTGGCGCCGAACTACGCGAAGTCCGTATCGGATGACCCGAGCGCCTTGACGGTCTCGATGTCGAGACGTCCAGTGGGCGGAAGTCCAGCGCTTGATTGAAACGCGCGTACGGCAAGAGCTGTCCGAGATCCATACTTTCCATCAACGCGCCCGCTAAAATATCCGCGGCTCATCAGTTGGGCATCTGCGCTCCGGCGATGATCCGGCGGTTCACCCGAAGCGGCGCGGATTGATAAAAGCTTGCCGGAGTACGGCGGATTGGTCTCCAGCGGACGATCTGGTTGGTTGAATGACGGCGGCGGCGAACTTTGACTCAGGCGAGCGCTCGCATCAGGACGAACGCTGTTGGGTTGAATGGCGGCAGGTTTAGAAGCCGGTTGCGATGCCGACGCAACGGAATTCGAACTCGGATTGACCGAGCGCAACGTCTCCTCATTAATCTCCCCGGTCACCTGCAAGCCGTTGCGAATCTGATAACGCCGAATCGCCGCAGTCGTCTCGGCATTTTTGTCGCCCGTAACGGCGCCGTAGTAAAAACCCTGGTCCTTGAGAGTTTGTTGCAACGACCGAATCCCCTGGTCGGCACGCACCAAACTGACGGCACACAACGTGACGACAAAACATAGCAACGATCGTTTCATAACCGGAACCAATATTCGACTCGCTATTGATTCGTATGCGCACGTGCGAGTGCGCGTTTCTGCGCAACCGGTCAGCTGTTCGACTTCGCCTGCGCGACGTAACTTTTCACTTTTTCAAAATCGACGCCGAGCACGGTGCCAACGAGACGGCCACTTCGATCGTAAACGTTCACTTGCGGAATCGAGTGAATGTTGAATTGCTGCGCGACTGCCGTTTTCCAATTGACGATATCGATCTTGCGCAGCGCAATCTCGGATCATTCCTCGCCATTTGCTCGAGGCTCGGTGAGAGCTGCCTGCACGGGCCGCACCAATCCGCATAAAAATCTATAACGGTCACACTACCGGGTGCGAGGTGTTGATTGATGTCCACCTGAGCTCCGTGCGAAATCACTGTGATCGGCTCGCCGCGACGGGCCAGCGGCCACCGTCGACTGATTCACTGCTTGTTGTGCGGAATAAGCCGAAGCAATCGCCGCGTTATAATGAAAACGTTCCTGAACATCTTTAGGCAACTCGACGAAATAGACTTTCGAGATTCCCGATTTCGTTTTTAGGACGATGCCGTCAGGCTCCACCCGAGTCACGGTGGCATTCTTGTATTCTTTTCCGCTAACCAGTTTGAAATCGTCAGCGACAGCGACTGTCGTGAAACACAGAATCAAAAAGCGAGCAACCTTCATCTTGCTGATTACGCGAGAGTCTTTCGAGAGGTCACGTTGTGCAATACAAGAGTTTTCTGGCTGCAATTCAATGAGAAATCGGAGTTGATCAAGGATCGCTATTGGCAGAAATATGATGATTGTTGTCATTGCTGCCACGAACCCGTCATCCGAAAATCGGATCATGAATGCACGCACGACGAATAGAATAGAGTTCGTTTGCCAGGTAGCTCGATTTGGTTTCCTGCTTGCACTGGGTGTGCTGGCGCTCAGTGCATTGTTCGCAACCGGAGCTCCGGTCAAAACCGACAACCGCTCGAATCCAAACGCTGTCGCGACCGACACAACTTCGCTAAAACCGCCGGACAAGGGCCAGATTCCAGTCGCCTTTCTAATTTCCGATGGCGCGGTCGTAATCGATTTTTGCGGGCCGTGGGAAGTTTTCCAGGACGTCATGATTCCGAGTAGCGAAGAAATGCCGTTTCGCTGTACACGGTGGCCGAAACGAAGAAACCGGATCCGCACCAGCGGCGGAATGCAGATCGTTCCCGAATACACGATTGAAAACGCCCCACCGCCGAAGGTGATTGTCATTCCCGCGCAAAGTCAGCCGAGCCCGGCTGTATTGGAATGGATCAGAAAATCCTCGAAAACCACCGACGTCACCATGTCGGTTTGCACAGGCGCATTTGTTCTGGCAAAAACCGGACTGCTGAACGGCAAATCCGCGACCACTTACCACGGCGCATTTGGACGTTTCGCCACGCAATTTCCGGACGTTCAGCTCAAGCGCGGCGCGCGCTTTGTCGAGAATGGAAATCTCGCAACCGCCGGCGGTCTTTCTTCCGGAATCGATCTCGCGCTCCGCGTGGTCGAACGCTATTACGGTCGCGAGGTTGCCCGGAAGACCGCTTACAACATGGAATATCAGGGAGAAGGCTGGATGAATCCCGATTCGAACCAGACCTACGCCACATCACTTGTCTCAACTCCTGAGCATCCGCTTTGCACGGTGTGTGGAATGGATGTTGACCCAAAAGTTGCCCGAAATCTGTCTTTAAGGGCGCGACTTATTACTTCTGCTCAGAAGATGACAAGAAAACTTTCGACGCGGCGCCGGATAAGTTTATCACCGCCGTCACGCCTCAGTCGGCAGTATCCGGTTCCTCCAATTGAACGCGAAACGCGCACCTAAGAACAACACACCGTCATTCGAACCGAGCACGCGCCGGATCGTGTTCGTGGCCGGACCCGGCGTCGAGATTCTCGATTTGGTCGGACCGCTCCAAGTGTTCGCCCGCGCATCGGAAATGCACGCGAGGGAGAATCCCGGATCGCCTCCGATTTACTTCGGTCGAAGTAGCGACGCATTTCTTCGAGTCGATCGCTCATTGCGAACTGCGGTGTGCGCATCACCGCCGATAGGACCTTCGCGAAGTGCGCGGCAAGATCGACACGTTGCTCGTGGCCGGAGGCGACGCGATCGAGCAGAACGAAATTGACGCGGAAGCGGTGCGCTGGTTGAAAAGAATTTCCCCACGAATCCGGCGAGTCGGCTCGGTCTGCACTGGCGCAATGCTTCTGGCTCGCGCGGGCTTGCTCGACGGCCGCCGCGCTACGACTCATTGGAACTGGTGTCAGACCTTGATCAAGCGTGCTCCGCGCGCGCGTCGATGCGGATCCGATATTTGTCCGGGATGAAAATGTTTACACGTCCGCCGGAGTCACAGCCGGAATGGATTTGGCGCTGGCGCTGGTCGAGGAAGATCACGGTTCGCGGCTCGCTCTGCAGGTTGCGCGCAATCTGGTGCTTTATTTGCGGCGGCCCGGCGGCCAATCGCAATTCAGCGCCGCCTTATCACTGCAACTGACCGATCGAAAACCGTTGCGCGAATTGGAGGCATGGGTGCTCGATAACTTGCACGAAACCGCTCACCGTGCCGCTGCTGGCACAACGCGTAGCGATGAGTCCGCGCAATTTCGCGCGCGTCTTTACCAAAGAAATGAAAACCACGCCGGCAAAATTTGTTGAGCGCCTTGCGCGTCGAAGCAGCTCGCCGTCGGTTGGAAGAAAGTCACAACAGCATGGAAATGATCGCCGACGAATGCGGCTTCGGGAACGTCAACTCGATGCGCAATGTTTTTCAGCGCACCCTGAAAATCGCACCCGGCCAATACCGTCGCCACTTTCGCCACCTGAAACATTCGACTCAGAAAAATCAAATTAGGAACGCAGGAATCGAGGAAAGGGATTTCCGAGATAGAAGGTAAAGTCGCGAGGGTAGCGACGAGCGAGAACGGGAGCCGAGCGAGTTTCAATCGAGGAAAGGGATTTCCGAGATAGAAGGTAAAACTGCGAGGGTAGCAGCGAGCGCGGGCGGGAACCGAGCGTGTTTCAACACATGCGAAAATCCGAACGTTCTTTTCCGGGAAAACGGGTTCCTGATTTCCTGATTCAAAAATTCCAGCTTAACGGTCGAGAATCGATTCCAGCGGAAGATCCGGATGGAGATGAGTGGAAACGCGATTGAAAAGCGGTGATTAGCTCTATTTCTGTAACAGCTATTTTGTGAAGTATCCAGTGATCGTTGAATTGTGATTTCCTTAGGATCACAACAGGTGGCAGAGATCTCTAGTTCATCCTCGCCTCCCTTTCCTCCACCAGTCCGTAGAGTAATCTTCGCGTTTTCTAAATCTTCCGCGGTGAATCCGTTTCTAAGGAGGACTTGTTTCGCCATGGCTACCTCGTTCGTCTTGACCGCTATCATCAGCTGATCGCGATCGTCCTTGTTGGCGTGAATCCGAGCCTGCGCTTGAATGGCTTTTTTGAAGCGCTGTGGCGTCAGCGAACTGAGGGTTTTGTTCTCCACTAGTCACTTGCGCCGGCATCATGGGCGAAATAGCAATGACGCCGAGTGATGCAAGGATGAAAGATAGGATGCATCTGCGCCGGAGGTTCATAGCGTGACAGGCTAATAAAGTGCCGTCATCAGGTTCTGAGGGTCAATGTGGGCTTGCCCCTGTTTTCTCGGACAGTGAGGAAGGGATAATTTCAGGTTTGTTTGGATTCAAAGTGAGTTGGGGTTTGGTAGTCAAGACTGGAATGGAGTCTGGTGCGGTTGTAGAAGGTTTCGATGTAATGGAAGATGGCGCTAACGCGCTTTGGTCGAGACAGCGACTTCTACCGACATCGCCGGGGGCGAAGGTCCGGGTTTAGGGCCTCCAGCGATCCCGGTGAAGAGGACGTGGGTCGGCTGGAACTGCTCGACAAGTAGAGTAGCCGCCATGGCTGCATTCACTTTCCCCATCCCGAGTGGGTCAGCACAACCTTTCTGTCTTTCAAGCTCCCGGTCGTGAACCGGATCCCCTGGACGGTCATTTCACGTCTTGTCCGTGAGTTCCTGGCCCAGTGTCTCGATTTCCAGCGTCATTGCACTGCAGGATGCCGATGACGCGCGTGGTGGGAGCTGGCCGGGCGTATTGCCGACCTGGGCGACGCTTGCTGCCGGGAGTAGCAGCAGGAGGAAGGAGAGAACGCAAAGCGATCTGCGCATCGGTTGTCATAGTTGGTCCTTGTTGTGCAGCAGGCCGAAGGCGGCCATGGCGGACCTATTTTGGCGCAGGCGGCAGCGAGCAGGTTTCTGGAAAGCGCCCGCCACGGCGGAGTAAACTCTTTTAGCCAGGGGAACTTGGTTGGATTCACGGCTGCGGGTTCGCCAGTTTTGGAACCGTGGGTCTTTC
>ERZ1370068.9483-contig-8258_pt1 | contig 110770 bp, 160 predicted proteins | sample MGYA00561227_ERZ1370068 | MGnify/ENA primary metagenome ERZ1370068 (study PRJEB38410, sample SAMEA6850437) | metagenome | study: Metagenomic assessment of the ecological functions of the soil: analysis of the soil microbiota associated with the...
AAGTTACGTATTACAGCATAGGGACTGAAAAATGATCATTTGAGTAACAGCGATGCCCATGAGTCCCTGCACCTCGACTCCACCGAGCTTGAGGAATCAGGTGCGCGAGCTAGAGTTCGATGACTTAACAACTGAAAATCAATCGTCGAATAGTGTTGCCACTTTGCTGGCAGTGATCCCGCGGTATTTTCAAGGGTAGATCCGGTAAGCGCGGGAAGCCGCGGGTGAGCATCAGCGAAACTAAGAAACCGTTGTTATGCCGTAGCTTGACAGCTCTATCGGCGCTGATCTATTTAGTCGGGTCGCAGTTGTGTGTTAAGATGCAACTATCATCGCAAGCCACAATCAATGTCTACATACTTGAATAAATGCTGAGGTGTACCGAAACCACTCAAGGACTCATCAATAGGTTCCAGAGTTTATATTCAAAAAAGTGCTCGAGGGAAGAATTCCGGCTCCATTAGTCGGTGAATGGTCGCTAGCGTCCGGCCCTCTGAAGTGACCTGTGGTCTAGAGCATGTGGAAGCGAGAAGTAAAACGCACCGACTTTCAGTTCCGATCTAGGCCTGTCTGGCCGCACCCTACGACAATGCCATCGAGTTCGTCCTCGAACAACTCTGAAAAGATGCTGCTTTTCTCAGCTGGCCTATGCTACTTCGCCACGGCGGCTTTTGGTATCAGCCTGTTTGTTTGAAGGCTCCTCTTCACAAGAGGGCCCAGGAACAACGATTCTTGTAACTGGAGAGCTGGCGCCATCTTCGCAGGTCGACCTAGCCGAGAGTTGATCAAATTTATACAGCCTCCGTCGTGAATGGTTTTGTATTCGCACCCACAAATCAGTGAAGCGGAGACGACCGCGATGGCTGAAGCCATAAAGGTAGAGGTGGCCGTCATCGGTTCGGGGCCCGGTGACCGCTACAGACCAACATCGATTGGCCAACAAAGAGGCAAATGAGTGGAGACTGACTTCATCGCACCATCGCCACGCCGTAATATCTTAGAGGCTTATGGTGATCGCAATGAGAACAATAAAGTTAATTCTAGCAGCTCTACTCGTGACCACCTGGGCTACAGGTTGCTCGTCTGTTTCGATGCCGTGGTCGGCTTCAGCAGCGAAAGCTGATCCCACGGCAGAGGCTTTATACGAAGAGGGGACGCAATACTTTCGCCGAAAAACGCTACCTGCGTGCCATCGATGTTTTGACGAAGCTCAAGACCGAATATCCGTTTAGCCCGCAGCTTACCGATGCGGAGCTCAAAATCGCCGACGCCTACTACCTGAGCCAGCAATACCCGGAGGCCATTAACGCCTTCAAAGAATTTCAATCGATGCACCCGACGAACGAAAATATTGCCTTTTGTGGTTTTCCGCCTGGGGCAGGCTCATCTAGATCAGTTCACCTCCATCGAGCGGGATCAAAAGAATACCGAGATCGCAAAAAGCTACTTCGAAAACGTCATTACAAATTATCCCAAATCGCCCTATGCGAGCGCAGCGCGAGAACAATTGGCCAAAAGCGTCTGGATATCTCGCCGAACATGAATTCAATGTGGCCTCCTTCTACCTGAAACAAGAAAAGTATCCAGCTGCTCGGGAACGTTTTGAAGAGATCGTGCGAAAGTATCGAGGCACTCCAGTCGCGGCCAAAAGTCTGTTCTTTCTAGGCGAGAGTTACCGCAAAGAAAAAAATAATGTTAAAGCAATTCTCGCCTACGAGGCGTTGCTTCAATACTATCCGGAGAGCAAGTTTGCCCCGGAAGCCAAGGCGTACCTCGCCCAGTTAGAGAAAAGAAAAACAAGATCCCGTAGCGATGCTGCTGATGCGTGACGGGAGACCTGCGACAACAACCGCGGGAACAGCTCAAGAGACGGCAAATAACGAGAAGCTCAAAAAGACGTTCACCCTCACCGCAAAGAGCCGAGATCGTGTACGAGGAGCCGGGCGAAGAAAAAGGCGTCTTCCGCCGGGTGGCTTGATAAGCTCAATCCTTTTCTCTTCCTCTGACGACGGGAAGAAGGCGCCGACGCCGGAAAGCCCAACCGAGCTCGCCGCGAAAAAGAATACCAGCGCCAAGGAAGATTCCCCGGTGTCCTAGGAAGTCTATGGAACGGAATAAATCCCTTCGGCGGGCAAAACCACAGCCCGTCAAGGCGGAAGCCACCGCGAAGAATGACCAATTTGGTAAATCAGATCGACGACTCCCTCAAACAAAAGGCATCGACTCCACTACCCAAACTGCATCCCTACAGACCACGCCGGAAGCGGTGTCAAAAGTCCAGGACGCCAAGCCCCCGCCCCAGACCATGGACACCAGCAAGCTCCTGGGAGACATTGACGCCAATCTGAAAAAGAGTGGCAAGAGCGTGGAAGAACTGCCGGCGCCACCGGAGGCACATGCGGCTTTCAAAGACCCGGCGGTCGCAGAGGGCAGTAGCCGCCAAGACAAAGACCAACCCGGAACCGCAACAAGACGTAGTCAGTGGCGGCTTGTTGAGCAACATCGACCAAAAGCTCAAGAGTCAGGGCTTGGAGCCATCGAAGTTTGAAGCGCCGCCCACGGCGAATCCGACACCGCAACGGGAACCCGTAAGGAAAGTAGAGCTGAACCCAAGGTGGCCGTCGAGAAGGGCCGCTATTCTTATCCCCGACGGAAATTCCAGCTCAAGAAAAGACGCGCTTCCACTGAGCAGTGGCCAAGCCAGAGAAAAACAGGCCAATTTCTCCGAAAAGCAACAAGCGTCCGGCGACCGGCAATTTCCCCGAACTCTAGTCAAAGGGACCGGCTCAGCCACAACCTGTCGCAAAAACCGCAGAACCGAAGCGGACTATTCCAGGGAAGAAGATGACGCGAAAAGGGGTTTTTGAACAGCTTGAAGAGCGACGCGGAAAACGTGGGCAAAGTCCTCAACCCATTTCGCTGGTAGGTGAGCGCCAGTGTAAGCAGAATTTCCAATCCGGTTTGCTGCGCCACCAATCAAGGCGCGATCTCATTGACCGTTCTTTTGAACTAGGGTTACCTCTACGTTCATCCCTGGAACCAACAAGCGATCACGGTTAGATAACTCGACTTCGGCTACGACCGTTTGAGTTTTTCCTAACTCTGAGACTGCAGAAGGGTCACCCGGCCGTCGAAGACACGATCCGGCAGCGCATCGGCGCGAACTGAGCGGCCACGCCGTCACGGACAAAGGCAAGATCCGTCTCGGGAATCTCAATCATCACCTTCAAGGGCTCCAGTGGCCCCGACTGAAAATACCGGCATCGAAGTCTGAACATCGGCGCCAGACTCAGTCTAGTAGTACGTGTCACCACACCGCTGAGGGTGCAACCAACTTAGACAATAGTCAGCACATATCGCAGTCTGCTCGAGCGCAGCTTGCTGTTCCGCGACTTTGTGCGTGGGTCAGCGCCTGCTGGGCACCGGCCGTATCGCGTGCGGCCTCAGCTTCCTTCAAATCTCGGGCGGGAATCAGATCTCGGCTGTGCAACTCATGCGCCCTTTCAATGCCTTCTCCGCGTCGGCAAGCCGACTTTCCTTTTGCCGGAGATCCGCCGTGGCCGCTTCGAGGGCCGCTGTTATCTTCTCCACGCGCTGCAATAATTCACCGGACCGCACAGTGGCTAGAGTTTGCCCTTTCGCGACCTTGTCGCCGACCTTGAGCTTCGACCTGCGTCAGTTGGCCCGCGACCGGAGAAACTACATCGACCACTTCGACCGCTTGAGGTTGTCCACGACCACGGACGACATGGTGATCAATGCTTTGCTGACCGGCGCTGCCATCACCCGGATTGCATCATGAGTAACAAACCAGCCTAAGAATTTCTCCATAATTAGCTGGCGGTAACCAATGATCAGAGCGCCCATAGCAAGTATGATTAGCAGCCATTGCTTCATTTGCGCCGACTCCATCACGTGGGAGCCATTGAGAAAGAAGAAACTCGCTTTTTAGTTTGATTGGGGTTGGGCATTCAAGAACGGACTTTACCGGCAGCGGTCGGGGAACAGGGCTACCGTCTCTCATGAAACGGCAGCCCGCACACTTGTTCACAGCTGTACGACTTGTCGTCGCGAAGCAATGCTACGGTAATTTGCCCGTCCCCGGATTTTCCACGCGTCAGCTTGTGGGTGAGTACTGGCTCTCCTACCTCGGCAGGGCGACGCCCTTGAGCTCAGACGCAGCCTTTCAGGCAGCGAAACCATCATTGCCTGAACTTTTCCAAGTAGATGTAAACCACCGGCGTGATGTACAGGGTTAACAGCTGGGAGATTAACAGCCCGCCGACTACAGCCACTCCCAGAGGTTGGCGCGCTTCCGCCCCTGCGCCCAAGCCCAGAGCAATCGGCACAGCGCCCACGATAGCAGCCATGGTCGTCATCATAATCGGTCGGAACCGCACTAGAGCGCCTTCATAGATGGCTTGGGCCGGGCTTTTACCCTCGTTACGCTGCCCTTCGAGAGCGAAGTCGATCATCATGATGGCGTTTTTCTTCACGATACCGATGAGCATGATCAAACCAACAAAGGCGTAAATGCTCAAATCCATCTTGAAAAAGTAGAGAGCGATCAGCGCGCCCAGACCCGCCGAGGGAAGCCCGGAAAGAATCGTCAGCGGATGGATAAAACTTTCATAGAGGATACCGAGAACCAAATAGACGACGAACACCGCCAGCGCAAGCAGAACCCACAAACTCTTGATGGAGGATTGGAATTCTTGAGCCGTGCCCTGGAAGCTCGTGCTGATGGTTGCCGGCAGAGTTTCGCGCGCCAGTTTGTTGATGGTCTCAACCGCGTCACCGAGAGCCACGCCTTCACGCAGATTAAACGGACATCGTGACCGATGGGAGTTGCCCTGAATGGTTTACCGACGCCGGTCCCACGCGTGTACTTGAGGCTCGCCAGCGAACCCAAAGGCACCATTGGCTGGGCGGTAGCGGCTTGATTAGCGGTCGAGCGAATATTGAGCATCGACAGCGCCGACGGGTCGTTTTGAAATTTCGGATCCAGCTCCAAGATCACCTGATATTGGTTGTTCGGCGTGTTGATAGTCGAGACTCTGCCGCGTCGCATAGGCGTTCCAGAAAGCTTCTTCAACCTGCCGCGGCGATATGCCCTGAGCCGTAATGCCCATCGTCGCCATCTTGTCCCGGTCAATCACCACCTGCAACTGAGGATTCTTGAGCTGTAGATCGCTGCCGACATCCCTGAAGTCAGGAAGCGCTCTTAGCCTTTCTTCGAAGATAGCGGCGCTGCGGTAAAGCTCCTGGGCATCAGGGCTCTGTAAGGTAAATTGGTAAAGGCTTCGGGTCAGCCTGCCACCGACCCGGATCACCGGCGGGTTCTGCAGTGAAACACGGATCCCCGGAACCTTACCAATTTCGGCCGCAAATCCCGAATCAGCTCATCGGCACTCAGGAGCCGTTCCGATCGAGGTTTGAGTTTCATAAAGATACGGCCGGTGTTGCCCGCCAACGAGATACCGCCCGATCCAATGGCAGAGAAAAATGACTCACGTTTGGATCCTTGGCGACGATTGCGGCCAGCTGTTGCTGATACTGTACCATCTGTTCGTAGGAGACACCCTGCGCGCCCTCGGTGTTGATCAGGATCTGACCCGTATCCTCGCTGGGAATAAACCCTTGGGCACCAACCCGAACATATGGATGGTGGCGATCAATACAACTACGGAAGCCACCATCGTCGTTACATGGTGTTTCATCACCCAACGCAGCGTTACTTCGTAGCCCTTGTTCATCGCATCGAGACAGCGTCCGAGGAAGCGGTAAAGCCAACCGTGCTTCTCATGTGGCCGGCGGCCGCAGATAGCGGCTGCAAAGCATTGGCGTCAAACTCAGGGAGATGAACCCGGAAACTAGGATCGCTACGCAGATGGTAACGGAAAACTCGCGCAACAGCCGCCCGAGCATGCCGGTCATGAAGAGCACCGGGATGAAGGCGGCGACTAACGATATCGTCATGGAAACAATCGTAAAACCGATTTCCTTGGCGCCCTTGACCGCCGCCTCATAGGGTGGCTCCCTTCCTCCATATGGCGGACAATGTTTTCAAGCACGACGATGGCGTCGTCGACGACGAAACCAACCGCCAAGGTCAACGCCATGAGCGACAGATTGTCCAAGCTGTAATCGAGCAGATACATCACGGCAAAAGTGCCCGATGATAGACATAGGCAAGGCCAAGCTGGGAATTATCGTCGCTGAAACGTTGCGCAGGAAGAGGAAGATGACCAGGATGACGAGGACAATTGTGCCGATCAGGTTAGCTGCACATCGTGTGTCGATTCCCGAATCGACTGTGTACGGTCGAAGAATACATCTAATTTGATGGAACCTGGAATCTGCTCGCGGAGAGTCGGCAGAACCTCTTTGATGGAGTCCACCACCTGCACGACATTGGCTCCCGGGTTGTCGCTGCACTCCCAGAATGACAGCCTTCTTGTCGTTGAACCAACTCCCCACTTTGATCGTTCTCAACGCCATCGATGGCCTTACCGATGTCTTGGATCCGCACCGGCGCCCCATTGCGATAGGTCACGACCATCGGTCCATAGGCCGCAGCGTTGGTAAGCTGGGCATCCGAAACCAAGGTGTAGGCGCGGTTGGGCGCGTACAAGGTGCCCACAGGCAGATCCACATTGCCGCGTTGAATTGCGTTGACCACATCGTCAATGCCGATCTGCCTCGCCGCCATCTGGTTCGGATCCAATTGCACCCGGACGGCATATTTCTGCGAGCCTATGACATCCACCTGGGCAACCCCGCTGATCATCGAGATGCGCTGGGCCAAAGATGGTCTGTGCAAACTCATCCACCGCCGATAAAGGCAGCGTTTCGGAGGTCAAGGCAAGAAGCAATATGGAATTGTTGGCCGGGTTGACCTTCGATAGGAAGGTGGGCTCGGCATGTTTTGTGGCAAGTCACGAGCTGAACGCGCGATCATCGACTGAACGTCTTGAGCCGCGGCATCGATGTTTCGGCTCAAGCTAAACTGCAGTGTGATCTGAGTCCGCCCCAGCGTGCTGGTCGAGCTCATGGAGTCGAGCCCGGCTATGGTAGAGAAATTCTTCTCCAGTGGGGTAGCGACCGAGGACGCCATGGTTTCTGGCGCTGCCGCCCGGCAAATTGGCGCTGACCGTAATGGTTGGGAAGTCGACGGTCGGCAAGTCACTTACGGGAAGGGACCTGTAAGCTCATAACACCGAACATAAAAATCCCGAGCATCACCAACGTTGTGGTAACCGGTCTGCGAATAAAGAGCCCGGAGATGTTCATGACTCGCCCCTTTCTTGCGCCTTTGCTTTTGTTTTCCCGCCGTGTCCTCTTCCGCTCTTTGTCTCGGTCGTTTTTGTCTCCTGGTTGGTATCCTTAATTTCCACCTTGGCACCGGCACTAAGTAGAAACTGCCCCTCTCGCACGATTTGTTCGCCGGCCTGAAGTCCCTGGGCAATCACCGCCTCGCCTTCGTCGGTCCGTGCCACCACCACCGGCCGCACCTCCACACTGCTATCCGGTTTCACGACAAAAACATGTTGTCCCTCGGGCCCAACCTGAATCGCCTCAGCAGGGCACGACCACCGCATCCGATTGAGTGCTGAGAGTTAAGGCGACGTTGATGAATTGACCCGGCCACAAGCGTTTTCTCCGTTCTTAAATTCTGCCTTGAGCTTGATAGTTCCGGTGGTGCGGTCAACGGCATTGTCGATGAACGCGAGACTCCCTGTCCGGCGCCCCTCGTCCGGCGGGAACCGCGCGTCAACCTTGAGACTGCCCGCAGCCATTTGACGTTTAATGTCCGTCAAATTTTGCTCAGGCACGGAAAAAGTGACGTAGATGGGTGCGACCTGATTAATCACCACCAAAGGCGTACCATCGTTGACCCGCACCAAGTTGCCTTCGTTCACCAGCAAGAGTGCCGACCTGTCCGTCTATGGGAGAAAAAATATAACAGTAGCTTAACTGAACCTTAGCATTTTCTACCGCGGCTTGGTCCGCCTGCACCACAGCCTCGGCAGCATCGGCGTTGGCGCGGATTTGGTCGTATTGCTCCTTTGACACGTATTCCTTTTTACGAGTTCGGCGTAGCGGCGGGCCTGTTCACGCGAATTCTGCAGCTGCGCGTGCATCGCGCGCCAAGTTCGCCTCAGCCTGCTTCCAGTGCGGCGTCAAATGGGCGGGGATCGATGAGTGAAGAGCAGCTGCCCTTTCTGACATTTTGCCCTTCTTTGAAGTGGGCCTTGCGTCAGCACGCCGGTAACCTGGCTTTTGACGGAAACCGTCGAGTAAGCCTCGACGTTGCCCACCGCCCGAACCTGGAGCGGCATCGTTTTCTGCGCGGCAGTGGCAACGAGGACAGGCACGGCTTCGCGAGATCGCCCACCTCCCGAGCGGCCCTGCTGTGCCCGGTCAACGGATCGACCTTCCGATGGTCCTTCCGAGCTACTTTCAGACTTAGCTTGAGGTTTGTTGAGCGACCACGACTTGTACTGTTGAATTCCCGCGAAGCCACCCAGAACCAACACCAAGTATGACAATCCAGAGTGAACGCCGCATACTAACTTCTCCTACCCTGTTGGCTGTGCACCATTGTTGTCCTCTACGCCGTCAAATCATAGCATTGTAACCGTTATTGTCCTATAGCCCTGATGAATTGGGCTTCGGCGATCTTGTAATCATAAAGCGTCCGAATATATGTCGTCTGGGCATCCGTGTAAAGATTCTGAGCATCGGTAGCTTCGATGATGGAACCTACCCCGACCTGGTATCGTCCTTGGCCAGATCCTGATTCTCTTTGGCGGCGTTGGCGCGCCGACTCGTTGGCCTTGATCCGCTCCTGCAGCTCCACCAACCTGAGGTAGGGCTCTGTTCCACATCGAGAGCCACTTGTTGCCGCTGCAGCTCTTCCTGGGCATTGATTACGTAATAGGTATGCAACGTCTCTTGAACTCTGTTGGTGGTGCGAAATCCATCGAAAATCGGTATCAGAAGACTCAACCTGAATTTGCCAACCTCCCACCAGTGGAAACGTGCTAGGTTTAACGGTGTCACAATGCTGGTATTGCTCCGCCGGTAATTCCCGTCAAATATGATATCCGGCAGATGCCCACGGCGAGCGACGGCAATGAGTTGATCCTGGGCCCTTCTTTGCGCATCAAAGCTCTTCAGTTCCGGCCGAGATGCAAAGGCGACTGTCTTGGCCTGATCGAGACTGCGTAGGGAACACGCTGACCCAAGAATATCGGGTACGGCGTCATCGTGACATCCTCGACCAACGGCCGCTCAGGCAAATCCCTTACACCCATCGCGTTTTTGAGGATGCGCCCAGGCGACCTGGACGGCATTCTGTGCACTAATCAGGTTGGCTTCTGACAAGTACAGATTAGATTCGGCCCTCGCAACATCAATCCTTGCCCTGGTTCCGACGTCATAGAAACCCTTGGCCTGGTCCGCGAGCAACTGGCGGCTTTTCACGGTATCTTCCTGTACTTTCACCAGGGCTCTGAGCCCGAGATAAGTAAAATAGGCTTGTTTCACGCCAAGAATGACGCCATCCGCGGTAGTCTTATAGTTAAAAGCCTGTCGCATCCAAAGTATCTCGAGCGGATTGTACGTTTCCCTCGCGCTTGCCGAAATTATAGAGCACCAGGTTGAGGCTGCCTGCACTGAAGAAGGTATCGAACGCGTTAGACGTTACCCCCGTGGACGTCCCTGACTGGTTTCCCGAGCTGGTAGAAGTTGTTCATATTGATGAGCGGATAGTAGGCGGCCATCTGCTGTCCCACCACCGCCTCCTGTGCGCCGATCCGTTCCTTTGACGCCCTGATGCTAGGATGATTTTCCAAGGCAATCTGAATGGCCTCGTCAAGGGTCAAGACATTCCCCGGCTGCGGAGCTGCTGTTTGCGCCGGCAAAGCCTGCGGCTGCGCGGGAGCGTCCGCCGCCGGGCTCAGCACCGGAATCAGTATCGCCAATATTACGGCGAATGAAGAATAGCTCCAGTTGCATCGATCCTTTTCGCAAAATATCATAGCTTCCCCCAAAAAATATTCCATCAGCTTATAGTTTCTCCACATGCAAAGCAAAATAAACACTGAGAATCGACAGAGGAAACGCGATTATCGCGGCACTCAAGGCTTCATTGCAACCCGTGGCCTTAAAGCAGTCCTGAAGTCCTAAGGAAGCAGTGCAAAGATCCTGAGAGGAGCGCCGCTTCCTCCTTTGATCTTCATTGGAATCGCGAAAACCGTTGCGCCTTTAGTGGGAAGTTTCTCCAATGCAGCGACGTTTTCAAAGATCGGGACATTGGCTGCTCCGAAAACCTGATGGGCCAAAAATCCCGCGACGGACCGTAATCGATGCTCGGCGTGTCGATCCCCACGGCTTTGATGCTCCGCTGCTTGATCAAAAATTCCGCGGCCTCTTTGGAAAAGCCGGGAAAATGAAGATCGCTAACATTGCCCGGCTCATCCGTGCCCAAATAGCGCTTGCGATCGCCCCAGTACCTACCCCAGCCCGTGTACATTAAAACGATGACGCCCTTAGGCAACCTTCCATACCGTTTCTCCCAGGAATTGATATCATTCACGGAGAGAAGGTAGTCCCGCTCAATCTCCGTTTTGCGTCTCACATCGATAACGACTGCCGGTCCAATGGTTTTCTCGAGGGGGATTTGTTCCGTCGTCCATCCGCCTTCGGCAAAATGAAAGGGAGCGTCAAGGTGGGTCCCGACATGCTCTGAGCCGCTATAGTTGTAAGACGAATACCAATAGCCTTGCGGCGTTCGACCTTCGGCGACTTTATCCAATTGAAAGGGCTTTGCCGTCGGCCAGTGCAAAGTATCGCTTGCAAAAGCATAGGTCATATCGACCAGCTTCTTCTCGTCGATGGCATTCACGGTGCAGACCAGCCCGACGAGAGACAACGTCATGGCAAGAAACGTCCTCATGGTTTGCCTCCTATAGAATAAACGGGAGAGGGAGCGCGGAGAGGTTAGCGAACCTTTCGAACCGTGTCCAACTGTTTCTTAGCATCGACGAAGTCGGGGTTGATCTTGAGAGCGGCTTCGAATTCCTTTTCCGCTTCAGCGTACAATCCCCGCTCAACCATCACTTTACCGAGCTCGTAGTGAGCCACATCGTCATCCGGACAGACGGCGAGTCCCTCACGATAGAGAACAATCGCTTGCTCGCGGTCGCTGCTGGTCTGAGCCTTCTCGAAGTATTCGCGAAACGCGCGATTGCAGTCCCGCGATTTTTGATCTTGAACCTTTTGCCCCGCCAAAAGATCGTTGATTTCCTTCCGCTGCCGGGCGATTTCTATTTCCTGTTGTCGAAGCTGCTCCGCCTGTTTTTCCAGGGTTTCTGAACTGCAGCCGGCGAGAAGACACGAAGCAAAAAGACCGCGCGGGCGGTTGCTGAACTCAACACCTTCTGAGCCTTACCAACTGGGAAAACATTTCATGATTTCGCTTTTGCCTTCTCCAATGCCACGTAGATCTTTTCTGCTTTAATCGGCAGATCCTTGATGCGCACTCCGACCGCGTCGTAAATCGCGTTGGCAATCGCCGGCGCCACTGGAATTAGCGCGCTTTCACCGATTCCTTTCGCGCCGAACGGTCCGTTTCGGTCCGGCACTTCAACGCAAATCGGGTCGATCACCGGTGGCATATCACCGAGCGACGGCAAAACGTAGTCGACGAGGTTGGGATTGATCAGTTGACCGTTGTCATAAGCGATCTCTTCGAACATCGCCTGGCCGATGCCGGTGATCGCTGCACCGGCAAGCTGCTGGCGGCAACCCAGCGGGTTAATGGCTCTGCCGACGTCGACTGCCGTGGCGTATTTGATCAGTTTGAACTTCCCGGTGTCCAAATCCACTTCGACTTCGGCTGCGCCGGCGGCGACAAACCAAAAAGCCGACGTGCTTTTTTCGCCAAATTCGTCTTTCACCAGAGTCTTCACCTGCCCATCGCCGACCAGTGTTCCGCCCTGCATGCCGAAACGCTTGAACATCACCTCCGCATAGTCGAGCTGGGTTTCCGCCAGACGTATCTTACCGTCGGCGAAAGTCACTTTATCTTCCGGCACGCCATATTCCTTCATAACGATTTGTTTCAGCTGCCGCATGATATCCTGCGTCGCCAGCTGTACGGCTTTGCCCATGTGGAAAGTAGAGCGGCTCGACGAAGTTGTCAGATCGTAGGGCACCACGTCGGTGTCGACGCCGAGAACTTGAATCGTTTTTAAAGGAATGCCGAGCTCCTTGCCGGCGATTTGCGCCAGCACCGTCTCCGAGCCCTGCCCCATCTCCACCGTGCCCGTATATATGGATAGGCTCGCGTCCTCGTTGAGCTTCACCACCGCGCAGGAGATCGACGGTGTGATCGTCGCCTTGATCATGCAGGCAAGACCTTTTCCTCTCTTGACCCCTGTTGCCTCTGAATCCCTGTCCTTCCCTGTCCCCTGGTCTCCTTGTCTCACCTATCTCCTTGTCTCCCTCGTCTCCGTTTCTCCGTGTCTCCCTGTCTGTCTTTCTCTTTCCAGCCGATGGACTTCGCCACTTCGTCGATACACTCTTTGAGCCCAATCGCGCGCAGCGTTTCTTCCGGTGACGAATTTATCGCCTTCGTTGTAACCATTCTGTTTGCGCAGCTCGAGCGGGTCCATTTTCAGCGCCGCAGCGATGATATCCATCTGCGACTCCACCGCCCACGCCGACTGCGATACGCCGAAACCGCGGAACGCGCCCGCCGGCGGTTTATTGGTGTAGACGGAATAAGAATCGATTTTCAGGTTGGGAATCTTGTATGGGCCGGCGGCGGTATAGCCGGACTTCTTCGCCACCCGCGGACCGATCTCGGCATAGGCGCCGGTGTCGAGATGGATTTCACACTCCCGCGCCACCAACGTGCCGTCTTTCTTGACGCCGGTCTTCATGCGGATCACCGCTGCATGCTTGGTGATCGTGAGAAAACTTCTTCGCGCGACAGCACCACGCGCACCGGCCGGCCGGCCTTCTGTGCCAGCGCGACGGTAATGGGTTCGACCTTGGGATAGACTTTGCCACCATAACCGCCGCCGAGATAGGGCACGATGACTCGCACCTTGGAAACCGGGACTTTGAAGATGTTGGCGAGCTGCGTTCGTACAACGAAGGGATTTTGCGTCGTCGCCCAGACGGTTATGCGACCGCCCGGCTCCACCGACGCAATGCAGGCATGAGTTTCCAAAAAGCTATGCTGGGTTGCCGGCAAGGTGAACGTATCTTCGAAAATATGATCCGATGCGGCAAAACCTTTCTGAATGTCACCGCGGTTGAGCTTAAAGTGCGTACAGATATTGGTGCCTTCTATCGGCTTGAGCTCGGCAAGATCGGCAAAACCAGATTCAGGAATGCGAACGGACTCATGGACCAAAGTCGCACCTGGCTTCAATGCCTGGTAGACATCCAAAACCGCCGGCAGCTCTTCGTATTCGACGTCGATCAATCTCAACGCCTCTTCAGCCGCGTCTACGTCCGACGCCGCCACAGCCGCCACCGGATCACCCACGTGTCGCACTTTCTCCACAGCGACGATGGTTTGATCCTTAAATACCGGACCGTAGTAAGGCTCGATGCCTTCGTCGTGGAGAATGTCATCCCGCGTAATCACCGCCAAGACCCCGGGACTTTGAGCGCCTTGGAAGTGTCGATATGCTTGATGCGCGCGTGCGGCAGCGGGCTGCGCAGAATTTTTCCGTGACACATGCCAGGCACACTCATATCCGCCAAATACTGCGCGCGGCCGGTCACCTTGGTCTCGTAATCCAAGCGGCGAAAAGTTTTGCCGATATCTGCTAGTTCCATCTGCGTTATCCCGTATTCTTCTTGGCGGTCTTGGCGCCTTTGCGCGAGATCCCCTTCCTATCCTCCTCGCACGCGGGGGAGGAAAGAGGTGGGGGCGAGACACCAAGAGCGCAAAGGTTCGGTCATGTTTATCGCCTCAGCTCCTCGCCACATTTCGAATCGCCTGCATAATCTCCTGATAACAACCGCAGCGGCAGAAATTTCCCGCCAGATAATCGCGAATCTGCTCATCCGTCGGCCGCGGTATTTCATCGAGCAGTGCCTTAGCCGTTAAAATGAACCCGGAAGTACAATAACCGCACTGCAGCGCGCCGAACTCCATGAAGGCTTCCTGAAGAGGATGGAGAGCATTTTTGTTGCTCAGTCCTTCAATGGTCAAAACCTCGCAACCATCCGTGTCCACGGCCAGGACCGAACAAGCGCTCACCGGCTTGCCATCGAGCAACAACGTGCAAGCACCGCAAACTTGAATGTCACAGCCCAGCTTGGCGCCGGTCAGATTAAATTGTTCACGCACCAAGTCGAGCAACGTCGTGCGCGGCTCGACGTCGGCATGCCGCTCGACACCATTGACCTTTAGTGAAATGGATTTCTTCATGCCAATGATTTAACTGGACGTCGCCCGTTCGTAAGCTTTCGCCGCCGCGCGCTTGACTAGCGTGCGCACGATGGCGCGCTTGTACTGCTCCGAGCCGCGTAGATCGCTGGTCGGGCTGCATTCCTGTCGATGCGATGCTTCCTGCTTGTTCAGCCAACTCCGGCGTGAGTTTCTTGCCTGACAATCAACGCCTCTGCCTTGCCGCGCCCGCACCGGCGTCGCGCCGACGCAGCCGAGCACGATGCGCGCGGTTTGAATCGTTTCGTCGCCGCTTGTCTAATGTAAGTCGCACCGCCACGCCTGCCGACGGCTTATCGACAACGGAGCTGCTGGAGAAGCGGATGTATTCGACGCCCGATCGTGGCGGCAGCGGCGGCAGCACTACTTGAGTCAGAATCTCATCGTCAGCCAAACTTGTTGTATAAAAGTCGAGAAATAACTCTTCTACCGGGATCACGCGTTGACCATTCGGTCCGGCGATCTTCGCTTTGCCGTCCAGGGAGATGAAAGATTTGCGATAGATCGGTCAGCGGTTCCCTGAAGCAAGATTGCCGCCGACGGTACCCATGTTGCGCACGCGGATGTTGGCGACTTCTCTTCCGCTTCGCAGAGCACTGGAAATTTCTCTCGCACCAGCGCCGAAGTCTCGATCTCGCGGTGGGTCACCAGCGCGCCGATGCCCAAACCCTCATTCGCGTCGTACTTGATGCCCCTTGAGCTCGGAAATCTTTTTGATGTTGACCAGCGCCTTGGGCTGGTACAGCCCCTGCTTCATGAGAATCGTGAGATGCGAGCCGCCGGCAAAACCTTGGCTTCGCCGGCATGTTGCTTGAGCAGCGCGCAGGCTTCGGCGACCGTCGTCGGTTCCAGATAGTCGAAGTTTCTCATGCGTTGTGCTCGTATTTTACTCTTGTCCGCCAAGGCGCAAAGGCGCTAAGTTAAGAATGTTTTCCTAATTTTCCGACCTTTGTGCACGCTTGGCGAGACATGTTGATCCTTGAATCTCAAATGTATTTCACTTTATCGACGCCGGGGATTTCGACCTTCTCAAAGCGCCAGCGCTCTTTCATCGGCGCGGTGGCGTCGATGCCCAAACCGGCGGTGACGCGCGACTCCGGACAAGACGGGTCCAGCGTAGAGCAGGCGATCCGCGGAATGATGATGGCGTCCTTGTCCGCCTGGAAGCGCGTCGCCATCGCCCAATCCACTTGCATCGGATCGAAGGGATCGATGTCGTCGTCGACAACGATCACTTGCTTTAAACCGATACCCATGGACAGTAGCGCCAGAATCACGTTGCGTCCTTCGTTCTCCGCGCGCTTTTTGATCGAGACCACGACGTGGTGGCGAAACGTCCCGCCTGGAGTCATGTTGACGCCGCGCACTTCCGGCACGACCTTCTTCACTTCACGATAAACCACCGCGGCGTTGCCGTATTCGATCAGCGTGTGATTCTCCGTGACGGGCATTCCCGTGAGCGCGGTCTGCCAGATCGGATTCTGCCGCATGGTGATGGCAGTAACTTTGAGCACCGGCGCTTGCTTCGCTTCGCTGTAACAGCCGGGATACTCGCCATAGGGTCCGTCGGCGACGCGCTCGCCGGGAATGGTCACGCCTTCGATCACTACTTCGGCAAAAGCCGGAACTTCCACATCGATGCTTTCGCATTTGGTCAGCTTAACAGCCGCACCGCGCAACCCACCGGCGACATGAAACTCGTCGATGCCGAACGGAACTCGCGCCTGCGAGCCAACGACGATGGCGGGATCGACGCCGACGGCGGTGGCGACTTCCAAGCCTCGTTTTCTTCCTCCGCCATCAGAATCATCCGGCCCAAATGATGATCCGCCGGCGCCCAGAGCGACAGCCGATCTTTCCCAAGCACCAGCATACGGTGAACTGACAGGTTACGGATACCGGTGTCCGGATCTTTCCCCACCTGCACGCCAATGGTGACGTAGGGACCGCAATCTTTGCTCGCGTGGGTGACAATGGGCAGCTTGGATAGATCGACTTGATCGCCCGTCCATTTGATTTCTTTGCACGGTGCGCTCGAAACAATCTCAGGCGGAATGCGTTTGTCTTCCAAGGTCAAATAGCGCTCGAGCATTTGCTCCTGCGGTACACCAAGGCCGAGGGCGACCAATTTTCGTGTCGCGAACAGCCCACCTAGTACACGCCAGCCCGGGAAGCCCCTGACGCTTTCAAACAGCAGCGCCGGCCCTTCGATATCGGAAGTTTTCCGCATGCCCGCGGCGATTTCATACTTGATACCGACTTCATCCTTGACCCGCAGCAGCTGTTCTTGGCTTTCCAAGTGTGTCAGAAAGTCTCTTAGATCTTCAAACATGATTTCGTCCCTCGAAATACGCAGTAATGGAGTATTGGAGTGCTGAGGTCCTGAAATTTCGGATAGTTGCTCCTCCCATTTACTCCATAACTCTTTTTACCTGTCCCCCACGACTACTCCTTATCAATCATCTGACCTTGCGTTCAACCGCAAAAGCGGCAGCACATCTTTGATGAACCGTTCCATCTGACCGATCTGATTGCGCGATGTAAAGCGCAACACCGGCGTGGTAATACCCATATCGATCCAACCTTGGATTAAGCGCGCGCATTCTTCTGGGGGCCATGGGCCAGCCAGATTTTGAGCAGCTCTTCGGACGGATAGCCCGGCGTATAGTAGTTGTTGAAATAATACATCGACTCCGCGTGGGCGGCGCCGCGGTCGTCGTTGATATTCACCATACCGTGGATCGACACTTCCAAGTTACGGATATCGCGCCCCTGTTCTTCGGCGAACTCTTCAATGAGATCTAGCCGTCGCCGAAACTCGTCGCGCGGTACCGCTATGGTAATAAAACCGTCCCTAGAGTCGCAACCCGCTTCATCGCGACTTCGACCCCTTTATCACCGACGACGGCTCGATCGGGAGTAACGGCAATCCAAATCGGACAGGGTTGCTGGACCGGTTTAGGTACAATGCGGTAGCCTTCGAGAGTATAGTACTTCCCTCGATGGTTAACTTCGTCGTCACTCCAGAGCTGCCGAATGAGCTTGATCCCTTCCGTGAGCCGCCCGACCCGTTCTTCTTTCTTGATCCCGAAGGCCTGCATCTCACCTTCGTGTCCGCCGCCGATGCAAACGCCGAGGATAGCTCTGCCTTTGATAGTTGATCGAGACTGGCCCACTGAATCGCCAACAGCACTGGATGGCGCACCGGAAAGCTCGCCATGCAGGTCACGCCTAGACGAACCTTTCTGAGTTCGCGCCGCGACGGCGCTGAGCATCACGGTGGATTCCAGCCGTGGTTTGTGAATCAAGCTGTCGCCGAACCACACCGACTCGAAGACTCCCGACTGTTCGGCGAGCGCCGCGGCATTCATGAGCGTATCGATGTCGGTCAGGCCAAAAAGCACGCCGCGGTTCGGCAGGCTCACGCCCCATCTTATGGGCAAGTTGCGCATGATCTTCGCACCGAGACCAGTGTTAGAAGAACCCATAGAAGCTGTCAAGCAACGTTGTTCTTGACAGGGACGCAGTCGAGTTGCAGGATGCAGTAGTCGATTTCAAAACAGAAAACCCACGGAGGTAACTGAAAATGCCAAAGGATTTGCGCAGCTATCTGGATGAGTTATTGGAGAAGCGGCCGAAGGATGTGGTCGTCGTCGATCGCGAAGTCGATCCGCGTTATGAAGCCTGCGCCATCGTCGAGAAGTTCGAACGGGAGAACAAATTCCCCCTCGTTTTCTTCAAGAACATTAGAGGTTCAAAGATCCCGTTGGTGATCAACCTCGGCGCGACCTATGAGCGGCTGGCATTGTCCCTGGGCTCGGCGTCCGTGCCGCAGATGGTTAAAGACCTGGCTTACCGCGAGCATCGTCCGCTGCCGGTAAAGGAGATCTCCGCCAAAGATGCGCCGTGCAAGGAAGTGATTTTAAAGGGGAACGATGTCGACCTCGATCTTTTGCCCGTGCTGACCATCAACGAGGGCGACGCCGGCGCGTATATCAATGCCGCTGCGCTGATCTGCAAGGAGCGCGGCACCAATGCGGTGAACGTGGGAATTTACCGACACCAGAAGCAAGGTAAGCGGCAACTCGGACTCATGATCAACCCCGCCAACCATGGCAACTACATTCGTGCGGAATATGAAGACCACAATGAACCAATGGAAGTGGCTCTCGCTATTGGTCATCATCCGGCGTTGAATATGGCCGCCGTTACCAAGCAGGCCGGCGTCGGCCAGGAACTGGAGATCGCCGGCGCTTTTCTCGGGAACCGCTGGAAGTGGTCAAGGCCGAAACGGTAAATCTCATGGTGCCGGCGCACTGCGAGATCATCATCGAGGGCGTTGTGCCGCCAAAAAACGGCAATACGAAGGCCCCTTCGGTGAGTGGCCGCATTATTATTATAAGGAGGGCGAGCAGCCCTACATCGAGGTTACCGCGATTACCATGCGAAAAAATCCCATTTATCAATGCATCCACAGCGCCCACTTCGAGCACAACATCATCGGCGCGGCGCCGCGATTGGGGAGCCTATACAAGCGCATCCAAGAGGCCGTCCCCAGCACCACCGGCGTAAACATGCCGATCTCGGGCGCCGCCCGTTCTCACTGCTACATCTCGGTCAAGAAACGCGCCGAGGGCGAGCCCAAACAGGCGGCCCTGGCGGCTTTTGTGACGGACCCAAACATCAAGCTCGTCATCTGTGTCGACGACGATGTCGATGTATTTAACGAGACGCAGGTACTGTGGGCGCTGGCCATGCGCTTTCAAGCGGACCGCGATCTAGTAATCATTCCCAACATCATCGGCTCGCACTTGAATCCGACCGCCTACGGCTACAACCGTATGGAAAAGGGTCCCATGGAGACGAAACTCATCTTCGATGCCACCAAGCCGATGCCTCCCTACGATTTTCCGAAAGAAGCGCAGGCGCCGGACGAAGTGCTCAGAAAGATCGATCTCGCTCGGGACACGCGTCCCTATGAGCCAGGCAAAGATGACAAAGCGATCACTGGAAAGAACTGACGGCCATACAAGAGTTGTTTAGAGGAGAAAAATCATGACGAACCGTCTATTACGGATATCCATTTCACTCTTTGGGGTTTTGCGGCTGCTGACGTATCACGTCATTTGTCTCGGCGCAAACGCCAATGGAAAAACTCCGTGTCGCCTACACGGTGATAGCGCCGACACAATTGAACGTATGGACCGCTAAAGAGCTGGGCTACTACGCGAAGCACGGGCTCGACGTTGAGTTAGTTCTTCTGGTCGGCGCCCCGCTCGCCGTCGCCGCTCTGGTTGGCGGAGAAACCCCGATCATCCACACCGGAGCGTCCGCGGTGATTACCAGTAACCTAGCTGGTTCCGGAGCCGTGCTCATTGCCGGTTCGATCAATCGCTTTCCCTACGTCCTTTTCGTTACGGACCAAATCAAGAGAGTGGAAGACCTCAAAGGCAAGAAGTTCGGTGTAAGCCGTATCGGCAGCGCCGACAACGCCGCAGCCATCACCGTCCTAGACAAACTCGGCGTCAAAGAGAGCGAGGTAACGTACGTGCAAGCCGGCTCGATTCCCGCACGCCTGGCGGCGATGCAGACCAACGCCCTTCAAGCGACCTTACTGCAAGCACCGGAAACTCTAAAGGCAAAGGAGATCGGCCTGCGCGCCCTGCTCGATTTCACCAAGCTCGATGTCGAATGGCAGCAAAACAGGGTCGCTGTGACTCGCGACTATATCAAGAAAAAACCAGACACAGTGCGCCGATTCATGCAGGCCTATGTCGATGCCATCCACTACAATCTAACCAACCCAAAGGGCGCGCAAAAGGTTTTGCAAAAATACCTCGCGATCAAAGATGAAAAACCCGTCGAAGAGGCCTACAACGAAATCGTCGTCAAGCTGACGCGTCGCGTGCCTTATCCGACCGAGCCGGGCATCCAGATATACCTCGATCAATTGAAACCTAAGAATCCGAAGGCGGTGCAGGCAAAACCCTCTGACTTCACCGACATCAGTTTCCTAAAAGAACTTGAGTCGAGCGGCTACATCGATCGATTATACAAATAAAGTGAGTTTGAAAAAGTTCAAGCCGTTCCAATCGTTCAAAACGTTCCTAGGCGAATTGAACCGCTTGAACGTTTTGAACGACCGGAACAAAAGGCGACTCGAATTCAAGCCAGGTCACAACAACCAGGAAGCCTAGTTGCGGTAAATGACTACTCGTAAGTCTTTACCCCGTCCACCCTCCGGGCAGGCGCTGATACCCACCAAACACTCCATTTCGGCGCGGAGATCCATCATGTCTCCGCCGGGCCTGGGCCGAATCATCGCATAACGCATCGAGCCGGTTTTGGCATTGATCACCATGGTTTGAAAAATATTGAGCGGGCTTGGCACATCCTCTTTGGCCACACCATGAGGTTTTAGCGCTTTCGCCAGATTTTCCCAGCAGCCGTGTTTAGGGCGGCACCCGCTTGCGGCCAAGCCTCTTCCATACCCCACCATAGATCTTGAAGATTTGCTCGCCCCATTTTTTGTAGAAGGACGTGCTGCACATACCTTTTTCCATATCGTGGGTTCCCCGATAGGTATCTTTGACGATCGTCATCATGACGTTGTTGTATTTCGAGATAAGCACATCCCCCTTCGTGACATAGATCTTGCCTTGATCGACCTTGGTGCGCGCCTGGTCAAAGCGCTCCTTTACGTTGTGGAGATTGAATACCACATAATCGGCCGTGGACTCGCCGATGACACGGATAATCTCACCCTTTTTATTGGGAACGCTTTTCCGGTATTGCTTTTGATCACCGACTCACTAATGACTTTCACGTAGCCTCCTGCATTGATTGGGATTGGAGTGAGTACGTTACTTACTGGACGCCCCGAAGGCAAGGCGGAGGTGCGAATGGCACTAGGGCTTGCGAGCGTTTGACCACCGCCAACGCCCTGTCTGGGTAGTAGGAAATCGCTGACGAGTTTGATATAGACTACCCCAATCTTTGCTGGGACTATTCGGCGAAGGCATGGCGAAAACAGCAATTCAAACAAGCCAGGAAAACCAGCCGGTCATCCAGGTTGAGAACGTCTCCAAGCTTTTTCGAACCCCAGCGAGGGCACGATTAGCGCGCTCCAAAGCATCTCTTTAAACGTTTCCCATGGCGAGTTCATCACCGTGGTAGGTCCCAGCGGTTGCGGCAAATCCACTTTGCTGAGGCTCATTGCCGGCTTTTCTCCGCCGTCCTCCGGACGGATCCTCTGCCAAAATGAAGAAGTGCGCGGGCTCAATACGAAAGTCGGCTATGTTCCCCAGGAAAGTAAGCTCTTTCCTTGGCTGACCGTCGAAGAAAACGTCGGTTTCGGTCTCGATTCCAAACGCTATCCGCGAGAAAAACGTGAGCACCAGGTGCAGCAGTTCATCAAGCTCGCCGGTCTGACTGGATTCGAGAAATATTACCCTACCCAGCTATCAGGCGGCATGAGCAAGCGGGCTTCCATCATTCGCGCCCTAGCCTACGAACCGGCGGTCATTCTCATGGACGAACCCTTTGGTCCCCTCGATGCCCAGACCCGCATGGTGCTTCAGGATGAGCTGTTGAAAATCTGGGAACAGAAGCGCCAGACCATAGTTTTCGTCACCCACGACTTGGTGGAAGCGGTCGCGCTCGCCGACCGGGTCGTGGTCATCACTCACCGGCCGGGCCAAATCAAAGACATTATCAACGTCCCGATGGGACGGCCGCGCAACATCTTTGAAATTCACCGGCAAGAAGGATTCGACGAAGCCTACGGCCGGCTGTGGAATATCTTCCGCCACGAACTGAACATCGGCACGCACTAACGATGGATTTCTGATGTCTAAGGATATCAGCGAAGAAAGCTCACGAGCTGGCACAGCATCCGATGCCGCCGTGGTGCAGAGCGAGGGTGTGCTTTCCATGCGTGGTTTCGGAGTCACGATCATCCGCTTTGTTATCATCGGGGGTTTTTGCTTCTCTGGGAAATCGCGTCGGGACGGTGGATCGAACCCTTTTTGATCAGCAGCCCAAGCCGGATTCTCTCATCTTTGGTCACCGGCTTTACTTCCGGCGACTTGATCCAGCACACCTGGGTCACGTTCCAAGAAATCGCCATTGGATTTCCTGTGGGCGCGATTTCAGGGATTGCCTTGGGCTACTGGTTCGGACGCAGCCGGCTTCTTGCCGAAATTTTGAGCCTATCATCATCGCGTTGAACGGTATCCCGCGCACCGCCTTGGCCCCGCTTTTCATCGTCTGGTTGGGAATTGGTCTCTGGTCCAAAGTCGGTGTGGTCTTCTTGCTGACTTTCTTTCTCAATTTCTTTAATACCTATACCGGCATGCGACAGCTGGACCGCGAGTACGTGGACCTTGCGAACCTCATGGGAGTTAAAGGATGGAAATTAACCTTTAAGGTGATCCTTCCGGCGATATCGCCTTACGTCTTTACAGGTATCCGCACCAGTATTCCCTTCGCCGTGATCGGCGCCATCGTCGGTGAATTCGTCGCCGCCACCGAGGGTGTCGGCTTTTTCATCCGCATGTCGGCGGGAATCTTCAAGACCGCCGACGTCTTCGTCGGCATCATCGTACTGATGATCATGGTGATCGTCATGGATAAAATAGCCGAAAGGATCGAAAGAAGAGCCTTGCGCTGGCAAACTCAGACGGAACATATTCAAATCCAGGCATAGAAGAAAGGAGATTCTGCGATGGCAAGCCGGCTTAGTATCCCTATCGCGATTGTTGCTTTGACGGGGTTCATACTTTTATCGGGGATAATGCCCCATGCTGATGCGCAACAAAAGGAACTTCCGAAGTAACCATGTTGACGGCCGTGCCCAACTTCGCTTTCGCAGCCGTTTGGGTGGCTGAGCAGCTCAAATACTTTGAAGCGGAAGGGGTGCGGGTCAAGATCACGCCAGCGCCCAGCGGTTCAGTCTGTTTAAACGCGGTCGTCGGCCGCTCGTCCAATTTCTGCGCTTCCACTTCAGAGGGACTGGTGCTTGGCGTGGGCCGAGGGGCGCGCCGGCGATGGCGATTCAGGCGCACAACCGTGCCATGACATTGAGCGTGGTCCTGCGCAAAGCGATCGTGGACAAGCTTGGGCTCACGCGCCAAAGCCCCTTGCAGGCGCGGCTCGCAGCGCTTGACGCAGTTGGGCACCATCGGCGCCACCGGCCCGGGGCAGCCTCCGAGCAGATCTTCAAATTCCTGGTGAAGAAAGCCGGCGCCATAGCGACCATACTCAAGTTCGTCTATATCGGAGCGCCCGAACTTCCCGCCTCGTTGATGAATAACGTGATCGACGCCTATGCGCTCTCTCCACCTTCAGCCGAAATCACCGAGCCAAGCGGCAAAGGTTATGTACTGATCCCGCTCGGGAAGGGTGAAGTACCGGAATTGACCAACTATCACTATGAGGTACTGATGGTTCGTCCCGACTACGTCGAAGCGAATCCCAAGATCGCAATGGCGGTGGCGCGGGCGATTTCGCGAGGCGGCGCCCTCTTCCATTCGAATCCCGAAGCGGCCAAGACCGCGCTGCGAAACCACCGGCTCTACACCAAAGACAAACTTGCGGACGACGTTTTTGAGCTTTCCTATTCAACGGTAGCCCCTGCGATGCCCGCCTGGGGCAATATGACTCCCGAAGGGTGGCAGAAAGTCATCAACTTTTCCGTCGGAGCCGGAATCGTCAAAGATCAGTCAAGAGCCCCTTCAAATAAAGAGGGTGTTCTCTGGACGAATAAATACGTCGGCAAGCCTTAGCAGCCGAGCGTGGACTGGCACACCAAAATGGAGAAAGAGAATGACTAGCCCTACGGGCAAACGCAATCAAACCTCTCGCTTGGTGTTTACGGTAGCCATGCTGGCCGCTTTTGCTTTGTCTCCGGCTCAAACCGAAGCGCAACAAAAGGACCTTCCCGAAGTCAACATTTTGACCGCCGTAGGAACATGGCGTTCTCGGCGGTATGGGTGGCCGAGCAACTAAAATATTTCGAAGAAGAAGGCATTCGCGCCAAGATCACCCCGGCCGGAGGGGCGCTCCATGCCAAACGGCGGTGGTCGGCCGCTCGGCGCACCTTTTGCGCCTCAAGCTCGGAGGGATTGGTGCTGGCGAAAGTGGAAGGCGCGCCTTTGATCGCGATCCAAGCGCACAATCGCAATCTGACTTTGAGCATCGCCGTGCGCAAGCCCATCGTCGACAAATTTAAGCTCAATAGGAGCAGTCCGCTAAACGATCGTGTTAAAGTGCTCACTCAGCTAGGAACTATCGGCGCAACCAGCCCGGGAGCGGTCTCGGAGCAGATCTTTAAATTTCTTGTTCCCAAGGTGAAGGGCGACCTAACAAGCTGAAATTCGTCTATCTAGGCGGAACCGAACTACCCGCGGCGCTTATGAATAACGTAATCGATGCGCTGGCACAGTCGCCACCTTCCGCCGAGGTGACGGAAGCGGCCGGCAAAGCTTACGTCCTCATTCCGCTCGGTGTCGGCGAAGTACCGGAGCTCACCAACTATCCCTATGAAGTTCTGATGGCGCGCCCGGATTGGGGTGAACAAAATCCGAGTCTCGCCGCAGCGGCGGCGCGGGCGATCTCGCGGTGGGCGCGCTCTATCACACTAACCCTGATGCATTTAAGGCAGCCCTGCGCGCCCACCGCTTTTCTGATAAATCGAAGTTAAACGATGATGTCTTCGATCTGGCATATTCGATGATCGCGGCCGCGATGCCGACTTGGGGCAACATGAATCAAGAGGGTTGGCAAAAAGTAATGGATTTTTCCATTGGCTCTGGAATCGTCAAAGATAGGACGAAAGCACCATCCGTCAAAGAAGGCGTCCTCTGGACCAACAAGTACGTAAAGTAAGCTCACAACATCCCCGAACTGCAGTGCTCCTGTATCTCATTAGAGGTTCAGCAGAGGCGAAGCGGCAATCCGCTTTTACTGTCTTCCGATGGCATTCACCAACTGAGCCAGGGCCAGCTTGTATGAAACCAATGCATTCACATAGTTAGTCTGGGCGGTGGTAAGCGTTGTCTGGGCGTCCGTAACTTCAACGAGGGAGCATAACCGACCTGGTAGCGTCCTTGATGAAGCTCGAGATTTTCCTGCGCTGCTTTTACGGCCGCCTCATTTGCTTTGACAACTTCTTGCGATGCAGCCAGGTTAAGATAGTTTTGTTGAACCTGTAAAGCGACTTGCTGTCTCTCGACCCGCTCCTGTTCTTTGATCGAGTAATAGTTGTACAGCGCTTGTTGCACTTGATAGGTGGTTTGGAAGCCATTAAAAATGGGAATGTTTAAACTCAGTTGCACCTGCCAACTGGGCTGAAGAGGAAATAAGTTAGAGCCAGCGTCATTACCTCGCCGGCCATAACTTGAATTGAAAAGAAAATCCGGAAGGTGATTGCGCCGGGCTACAGCGATCAGCTGGTCCTGTGCCTTAAGCTGGGCCGTCGAATTGTAGCAGCTCCGGACGCGCCGCAAAAGCGGTCTTTTTGGCTTCGTCGAGCGACATAGGAAACGGCGCGATCGAAAGATCTTCCGCCAAAGGCTGCTTAGGATAATTCATCCACTCCCATCGCGTTAACAAGGTTAGCCCAGGCGACGTCCACACCGTTTCGAGCCGTGATGAGATTCGCCTGAGCGAGATAGAGATTGGCTTCCGCTTGCGTAAGATCGCTCTTGGGCCTGGTTCCGACGTCATAGAAGCCTTGAGCCTGACGCAGCGTGACTTCACGGCTTTTACTGTGTCTTCGTTGACCCTCAAGAGCGCGTTGGCCTGAAGCACCCCGTAATACGCTTGCTTGACCGCTAAAACGATATTGTTGGCGGTGGTATTGTATGCGTACTGAGTCGCGTCAAGCGTGTCTCGTGCCGATTGCACCAGCCCTTCACGCTTGCCAAAATTATACAGGGTCATACTCACATTGGTCGCACTGGAGACACTATCAAAAGCCCTCGAAGCGGTGGCTGACGTATCACTTACCGTATTGCTGGTACGCCAACTGTTGATTGAAATTGACGGTCGGGTAGTAGGCAGCCATTTGCTGGTGCACCACCGCGTCCTGTGCTTTGATCTGAAATTGCGCGGATTTCACACTGGAATGGTTCTCGAGAGCGATATGCACGACTTCGTCCAGCGTAAGAGGTTTTCCCGGCTGCACCCCTGGCGGAAGCGCTCACCGGTCCTTGAGCGAGCGACTCCTGGGATATCAGCGGGCTTCGCCGTCATTGGAAACAAGAACAAGATGACTGCTAAAAGCACGACCCCTGAAGCCGCAGCCCATGCTCTTTTGAATTGTTTCATGTCACTCCTCCTAGTCGAATCTCTCAAACTAACGGTATGACTGTGTGAGAAACGAAAATAACACAGAACAGCCGAAGGTGCTTGTCAATGGAAACTACGGTGAAGCCTGGCCGCGTGATGAATCGTTCGGTCGGGCTGAAAACCTCGTATGGGAAGATGCAAATCATTGACGATTGAAAATCTCGAAGGAGCGGATTCTCGCGCATGTCTCAATTACAGAATGACAGAGTCAGAATCCAGGGAATCAGTAGTCGGGATCCAGCACCCACAGGCCCTGTTCCCCCACCGCAGGTTCTAGGTTCTGATTTCAGATCCTGTTAATTTTAGTCTCTTTATGTGGAATCTGCCATCGCAAGCGCAGAAGTGCGGGCGTTTACCTATATCCCATTGCTGATAGGAACTGCTTTAAAGAGTGGAACTGGAAGTACGGGTTATTCTGCTTTTCTGCACCGAGGGTGGACGTTGATGTCTCTGAATAGTTGTGGCCGGGAAAGAGAATGGTGTCGTCCGGTAACGCCATGAGCTTCTGCGTCAAGCTATAGTACATCTGCTCCGGATTGCTCCCGGGTAAGTCGACCCGTCCGCAGGATCCGATAAAAAGCGTGTCTCCCGAAACAATCCGATTGTCCACCAAGAAACACTGCGATCCTGGCGTATGTCCCGGCGTGTGCAGCAATTGAATCTCGATGCCGCCGACGTCGATCTTGTCACCGCTTTCCGCCTTGATGACATCGGATGGCGACAGCGCCTTAAGAAACTCCGCCTCCGCTTTGTGCACCACGACCTTGGCTTTGCACTTGCTGAGAAGCTCAGTCACGCCTTCGATTTCGACTCCCGCGAAGCGGCCCCCAACATGATCCGGGTGAGTGTGGGTCACGAAGGCATGGGTAATCTCCATGTCATCTTGAGCCGCAAGGCGAAGGATTTCATCAATCTCCCAGGCCGCATCAACCACGGCGATTTTGCGTGATCCCATGGAGCCGATGAGATAAACAAAGTTCTGCATCGGCCCCATTTCGATCTGTTTGAAGTAGAGACGGTTCTCCTTATCGCTCATTCCTGAACTCTGACTGCTATCCTGGTTTCAGCGAGCCTTCGCTGCAAGCGACTCGTAGCTCACGCCTTCGCCATTGTCCTGACTAACAGGCAGATTCAAACTTGACCAGCCCGGTGCGATCACATTGCCCATCGGATCGCGCATGCCGCCGAAACCGCCGAGCATGTTTGAAACGTCTTGATAACCCGCCTGTTGCAGTAGCCCCGCCGCTGCGTTGGACCGCGGGCCTGCTTGACAGCCGACGATGATCTTCTTGTCCTTGGGAAAATTGCCTTCCACGACCTTCACAAAGTCAGCGTTCATGACCATGCCGCGTGCCGGATCGGGAAAGGCCACGGGAATATTCACTGCGTTCTGAGGATGCCCGGCCCCAAACTCACGCTCAGTCCGGACGTCGATGTAAACGGCTCCCACATCAGACTGCAGCGTATCATGCGCCTGCTGTGGGGTAACTTCTTTGACTGCCATAAGCACCTCCTAACTGAAGAGATGGAGTACCGGAATATTGGAGTATTGGAATAATGGATAAGAAAACCCAACATTCCCTTATTCCAGTATTCCAATCTTGAATTGTTTATCGCTTACATCCCCATAATATTGTAACCCGCATCTACGTGGATGACCTCGCCGGTGACGGCGCTGCCCCAGTCGCTGCACAGATAAAGTGCGGTTTTGCCCACTTCCTCGGCGTCGATATTTCTTTTGAGCGGCGCTCGCTCGCTGACGTAATGGAGCATATCCTTGAAACCGGAAATTCCTGCAGCCGCAAGGGTCCTGATGGGTCCAGCGGAGATGGCGTTAACCCGAATGCCCTTGGCGCCCAGATCATGCGCAAGATAGCGTACACTCGCTTCCAATGCCGCTTTTGCAACGCCCATGACATTGTAATTGGGAATGACTTTTCCGCTCCCATGTAGGTCATAGTGAGTATCGACGCCTTCCGCCCTTCCATGAGTGGTGCGGCATGGCGTGCAAGCGCCACAAAGGAATAGGCACTCACGTCCATAGCCAGGTGGAATCCCTGCCGGCTCGTTTGGACATAGGGATTGGATAGATCTTCTTTATTCGCAAAGGCGATGGCATGAATCAAAATGTCCAGCGAACCCCACTCCTGCTTCAGTGTGGCGAAGACCTTTTCGATTTCTTCGTCTTTGGTGACATCACAAGGGAGAATGATTTTTGCTCCGATGCCTTCAGCCAAGGGGCGAACGCGCTTTTCAAAACTTCCCCGGCGTAAGTAAACGCCAGCTCCGCGCCCTCTGCGTGGAACGCCTCGGAAATCGCCCAGGCGATGCTGCGGTCATTGGCTACGCCAAAGATAACCGCCTTCTTCCCTTCCAAAAGACCCATCTCCTTGTCTCCCTGTCTCCTTGTCTATCTTTTCTGTTTCGGCTTCTCTGCCAGTCCCCGTTGCCAAAGATATTCTGCTTCGCCCGTCTGCTTGCTGATCCATCGCGACAACACAAAAGAGATCACTAAGCCGATTGATGTATTTCAGCGGCCATTCGCTCATCTCCTCGGCCCGCGACAACCGAAGAATTTCCCGCTCGGCTCTCCGGCAAACAGTGCGGCATTGATGCAAGTAAGCGCCTATTTTGCCACCGCCGGGAAGAACGAATGACTTGAGCGGTTCTAGCTCTTTCTGGCACTCATCCATCACCTGCTCGAGCTTTTTTACCTCGCGTTCGCCGACACGGTACATACCCTCTTTGAAAAATCCGGTGGCGTTGCCAACTCACTCCCCAGGTCGAACAGCTCGTCCTGGATTTGACGCAATACCAGGTCCAAGAATCGATGAGCCCTCGCCTTCCTGTAAGCTTTTCTTCGTTGAACGCCCGCGCCAGTCCGACGATGGAGTTTAACTCGTCGATGGTGCCATAGGACTCGATGCGCGGCGAGTCTTTAGGAACCCGCCGGCCGCCGACCAGGGCGGTCTCGCCATTGTCTCCAGTGCGTGTATAAACGCGCGTAATTCTAACTGCCATTGTAGCAAGCTCTTCTTAAGCTTCTATGAAGCAGCCCGTTAGCTTACTTTTTAGCCGATTCTGCCAGATAAGGTAAGCAGGGATACCAAGGCTAACGATGATTACACCTCTCAAGGTAGTCCCTGGGACTTTGCGACTACGAGAACCCCAAACGATCCACAGCATGAGCCAGGATGAATAAAATTGGAACGATTGGATAACCCCAGAGCTTGTAAGGTCGCTTGAGCTCCGGCCTCTTCCATCGGAGCACTATAACGGAACCGACTGTGAGCGCGGAGAATAGCGTGATGATGACGCTCACATAGGTAAACAGAGCGCCGAAGGTCCCGGTTAGAATAAGCAAACTTGCCCATAGTCGCCTGAGGAGAATGATCGCATTGGTCGGCGTGCCGAACGCTCGGATGGACGCGGGTAAGGCGCTTAAAGAAAAGCCCATCCCGCGCCATCGCATAGTATACCCGCGGTCCGATCATGGTCACGACATTCAGCGCGCCAAGAATCGACACCGTGATGATGGCCGTGATCCACGCCGATGTCTGGTGGCCGAAGAGAGCCGTCGTCGCCACCTCGGACACTCTGAGCGCGCCTTTCATCTCGGTCACGGGCACGGCGTAGATGTAGACGACATTGACCGCCAGGTAGAGCGCGATCACTATCAGATTTGCCCATAACAAAGCGCGGGGCAGATTTCGCTCCGGTTCTTTGACCTCGCCGGCGATATAGATCACCGCGTTCCATCCCGAATAAGCGAAAATCGCCGGTATGAACGCCGCCGCAAAAACACTGAAATTGGCGATTTTCTCGCCAATCGAATAATGGGACTGAAATGCGCCGTGTCGCCTTTGCCGAATAAGACGCCCAAGAAGATAATTCCCAACAGAGATCCGATCTTCAGAGTGGTCAGGATATTTTGGGTCACCGTACCCGGTCTCACGCCCAAGTAATGCAAACCTGAGATCAGCAGCACAACGAATCATGGAGAAAAGGTTTCCGACGGTACCGTTGATCGGGAAGCCCGGGATGGCAATTGAAAAAATCGCTTCCTTTGATCCGAGAATGGGAAGAAAAAGACATAAAGCCGTTAAAGCCGACGGCTAGAAACGCAATGGCACCCGAGAAGGTCACCAGAAACGATGACCACCCTGAAAGAAAGCCAACCAGTTTGCCGTAGGCTTCTCTGATGTAAATGTAGTCCCCGCCCGCGTAAGGCAAACTCGCCGAAAGTTCTAGCACAGCTGAGCGCCCCTGCAGCGCCAGAAGCCTCCCAGAAACCAAACCAGAAGCACGCCTCCAGGTGTAGGGAGCGTCTCAGCGATAACTCCGGTCGGTAACGAAAATACCGATGCCGATCATGTCGCCGGCAGATCAGCATGATCGCGTCGAACAAACCTATTTGTCGTTTAAGTTCCTGTTGTGCCATGGCGACTACCATTACAGGGAAATCGAGTATACAGGCAACTTATTTGGCGGCATCCTCCAGAGAATTTCGTGAGACGCGGCTAGTATAAATAACTGCAGAGAAAATCCATCCTGAATCCGCGTCAGGAATCAATTCCACGAGGTGAACATGAAGGTTGTTTACGGCTTTCTTGGTCTGCTCCTCACGGTCATTTCAGCGAAGGCGTCGTCAAATGTTTTTCTTTTCCATTCCTGGCATCACATCGAAAATCAAAAAGCATGTTTCACTGAAGAAGATGCTGAGACCAGGTGGCGAGAGCATCATGATCGGCTTTCACAAGAAATTGGCCCACCCTGTCTACAAAGGCACCGCATAAACCCGTTCGGGTAAATCAAAATTCCCCCGAATGGGGATTGACGTCACTAAGCACCACAGCGAGTAGAATCACGGCAGATGGTGCTCGGTCCGTTAGGAAATAATAAAGGCAGTAAAAAATGGAGGTGCGATCATGAAGAATTTGTTCATATCTATTGTCGCTGTTCTCATGAGGAGGATTCTTTGCTTTATCGGTCGTGGCCGATGATAAGCACGATCATAATACCTTGGTGAAATTCAAGGGAGGAATCGGAGTTATCCCCATCTCGAACGTATGGCCCCAGGACGCGACAGGTCGCTGTGATTATCACCCGAAACATGGTCCGCGGGGTCAACCCTCCCGGTCAGATCTGGAGGATCACGTGACCTTGGAAGGCAAAGATGAAAGATAATGGGGACATCAAGGTAGAAGGTAGAGGGTCTGCTGTTAGCCGGAGGCAACAATATTGGAACGAATGCGGGACAGAGTGTGTGCAGCCCAGCTTTTTGTGGTGATCAGACGTTCACATCACTCCACTGGTGTGGCGCTTGAGGCTCAATGGCGATCTTCAAAATCGACGGGCGTGCTTAGCCCTTTGCCTCTACCGGGCTATCTGTGAAAGCCCCGGTGCTCCTCATTCGAGCATAAATCTCGCTACCGGCGTTCTCGGTCATGCGGTTCGCGCGCAGGTATTCCTGACCTCGATGATCACTGACCGGCGTTAGTCTCTCGGCGGCTAGCTCACACGTTCTCACTCGCGTGAGCTAGCCGCCAAATGAAACGTGCGATTGAGGGCATCTAAGTCGGGCGGCTGTGCCACTCCTGAAGTTGATCACTGCACCCGTCTCATCTCGTCGTTAGATACGATACAATCTTTTCGGACTATCCCACAGAATCTTCGCTCGAACACCGAGCCACGGGTCCCCTTTGACAGTGCTTCTTTGGCTGCAATACATTCATCGCGGCTGGACGATGAATAACGGAGAGACATTTTTGACGAGAGGGGACGCAAAGAGTAAACCCTTGGGTATCGACAACGCCCGAGTCTTTTGCCTTCATTCCGACCTTTCCCCAGCGAGGGAGAAAAAGGTGATCGTGCTCCGGCTCAAGACAAGACCTTTCAAGTATCCCTGGGTGTTTCAATAACTGCTTTTATCTCTTGGTTCCTCTTCATCGTCGTAACGGCAGGACCGAATTTCGCCGCCGCAGCAAAATCTCCTGAGGAGATATGGAAAGAACTCGAGAAGCTTTCATCAGCTGAACGCGAGGAAGAAGCTTATCGAAGGCGCCAAGAGCGAAAGCGAAATGATTTGGTATACGAATTCCGGCATGGAGAACGCCAGCCGTTATATTCAGGCCTTCAAGCGGATCTACCCGTTCATCAATGCACAGGTTTGGCGATCGAAGACACGCCAAGTGATCCAGAGGGTGATTGCTGAAGCCAACGCCGGTCGCCACATCGTGGACGTTGTCAAACCCTCGACGGATCTTCTCCCGCGTTGCTCGAAAAAAGCTTATCGGCCGCTACGAGACGCCCAATCGAGCCATCTATCCGGCCCATGCTAAAAGTAACTATTTTACAAATATGAATTACGCTTTTCGTGTATTCGCCTTCAATCCTCGAAAGGTGGCCCGGAAAGACGCGCCAAAGACTTGGGATGAGCTGTTGCAGCCGCGCTGGAAAGGGGAAATTCTATTTGACGAATCCTCTTTGAGGAAGTTGTAGCCTTGTTAGCTGCCTGGGGACGGGAAAAACAATGAACTATTTTACCCGGCTCAGTCAACAACAGTTGTTGATTCGCGTAGGCCGCGACACCACGACTCAAATGATGATGGCCGGCGAGGCCCCATTGGCAGTCACAACCTACGCCTACAATAACGAGAGCTTGCGGGCGACTAACGCTCCCGTCGATTGGGTGGCAGAAGACCTGATTCCCGCGCTGATGTACCCGTTGACCTTGGCGCGCAACGCGCCGCATCCCTACTCTGCCGCTTTGTTTTACGACTTTCTTCTGTCGGAACAAGGACAACAACTCATTGCCAAGGAAGGCCGTGTCGTGGCCCATCCAAGAGTTGATCCGATCTATCCGCGCATGAAGGAACTCCAGGGTCTGTTGGGAACTTCCCGGGTTCAGCTCAATACCGTGGAACAAAACCACAAGCTCTACAAAGACGGGCTACAGATTCTCGACGAGATTGTCTTGAAACGAAAAACAACTAGTCCGTAAGGGGTTCCACCCGAAAAAAATCTTCGCCAGACGGAGGAAAAATGTTCGGAGCCGAAACCTTAGACCATGTAGCCTTTCCGGTGCGCGACTTGCCGCGTGCGGAGAAATTCTACTTGGAAGTCGTTGGCCTGACATTTTTGACGCAACGCAAAAATGCCGATGGCTCGCCTCGGCATACCTACGTCAAGGCCGGCGATAATATTATCGGCCTGAACCTGCCTGGCATTCAAACCGAGGCTTCGCCCAGTGGTGCCCCGCGCTATGCGGTTTCGGTCGGTTCAAAGGCGAATTTTCACGCTATCATCGAGCGCATCAAACAATCCGGCGTCGTCTGTGGCGAAATCTGCGAGCATTCAAAGGATTCGCCGTTATTGCGCGCTTTTCGCTTCACCGATTTTGACAAGAACCACATGGAAATCTGCATGAACCGCAATTCGCTGGGGAGATTTGCCTCAGCCACGTGGTCTTGGAAGCGACCAACCTAGAGCGCACGAAGCGATTTTATTCCGAAGCCCTCGGGCTTCGACTTGTGGGCGAAGATCACGACGAAACTTTTTCGAGTTCCCCAATCACCAGCTACTCGGCATCAAGCCGGTAGCGGCGTTGTCGGACCGCACGAAACGGCATGGCCGCGCGGTTCACGTCGCCTTCAACGTGAGCCAGGACGATTTCGATCGTATGTTGGAACTGATTCCGGCCCTGGGCGGCGCTAACCAAGGCGACTCTCGTGCCGAAGACGGACTCCGTCCTCCGGGAGAACGAAGTATTTATTTCGCCGACCCGGACACCAACAAGCTCCAGATCACCGCTCACGGAGAAGAGGACTGGTCGCTCATATCCAACGAAGAAAAATGGAAGCGAATCGTCGAGAATCGCCAGAAACAGGGACGCGGCATTTCCCGTTTCGACCGCGGCGTAAAACCCAACCAATGAAATTCCGATGTCAACCCGGAATGAAACGTCGCCGACTGAAATGTGAAAGAACGATCGCAGCCGCGATCAGCGTGATCCCCCAAGCGAACCAATCGCCGAAGCGCACGTAGAGCGTTTCCGTCTCTAGAATTTCGAGCTGAGTTTTCAGCGCCGCCGGCGTAAAGATTGGCAGCGCTTCGGCGATTTCTCCTTTAGCATTGATGAAAGTGGTCACGCCGGTGTTGGTCACGCGCAGCAAGCTGCGCCGTGTTTCGATGGCGCGCCACTGCGCAAGTCGCGCATGTTGCCAAGGCGCCACTGTCCTTCCATACCAGGCATCGTTGGTTAAGTTGACCAGCAGGTTAGCTTTCTTTTCGCGGACAAAGCTCCGCGATATCTCCGGCATCAAGTCTTCGTAACAAATCAGCGGCGCGATTTTTTCTCCGGCGGGCAAGTCCAATGTGCGCGGGCCGTCGCCGGCGGTAAACCCTTCCACAAACGGTATGCCGGGTAATAGTCCAAGCAGCCCGGAGAACGGAACATATTCGCCGAACGCGAGCAGTACCTGCTTGTGATACCGCCCCAAGACAACTCCCCGCGGATCCGTCAGAAAGGCTGTATTGAACGCTTTTGGGTCGGGCCCCTTGGGGTTTCCTCGATAACTCCTGGCGCCGAAGATGAAGTACGCATTTTTAGCCGAAGTGACTCCACAAATTGCGCCGGCAACGCAGAGAGATTTTCCGGCAACCATTCTTCGATGGATGATTCTGGCCACATGATAACTTGAACGCCGCTAATTTCTTGGGTGAGTTTTATATGGGCGTCCAGATTTGCATTCATCTGTTTCGGGTCCCATTTCATGTCCACTGCGATATTCCCTTGCACCGCGGCAACGGTTAATTTGGCCGCCGTCTTCATTTGTGCCGTAAGTTGATTGAGCCTCACCCACCCATAGATCAAAGAAGCGATAATACAGGCGCTGCACACCGCCACGGGAACCCACTGAGCCTTAGCACCTCGCTCCTTTTTGAATAGTACGTCGGCAACAATCGCGTTAAACCACATGAGAAGGAAACTCGTAGCGTATAGTCCCGCGAGGTCGGCTGTTTGAATGAACCAGGCAAAAGAACTTTGGCTGTTCGCCAAGTGCCACGGAAATAAAAGCGGAAACAAAAATTCTATGGAAACCCAAAATACCGCGGGAAAAATTTGCCAGGGCCCGAAGCCGATACCGCGTACCAGGAAAGCAAAGATTGCCATCTGAAGTCCCTGCAGCGCGGCGTAGATCAGAAACACGACAGCGCTGACTGGATACGGAAAGCCGCCGAATACGTTGATGGTGTAAACCAACCAGTAGAAGCCTACCAGGTGGGCAACGAAGCCTGCGAGCCAGCCGTAGAATACCGCGCCACGCAGATTTTTCGCATGGGCAATCGCCCAGAAAAGCGGCACAAAAGCTAGCCAGGCCGCGGGAAACAGAATCGGTGCGAGGAAGGAGCCGCCAACAGAATAGCCGACGAAAAAGATCGCGAAAATAATACTTGACATAATAATTGTTTAAATATAAACGAATTTTGGGATTGAGGCTTGACCTAGCAAAGCGGAAGACAGCAATTTCCAAACAAGTACCACTGAACCAAACGCAAAAATATAGATTGGCAAGCGATCGATGGAGGAGCGCATGGCAAAGAAGTGCCACAAGATCTTCTTCTCGACTGCTGGTGTTGTGCTGATGGTTTTGTCCTCCAGTCCAGACGTGGGCAGGACTCCATCCTTGGCGATGACTGGGAAAAATTCTTTAAAGAAAAGGTCTCGTTTGGCGGATTCGTTGAGAACACCAGCGGTGTGGCGGTCGGCAAGGGAAGCCACTTCTTCAACACGTCGAACCGCTTCGTCATGAACCGGTTTATCATTCAGCCCGAATTCAACGTCGACATGGCCGAGTGGGCGAAACTCTTTATTTCATGGCGTTTCGTCGCGGAGCCTCGTTATAGCATGGAGACGAAAAGCCGCGAGGCAACGGTTACCTACTTTCCGCCTCAACCGGTCAGGCCCTTGATCGTCACTTACTATAGCGAGTACAGTCCGGTGCCCTGGGAAGCTGTTTTGGACGTTTCCCCACGGACCGGTTGAAATTAAGGATTGGTGCAGACAATTTATTTCCTGGGGCGAAACCGACGGTTTCAGATTGCTCGATGTCATTAACCCTCAAAACCTCAGGTTTTCTCCACCCGCGGCACCCAACCTCTTCAATCTCGATGAGTCGCGACTACCGTCCTGGGGATTGAGAATGCTATACACGGTCCGACCTGTCAGCAACACCATCCTGAGTTCTTCGCGCTGCCCGGCTCCTTAGATTTTCCGGACGAAAGAGTCGATCTATTCATGGGCGCTAACGATACTGGGGATCGAAAAGTTAGATACGGCAGATGGTCCGCTCATCCTGAAACACGATTGATGCTTGGTGGGCGAAACGCCTTTGGCAATTTGTTCGCAAATCCTTCTCAACCCGGGCGCCTGCGCCGGCCTCGGCTGCCTGGTCATTCCCAGTACGACCAGGCAGCTGCCAGGTGCGGGCGAGAGTTGGAAGGTCGGTGCGAGGATCACCCACAGCATCGGCAAACTAAATTTCGGCCTGGGTTACATCTGGGGCTTCAATCCCCAGGCTACTGACATGGTCTTCAAGGTCACCAGCGTCGGCTGCTCCGTCCCGCTTTGATAGCGTGCCTGGCAGGTGCGGGCCCCCAGCGTGGTTAACATGAAACTGGTTAACGATCGAACGAACATCTTTGCCGGCCATTTTAATTACACGGTCGACCAAATCGCTTCTCTCCCGATAAATACTGCGATCAGAGGCGAAATCGCCCTTTACCCCTCCGAGCCGTACAATATCTCGCAGTACCCTGGACAATTTGGTCTCATGGCCAGTGCTAATCCGAAATTCCCGGACGCCATCGTTGAAAAAATACCCTGCGCTACATGCTGGGATTCGACCGGTCTACCTTAATACCCTTCTTGCAAGACGATCCTTGGCGTCCTTTCAGAATGTCCTTTCAAATTTTTCAGCGCGTCATTTTTGATCACGAGAACGGCATCCATCCATTCTCCAGCGCGCAAAAATCAACAAATTCACCACCAATTTCACCTTCAGAGTCAGCACCGGCTATTTGGGCGATACGATTTTGCCCGACGTCTTTGTGAGCTACGACCCTTCCGGCTACTGGAGCGCCAATCCGGCGGTGACTTATGCGCCGCCCTGGAATGAAAAAATTTCGCTCAGCTTGATCGGCGCGTTCTATGGTGGCCACAATAAATTCGCTAATCTTGGACTTTTCTCCGAGAAAGACTCGATCTTCCTGAAGATGAGATATCAATTCTAAAAGCTGGATTTGGAGGTTCAAAATCATGATGTTACCGGTTCAAGGTCAACATTTCTTCAAGCCCAAAGCTCTGGTGTTGTCTGTCATTATTTACAGCTGCTCGCTTCTCGTGTTCGCATCCGTTGCTGCCGCAGCGGATGCCGATCTCAAAGTGGGAGAGACTATCGGGCCGCAGAACTGGCAAAAGATTCAGGGTATGGTCGGCGAGAATCTGCTGAGTCGCATCAAAGCCGGGTATACCATTCAGATTAAAGCATCCAAGGTTTACCAGCCCCTCAAAGAATACGTCGAAGCTACCGAGAAATACTCCGGCAAAGTCAGCCTCGGCGCCAATGGCGAACTGCTCAATTACGTCGCCGGACAACCGTTTCCAAAGCTCGATCCCAACGATCCGCAGATCGGACAAAAACTAGCCTGGAATTTTTTCTATCGCTGGTTGGGCGACGACTACAAAACCGGTGGAGCGGTAAGGGAGGTAAAATCCTGCGGTTTGCCATCGAAAAGGACGGGTCGGAACGGCGCGCCGACGTGGTTTCCTACTTTCTTTTCCGAGCACGCGCTACACGTTGAATCCTAAGCCGGCGATTCCCGGTTACGAGCATATCGACTATATCCAACTACGCATCGACAGCTATCCACGTGATGCCTCCGGCACAACGACCCTGGAGATTCGTTACAAGGATCCGGCCCGAGCCGACGATCTGCATATCTACCTTCCCAGCATTCGCAGGATTCGCCGCGCCACCACGACCCAGAGATGCCAGACCCTGGCTCCAAGCGAATTCAACCTTGATGACATCAATAGCTTCAACGGGAAGATTACCGACTTCAATTACAAGTATCTGGGCGATAAGAAAATCCTGGCCAACATCAGCCAAGAGCATTTACCCTTTGCCCGCAAGCCGGGCGACTACTTGCCTCTGGACGAAAAGTGGGAAGTCGTGGACACGTACGTTCTCGAGATTACGCCCAAGGATCCAAACTACTGTTATCCGAGAAAACTGCTGCACCTCAACAAGGCCACCTTTGACACTCACTGGACTTTGATGTGGGACAAAAAGGAGAATACTGGAAAGAACAGTTCGGCTTCTTTACTCCGGTGAAACTCGCCGACGGACGCGAGGTCTGGTCCGTAGGAGACGTGGTGATAGTCAATGTCCAAAACGGTCGATCCACTATCGTCACCGCGACCCGCGCTTATAACCAGGGTTATTCAGCGAGCATGTTCAGCCTCGCGACTTTGCAAAGCATCATGCGCGGCGGATCCATCGAGTAACGGGCGAGCAGGGCCAATCGCGCGTTCTTTCCTTAGCCCGCGAGCTTCAAATCAGGTTCATGCGCTTTGTCTTTTCTTGTCTCGCTGGGCTGATCCTTGGTTTGGCCCCGCCGGTTTTTCTGCTCAACGCCGCTAACCTTGCGAAAGAGCCCGCGCTTCAAGAAAACTTCTACGGAGTTCAAATCCTCGACAGCCAAGTCTGGGTCGTCGGTTATTACGGGACGATCCTGCACTCTAAGGATAAAGGCTTAACTTGGGAGATCCAGCAGAGTCCCACGCGCAACTCCCTGTTCCAAGTCCGGTTTCTGAGCGGAAGAGGGCTGGATCTCCGGCAGTTACGGCACCGTGCTCTACACAACGGACGGCGGTAAAAATTGGCGCGCACAGGCAACCGGGACGACTGAGCACCTTTTTGGCCTTACTTTTGTAACCGAGCAAATGGGTTGGGCTGTTGGCAGTCGTGGAACCATACTTCATACGCGCGATGGCGGCCGCTCGTGGATCAATTCATCGCTATCGGAAGACCTTGCTTTGAGCAGCGTCGCGTTTGTCAATTCAACTAGAGGCTGGATCGTCGGAGAGTTCGGCGTCATCTTCCAAACCCAAAACGGAGGCAAGAACTGGATCAAGCAAAAGAGTCCTGTGGAGGTCTCCTTTGTAAGTGGAGAAAGCCGCAACCTGTTTGCCCTGCTCTTCCCTGAACCGGAAAATGGTTGGGCCTTCGGTCTCGACGGTGTCGTCCTTAAAACCCGTGGTGGGTCACCTTGGGAAGTTGTGCGCCAAAAGGAAAAACCAGCAGCTCTCCGGGAGCAAATCATCTCTTTGCTGCGGCTGCATTCAATGGCGGGCTATGGGCCGTGGGCGAGCGAGGCACTCTCTTGCACTCCGACGCGGACGGCAATGACTGGCGCCAGGCCAGAGCCGAAACTCCGCGTCTAAGCTTGAATGGCATCGCCTTCGGTAAAGATGGCTTTGGTTTGATCGTCGGCAATCGGGGAGTCATTTTGCGCACCGAGGACGGAGGGACAACCTGGAAGCGGCTTAAGATCGCGCCCCAAGGCCAGGGAAAGGGACTAAGCCGGATCCCATGAGACGTCTCGCAACTTTCATCGTTCAAAAACGCGCGGCTATTCTTTGGATCATCATTTTGGTCACTTTTTTTTCTTCTATCACGCTCTGAAAATCGAGATGTATACCGCCTTCTCGGATCTTTTGCCAAAGGATCATCCTTATATTCGCGTGCACAACGAGTTTTGGAAAACATTTGGCGGCGCCAATGTCGTGCTTATCTCCGTCGAGGCCACCGACGGCGACATCTTCAACCCGGCGGTTCTGGAGAAGGTTAAGAAACTCACGGAAACTATCGAGCGCATCCCGGGAGCCAACAACTACCAGATCTTCTCAATCGCGCGCCAGAAAGTGAAAGACGTTCGCGCCACCGCCTGGGGATCGAGGTCCAACCAGTCATGTGGCCCGATGTTCCCCACAGCCCGGAAGAGATTGAGCGATTACGGAATATCGTCTACGCCAATCCCACCATCGTCGGACGACTAGTGTCAGAGGATGGCAAAGCGGCGCTAATCACCGCCGCTTTCCACGAAGAGCGGCTCGACTATAGGGCTTTGTTCCAACGTATCCAGCAAGCGATCAAAGAAAACGAAGATGGGAAGACCCGTATTTTTGCCGCCGGCGAGCCCATTCTTTACGGTTGGATTTACCACTATCTGCGCCAAATCGGCTTGATCATCGCGCTTACCTGCTTCACCATTCTTGCGTTGCTCGTTCTCTACTACCGTAATCTCAACGGGGTTTTGATTCCGGCGCTTTCCGCTGTGATAACCTTTATCTGGGGCACGGGATTTACCGCCCTGTTGGGTTACAATTTCGAGCCACTGATCCTAGTGGTGCCGTTTCTAATTGCCGCGCGGACCATCAGCCACTCCATACAGTTCCGAGAGCGATTCTTCGAGGAGTTAGAGCGATTCGGCAACAAGGAGAAAGCGGCCATCGAATCGGCAACGGGGCTGATGATGCCCGGCAGCGTTTCCATCGTCACCGACGCCATCGGCCTCACGGTTCTCCTGGTGGCTCCGATGCCGATTCTTACCAAGCTGGCCATTGCGGGAAGTTTCTGGGTGCTCACCAATCTCGTGACGGTGCTCATTCTCGATCCGATCCTCTGCTGTTACTTTCCGGCACCGCGACACCTTCCCAAGGGCGGAGAGGGGCATTGGCTGGAGAGTTCCGCTGCGAGCGCCTGGGCGGCCTTCTGCGTCAGTCGGTTGGGACGGGTGCTCGTCACGACCTGTTTCGCCGGGATCGTCGTGTGGAGCCTCTACTGGTATCAGTTTTTGACCGTCGGCGATTCTCGTCCGGGCTCGCCGCTATTGTGGCCCGATTCGAACTACAACCAGAGCGTGCGCCACATCAACGAAAGATTTCAGGGTACGGACCATCTTTATGTTATCGTTAAGGGCCAGGCGGAAAACACGATGAAATCGCCTCAGGTGCTGGAGACAATCGAGGCCTTTCAACGTCACATGATGCGCTCGCCTCATGTCGGCGGAACAGACTCGCTAGTGGACCTGACACGTCAGATTAACACCGTCCTGCACAACAGCGATCCCCGCTGGTCTCTTCTGCCGCGCTCGGCCGACGAGGTAGGAGGTATTGTGATGGTGGCCGAGCACGGCAGCGAACCGGGAGATTTCGACCGCTGGGTCAATTACAATTTTCAGCACGGCCGGGTGACTTTTTTCTTTATGACCACAAGGGAGATACCCTCCGCGACGTGATCGATCGGGCCACGGAATTCATTCAACGCCATCCCTTGGAGGGCGCTGAATTCAAGCTGGCCAGCGGCTATGCCGGTGTGTTGGCCGCAGCCAACGAAGTTATCGCCCGCTCCGATAAACTCACTCTCGGTTTGATGCTCTTGGCCCAATTGGTTTTTGCGCCATCGGATTTCGTTCCTTAGTCGCCGGCTTTTTCTTTGTTGGAGTGGTTCTTCTGTCGAACACGTTTGGCATGGCGCTCATGGCCTACTGGAACGTAGGATTGAACGTCAACACCTTGCCGGTGATCAGTCTGGGAATTGGTTTCGGCGAGGACTACGGGATCTATATCGTTTCGCGCATTATTGAAGAATACCAGCGTCAGAACCGCGCCGACCTTCCTTCGGCTGTAATCGAAGGTATGGGCACCGCCGGCAAGGCCGTGCTTTACACCGCTGTCCTGGTTTCGGCGGGGATCGCCTTCTGGTCCTTGTCACCGCTACGTTTTCAGGCTGAGATGGGCTATCAACTTCTGATTATCCTGACGATGAACATGCTCGGTGGTCTCTTGCTGCTTCCCGCACTTATCGTCCTTCTAAAACCGAAGTTTGTTTTGGGAGAAGGAAGATAATGAAAGAGCGAGTAAAATTGGCGCTTACGGCTTCTCTGCCGGCGCCGTGTCTTTCCCATCGAAAGGCGGGGAAAAACCACAAAGGCAACGGTGGGTTCGCTGGCGGTATTAACAAAGTAGTGGACGGCGCCACGGGGGATATAGACGATATCGCCTACTGACAGATCGATGCGGCGAGTCTCCATCATTAAGTAACCTCCACCCTTGACCATCACCACGGTGCCATCGTGAATCTTGTGCAAGTGGGGCTTTTCCCGATCGCGGACTTGCACGAGGTGATGGCTCACGCTTTGCCCTTGGCCGAGAGTCGTAATCTTGATGTTTTCGCTCGCGCCGAGCGGGTTCTCGGCCAACACCTTTTCTATTTCGGCTTGCTTGAATTCTGTGCCGTACTGGAGAGAAATCCGCGCTAGCGGGAGCACGCAAAATGAAAAATGAAACAACAATCGCCAAAGCACGGCGGCTAAATCTGCTTGATCTGATAGCCATAAACCAAGTCCAGAAATTGCACGATGATTCTAGCCGTCGCACCCCAGATGTCCCAGCCGTTGCAGTAGAAGTGGTAGACGGGTTCACCGTGGGACGAGAGATGATCGGCAATCACCACACACTTCGGCTCGAGCAAACTTGCAATCGGAACCGAAAACACCGCGTCGGTCTCGGCTGGATTCAAGCGGAATTCATAGAATGGCGGGATCACGCCCACAAACGGCGTAACGACAAAATCATAAGCCGCCGTCACCTGATCCAGTCGTCCCAACACACGCACGTGAGCGGGATCAATGCCAATCTCTTCGTGGCTTTCTCGCAGCGCTGCTGCCAATTCACCGCAATCACCGGGATCCACCCGACCTCCGGGGAAGGCCACTTGTCCCCGATGATGATTGAGGTGCTCTGCTCTCTTGGTCAATACGAGGTGATCCCCATCTTCGCGCTCCTGGATGGGCATTAAAACAGCGGCGAGTTTGTAATGGTCGCCACTAAGATTCTTTGGCGAATGGGATTGTAAGACGGTAGCGATCCTATCGGCAACCATGTTGAAGAAAATTTTGACCGGCTGGCGATCTGTGATATGAAACGATTCCAATTTAGCCAATTGTCCCCGAAAAGACCAGTACCGTGAGAGATCGCGACATTCATGCCGTCATTCGCATTTTGCGTCGGGAAGTTCCCAAATGGGAGACGCCCATCGTGACTCTAATGGCAGAAACCTACGAGAGCCCGTTCCGGGTTCTTATTTCCTGCATCTTGAGCTTGCGCACTCAGGACTCCACCACGGCGAAAGCGTCTCATCGTCTTTTTGCTCTTGCCGACTCTCCAGAAGCAATGATGACTCTGACGACCAAAAAAATCGAGAAGACGATTTTTCCGGTCGGTTTCTATCGCACTAAAGCAAAAGTCATTCGCGAGATTTGCCGCACCTTGATTCGAGATTACTCGAGCAAAGTTCCCGATGAGATCGATGAACTGCTAAAGCTCAAAGGTGTCGGAAGGAAAACTGCGAATCTGGTTGTCACCTTAGGCTATCGCAAGCCGGGGATTTGTGTGGACACGCATGTGCATCGAATTTCCAATCGTTGGGGCTATGTCAAAACGGCGACGCCGGAGAAGACGGAGTTCGCGCTCCGCGATAAGCTTCCCAAACAATACTGGATTGAATACAACGACCTATTGGTGAGCTTCGGCCAGCATCTTTGCCGTCCGATCTCGCCCGTTTGCAGCCAGTGTCCCGTCGAAAGGTATTGCGCTAAAAACGGCGTTACGATAAGCCGCTAGCCATGGCCCAACCGATCCCGCAAGGATATTTTGCCCACAACACCGAGGTTCTCGGTTACCACGACCTCAACGGCAAACCCGCCTTCAAGCTCGCCCTGCAGGAACTGAACAGTCGCTGGTATCTTTACCTTGCGCATCTCTGGCACCAGGGTTGGAGTATTCTCGATGTCACCGATCCAACGTCGCCGCAATTCGTCGCCTTTCTACCCGGCCCGGAAAATACCTGGACGATCCAAATTCAAGTCGCCGATGGCAAGATGATTACCGCCTTAGAACGCATCGCACCGGGCTGGGGTGGTGTCGAAGGAAAAGAACACGACGAAGGAGTTTTGATCTGGGATGTAAGCGACCCGGTCAAGCCAAGACAACTCGGCCATTATCGCACTTTCAGCACGGGGACACATCGAAATTTCTATGACGGTGGAAACCTCATGCATCTGGCCGGAGGGGCGCCCGGTTACGATGGAAAGATTTACCACCTCGTCGACATTTCGGATCCCACCAAACCCGAGCGACTGTCGTACTTCGCGCTGGAAGGGCAGAAGCAAGGCGCGCCAAGGACCGGGGCTAAGTTATCGCTCCACGGACCGGCTCATATCGAGGCTGACCGAGCCTATCTGTCCTACGGCGACGGTGGCGGGATTATTCTCGACGTGTCGGATATCAAGAATCCTCGGATGATCAGCCAGCTCGCATTTCGAGGCATCACTGCGACTCAGGGGATTCATACCTTTCTGCCATTGCCGCGCCGCAAAATTGCCTTGATCAATGACGAGGCGATTCGTGAACACGGCGATGAAGATCTGAACTTGGCCGGAATCGTTGATATTAGCAACGAGAAACAGCCCCGATTGATCTCGCTCTTTCCCCTGCCCGACCCGCCGCCGGAGAGCGGATTGAAGAACTTCTACGAAAAAGGCGGCCGCTTCGGGCCCCACAATCAGCACCATCCAAATCACCAAGCTTGCCTGGAGGACCGCGACGACATCGCCTATCTCACTTATTTTAACGCCGGCTTAAGGGTCTACGATATCCGCGACGCGCGCACGCCGAAAGAGATCGGCTATTTTATACCGCCCGATCCAAAGATAAGAATCGGCACCAAGCCTAGCCGGCTAGTTGCGCAAACCGAAGACGTTTTGGTCGATCGGCGTGGCTGTATTTACATCAGCGATAAGAACCTGGGGATCTATATTCTGCGGCTTAGGACAATCTGGCCTTACGCCGACCTATGAGGCGGGCTAACCTATAGAAGTTACGGCATCGAACGAAGTTGAAATACTAACAGCGTGGCGGAAGCAGCCGATAACAAGAATTGGAAGCGTCTAAATATTTCTGTCACGGATAAAGAGTCGGGCGCCGTGATCGAATACAAAATCCATTTCTACCGGAGGCGCAATGGATGGTATGATGAGGTCCGTTATGACAGCCACGAAATCAGAAGAGGAAGGAAGACTCTCGCACCTCACTTGCACATGAAGCTTGGTACTCCGTTTAAGGATTCGCAGGAAGGCGAAGCAGAGCTCAGCAGAATAATTGAGGGAATATTACCGGCACTTAAGGAGATAACCCGATGAGCCGAATCCTAGCCGTCAAGGGGACCGAAGTTGAAAGAGAAGTCGATTACGCTGCTCTTTCGCTGAAGGAAATTCAAAAAAGGATCAAGGCCTATGAGAAACAATATGGCAGCTACGCCAAATTCTTAAGAGGTTACGATTGCGAGTCCGGAACACCGGAGGACTATCTCGTCCTAATCGACTGGGAATGCCTCCTAGCTGAAATCAAAGGCAGAAAAAGAGCAAAACTTTCCCTGATTCGGGGAGGCAAGAAAAAACCCCGGTAACCCGCAACAGCTTCAACTCGACATCACACATGGGGACCAGACGGCTCGCCAATATCTAACTTTGGTAGACGATCTCAGCCTTTAGCGGCAACGCCCCCAGGCGCTTCATTTCTTTTCCGGCGTCATCGACTCCGGAAAATACTTCGACGGCGCCCAGACGTTTACGGTAAAGTTGCGACAGCCAAGGATACGCAGCTCGCGCATGATGCGGATATAATCAGCCGAATCGATGAAGTCACGCCAATTATCCAGCGTCTCGAAATCGACGGTGATAGCGACGTGAGGCGACACTTCGAGTGGGTTTCGGTAATTGCGAATTTCTATGACGCCCTTATGAGCCAGCGTGGCCGGCAACCAGTCATTCTTTGCCTTATTCGCGTAAATTGTCAGATTCGCCTTCTGATCGGGAAGGTCCCATTGAATGACGAAGTGCACCATTATTGAATCCCCGTATTAAGCCCCGTCGATTTGAATCGTCGTACCCGTGATATAGCTTGCGCGCTCCGACCCCAAGAACACAATGAGGTCCGCAGTTTCTTCCGCTGTGCCATAGCGTCCCAACGGAACTTCTGCAGCCATCTCACGGTTGATCTCTTCTACGCGGCCGCTTCAAGCGGTCCGCGCGCGCTTTATTTAGCTTCTGGGCGCGTTCCGTATCGATCCGCCCCGGGCAAATGTTATTGATCAGAATATTATCTTTCGCCAGCTCCGCGTGACAGCGTTTTCGCCATGCCGATGACACCGCCTCGAATCGCGTTAGAGAGAACGAGACCGGCGATGGGCTCCTTGACCGAATAGGAAGTGATATTGATAACGCGGCCTCCACCGACTTTGCGCATGTGCGGCACCGATTCACGAGTCATTCGCATCGTGCTCATGAAACTCAATCGAAACGCGTTTTCCCAATCTTCATCGGTGAACTTCATGAATTCTCCCGGAGGCGGACCGCCGGCGTTGTTCACTACGATATCCAACCGGCCGAAGTGCTCGGCGGTCTTGGAGACAAATCTTTGGATGTCCTCCGCTTTGTTCATGTCGGCCACCATCGACAAGACCTCACCGCCGGTTTCTTTTCGAATCATCTCAGCGGCCTCGTTCAGCACCGCCTCACCGCGGGCACAGATGCTGACCTTTGCACCCTCGCGCGAGAAGCTTAAGGCAGTTGCTCGTCCCATGCCCTGGCTTGCGCCCGCCACCAGCGCCACCTTACCTTTCAGTCCAAGATTCATCCTCGATCCCCTAACTTTTGAAGTGTGCCGGATACTATCAGACCCATCTGAGAGGGTCAAAAAGGGTAGGGTGAACCAGAGGTCGGAGGTCCGCAGTCAGAGGTCCTGTCGCAAAGAAACCAGTGATCAGAAGTCAGCGTTTAAGAAATGGGCCGGGATTCTTAATCATGCTGCCGAGCATTCTGCCAACATGCTGGACAGCGCACTCAGTTCTGTGTGGCACCGAATGAACTCTGATCTCACTTCTGCTGCCAGTAAATGTTGTCGCGAAACTCGGGATGAAGACGTTTGATGTAAAGGCAAAGCATGCCGTGCACTCCCAGCTGGCGCAACTTTCGGGGATCTCCGGCTCTGAGGGCATCCTTTTCTTCGGTGGTGAGATCGTATTCCCCATTACGGACTCGAAATCCGTGAGGGCTCTTTTAACACACGATTCCTTCATTTTGAGATCAAAGAGTAAACGGCTCAGTTGATAGCAACTCACAATGTCCTCCCTAGTGAACGGGTTGCTGAAACTCTGATTACAGGCTGCTCAAAAGTTCTCAGAGGCGAGGCGCGCGTACTTCGCATATGGCTGATAGCTTATGGCATATAGCTTGACCATACGAACCATACGCTATAAGCCATACGCATAAGCCAAATGGAGCGAGGCGATTGAGCGCAACGATGCATATGAGTCTTTTTCAGCAGCCTGCTAGACTAATTCAGTTTCCAGCTTACAAATCCCCACCCCGTGGCAACGAGATCCGGCATGTACGAGGTATAGGAAGCTCTAGCATCGCCAACGGTGCCGACGACTACCATCCAATTGAGAAATTCGCTATCTCCCGCTTTTAACAATTCCTCGACGGAGTAGTCGGCCAGGTTTGGTCCCTTGCCCTGTCGCATCACTTCCAAGAGTTGATGATCGAATTGCGTATCGATCTCACCGATGCGGGTGAGCCGGGAAAATGCGAGAGACCGCCGGTGGCGAGAATTGCCACCCGCTCCGGCGATTTCGTGGCCACCTCTCGGATCAGCTCACCGACTTGATAGCAGCGCTTAGGCGTCGGCGCCGGATCGACCCAGGTGTTCACGTAAATGGGTAGAATCGGGATCTTGGGTTCAGGCAAAAGGAAATAAAGCGGCACGTTTTGCGTGTGCTGTAATTCGATGTGTTCGCCAAAGGATAAATCAATCCCTTTGTCCATCCCCGCGCGCACGATCGCGCGTCCCAGTTCCTTGTGATTTCGATAGTGAAACTTGTGCCGGGTGAATTGTCCCTTGACCTCATCGGCGATTGTGACGAAAAAAGTCGGAATGTTGTTCCAGAAAAGTTGACAAACTGATCGTTGGCCACGACGATCAGTACATCCGGTTTTGCTTGCTCCATATCGGCGCGAAGTACAGCAAAAGCATCTTCGGCATCCTTTCTGAGCTTTTTCTGTTGTTCCAGCGTAGGCCGGGTGGCGGAACTCCTGCGGTGCCATGCTGTAATGGAGATTCATAAAGTCTTCCCACTCGGCTCCAGGTTCGAGAAGAATGTTAGGAGCATGGCTCGCCGCCAACGCGGAGACTAAAGGCATTGTTCAGTCCTCCTATTGTTTTGGAAACGACCCTTTATAGGATCCTGTATCCTCTCACCGACCAATACACCAACACGACAACAACGACAACCGAGATAATCGGGTGCTCCAAAACCCAGTTGAGTCCTGGTTCCAAGGCATAACGGAGTGTAAGATCAAAAATTTGTTGAGCCGTTCCATATATCGCGCTCCCTTCTTCGAATCGCTTAAGCGGGTTACAAACCTCCTTATGATAATAGAACGCAACGGTCTCGAAAAGCTAAAAATCGCCTGCCAGCCGACCACACATCCTCCTCTTCATTCTGATTGAAACGGGATCGGGTCAAAAAGACTCGATAAATCCCAATTGGCCGCCGGATGTTTCAAAAATTTGGGCACTTAGAGAATGTTATGGGAAGGTTTAGGTATTTGACCTCGCGTGGCTCTTGGCAAAGAATATCAAACTGATGGGGTAAAAACGTGAAATCAGCCACGCTTCCAAATCCCTCACCTCCGGCAGGATTTTGGAACGGAGCCTCATCAGTCATATGAGCAACTATGCTATTGCTCAATCTGGAATCGTTGCTTCATATACTCCAGGAGAGCGTCACGTTCAGTCTTCTGGAAATCGATACGGCGTGGGGCAAATGTGAGATATTATCCCACGGGTAACTCAAGCGCTCGATACTGCGCGAGAATGGTTTTTGATCCCGCCATTTCTACATTGTATCTTTGGACGCCTGCCGGACAGAACTGGCGATCAAGCTCCCGGCGTGCGTGCTGTGCATAGCGCGGAAACGACGCGCGCGGTATTCTTCTACGGCTACAGGGACGGTACTGGGTGTTGCTGAACGGACGTATCGTACGGTGTGCCCCGGAGCGTGTGAGGATCGTCGAGACCCACGTCGTGTTCCACCCAAAGGCGTCGCTACCGCGATATTTCTGTGGGCGCGGATACACCCGAACAGCCGAGCAAGCGGTGTCTGCAGGCGATATGATCTTTGAATGTCGCCGGTCATTCAGCCTCCCGCCATGGTGAGAGCGGCTTGGTTGGGGGGTTGGATCGCTAGCTGTACCTGCAAAAATCGGCGCGTTGACCACCCAAGGGTCCGCGAGCATCTCGGCGCCGAAGAGATTGCCGGCAATATCCCATCTAATGCGGTCGGGGTCGGCTCCTACATGATCATTATCGAATTGGATAAAGAACACGCATCGGGGCCACCGTTGCTTAATATGTGCAATCACCCTCCGCATGTCGTAATTGCCGCTGCCACTCCAGTCTCCGTCGCTGCCCTCAGAGATCCCAAAGGGCTTCCCTAAGGAGAGGAGATTGTTATACTCCGCCGCATAGTCCGCCCTAGGATCCTCCGTATGATCCACGCCGACGATATCCACGTTGGAGTCTCCCGCATAGAGGGTACTGCTGGGGCTCAGGTCATAAGGATAGACGCCGGGAGAGGCAAAGTACCAAGACTGGAAGTAGAGGATATTGTCGAGCCCCCAAACGTTGCTGAAATAGTCGACCATGTGCGCCCAGATCCTGCTATAGTCCGCTCGGGACATGTTCGGGGCACCCCACCACCATTCGGCATTCCTCGCATGCATGGGCCGCCAAAGGACGACGACGTCGTTATCCCGAAGCTCTCGTAAGCCCGCGGCGGCGTCATAAAGAACCTTCATCCACCTGTCATGGACCGGCCCCGGATTCAGCAAGAGATCCGCGGTAACCCCAGGTTCATAATATTTGCCATCGACAGGGCTCACAGGGTGGAAATGGAGACTGACGATGCCCCCTTCCTCGAATGCTCGACGAGAATGGGGTTGAGTTCCTTGGACATGATATAATTATTCGTCCAATCGGTGTACTCCGCACCCGCGATCCCTACCCAGTACCCAAACCTGTCATGGATCTCCTGAATGCGATTGTATCTGTCGGGGTTCAAGGAACCGTTCCAATACACGCGCCCACCGTCTGTGTAGAACGCTCCAGTGTTAAAGACATGCAGAGTCTGGCCCGAAATCACCCTCTTGTCAGGACGGTTTGGAGCCTCGTAGAACCAGCGCAGGACCTCACGGGTCTTCGCCGAGGACTTCCGGTTGACGGGTTCCTGCGCCTCCACACGAACCTGCGAGGCGAGGAGGTAACCCAGGGCCGCGACGAGCAAGGTACTCGGGAAAAAGGCTCTGCTCCGCTTGAACATAGACAGTCTCCTTTTTGTATCGCTCGCCCTTCAAGCCGCAACCCCTTGCCAATTTCGCATGCCAATGATTTGTGGCCCCATGACTTGATTTCCGGGTGTCGGCGAGAAACTAAGCTGGCTCGCCAACTCAGACGAGCACGTCATATAGAGACCGCCGGCAAGCTCGAAACCGTCGTGGCCCTGATCGGCGGCAGTGAAATTTGAGAAATAATAAAGGTTTTATCCTTATGGACATTATTAATATGTTTGATCCTGTTCAAGAGCAAGATTCATCATCATCTGCTACTCCGATCAACGCGAATGCAAGCCAACTAAGACCGTTAGCTAGCTACAAACAGCCAAGTTTTACCCGCATGAAAACCTTCGTTCTTCTGGGGAGGGATACTGAGCTTATTGAATTTGTTTGGGAGCAAGTGTGGCCAGGGACAGAATCGAACTGCGGACACGAGGATTTTCAGTTCTGCTATGGTCCCGGGACTATGTGGTATCATCGGTCATCTACTGAATGAATTTAAGCGTCTAAAGCCGCTCTGCTCTCGCTCAATTTGCCGGTTAGCACACATAGGAGCAATATAGTTCCGGCAACGTTGTGGCAAAGTAATTACAGTCGCCGGGCTCAAGCTGACGGTTTTTATCGTTCCTCCAGATCAGAATCAGATTGGCGGCGATGATCTCTCAGGTAAGCTAAAGCTGAAGGTTGAGCCCTTGCCCAACTCGCTTGTCACCCAGATTCTTCCCCCGTGCAGTTCCACAAGCTTCTTAGCCAACAGGGCGATCCCGATGCCGGTGTCACTGACCGATATCTCTACCGAACCATCTGCCTGCCTGGCTTTAATTCCAATCCGTCCTCCCTCCGGTGTGAACTTCACGGCGTTCGAAAGCAGGTTGAGAAGAATCTGCTTTATCTTTCGCTCATCGCCGACGAAGTCGCCAGACGTTCGTCTACTAACAAATTCAGTGCATATGGCGTGGCGGACGGCACGCTCGCGCACAAACGTCCGGGCATTCTCCAAAGCTGTAGGAAGATCGATGGTAACCGTTCCGATACCAGTTTCAGACGGAGGCTGATAAAACAAATGCACCTTGTTCCGGGAGCCTGGTCGACAACGAACTTCGGTCTCAACCGCTGCGGACCAAGCCTATAAAAGCAAAGCCCACATCGAACACCGCGGCGAGGTCGAATCGGACGACACGAGGATGGGAATATGAAAACGCCACGAAGGTCAGCAGAAACGAGAATCGAATATCGAAGCCGAAACCGAGGATATTGAATCCTCTCTGTGGTGTTCTCCATTCAGACCAAATACTTCTGGTAAAGTGTGGGAAAGTCACAACGTCATGGCGGCACATACAAAGGCGGACACCGTGGGGATCGGTCCCTATGCCGGTGACAGCTAGCATTGGTTAAATTCTCTCACGGGAGGAATCTTACCGGAAACGATTGAAGCGTTCAGTTCGATCTCGGGCTGATATATCTATTGTCAGCCATATTGATATTATGCTCACCGGCTTTTGACGAAAGCAAACGAGGCGCAAAAATATTGATAGGTTGCTTGGTACAGCAGGAGAATCGCCGTTGGTTAACGATTTCGCCGGTAATACTATGTTGAACAACGGACTCAATAGTTAGGCGACAAATGAAGATGATAGGCACATCACGGCGAGCCCTTTGAGGCATTACCAGTCACAATCATCAGCGGCATCGCGTTTATTCTTGTTGGGATTGGCCATGCGCTCAGGGGAGATCGACCCTCGTAGGCGCTCTTGCCGTTTCGTTAGCACTACCAGCAGTGTTGTGTTCCTGACCTATTTCGTCTCCTGGCTGTGCACGGCTACAAGGTTGACGCTCGCGCACCGTTGATGTGCCGAAGCGTTACTCCCTGGCCGCTGATTGGCGCTGTCACAGTCATCGTTATGGCGGCTGCTTTTTACTTGGCGAGTCGATAAAAATAGATCAAGCAGTTGAGTCAGCCCAACCCACTGCGCGAGAGCCGACGCGCGATTTGGGTGATGGATTATCTCGGCCTCTGATAAAGCGGCTCAGCGGCTTGGCCCAACGTTGGCGGCGCTATTCGCGTGCCTGCGGGCTCGCGTTCTCATTAGGCGAAGGCGAGTGAAAATGAATCGGATCATTTCTACAACAGCTGTGGCACTGACGTTCATTCTTGCTCAACCGGTTATCGCAAACGCCGCCGAGATCAAAGTCTGGACCGCAAGGGCGATCGCGACCGTGCTCGCCGAGATCGGCCCTCAAATTCGAGCGCACGACGGGCCACAATCTCAATGTCTACAGCGGTCTGCCTGCTGATTTCCTGAGACGCGCCAACGCCGGCGAACCGTTCGATATCTTGATCAGCGGGTCGTCTCCCGTTGATGCGTGGATCAAGGAGGGCAGGATCATTGCGGAGACACGCATCGATATTGCTGCGCTCGGGTATCGGCGTGGAAGTGCGCGCGGAGCGCACCTAAGCCTGACATCAGTTCGGTTGGAAGCATTCAAGCGCGGCACTGCTCGACGCGGAAGTCAATCGCCTACCTCAGAGTCGGAAGCGGCATTTATCTGGCTGGCTTGCTCGAACGCCTCGGAATTGCCGAGGCGATCAAGTCGAAGGTCACACGACCGGAATCCGATGTTGTCTCCGAGCTTGTCGCTAAGGGCGACGTCGAACTCGGTATGGTGGTCATCACTCAGATCCTGACGACCCCCGGCGTCGACCTCGTCGGCCCACTCCCGCCGGAGATACAGTCCTACGTCATGTTTACTGCGGGCGTCAGCGCGAACGCAAAAGTGCCGGACGCGGCGAAGCAATTGATCAAATTCCTCACTGGACCGACGGCCATTTCTGTAATTAGGGCCCAAGGCATGGAGCCGGCACTCTAACCGCGCCATGCAGCAGACCGCCGCAAACATTCAGTGTTTCCAACACCTCTGGCCCGGCGCAGCGGCTGCCGATGGCGATCGTTAGGGCTGCAATTTAACTGAATTGATCTCACAAACGGAATGGCGTTCACCCCGAAGACGTTCTCATTGCTCTATCAGCGCCGCAATGAAGATGGTCGGCCACAAGACGCAAGCAATTTATAATCGCTATTGCGATAGCTGAAGAAAAGATGCTGGGAGAAGCCGCTGATAGGCTGAAAATTTTAAAGGCGGTAGACCAGCAAGAATCGACTAGCAAAGTTTTGGCAGAGTAGAAGGCTAAATGGAACTCAGTCGGAGAGCGCAGAGCTTGCAACTGGCTGAATTCCAAAGAGCGAGGGTGTGGCCAGGGACAGAATCGAACTGCCGACACGAGGATTTTCAGTCCTCTGCTCTACCGACTGAGCTACCTGGCCACAGCGTTGAAATATTGCTTAAAAGGTAGGGGAGTCAAGTTCGTGGACGTGTTCGCGTCACGTGTTTTGTCTTCCGAAAGCAAGTCACGTTCACGAATTTCGATTCTGAACTTTCTGCTCGATGAAATCAATCACCTGGGCTTCTAGCCGCACGGCGTTCAGCGAGTTAATTTCCTGAATACCCGTGGGGCTGGTGACGTTGACTTCGGTGAGATAGTTGCCGATCACGTCCAGGCCGACGAAATATAACCCATCTTGCCGCAGCAACGGTGCAAGCGCTGCGCAGATTTCTTGGTCTCGCGGCGTGACCGCCGCCCGAACACACTGTCCGCCGACGTGAATATTGCCGCGAGTTTCTTCTTCCGAGGGAACTCGCAAGACCGCCCCGAGGGCTCACCGTTGAGCACTATGATTCGTTTGTCTCCTTGACGAATCTCCGGCAAATAGCGCTGTCCCATCACAAGTTTTTGCCCATTGTTCGTCGCTGCTTCCAAAATCGAGTTGGTATTGCGATCTTGTTGGTTGAGGTAGAACACGCCGCTGCCACCAGCGCCATCCAATGGTTTAATAATCATCTCGCCGCCAAGTTCCACCATGAACTCCTTAAGCCGCCGCATATCACTGGTCACAAGCGTCTGTGGGATTTGTTCAGGGAAACGCAGCGCGTACAGTTTTTCGTTGGCCTCCCGCAACCCTCGAGGATTATTCATCACAAAACATTTTCTGCTCGTTCACCAGACTGAGCAGGTGAGTAGAAAAGAAAAATTTCATGTCGAACGGTGGATCCTTGCGCATGAGGACGACGTCAAAGTCGTCGAGAGCACCGGTTTTGAATTCCCCCAATCGATAATGAGGTGTCCGGCGAGCGACATGAACTCGACGCGAACGCCCGTAGGGAATCCACCACGGATGAACAGGTCGTCAAGTTCCATGTAGTAGACTTCATGATTCCGCTGCTCAGCCTCGAGCAACAGGACAAAAAGTCGTGTCCTTGTCGATGTTAATTTTCTCGATGGGGTCCATCACGACCCCGATTTTTAATACCGGCATAGGTCTTTTCGCATATTCTGGGCTAATCCCTGATTACCCAGGTGCGAGCCAAGAAGTCGTGCCAACCTCTCTTCTCACGGCTCCACAGAATCCACAGGAACCCTAATAACACGGGAGCGAAACCAACCAATCCGAGCCAGCGCAAAAAAGCCCGCCGATACGTCACGGTGCTTCGTTCTGCCCCCACCACTCGGAGTCCCAACAGCCACTTGCCGATGGTCTTTCCTTCGATACCATGAAAAATCACAAAATACGCTGTGGCCAAACTGATCCATCCCCACGTAAACAAAACCAAAAATGGCGTTGAACGCTCCCAGGTCAGTGCGCGCCCATGCGCCGCCAACCCGACTTTGTAACCGACATAACACATAAAAAACATTATTACTGAAAGCGCCACAATTACGACGACATCAAGCACGAATGCACAAACGCGGCGAAAAAAGCCACCCCAATGAATTTCTGGTATCGATGCGCGCGCCGGATCTGTAACGAGACGCTCCGGTTCTGACTTTTGGTCAACTGGACTTTGCCAGTCCTCCGCCTGCGCGACGTCGCCAAGCTCAAAGGCTCATCTTCACGAGTCAGCGCGAATTCTTCCCGTCTGGCACCGAATGCTGACCCGCCGGCGCAGCGGTAGGGCGCCGCAATGCGGACATTTCTCATCCGAGGGAAGAATCGGGTATTCGCAATTTTGACAATTCATGGGTTTGCGAAACTTCTGTCAAGCTATGCATAGAAGAGGCCGCGTAAGCAGGGCATTTATCATAATTATGTCAGGGGTCAATAGCAACGTGATTATGTCAGGGTATGGGGATGAGAACCCTGACGATGAAGGAAGAGAAGCGGCTAGAGATAATACAAAGAGTGTTTCGAGGAGAGCTAACGATGGGGAAGGCATCGTTGGTGCTGGGAGTCAGTGAGCGGCAGTGCTACCGGATCAAGGCACGGGTAAAGAAACAAGGAGTGAAGGGAGTGGTGCACGGGAATCGGGGGCGGGCGTGTAAGCGTAAGGTCAAAGAGAAGGAGGTCAAGCGGATAGTGGAGTTAGCCAAGGGGAAATACCGGGGCTTTAACGATCATCATTTGACCGAGAAGTTAAGGGAGCAAGAAGAGATCGAGTTATCGAGGGAGAAGATCCGCCGGGTTCTACGTTCCCACGGGATCTTATCTCCCAGAAAGAAACGTGCGGCCAAGCATCGCAGCCGAAGAGAGAGAAAAGAGGCCGAGGGGATGATGCTGCAGGTGGATGGTTCCCCCACGATTGGTTGGAAGGACGAGGGCCGTCTCTTTGCTTGATCGGGGCCATCGATGACGCCACGGGTAAGGTGGTGGGAGCTTTGTTTGTCGAAGCGGAGAGTTCTTGGGCCTACTTCCGTCTATTCTCTGAGATCTTCAATATAGCACGGACTGCCGCAGTCGGTCTATGCCGACCGTCACTCGGTCTTTTGGACTGATAGAGAACCGACCATCGAGGAGCAGTTAAAGAACCAACGGCCTACCACCGAGGTGGGAAGAGGCTTGGAAGAACTCGGGGTGACCTTGATCCCTGCCGGCTCCCCTCAGGCCAAGGGCAGAATCGAGAGACTGTGGGGAACTTTCCAGGACCGACTGGTCAGTGAACTCAGAAGAGCGGGAGCCAAAGACCCATGCCCAAGCACAAGTCGTGCTCGAGCGTCACCTCCCCGAGCATAACCGCCAAGTTCTCCAAGCCACCTGCCCAATGCAGAGCCCGCCTGGAGAAAAGCCAGCTCCACCCAGATCGAACAAGTCCCTGTGCTTTAAACAAAAGCGCACTGTCGCTAAGGACCATACCGTCACCTTTGAAGGCACGCTCTTTCAAATCCCCAAGCCATCTCCCTATCGCTCCTACGCCAATAAGAGGATCGATGTGCATGTGCATATCTCCCCACAAAAATTGCAGAACCGACAAGCTCGCAAGAGCTGCGGTCTCAGACCGAAGAATTCGACGGCCTAGTTGCACCGATTTAAATCCGTGCTGCTGCGCTTTGTCTGCTTCCTCGGAACTGAAGCCTCCTTCGGGCCCGATGACCAGCAGAATCGCTTGTGCATCACGATCCGTCTCATACACTTGCTTCAGGGTCAGTTGCCCTTCCCTCTCCCAGAAAAGAAGCTTCAGCGTATTGGTCCAGGGCTGTTGCACGAGTTCCCGGAACTCACAAAGCGTGACAATTTTTGGCACAAGAGTCCGGCCGCACTGTTTTGTCGCGCTAAGGGCAATTCTTTGCCAGCGCTCAGTTCGGAGCTTTGATCTTTTGGTCATTTAATTTTGGCACCGTATAGCTTGATATAAAAGGGACTAAAGCCTGTACTCCCAGCTCCGTCGCTTTCTCGACAACGAAGTCCGTCTTTTCTCCTTTGGTCAAGCCCAGAGCTAGAGTTATTTTCAGTGAAGATTCTCGTTTGGGCCGGTAGGATCGCAGAATATCGATGTCCCCCGGTCAGCGCTGAAAGAACGAATAACCGCATCATGCTCCCAGCCCGTATTGTCGAAGACGGTTAAATAATCGCCCGGTACCAACCGCAATACTTTTCGCAGATGCGCCAGCTCTTCACCAACAATCGTGCCGCGTTGGTCCTGGATTCTTTCGTTAGGTAAGAAGAATCGAGCCATCTAATTCTTACCTTCGGTGGAGCAAAAAGGTCACCCATTCTTTTTCGCGCTTGCGTCTCATCACTTTAAAATCTGTGGCAAATTGATTGATCACCTGTTTGGCCTTTGGATTCAAAATGCCGGAAAGGATCAGGAACCCCTCGGCAGCGACCCTGCTCTCTAACGACCGGGACAAATCTATAATCGTCTCCGCCGTCAAATTCGCCACCACCACAGGAAATGACTTTCTGATTCGACTAAGCTTCGCTTCGGATAGGTGAATGTTTTCCTGTACATGATTGCAACGCAGATTTTCTCGCGCCACCTTCAAAGCCACGGGATCCACATCCACTGCCCAAACTTTTCGTGCTCCCAACTTGACCAAGGTGATGGCCAAAATCCCCGATCCCGTACCTACGTCCAAAGCGCTAAATTCAGTTCCACTGAACAAAGCCGCGACCTGCTCAATGAACTCCATACAACCCCGCGTGGTCGCATGCGTGCCCGTGCCGAAGGCCATACCCGGCTCGATCATAATCACCTGCCGGCGGTGCAACGTTGGCGGAGTCGCCCACGGCGGCGTCACCCAGAAGGCTTTGCCGACCTTCTGTGGCCGGAAGAACCTGTGCCAGGAGCTGTTCCAGTTTCGGTCCTTTAGCATTCTCCACCGCATGCGAGGCGTCTCCGCGTCAGGGTGGATTCCGCTGATCGCGCGGAGAAAACATTGAACATCCTTCTTGATGGAGCCGTTCTCGCCGGAACTGGCGAAATAGGCTTGAATCTCACTTTTCTTTATAACGACGCCCGGCGATCCTCGCTCCATCAGGAAGTTGGATACGGCGTCGAAAGTGGAAGGAGCCGTGTGCACGGAAAGCTGTAACCATGAGAGAGCCACGATTTTTTATGCCACGATTGGATGGGATCAATCAACTCAACCGCGCGGGATTCAGTTGCCTCCCATCCTTGTCAAAATCGGTCCTTACATGTATGGACATAGATCAATAAAGAAAGGAGCCGCTATGAAACTCGCCTCGATCAAGCCTAACGAGATCGCTGTGGTCAAAGATGATACTTTGATTGCGGTGGGTGAGACCCTGGCCCGCCAAGGCGCGTTACCCACCGACTTCTCTATGCTCGACTTAATCGAACAATACGCGTCGCTAAAAGCTCATTGGCTGAAGCCCTTGACAAGGGGAATGCAAGAAAGATCGATGCCAAGCTTCTGAAACCACCGGTGGAAAAGCCCTCTAAGATTTGGGCCGCAGCCGGTAATTACAAGCGCGGCAGCGAAGGGCTGGGTGATGCCCGTGGCCGAGGAAGCGCTTCTAGGGCTTCGCCGGAAGAGCTTCTCGAAAATATTTTCCTAAAGCCGCCGTCAGCAATCGCCGGGCCTGAAGATTATATTCTGATTCCCAAAAACGCCGACTCGATCTTCCCGGAATTGGAATTGTGTGTCGTCATCGGCAAACGAGCTCGCGACTTGAGCAAAGATCAAGCGTTTGACGCCATTTTCGGCTACACGATCATGCTCGACGTGACTGCCCGGGGATATGGCTTGAGCAAAAATCTTTCGGGTACCCGCAACGTGCGCAAAGGTTTTGAAACGTTTGCGCCGATTGGGCCGTGGATCACCACCAAAGATGAAATCTCCGATCCTCACAATCTTTGGATGAAGCTGTGGATTAACGGCGAACTCAAGCAGTCGGCAAAGACCGACGCGATGATCAATGATATCGCTACGCAGGTGAGTTTTTTATCGCAAGTCACGACCTTATATCCGGGCGATCTGATCACGACTGGTAACCCGGACTCTCCGGAATTCCAAGAAAAGCTCAAGCCCGGCGATGTTTTGAAAGCCGAGATCGAAGGCATCGGCGCCATGAGTCTTGGCGTGGCCAAAGAAAGTTAGATAGAGTAATGTCGCGGACGATTCGTAGCTTATCAAAACTAAAACTGTTCAAAGTGTTCAATCGTTTCACTCGGTTCAACCGCTACGCTCAGTTCAAGCCTCCATCTCTTTCCTCCCCGCGACGCGGGGAGGATGAAGGAAGCGGTTGAACGGCTTAAACGGCGAACTGTTTGAACCGAAACAGAACTCAATCGTTGCCTAGGTCATGAGAGGGTAAAGAGAATTATGGTACGTGTCGCTCCGTTTCGCGGGCTATTTTACAATCACAAAAGGATTCAGTGATCTTTCCAAAGTCATTGCTCCGCCCTATGACGTGATCTCAAAAGAGGAGCAAGAGAAACTTTACCGTAAGTCACCCTATAATTTTGTTCGTCTGGATCTTAACCAAGAGCCCGACTCTTATTCGGCGACCGCCCAGCTTTTTCAAGACTGGCAAACTGAAGGCATCTTTGAACGAGACAAGGTTCCGGCTATTTACTATATGACGCATCGCTTCTCTCTGAGAGAAGGAGAGGCGAGAGAACGTCAAGGCTTTTTCGCTCTTACCGAACTACAGGACTTTTCCAGCGGCGACATTCGCCCCCACGAAAAAACGCTAGAGGCGCCCAAAGCGGATCGGCTGAAACTGATGCTTGCTTGCGACGCGCAACTGAGCCCGATCTTTGCTCTTTATGCCGAGCCCAAATCGTCGCTCAACCGAATGCTGGCTGCGAGTGTTGAAGGCATTGACCCTTTCATTGAGGTCAAACAGGACGACACCGGAGAGTGCCGTCTCTGGCGTGTTACCGATCCGGAGCTTGTTCGCCGGGTTCAGCAAGAGATGAGGGATCAGCCGCTGCTGATCGCGGATGGCCACCACCGCTATGAAGCCACACTCAAGTACCGCGATCAGGTACGCACGGAACAAAGTCAATGGAATGGTCGCGAGGCGTTCAACTACATTTTGGCTTATTTTGCCAACATGGATGACGAGAACTTGGTGATTCTTCCCACCCATCGTCTGGTGCGGGGTTATGCTCCGCAGCCGTTTTTGCAGTTGGAGGATACGCTGCAAAAATATTTTTATGTCGAGCAATATCCGAAAACACCGGAAGGCCATGGTTGGTTTCTAAAAGCATTGAAAAGTGGTGCCAAGAAACAGCGCCTTATCGGCGTGAGTTTCAAGCGTGATCCGCGCTACCTGATCCTTCGGCTCAAAAGCAAAAGGATCATGCAGCGTCTGGCGAAGGATCTAAGCGCGCCGCTCCGCGAACTCGACGTGACGACGCTTCATCTATTGATCTTAGAGCACATCCTCGGCCTTGCTCCGGACCAGCAAATAAGTGGCGAGACCATTCGTTATTCTCAAGATGAAGAAGCGGTGCTCAGGCCCTGGAAAAAGAGGATTTCCAGGCGGCATTCATTCTCAACCCGCCAAAGGCGGGAGATATATTGACGATAGCCACGGGCGGCGAGAAAATGCCGCAGAAATCGACTTACTTTTACCCCAAGCTCATTTCCGGTTTGATCGTTAACAAAATCGATCGGAAAGAAGAGGTCCAAGTCCTGCCGGATGGATAGGATTTCGACACGCCAAGAAACAACAGTTTTGGCCTCTGTTAACAAACAGGCCGGCAAGCATGGCTGAAAAATCAAAGAACGGGCTATGTCAATGGGACCCCACCGGTGTTATGAACTGGCCGTCGCCTGGCTTCCCGACTATCTTCCCATCCTCCATCACGGTTTTCCCTCTCAATATCGTACGGATCGGCACGCCTTTAACTTTCCGGCCATGGTACGGCGTCCAGCCGACTTTCGTGTAAGTCGTTTCGTTGCTGATGACTGCTTCCTTATTCATGTCGACGATTACTATATCAGCGTCGGCGCCTGGTTGGATGACGCCTTTTCGCGGGTACACACCGAAGATACGAGCGGGATTGTACGACACAATGCGAACCAGGGTATCCAGCGTTAGCTTTCCTTCATTAACGGCAGTCAGAAACAGGCTGAGATAGTCCTGAATCTGGGGCTCGCCTCCTGGCGATTTCCACATATCCTTCCAGCCAATGTCTTTCTCTTCCTTTGTGTGGGGCGCGTGATCGGTGCCGATGAGATCGACGGTGCCGTCGTTAATGCCTTTCCATAGCGCTTCGACGTGAGCGGGCGGCACCCAGAAGCCTAAACAATAGGGACCAAGCTTCTCGACGTTCTCCCAGGAACCGAGGAAAAGCGCCCACGGATTGACTTCGCAACTGCACGGCCGCCCTTGATCTTTAGCCCGGCGCAGCATATCCAAACCTTCCGGAGTGGTCATATGCATGATGTGCAAGCTTGTTGCCGACGGCCTTTTGGAATCGGAACAGAGTCGCGATCGCCGTATCCCAGATGATGCCATCGAAGTCACGATAGGCTTTGGCATAGGCCTGGGGGCTGTGGTCGCCGCGTTTCCAATAGCGTTGTTCGATCTCATCCATCAAGTCTTGATCATGCGGGTGAACCATCAACGGCAGCCCCGTCTTGCCCACCTCTTCGAACGAGCGAAATAGATCGCCGTGGTTGTGCAGTCCGATACCGGGCATGTGGGGATAATCGCGACCGGTGTCCTTAACCATAAAAATCTTAAACGCAAGGCAACCTTCTTTGGCGAGTCCAGCAAGCTCCTCCGGCACGGTTCCGGAAGGATTGTGATTGAAATCCACGATGGCTTTCTTCTTGTGATCCTCGATCAGGGCGCGAAATCGTTCCACCGTAGTCGTCGGCGGATTGACATTGGGCATGCCAATGGAAAGGGTCACTCCTCCCGCCGCCGCCGCCATCGTTGCAGTGGTCAAATCCTCTTTATGCGTGAAACCCGGATCTCTATGATGCGTGTGCGTGTCAACCAAACCCGGAATGATTTTTTCCCTTTGGCATTGATGACCGTATCTGCGGACTCCGGCAGCACCGGCGGTTTTCCCAAGGCGACAACTTTTCCTTGATGCACCGCTACGTCGGCTTCGACAACCCCCAGGAGTCCAAACTTCTCCATCACGAATCAGCAAATCCAATTTCTCCATAGTGCGCTATTCTCCCTTTCTGTATTCTGGAAATCTCTGTCTGCAGGCTGCTCAAAAAGACTCAGAGTCTAGGCGCGCAACTTTCGTTATCCGTGTTCGTGCCTCGTGTTCGTAAAACGAGCACGATCACGTATCACGAGCACGATTGCCGCGAGGCGATTGAGCGCAACGAAGGATATGAGTCTTTTTCAGCAGTCTGCTAGAAAACCCTTATATGATCGGCAATTACCGCTGTCAACCGAGCTTTGGACCACGCTTGACTCAATAGCTGAAATCTGAAAATATTTGCTCCGCCTGCGTCTCAAGTTTGGAGACGAAGACAAAACGAGGAGGACATCATGATCAGCAAAATTAACTCTCTGTTCGGGTGTATAATAGCGACACTTTACTTTGCCGCGCCGGTCTACAGCCAGGACGCCAAGCTCATCGAGGCCGGGAAAAAGAAGGTAAAGTGGCCGCATATGGATCTCTTGAATCCGATAATGCTGACGCAGTCTTTCAGGTTTTTAAGAAAAAACCGGAATTGAGGTCGATTACTGGAGAGCATCGGCGACCAAAGTCATGGACCGGGCGCTGAGCGAATATCGCGCGGGCAAACCTCTCTTCGACATGATAATCACCAACGATGCACCCATGCAAATCATGCTCAAAGAAGGCATCTTTGCTAAATATGACTCGCCCTCGGCCAAGGATTTTACCAAAGACTCCATCGACCCGAACCTGGGTCCACGATATCGCAACGTCATCATCGGAGTCATCTATAATAAGAGCGTTATTAGTCCGGCCGACGCTCCCAAGTCCCTTGAAGATCTCGTCAAACCCCAGTATCGCGGCAAGCTGGTGATGCCCGACCCCACGCAGCACACGACGACGACACAATGGGTAGCCAGCCTGGAAAAACTCATGGGGAAAGAAAAAGCTGAAAAGTATATCCGTGATTTGGCGGCACAAAAACCTGTGCTGGTGGAGTCTCTCCTCCCTGCTGCGGAGCGCGTCTCAACAGGAGAGACGCCGATAGGTATCTCCTATGTAAAATACGTCTATATGTATAGTCAAAAGGGAGCCCCAATGGATTACGTGAGGTTGGGGAAGATGATGGGAGACGGCCACTACGTTGCGCTCGGCAGCAAGGCGCCGCATCCCAACGCCGGTAAGGCTTTGATCGATTTTTTCCTCGGTCAAGAGAGCATGTCGATTATGGCCAAAACGGGTGAATTTGTGAATCGTAAAGGCATCTATCCGCCGCTGCCCAGACGCCGACAAGATTCAGTTCGTCGAGATGTACGATCTCGACTCGAAGCAGTTTGCCGAAAAGAAAAAGGAGTACCAGCAGATCTTTCTGCGGTAACCGAATCATTCCGTGTCCGCCAACGAGAGAATCCTCGCGGCTGAGCCTGGCTTTCTGTCCACTGCCTGGAGCCGAACCCGCGTAGGCAGTTTTCTCAGCCAGCCGGTCAGCTGGGTATTTATCCTCGTTGGCGGCATTATCGCCTTTCTCAGTCTCTATCCTACATTCTTCCTTTTCTACGGCAGCGTGATGGATGCCCCCTGGGCGTCCCCGGCCATTTTACCTTGCAAAATTATGTGAAGGCTTACGGTGACCCGGAAGCTTACCCGCTGTTGCTTAATTCATTCATTTTCGGTCTCGGAGCTTCCGGACTCTCAGTGGCCTTCGCGTTAGCTTTGGCCTGGATTACAATTCGGACCAATGCCCCTTTCAGACGACTCTTTGAACTGACGGCCATCATTCCCAATATTCTCCCGCCAATTCTCGTCGCCATCTCCTGGGTGATGCTGTTGAATCCGAGCAACGGCCTTATTAACGGCTTGTTTGTAAAATTTCTCGGGCTAGAGAAGGGACCCTTCAATATTTACTCCATGGCGGGGCTGATTTTTGTCGAGGCATTGGTACTGACACCGCTGGCTTTCCTAATCATCGCCGCAGCGTTGAAAAGTATGGACCCTTCACTGGAAGAGTCCGCCAAGACGCTCGGCTCCAGTGAATTGGGCGTGGTGAGCCGAATTACCTTTCCTTTGATGCGGCCGGCGATTTTAGCCGCAGCGACTTTGAACTTTGTCCGCGCTGTAGAGAGTTTCGATACGCCGGCGATCATCGCCTTGCCGGCCCGCATTGAGGTCTTTACAACCAAAATCTGGCGCGAAGCCCTGGGCTCTTTTCCCACCAATCACAATCTCGCGGCGGCCTACGGCGTCGGCATACTGATGGTAGCGCTACTCTTCGTCTATCTATACCGCCGCTTTACTTCGCAAGTAGAGAGTTTCTCCACTGTCACAGGCAAAGGGTTTCGCCCCCATCAAATCGACCTCGGCAGCTGGAAGTACCTAGCCTCCGCCGTAGCGTTTTTATTGCTGCTGTTATTGGTCGTGTTGCCTATCTTGGTTCTGCTGCTGGTGGCAATTCTCCCTTACTATCACGTGCCGACTTGGCAGACCTGGAGCAATTTGACGTTGGATCACTTTCGCTATATTTGGGCCACCCCGAGAGTTCACCGAGCATTCGCAAACAGTCTTTTTCTGGCACTGCTGGGCGCAAGCGTCTGCATGCTGCTCGCCTCCCTGGCTTCTTATATTACAGTCCGCACAAAGCTCGCCGGTAGAGGCATCCTTGAAGGACTGGTATTTATCCCCTGGGCTTTTCCAGGAACAGCGCTGGCCCTGGGACTGTTGTGGGCCTATATCGATTTTCCTATCCCCGTGTATGCGACCATCTGGATCATCCTGATCGCCTATGTGACTCGTTTTTTGCCCTATGGGATGAGAGCCGTCAGCAGCACGATCATTCAAGTCCACAAAGAGCTCGAAGAAGCCTCCGTCGCCTGTGGCGCCGGTTTCTTGGCAACGTTTCGCCGTGTCTTGATTCCGATGATGCGTCCCGGCGTTATGGCAGGATGGATTATTCTGGTCACGATTTTCATGCGTGAGTTCAGCGCGACCTTATTTCTCTATAGTCCCGGCTCCGAGCCTCTCGGCCCCCTGCTCTACTTTCTTTATCTCGACGGCATGCGCGGCCGCGTCGCGGCCATCGGGCTCGTCATTTCCGTAATTTCCGTCATCCTCATTGCCATTGCCCAGCGCTATTCGCATTGGGACACCAGATAAGCGAGGATCGAGGATAGAGAGATGGAAGATGGAATGTAGCAAGACGCGATCCTCAATCTTCGATCCTCCATCCTCGACCCATAGAACGATCAAAGGAGGAACAATGGAGAAACTATTCTTGACCGTCGCTTGCGGCGACTACGACCGAACCAAGCCGCTTCAGGACGGCTCGGTGGAACCGGAAGGGATCAAACTAAACTATCTTGCGCTGCAGTCGGAAGAAATCTTCTGGCGCATGGGCCATCACCGGGAGTTTGACGCTTCGGAGATGTCTCTCTCCAACCATATCACCATGTTGGGTCGAGGTGATTCCCCTTCGTGGGCATTCCCATATTTCCGTCGCGCTTCTTCAGACATTCGTCCGTCTATTTCAACGTTGAATCCGGAATCAAAAAACCCGAGGACTTCAAAGGTAAGAAAGTCGGCACTCCGGAGTACGCGATGACAGCAGCGGTTTGGATTCGGGGATTTTTAACGATGACTACGGCGTGCGCGCGCAGGATATGAAGTGGTTCCTTGGCGGACAGGAAGAACCGGGTCGAAAGGAACGCGTAAAACTGGAGCTTCCACCAGAAATCAGTGTTCAGTCGATTCCCGATGATAAAACACTCAACAGCATGCTGGAAAACGGAGAAATCGACGCTCTCGTTTCGGCCCGCAGTCCCTCCTGTCTTGGCAACGGTTCTGGGAAAATACGCCGACTGTTTCCCAACTACAAGGAAGTGGAAATCGACTATTACAAGCGATCCAAGATCTTCCCCATCATGCATATCCTGGTGATTCGCAAGGACGTGTACGAACGGCATCCTTGGGTTGCACGGAGTCTTTATAAGGCTTTTTGTGAAGCCAAAGACCGCGCGCTTCAGACCATGCATATTTCCAACGCTCACGCCTGCACGCTGCCGTGGCTGTCTTGGGAAAGAGAGCAGCTCAGGGAAATCTTCGGCGCGGACTGGTGGCCCTATGGCATTGAGGCCAACCGGCACGTCCTTGAAACATTGATCCGCTACATGGGAGACCAAGGGCTTCTGAAAAACCGCTGAAAGTGGAGGACATTTTTGCGCCGAGCTCGCTGGGAGAGTTTAAGTTGTAGCGAACTGATGATGGAAGATCGAAGATAGAGGATTGATCTATCTTCCATCTTCTATCCTCGATCCTCATGCCTTTAAGCCGAAACATCCGAACCTTCATCCGAGCCGCCCGCGTGGCTCATCTCGCCACGGCCGACGCCAACGCCCGGCCTCTGGTTATTCCGATCTGCTTCGCCTTTGACGGCAAAGAGTTTTTTTCACCCATTGACGAAAAACCCAAACGGTTATCGCCACAACGACTCAAGCGAGTGCGAAACATCGAAGAGAATTCGCAGGTATCGTTGGTTATCGATCGATACGACGAGAACTGGCGGAAGTTGGCTTACGTCCTCGTATCGGGACGGGCCAGAATACTGCTAACCGGCCAGAAACACCGAAGAGCTGTAAACCTTCTTCGTAGGAAGTACCGCCAGTATCGCTCAATGGCAATAGAACAGCGACCTATGATCGTCATTAGGCCGCTGGGTGTGAAGGCTTGGGGAAGCGTGTAGCGTTTCAGTATCGGCTGGTTTGCCTTCAACACCGCCCGGCGATATAGACCGTGCTTGAATCTAACAGGTCATGCCATCGGCCAAGGCTAAAAGCTGATTTCTGGATTTCACCATGGAAGCGAGCAATTACCTCCCTGTAACCGTCGACAAAAGCCATCTGGTTACCATCGGCGAGCGACTCTATGCCGAAAGCATCGAGTTGATTCGAGAGCTGGTTAACAACGCCTATGACGCCGATGCCACTGAGGTCAAAGTAACCGTCACCCCGGACTCCGTATCAGTGGAGGACAATGGCACAGGGATGGATCTAGAAGGGCTCCAACAATACTTCGTGATTGGCTCTCAAGAAAAACTCCAGCGCCCCAAGTCGCCGGTCTTCAAGCGCGACCGGATCGGTCAGTTCGGTATTGGCAAGTTCGCCACGCTCTCCGCCTGCCAACGCTTTACCGTTTACACTCAAAAGGAAAATTTTGCCGCACGGGTGGTTTTTGACAAAGAAGCATGGTCACAGGAGGTGGGTGAATGGCGGCTTCCCTTGGAGATCCTGTCGCCTGATCCCCAAAGAGCAAATGGAACAACGGTAACTCTTCAGGGGCTGACCAAACAATTTCTGCCTGAGGACGTGGAACGAAAGATTGTCGAAGGAGTTCCGTTGAAAGCGCCTCACTTCGCGGTATTTCTCAACCAGAAACCGGTCACGCCCAAGAGTTTTTCCGGCCATCGTATTCCGTTTCTGGAAGGAACCGACTTTGGGCCGGTTTCGGGCGAGATCGTCATCCTACCCGCTTCCGCTTCCGCCGTTGACGAGCTTGGGATCGAAATCAAAGTAAAGCAAGTCACTGTCCGGCGCGAGCTGTTTGGCGCGGAAACTTGGGGCAAAGTCGCCGCCAGAATTCGCGGTGAAATCCATGCCGATTTCTTGCCCATTACCAGTGACCGCTCTGGTTTTATCATTGACTCGCCTGAATACCGCGCTTTTATTCAAACCATGCAGCGCGTGATGAACGAGGTTCACTCCGTCTTGATCCGTCTCATGGGAAAGGGAGAGAAAAGGGCCGCATCACGTGCCCTGGGCGAGGCGCTCGAACGCATCAGCAAGTCGCTATTTAGAAATCCCGATTTTTCTCCCTTTGGACCCATTCCCATCGGCGAACCGGGTGGGATCGGCGGCGCGGCGGCAACGAAATCTTTAGAGACTGCTGAACCGCGGCATGAAGGGAAACCCGTTGGGATGAGCCGGACATCCCAAAAACTCGCTCGAAAGAAACGCCCCACTGTAAAGCGGCTTACTCCGGATGCGGTCGTGCGCCGGCTCAAGATGGGTCAGGCGGGAATCTCCTGCTGTCTAGATCATTTTGGCGAGACCGGTCCGGAGTCGTTCAGCGAGGGAACTACCGTGTATATCAACCGCGACCATCCCCTGTACAAACGTGAAGCGAAAAAGGGTGAGGCTCACACCATGCACATCGCGCGGCTTCTCACCCAAGAGATCGCACTGATGAAAGACCCGAGAAACCCCCGACAAGCGTTCGAGCGCCAATCGAAGCTGCTACGCGACGCATTCATCGAGGATTAGACTCAGGCCGGTGAAAATCTCATACGTTCGTTGCGCTCGACCGATTTCGCGTCAACGTACAAGAAAAGTACGCCTCCTCATCGATCTTCGCGCGCCTCGACACTCAGTCTTTGACCGGCCTGCGAATACTGTTTAATTGCTGAATTCTGTTACCTATGCTTGCTGAGGAGCGACCTCGACGTTACTCAGAGCGATTTGAGCAGCCTCAAAAATATTTCTCGTGGAGACCCAGCGCCCGGGCTGCGGCGGCGCGGTTTCCTGAGTCTGAGCCAGCGCTCTCATGACCAACTGCCTCCGATAAGCATCCATAGCGTCGCGATACGAAGTACCCTCGGATCGGGATTCCGATCGCGCCGCAACGATTCTGGCTGGGAGATCGTGGGGAGCAATCTCCGGACCCTGACTTAGAACGACAGCGCGTTCTATGACATTGCCAAGTTCGCGAACATTTCCAGGCCAATCATAAGCGCAAAGTTTTGCGAGAGTCTCTCCACTGACCGCGGAGAAAGTCTTTTTCACCTCTTTAGCAAAACGTTGCAGGAAGTGGTGCGCCAGCGCGGGGATGTCTTGTCTTCTTTCCCTCAAAGGAGGAAGCATGATCGGCACTACATTCAGGCGATGGTAGAGGTCTTCACGAAAGCGGCCCTCTTTGACAGCGACATCTAAGTCGCGATTTGTTGCTGCAACGATCCTCACATCAACGTGGATCGGTCTGACACCGCCGACCCGATCGAATTCGCGCTCCTGAAGAAATCGTAGAAGCTTGGTTTGAAGTTCCTGGGAGACATCACCCATTTCGTCGAGAAAAACCGTTCCGCCGTTGGCCAACTCCATCTTGCCCTTTTGAGTTGGTCCGCTCCAGTGAATGATCCCTTTTCATGGCCGAACAGTTCGCTCTCGAGAAGTTCCTTGGATAACCCGACACAGTTGATGGCGACGAACGGCTGGCTTCTTCTTTCGCTCCAATTATGGATGGCGCGGGCAAAAATCTCTTTTCCGGTGCCGCTCTCTCCGAGTAGCAAAACCGTAGCCTTGCTGGTTGCAGACTTTCCTCGCAGTCTCGACGGCCTCGTTCATTTTGTCGCTTATGCCTACAATCAGACGATAGCGCTTGTCAGCGTCTTCAGAGAAAAGTTCCAGTTCCCGTTTTAGTCCTTCCCTTTCCAGTGCTTTGCGAACCACAATATCGAAATGATTCGCGTCAACGGGCTTGGTGATGAAGTCATAGGCTCCTTCCTTCATCGCCTGAACCGCAGTCTCTATGGAGCCATGGGCGGTAATGACTATAACCGGAACATCTGATTCCTTCCTTGCGCAGCGCGCGGAGCACTTCGATGCCCGCCCATTTTGGGCATTTGCAGATCCAGCAACACCAGATCCGGCACGTCTTTGCGGATTGCGCGTGAGAGCCTGCTCTCCGTTGCCGGCCATCAGCCACATCGCATTCCAGCGGGCGGAGCCTTACCTCCAAAAGACGACGTGAGGCCGCATCATCATCGACCACGAGAACTCTGTCATCCGCGAAGCCTGGTCACTTGTTGGATTTATTTATCGTTTCACCACGATGAGCTAGTCGGTGAACCCGTCGAACGATATCAACGGCATTTCGCCACGACTGAGGTCGCGAAGAGTACGAAGTTGCTAAGCGTCAAATCAATGAATCCATCGTCGGCCTTCGTGGTCAATGAAGTTGTCTTATTGACTCGGTAATTTGGATCGGCAACGAAACATACGCAAGCGCACTGGTGTCAAAGTACGCACCGCGATCCTCAACACCGCCTCAGCAATCCCCACATTTCGGATCTTAAGCGCGCGCTTGACCGGACTCGGTTTACGCTTCGATAGCCGAAGCAGACCCTTTTCGGCCAGTGAATGCATCGCTTCTTCGGCTTCCTTACCCTGCGGCCGAATCGGGATCACTTTCGCGACTGGCCGATTGCGCACCGTAACAGTGAGACTCTCCCCGCCTGAACCGCGCGAAGGTAACGGGCTAGTTGAGTCTTCAGTTGTCGCATTCCGACGTATTTCATTGTGGTCGCATTCTACGTTGGTACAGTCACAATTAGCCGCCATCGTCATCACGAGCTGATCAACGAGTTGGAGAAATCGAAGATCGATCTCGATCCATCCTCCATCTTCGATCCTCCGACTATCCTCTATCTTCGACTTCGTCCACCCAGCCGAGCGGCTATCTTCCTGGATGAAAATATTTTTGTCGATGGGCTTGGTGACATAGCCGGCACACCCGGCAGCCAGCGCTTTCTCCCGATCCCCTTTCATCGCGTACGAGGTTACGGCGATTACCGGAATATCAGCCGTCGCTGGCTGCTCCTTTAGTTTTCTGGTAGACTTCAAGCCCATCCATTCCAGGAAGCTGAATATCCATCACAATCAAATCGGGGCGCTCCTTTTCAAGCATCTCCAACGCCTCCAGCGCCGTGGTCGCCTCACGCACCTCGTAGCCCATGCGCCCGAAGCAGAAACACCGCGAGACGACGATTCACCGGATTGTCTTCGACCAGAAGTATTTTCTTTGCAATCATAAAGATTTTATCCCGCCAAGCACGCCAAGCTCGCAAAGACCCCGCCGCTCCTCCCTGTATTTTCTCATTTCATGGTCTACCTTGGCGTCCTTTGCGCCTTTGCGCGAGTAATGTTCATTCCCTAATTACATCGGCAGTGTAAAGAAGAACCTGCTTCCTTTCCCACTTCGCTCTCCACCCAAATCTTGCCGCCATGCATCTCCACGAACTTCTTCGCCAGCGCAAGCCCCAGGCCGGTGCCTTGAGGTTTTCCCGCGTCGCTGCCCGCCTGCTGAAATTCGAGGAAGATCCTTTCATGATCTTCCGCCGGGATTCCCGGTCCCGTATCACCCACCTCGACACGCACGGCTCCGTCCTCAGAGTCCGCCCGTACCCAGACCCGTCCCCTTCGGGTGTGAACTTGACCGCGTTTCCTACCAGGTTTAAAAGAACCTGCTTGACTCGGGCACCGTCCATGGGAAAGGGAGCCAAGCGCTCGTCGCTCTCAGCCCGAAGATCGATTGATTTCTTCACGGCAAGCGACCGCATCGTATTAGAAACCGCCTCGACAACATCCTGCAACAGCGCCGGCTCGATTTGCAGCTCCATCCGTCCGGCTTCGATCTTCGCCAGGTCAAGGATTTCATTGATCAGGCCGAGTAAATGCTTGCCACTGCTCAAGACATCCGTCAGGAACTGTGATTGTTCTTCCTCGGTAACCTTCAGCGAGGGATCCAACAGGACCTCGGAGAAACCGATGATCGCGTTGAGCGGCGTGCGCAGCTCGTGCGACATGTTGGCGAGAAACTCCGACTTGTGGCGATTGGCCGCCTCGATCTGCCGGCCCTTGTCCTCGATCTCGCTGAATAGTCGCGCATTTTCGATGGCCACCTTGGACTGGCTGGCCAGTGCAGTCAGCAGGTTGACCACCCGCTCGTCGAACTGACCCGGCGATCGGCGCAGCAGGACGATTCCTCGTGTCACGCGATCGCTTCCGTCATGGGTACTGTCAGCACCGATCGAAACCCAGCCTTCAGTACGAACTCGCGATAGGGATGATCGTGAGCGTCCGCCATGTCAGGGACCTGGATCGGCTGCCCGCTTTCGGCAGCTTGACCGATGGTCGTCTTGCTAAGATCGATCGTCGTCTCTATGAATTGAGCTCAGAAACTGCGCTGCTGAGGTTGTGGCTGGCAACGACGTCGAAGGCTTGACGGGTCGGTTAAACTCAAAGACTCCGCAGCCATCCGACTTTGAGAGATTCACCGCATGGCCGGCAACCGCGTCCAGCACCTGCGTGGAGATCCAATGACGAGCTGACCGCCCGGCTGACATCGCTCAGAGCACCCACCTCCTGCAGAGAAAGCTGAAGCTCGCGTGTGCGCTCCTGGATTTCTTGGAACAGTCGGACATTCTCGATGGCGATCACCGCCTGATCGGCGAAGGTTTTGACCAGCGCCACCTGTTTATCGCTAAACGGCCGCACTTCCCTCCGCCAAGTCGTAATGACCCCGATGAGTTTATCCTCCCGAAGCATCGGAACGGACAGAACCGTGCGTACGTTCTCCTTTTTCGTAAAGCTCGCGCGGTTTTGGGAGAAAAGGCCGGATCGGACAACAGGTCAGCTACGTGGACCGTCCGGCGTTCTAAAGCGGCCAATCGAGTCGTCGTCTCGCGGCTTGGGCTCGGCCGGCTATGCTCGAGATGCTCGGCGAACTCCTGCGTCGTCCCGTGGCTCGCGGCCGTGCTGAGCACTTCGCCATCGTATAAGAAAAGCGCAGCAATATTGGCCTCGCACAAGCGCGGTGGTGTTGGCAAGGATCGCCTGGTACACCGGCTGCAACTCGACGGGTGAGTGCGCAATGACGTTGAGCACCTCGCTGGTCGCCGTCTGCTGCTCCAGCGCTTCGGTCAGATCACGGTTCCGGGATTGAAGCTCTTGAAGCAGACGAACGTTTTCGATCGCGATCACGGCCTGGTCAGCAAAAGTCGTAACCAGATCGATCTGCTTGTCGGTAAAGGGCTCGACGTCCGTTCTGAAGATGACAATGACACCAATGCGGAATCTCCTCTCTGAGCAACGGCACGCCGAGTACTGCCCTGGGCTCAACTGACCAGAGTGCTCTGTGTAGTGATATTCCGGATCCGCCATGAAGGTCGGGCATCGTGGACACCTCGCGCGCTCGAGCACAGCTCTCCGGCGGCGCCGATCGTCGTCAGGACACGAGCGCGGATTTCGCTCTAATGAAGTCTTGTAGCTCCGCCGTAGGTGCCGTACGCAGCCGCAATTGGTGAGCAGCACGTCCGTCAACCCTGTGAATATGGACCCATGCTCGGCCCCGCAAAGCCGCGTTGCGTTCTCAACCAGCGTATCCAGCACTGGTTGCAGATCAAACGTTGAACGGCTGATCACCTTGAGCACTTCGCTGGTCGCGGTCTGCTGCTCCAACGCCTCAGTCAGATCGCGGTTGCGGGCCTGCAGCTCCTGGAACAACCGCACGTTCTCGATGGCGATGACGGCCTGGTCGGCGAAGAGTTTTCAGAGAGGGCGATCTGCTTGTCAGTAAATGGTCCATGACCTCCGTGACGGCGAATTACGATTGCTCCGATGGCGACGTCCTCTCAGAAGCAAGGACGCGGCCAGACAGTGTGCGAGTCCCCGTAGCTTCTGCGATTCTGCGCCTCTGCGGAGAACAACTTCACGTCTACTGCGTCGACGCGAGCGTCAGTGCGTGGATCGTCTTGGCCGGTCGATGACGGCTCGGAGCCGGGTATGCCTCGAGAGTCCTAGTCGGTCAGCTGCTCGAGCATTGGTATACGCGCGAGGCCATTGTAATGGGCGCCGAAGATATCGCCACCGTCACACACGAATGATAGCCGCGTCTCGTGCATCAGCGAGCGTCGCGGCGTTTCCGCGACTACATCCAACACCGGCTGGAGCATCCGGTAGGCGAGCTGGCGATGCACACGCAGGATCTCGCTTGTCGCCGTCTGCTGCTCCAGCGCTTCGCTAAGGTCGCCGGTTGCGTGTTTGTAGTTCCTGCAGCAAGCGGCGTTCTCGATGGCAATGACGGCCTGATCCGCAAAGGTCGTAACCAGCTCGATCCTGCTTTATCTGTGAAGGGATCGGCTGGGCTTCTTCCGTCCTGCGGATCAACGATGACCCCAACGGGGCGCTCCCTCTCTGAGCATGGGGACTCCCGGGGTCGCGAAGTCCCTTCCAGGCTCAGTGCACTCGGCGTGATACTCGTCACTCCGGGTCGGCCACTGAGGTCGGGGATGTGTGTACCAGCTCGGCGTCCGAAGGGCGACCCGTCCAACGGCGACGTACTTCGCTCCCGGCACGCGTCAGGGTTTGGCAAAGGAACTCCTTGGAGCTCCTGTGGCCACATTGTGGCGTACGCTGACCATTATCGGAACGAGCTCACCCTCCACCCGGATGCATTGAATCCCGAATTGAGCCGCACCGCACAGTCTCGTAGTCTGCATTCTCGATGCAGGGTCTCGAAGTACGGGCGCGAAGATCGAACGTTGAGCGGCTTATCACCTTTGAGCACTTCGCTTGTAGCAGTCTGCTTGCTCGGTCAGGGCTTCGCGTAAGGTCGCGATTGCGTGCTCTCCAATTCCTGGAACAACCGCACGTTCTCGATGGCGATCACCGCCTGATCGGCGAAGGTTTTGACCAGCTCGATCTGCCGTTCGGTGAATGGCTCCACAAAGTCACGCCAAATCGAGATCGTTCCAATTGCCGCTCCTTCTTCTTAATAGCGGGACGACCAACAGTGTGCGCATACCCAGCTCACGGTTATCGCCTGCTAGCTGCGTAGAACAACATCTCGTCTTCGGGTCTCCGCCTGAGCGTCAAGGATATGTTGGGCTTTCCGTTCAGAAAAGCACGACCGGTCAGGCTCTCAAGCCTGGTCGGGTAGGTGTGCGCTTGAAGCTATTGCTATTTGTTCGGCGGTCTCGTTGTAATGGGCGACGACTCGGAGGAACTCGCCATCGTACTGACGGATGTGACCCTGCTTGGCGCCTGCGAGCGTCACCGCGTTTGCGATCACCGTATCAAGCACCGGCTGGAGCTCCGTAGGCGAGCTCGCGATGACGCGGAGAACCTCGCTTGTCGCTGTCTGCTGCTCCAGCGATTCGGTGAGATCGCGGTTGCGTTCCTGCAACTCCTTGAACAGGCGGACGTTCTCGATCGCGATAACCGCCTGGTCGGCAAAGGTTTCAAGCAGCTTGATCTGCGCCGGGGTGAAGGGGCGCACCTCGATGCGACGCGCGGTCAGTCGCTCCAATGAGTTCCCCTGCTGACGAAGGGGAACGACTAAGAAGGTGCGCCAGTCGCCGCAGACCCAACGATTGGAAATCGTTCTGCGCGCGGACGTCGGGAATGTGGAGCGTGCCATGCTCGCGCATCCAGCGAAACTGTGGCTCATCAATACTGATCTCGACGCGGGCGATGGGTATGGAGACCAAAATGAGCCCGCGGAACCATAGCTGTTCCCCTCGCGGAGTCGCAGCACCACGTCATCAATCCCACAAACCCGGGCGGCGCTCTCGACGATGGCGTCGAGCACCGGCTGCACGTCCGTGGGCGAGCGGCTGATGATGCCGAGCACCTCGGCCGTTGCCGTCTGATGCTCCAGGGCCTCGCGCAATTCTGCGTTGCGCTCCTGGATCTGCTTTTGAACAGGCGCACGTTCTCGATGGCGATCACCGCCTGCGCTGCAAAGGTTCTCTAGCAGTTTGATCCTGATTGTCGGTGAACGGGCGGACCTCCATGCGGCGGTATATGTTGATCGCCCCGATAAGGGTCTGCTCTTTTTAGCATCGGCACATGCAGCCCGGTACGCGCGCCCCCTCGATCGCCGCAACACGGTTGGGGTTGACTCTCCGGTCTAGGTTCTGCTAAAACGTTGGCAACGTGGATCGGTTTGCGCTCACGGACGATACGCGCTAGACCGGTGTTGGGTCAGGCTGGATCGGATTCCGAACCGATTCAGCCCAGGCGGGCGTTGCGCCACAGAGGGCAACTGCTCTAAATGTACCGTCGTCGTGCAAGAAGAGAGAGTGCCGGCCTTTGCATCGCACAACCGGGCATTGGCGATTGCAGGATCTCGTCGAAGGCGGGCTGCAGATCTCCGTGGGCGCAGCTGGCGATGACGCCCAGAATCTCACTCGTCGCCGTCTGCTGCTCCAACGACTCCTTGAGTTCTTGAACAGCCGCACGTTCTCGATGGCGATCACGGCCTGGTCGGCGAAGGTTTCGAGCAGCTTGATCTGCGCCGGGGTGAAGGGGCGCACCTCGGTGCGACGTGCGTCCAGTGCTCCAATGAGTTCTCCCTGCTGACGAAGGGGAACGGCCAAGAAGGTGCGCAAGTTGCCGACGGACGCCAACATTGGAAAATCGTTCTGCGCGCGGACGTCGGGAATGTGGAGCGTGCCATGCTCGCGCATCCAGCGATACTGTGGCTCATCAATACTGATCTCGACGCGGGCGATGGGTATGGAACCAAAATGAGCCCGCGAAACCATAGTGTTCCCCTCGCGGAGTCGCAGCACCACGTCATCAATCCCACAAACCCGTGCGGCGCTCTCGACGATGGCGTCGAGCACCGGCTGCACGTCCGTGGGCGAGCGGCTGATGATGCCGAGCACCTCGGCCGTTGCCGTCTGATGCTCCAGCGCCTCGCGCAATTCTGCGTTGCGCTCCTGGAGTTCTTTGAACAGCCGCACGTTCTCGATGGCGATGACGGCTTGGTCAGCAAAGGTTTTGAGCAGCGCGATGTGTTTTTCTGAAAAAGGACGGACCTCTTGTCGCCGTATGTTAATTACTCCAACTGGCGATTCCTCTCTGCAGCATCGGCATACTGCAGGAAACGTGCGTGCGCCACTACGCTCTCGATGAGACTTACTGCTCGGGAAACTCGTTTGCTACTTCCGCCGCGCGGTCATGGACGCTCGATCGCTTGCCTGCTCGATTATAAGCTCGGCCTACAGCGTCGCCTCGGCTCGAACAAGTCGGATCTGCTCCATTCCGCCCGGCGGAATTCGTCCATAATGGGCTACGAGCCGGATCACGTTACCATCAAGCCGGCGGATAAGAGCGATCGTCTGTTCGCACAGCCGTGCGGCGCTCTCAGCTACTATAGCGTCGCAGTACGGGCTGAAGGTCGGTCGGCGAACTGGCGATCGCACCCAAAACTTCGCTGGTTGCGGCGTTTGCTGTTCCAACGACCTCCGGTGAGGTCGCGGTTGCGTTCCTGCAATTCTTGAAACAGCCGGACGTTCTCGATGGCGATGCACGGCCTGATCGGCGAAGGTTTCGAGCAGTTTGATTTGCTTGTCGGTGAACGGGCGAACCTCGAGCGACGCCGGATCAGGATAGCGCCGATGAGACGCCCCTCTCGAAGCAAGAGGGTCGCCAACGACCGTGTGCCAGTCGCCGAGTAACCTCCCCACGAACCTTGGCGTCTGCGAAGCTCGGCGTCATCGATTCTGCTGCCAAATCATGGACGTGCACGTGGTCTGGCGGTCCACGACAGCTGCGGCTCACTGGCCGCGAGTTCGACTGCTCGAAGGGGCTCTGTTACGACCAGGTATCTGATCCCAAAATCGGCTCACCCGCCGAAGCGTATTACCATCGATGCGTAACGATCTCGGCATTATCGGCATCACAAAGCCGTGCTGCATTCTGCGCCGATCGACGTCCAACACCGGCTGCAACGTCCGTCGGCGAGCTGGCGATGACGCCGAGCACTCTCACTCGTCGCCGTTTGCTGCTCCAGAGCTTCGCGCAATCTGACAGTTGCGCTCCTGCAGTTCCTGAACAGCCGGACGTTCTCGATCGCGATCACGGCTTGCTACGCGAATGTTTCAAGAAGTTTGATCTGTTTATCAGTAAACGGGCGAACTTCCGGTGCGGCGAATCAGAATAGCTCCGATTCCGACTCCTTCACGAAGCAATGGTGTAGCCAAAACAGTCCGGATACCGATGGACTCTAAGAAGCCCGAGCTTTCGGAAAATTCCGGCCTGACACTCCGGAGTAGAGATGTCATGGATGTGTGTGGTTTCTCGCGTTAAGAATCGCTCGGCCAGTGGGACTTCCCTAAGCTCGTGGGAGGAAAAAACTTCGGCGCTGGGAGAGTTCCGAAGGATGCCACTAATCGCGTTCCGTCAGCCTCAACGAGGCGAATCTGTGCATCAGTCGCCTCGCATAATCGGGCGGCATTTGCTGCCACGGTGTTTAACACCGGCTAGGATATCCGTCGGCGAACTGGCGATGACGCCCAAGATTTCACTCGTCGCAGTTTGCTGCTCCAGGGATTCAGCGGAGGCGCTCTCGCTCGCGAGATTCAAACTGCTCGAGACGCGGCGCAATTCCTTTTGAGCTGTGGACTCAAGTCGTAGCGCGGACTCTTTTTCTTCTTTGTAATCCCAAGGCGAGGCATCTTGGATCTCCTGAGGCCTGTTTTGCAGGACTTTTAGCGGCTAATCTAGGATACAGAGTATTCACCGCTGACACAGAGCTCGCAGAGTTTGGAGTATTTCTTAACCAAGAATTATTTCCTCCGCGCTCTCTGCCGCGTCTCTGCGGTGAGATATCCGACCCTCAGCGCCTCCGCGGTGAGTTCTCTTCTGGTTCGTGGAGCCTATCCGACCACGAACTTCGGTGTCAACCGTGCGAAAGATCGTGATCGTTTCTCGTGCTCGTGCACGACGAACATGATCTACGAATATCCGGCCAGGACGCCAAAGCACGCAAAAGGCCCCGCCGCTTTCCTCTCTTTCATCTTCTTCCTTGGCGCTCTTTGCGCCCCTTCGACATTGCTCAGGACATGCTTTGCGCGAGTCATAGTTTTTCCATCCCGTAATCAATGAATCGTGCGCGGGTTGATCAACATCACGGGAGAGAAGCTCGGGCGCTTGAACCACTTGAAGAACCGAATTGGTGCCGTCGAAGAGCCGTGCAATCCAGTCGCCGATTCCTGCGCGCGTCATGATCAAATAAACGTCGCCGTTGAGCGTATGGCTCCGCACCGCTCTTCTTCAGGCTACCGGCGTAAACATCTATATCGCGCTTCGATGCCTTTCGCGCGCAGAGCTTCGCAAGCGGGAGCTACTTGCTTCTTCGCGTCTTTCGAGGTTCCCTTCCCAGGAGTAATAGTTCACCAGCTTCCTTGCCTCCAAAGCGGCCCTCATACCATACTCTTCTTTCGCCAACCAGACGCCATCCACCGGATAGCGCATTAGGAAGACAACCTGCATCCCAGGCCGCGCCACTTTTCTCGATGTAAGGAATCATCTCCTCGGTCCGATCATTCTGTCCCAGCGGTACCAATATTTTTTTACTCATGGTCTTTCTCCCCCTTTCATCACTGTCACTCAGACCTAGAGCAACAGGCGCGCCAACATGGAGTGACCCGTGGCCATCCCAATCAACGTATTGAATTGTCGAGGGAATTCTTCTGTTAGAATTTCGCGTGAAGAGCGGAGGAACCTGAAAAGAGGGTAACCTTTGTATTACCTCGCGTTACCTGACGGTAATAAAAAAGTTACTCCATCCTATGTGTCGAGTATGGCGGTGGAAAGAAGATTTTAGAGCGTGAATACGAGATGTGCGTGGCTGACACCCCTCGCCAGCAGCCAACACGAAGAACTATGGAAAGCACGTGCCGGGCGAAGCTACTAGGGCCTCCTGCGTCTCTTTACCTTCTTCTATTCGCTGGCGGCCGTGGACTATGCACGATCCGGGCGCCGTAAAAGCATCGGCGCACACTCAGTCCGTTTGAACAGGCCGAAGATTGGGATCGTTCTCTGCACGAACCTTGTGATCCAAAGGCCAATGCCGCCTCGTACCATGATCAGGCGAACATCTTTGTTAAGCGCGTAATTCTTTAACACCTTTCGCAGGCTCCCCGTATAGAGATCTACGGAAATCTCTAACCCCTGCTTTACGCAAAGGCGCGCAGAGCGGGAAAATGGTTTCTTGATACAAGCGCTTGTGGTTCTCCCAGGAGTACTCGCACACCGGGAAAACCTTCTTTCGGGGACATGCCTTCGATTCTCCCACGGGTGACATTGACGGGAGTCCCTGCGCCAACCGGCTCCGTCTTTCCAGTTCTATGGATATCCGCCGATCTCGCCACGCAATTGATTTCGCTGTCGTGGATCTCGCCAGCAGCGCTATGCGATCTCAAGTCGCCTCGGTAGTTGATCATAAGACGATCCACGGGATAGGGGGCGAGGAAAACGACCCGCATGCCGGGTCGAGTGACTCTTCGATGTACGGGATGATCTCCTCGACCCGGTCATTCCTTTTCAGTGGAACCAATATCTGCTCAGCCATGATCTTTTCTCCAGGAGAGTTCACTGTTTTCTCCTCAACAGCGCGGTTGCGGGCGTCTGGGTGCTAAATATGCCCTTTCGGACTCAGGACGAACACCGGAGAAAAAGCGGTCTGTCGAACTATGTTTGCGAATAGAGACCATACCCTGCAGGAAATTCATGATTCGGTGTCCAATCCCGGGCCGCATAACGATAAGGTCCACGTCCCCGCCAAGCACGTAGCTCCGCAGCGTTTTCTCAGGTCTACCCGTGTAGATCTCCACGGCTACCTTCACTCCCAGCCTGTGCAAAGCCTCACAGGTATGAAACACCTTCTGCTGAGCTAATTGCCTGCGCATCTTCACGGAGTAACTCTCAACCATTCTTCTTATCGCCATCGTCTTCTCTAAACCGCACTCCATGATCCCGCAGTACGCCTGCAACCATTTGAGACCATCCACTGGATGATGAATCAGGAACACGACGCTCGCTCCCGGTTGTGCTACCTTTTCGATGTAAGGGACGACCTCCTCGACTCGATCATGCCTTTTCAATGGAACCAATATTTTTTCTGCCATTGTCGTATCCTCCTTCTTGGCGTTTACCCAAATAGAGAGCAATGAGTGCGCCAACAAGCAGTGATCCGGTGAACATCCTGTCGAACGTGACTGAATTGTCGAGGAAAATGTCTTTTTTAGAATTTCAAGTGAGGAGCGAGGGAACCTATAAGAGGGTAACCTTTATATTACATCGCGTTACCTGACGGTAATAAAAGCTACTCCTCGTTACGTTTAGTTGTGCTCAGGATAGTTTTACACTAGCAATTCTTCTTCGAGCTGGCTGTTCGGCATTTCGCTAGGGTACCGTTAAAGCTACTCGGTAGAGCTAACCGAAATAAGAAGTTGGCTCATCTGCTGGGAAGACTGTGCCTCACACACTTTTGCGTTGGCTTTGCCACCAACTCGCCATTGCCCACGGGCACAAGGCCTGTTATTGAAGCGAGTGTCGGCTGGGACGAGAGCAACAAGGGGCGGCTCGCCCGGATTTGAGCGTCGAAGTCGATCAGGGGGCGTCTCATCCGCACGGACTGTGCGTAACCTCCGCCGTGACCCGCGCGAATGAGCGCGCCAGGCGGCGCGCGGAAAACGGCGTCCATCGTGCGGTTAGTCGCGTCTATCTGGCAACTCAAAAAGGGGTCTTTATTCGTTCCAGGCTGCACTAACTGGTCCGTTGTTTAGCAAACTGCCTTATGGAATGCAGATCCATAACCCAGTCGAGCGCGGATCGGCACCACCCCTGTGTCTTTGGCCGCAGCTCGGCTCGCTGGCGTACCGTGCCCACGCGGATATTGAATATCTGAGGGTCGGTTACGGCTGCTGAATAGATCGGCGTGCCGCACTCGGGACAGAATGCTTGGGCGCGCTTGGCGCCGCTTTCGGCAGTCTTTACATAAATCTTTGGTTGTCCGGTTCGTAAGCTAAACGCGTCCCGTGCTGCGGGAACACTGGTGCGAAAGGCGGAACCCGATAGGGTCTGGCAATCCGTGCAATGGCATATCCCGACCTTGTCGGGATCGATTTCCGCGCACGTAGGTGATGTAGCCGCAATGGCAACCGCCGTCGATCTTCATAACAGTCTCCTCAAGCACTCAGTTACAGGGATACCTAACAGACGTAAAGCTCCAGCCCATGCTGTTAAGCGATCGATGAAGTCAGACAATAATGCAACAATGCTCACCTGACACAAAGTATATAAGCGACGAAGTAGTCTTCAGACATATGATCTGAGTCTTTTCTTTGGCGCTCAGCTTTGATACTTCGCCGAATATTCACACTTTCATCGCCATCCCTCGCGTGACGCCTCCATCCACCGTCACGCAGGTCCCTCGATCAAGTAACTCGACTGCTCGGACGCCAGAAACACCACGACGGCGGCAATCTCCTTCGGGCCGGCCAAGGCGCTGAAGCGGGATATCTTTGCACCCGCGCTTTCAATTGTTCGTCGAGGCTGACTCTCCCTTATGTCTGCTTCTCGCTGCCGATTACGAACTGTGCGCGGTGTTTCAAATCGAGCCCCGGCGCGACACTTGTCACTAGAATGCCGTCAGTCCGCATACTGGAGAGACATGGATTTTGTCCAGTTGATCACCGCGGCATTGCGTCAGACCGACCGCCATAGCGGTGCTGCTAGGCGCTGCCATCCGGCGTGGTTCCCGAGATATTGATACAATCCGGCCCCAGCCGGCTTTTTGTATATAGGACGCGACCTCTCGCGTCACTCTGATGTAGTTGAGCAGTTTCCTCCAACATTTGATGCCAGGTTCGCATCGTCCGCGTCGGTGAACTGCATGGGGAACGCCCCCTGCATTGTTGACGAGTATATGGATGGCGCCGAGATCGTTGCGTTGTCTCCGCGACCAGTCGCCGGACGTCAGGCAGTTGTTGAACATCGCACGGCACCGCCAGCCTCCCGCTCCCGTCTCCTTCGCGATCGTATTGCGCGCCTCAGCGAGCAACGCCTCCCGTCTGGCGCATAAGACAACGCGCACCCCTTCTCGCGCCAAAGGCATGGGCTGTCACGCATATCCAATCCCGTCGCTGGAGCCCGTCACAACCGCCACCTCTTCCTTGTAAAGCCAAGTCCATCGTTTCCTCCTCGTCTACTCCTCTTTGCATCGCTCAAACCGGCTATGGCGATTGGTCTTTGCAGTTAACCTCAAATATCCGCCGTTACTCAGGGTCCTAAAAACGCGTCCGGCGGGACGGAATAAACGTCTGTTGTCACCTTGACTACACCCGGTACATTTCTCACGAGCTTCACGACTTCGTCTTCCAATCCTTGATCTACTCTACCCTTGACGATGAATATGGCCACCCTCAGCGCGAACTTCGAGGGCCGATCCTCGTACATCGGGCGATGCAAATAGCGTGGCATGGACCCGGGAACCGAGAGCGAGGTCGTTGAAAGCCTGGTTGGATGCGGCAGTGGGCTGGTACTCTTCGAGCTTTGCTGCCTCGACGATCACACGCTTCGCCCCTTCTCGGCTCATCTTGCCCATGTTGAGAATAAGGTCATAACGATTAGGATCGCGCCAATCCGTGCCGAACATCGCCATGAGCCGGCGGCTGCGCGCCTTATCGACCTCTTCTATATAATGGCGCGCCGCCACGTCAGTCAGACTTTGCCGCGCCCGGACTTGTTCGATGCGAAATTCGATTGGCGCGGTCAAAAGTACTTTCAGCACATGCCCGATACCGGACAAAAGCTCATGACCCAGGTGGCCGTGGTAAACCACCTTGCCGTCGTGAGCCAGTTCGCACAGCGTAGCTTGAAGAGCGATCCGGTAGGGCCGCAGATCTTGCAGCAGACGCTCCCACCAGTGCGGGCCTTTCTCGACGATCTCGTTGAGTTTTGCTTCGGGTATGCCATAGCGCCGGCTCGCCTCAACGAGCACCTCACGCCCGACACAACGGTAGCCAAGAGCCTCGGCCACAGTTTCAGCCAATTCCTGACCTTCGCCGGAAGCACCTTGATAGATTGTGATGATCGGCATGAGAGCTACCCTCCTTAGCATTCTTCCAACCAAGCATCGCCGCAAGCTCGGACATACACGCCTAAGGTCTTGAGCGAACAAGAGCGCGCCTTTTCTCTTCGGCCCCGTCACGTGTACCAATTTGCAACTGGACCTTAGGCGCCCGGTGGGCGAAGACCTTGGCTTTTTGTGCGGCCTGGTCCATCTCCTCGGGGGTGATGAGCACGGTCGCTTTCACATTGGCTTGGCCTGCCCCATTCCCTGCAAGTGAGATGGCCGCGGCACTTACGTTGTCAGGAAAATCTACTATCGCAAAGACGTCGGTGTCTCCGAAGGCAAAATACAACGCCTCCAATTTGCCACCGGCCGATTTGAAGAATTGCTCTGCTGCTTGCCGCCGTTTGGTGCCCCCGTCTTTTGCCACACCTTTTACGCCGTCCTTCGTCAAGGAAACCTGCATGAGATATTTAGGCATAAGAAATCCTCCTTCCAGATTTTTGAGAAAATAAAAAGCCAGCACACCCTGGCAATAAATCGCCGGGGCGGCTGGCTCTAAACTCTTCTTTTCATTTCCCCCTCCGAAGAACGACTTGCGTCCTTCATGTTTGGCCTCACATCACACTGGAAGCCTTCTCAATGACGGGGAGGCTTGTTACGAGCGCACAAATATCACATTGCCAAGGGCTGTCAAACCGGTTCTACTTCGAGTCAGATCCAAAATGACGCATCAATTAACTCGGATAGAGGAATTTATTCTAAGAACCAGCGCGTTGAGAAATGTGCCCGCTTAATCCTTTGACCATTTAGCTTCCGTCTCGACCCAGCGATCGCTCCCGCCTGCTGAGCCGACAATCTGCCCACGATAGTCGGCAAACGTTAATGGCGGGATATCCTGCAGAGCCGGGAGAATCTCTCCATTCCCATAGATAATCCCTCTGGCGTCCCGAACCCGGTATCTCACCACAACGTTCTGCGCTGTAGTCTGCCCACCGTTAAATACCCTGCCGTAAAGGCGCCAAGTGCTAAATCCGCCGGGGTCGGACCCTACGTTTGTGACGGCTACAATCACATTGGCCTCTTTACGGGGTTTAAATTCCGCTAACGAAATGCACCGACTATGGACCGCGCCAAAATTGACCGATACCCATGTCTGTCTGGGAAAATCCGTGCTCTCCACTGTTGAAACGCCGATTGGTAAGGCTCTGGTGCACTCTACGGCGCTATCGAAAGATTGCACTGGTATCCACTCCGACAGAGGTTTACCTGGGTCGAACGGAGGAAATACGAGCAAATATCTAGGGGCTGACCCCAATGGGTCAACATCCGACCTAGCTTGGGTGGTATGATCCGAGTTATCTTCCGTTTTCTTTTGCCCGCTGGTTGAGAAAACGAACGGTTGCGAAACTGATTGAGGAATGTCAACGGTCTCCATTTTCTCCGCCGTGACCGCGGATGGAAGAAAATCCGAATAGTGCCACAGGCCTTTTTCGTCCTTCCACTGGTAAATCTCTTGGGCCAACGCAGGCTGCGCGGACAAGACTGCCAGGACAAGAAAAAGAAGCTGTTTTTGCATAACAGCCGGCAAACAGAGTTTTTCAACCTTCTTGGCTTCGTTACCTTCTTCCGATCGCTGGTGGCAGCGGACCGGTCGCGCGTGGCAGCGGACCAACGGCTGCCTGGGACCGCGGACTGACGAACGGTCGTGGGCGTGGGCCAAACCGGTGATGGCTGTTGTGCGATCACAACACCCGCGGCAAAACAGCAGGGTTGGTAGAGCTGATAGGACGGGTACTGGGGAAGATATAGCTGGTAGTGCATCACATGTAAGTCATAGTACGGATCAGTTTGTTGCAAATACGCCAGATATTGCTGCCACTGCAAATACCGCTGATATTGCAGGTACTGTTGATATTGAGCATCCCAATATGGATCGTAGTAGTAGGGACCATAAGCTTGCGCTTGTACATCTCGGCTGCCTAGGACAAGCAAAGCCAACAGAATAAGTGCCAAGAATGAATTTTTCATCAAATTGCCCTCCCTCACAGTTAGACGTACTAAGCTAGAAATTAGCACAGCAAACCACATGCCGCCAGACTAGAGAAGAGCGGATCGGTATAAGTCTCTCGAATCAAAGTAACTTTTGCCTCAGAGATCTTAAAATGCTGCGTAGAAACGGAAGTGGTTGTCGCCTTTTTGCTGCTACCCCTGTGTCGATTAGTTACCACTGGTGTATCCAAAGTAGACGCTTACCACGCCCGGCGGATAAAGACGATGGTAGCGGTCTGCTCCCATGACCGACGACGCTGCCCACTAGCTCAATATTCGGCTCTTCTCTGGGAATCCGATTTATGGCGATTAGGAGCCACTCAACATAGATAGTGAGAGACCCAAGGGACGTGCCGCGTTGCCGACGTCAGTATCGTTTAGCTCCGCGACCGGCCGAGAAACCAGACATCGTTTGTGCAGGATAATGCCCAGCGACGCTGAGTTATCCCGGAACGGAGACCGCGACTTCATAGTCGGTGGTAGCGATCTTTCCCTCCGGGAAAAGCTTCCACTCCGCCATCCAGCGATTCGTCCGCTCAAACATTTCGCGCGTGTAGGGCTCAAACACCAACCGTTCTCCTGGTCCGAACCCGTCGACGTCGATCATGTCTTGATATCTTTCGGGCAATTCTTTGAGAAAGTAATGTTTGTAACGCTCCGGCTCCAGATCGATATCTCGCTGCGCGCGCTGCAGCGCCCTGAAGTAACGTTTCACATCCTCTACATCCGCATCGGGGTGCAACAGGAAACCGATCATGAATGTCGTGTCGAGAATTCTTCGGCATCCCTGTTGCTCGGCAAGATATAACGGCGCACCAAACAGGTTGGCTGCATCGACTCTGCGATCCAACAAGCGCAGCCAAACGGTCCTGGAGGTTGGCCGATATAGCCCAGCTTGATCTCATCAGGTTTCAGGACCTTTTCCAGCGCTTGGATGGCGGAGAAGTAACTGCCGGAGTGATAGCCCACCCCCACCTCGATGTTGGCGAGGTCGCGAGGCTTCGTGATCGAAGACTCTGGCGGAACGAGAATGGCCGAAGGCGTAACCGAGTAGGCATGTCCCCACATTCGGCCATGCCCGGAAGAAGAGGCCATGTTGACCGCCCAGTGGCAAGCACAACTGATGTCGGCAGCACGTCCCCGCCCATATTCTCAAAGGCGCCTCGCTTTACCTCCGGCGCCGCCGTTTCAGTGGACTGGACGAGAGCGTAGCCCGACGCCTGGGTTGCGTAGGAAGTCAAAAATTCGTAATCCAGCCCTTCGTCATTAAAGTATCCCTTTTCGTCAGCGACCCATTCCTGCAGCCGCCCGTGCGGCTCAATACGGAACTTGCTCATAAAGATACCTCCTGTCGCTAAACTTTTTGCGTTCATCACAGTTCGGTCACAAGAGTTGCCAACCAGAAAACAAAAACGCCCAACCGGTAAGCAACCGATCGGGCCTATCAATGCAATTCAGAGCTGCCCGCCTGAGCAGTGTCAACCGGTAATATATTTGATCGCACCCTTATTTCACGGCCACCAAACCCTGTCAACTGCAACGATGCCTGCATTGGTTGGAAGTTTGAGAGATGGACCTTCACTTAAGCAAGATGCTAAATTAGTGAAGGAATTGTTGTGATCAGCCGCAAAGTGGAATTATTCATTCGCATGGTATTCCGTCCTATGTGACGGCAATAACACGGTTACCGTGAGGGATTTTTCTTTGGTATGAACCCATGATCGGACTTTCCAAGGTCATTTCTGGTGCTACACAAAGACGGAAAATCGAACGGTTACTTAAAGAAACCCCTTCGCCTTCGCTGGCTCGAAACCATCTTCTTCGACTTCTCGAACAGAGTGGCGCCAAGGCGTTGAACAAAGTCTCGGCCGGCCACGTGCCCACCCTAATCCGCCTCATTGGTAGCAGCAGTTATCTCAGTGACGTTTTGATTCGCCAGGGTAAGAACTGGCCGGAGCTGTTCCTTCGTCAGATCAAGGTCCCCCCAGAAGTCGGTCGCTGAGCATCTTGCTGAGCTGATACCGCAGATTAAGGAATCGAAATCGCTCGATGACTTTTGCGCCGCGCTGCGGAGCCACAAGCAGCGGGAATATGTCCGCATCGGCACGCGAGATCTTCTCCCTTCGGTGAGTATGGAAGAGACGGTGAGAGAGCTAACGGCTCTAGCCGAAGCGTCCTTGGAAGCAGCGTACCGATTCTGTAGAGCTGAAGTTGAGAAAGACTTTGGCACCTTACTATTGCCCGGAAAGCAAGAGCCGAACGGTTTTGTAATTCTTGGGATGGGAAAGCTAGGAGGCAGAGAGCTGAATTTTAGCTCCGATATCGACGTGATCTTTCTCTACGAGGAAGATGAAGGCGAGAGTTCAGGCGGCCGGAAAGGGAAAACGACATCAAGGGAATTTTTCACAAACATCGGTAAAAAATTATTCACGCCATGGGACAGGTTACTGAGGATGGTTTTGTCTTCCGTATCGATCTCCGACTTCGTCCCATGGGAGCCAGTGGACCGCTGGTACAATCGCTAGGCTCCGCCATGCTTTACTACGAATCCTGGGGCCAATGCTGGGAACGGTCAGCCTTGATCAAAGCTAGAGCAGTGGCTGGCGATCGGGAACTTGGAGCTCAGTTTCTGAAGGATATTGAGCCGTTCATCTACCGCCGATACCTTGATTACACGACGGTGGATGAGTTGCGACACATGAAGATGCGCATCGAAAATGAGCTCTTGACCGCCGATGGCAAGGAAAGAAACATCAAGCTCGGCTATGGCGGCATTCGCGAAGTAGAATTTTTCACCCAGGCCATGCAGTTGGTCAACGGGGGCTATGAACCGCGCATACGCGAGCCCAATACGTTGCGCGCATTGGCGCAGCTTGCGCAGCACAAGTTTATTCCGGTACGGGACCGCGAAAAGCTCAGCGACGCATATCGCTTTCTCCGGCAGGTGGAACACAAAGTCCAAATCGTCCAGGAGGCGCACGCACATTCGATTCCCGAAGGCCAGGATGAGGAACGAGCGCTCGCACGCCGTCTCGGCTACGCACGCACCAAGAAGAAAAACGAGCGGGAGCTTTTTTGGCAAGACCATCGCGCGCACACGAGTACCGTACGAAACATCTTCGACCGGCTCTTTTACAGCGCACAGAAAGATATCACCAAGGAAGGCGAATCAGAGGTCGGGACTATTTGGAACGATCTTGACCGAGAAGAAATCATCGTTCGAGAACTTGAAAAAGTCGGTTTTACCGATCCTCGCAGGGCCTATGAGAACCTTCTCGCCGTGCGGGATGGGGAAGTGTACGCTCCGCCGAGTCCCAAGAGACTCAAAGCCATGCGCAGTCTCGGGCCGGCTTTGATCACCGAGATCGCAAAATCCAGTGCGCCCGATCAGGCCCTGCTTAATCTGTCGAAGTTCAGCCACCGGCTCGGGGACGGACCGGATTTCTCACTCTCTTGGGAGAGAATCCGGCAACCATGCGTCTACTTATTACGCTATTTGCAGAAAGCCAATTTTTGACCGACCTGTTTTTGACTCGACCTGAGATTATCGACACGTTGATCCGGGTTGATCTCACGCGGGTCAAGAAACATAAACATGAAATGCTTTCCGAGTTGCAAGCGGCCTTAGGAGAGCAAAGCGATCTCGAAGCCAAGCTCAACGCCCTGCGACGCTATAAGACCGAGGAGTTCATTCGTATCGGACTGCACGATCTGGGAGGAGCTATTGAAATCGAGCCGGTGCTCAACCAGCTCTCCAATCTTGCTGAAGCCTGCCTCGAGGGTGCCGTCCAGCTCGCCATCGAGGAGTTGAATCAGAAATTCGGCGCAATCCCTAAGGAAAATTTCGCCGTCCTGGGGATGGGGAAGCTGGGAGGAAGAGAACTCGATTATAATTCCGACCTCGACCTCGTTTTCATCTATGATGCCGACGAGGACGCACAGAGCCGCGGCGGCACCCAAGGTAAACTAAGCGCTCATGAGTACTACGTTCGTGTCGGACAAAAGCTCATTACTTATCTCTCCGCGCCGACGGAAGAAGGCATCGCATACAAAATCGACATGCAGCTCCGCCCCTCCGGCAAATCCGGACCTTTGGTCTCTTCACTCGGTGCCTTCCGCGAGTATCACAGGAGCAGTTCCCTGCTGTGGGAACGACAAGCGCTGATCAAAGCTCGTTTCGTCGCCGGCGATCCGGTGCTCGGGAAGCAAATTGAAAAGGTCACAGAAAGCTTTGCTTACGGAAAAGGATTGACGCCGGAAGGCATCCGCGAGATTCATCATCTGCGCATGCGCATGGAACGCGAGCTCTCCGGCGAGGATGAAACGCGTTTCAATCTAAAAAAGGGCGTGGCGGATTGGTCGATATCGAGTTCCTGACTCAAATGCTCCAACTGACGCATGGTTTTCGCTATCCAGAGGTGAGACGTAGAGAAAACGCTGCACGCGCTCAGAGCATTGAATGAAATAAAACTCTTGAGGAAAGGCGAATATAAACTACTTGCCGAGGGCTATCTTTTTTTACGCACCTTAGACCATCGGCTGCGCCTGGAACGGGATCAGTCCATCGATGCTTTCGAGCGGGAGCCTGGAAGACTTGGGGGAATCGCGCAAGCCATGGGGTATTACAAGGGCAGCAGGGGAAACCCGCAACAAGCGAGCTGCCAAAGCGGGGCAGAAATTGTTGCGAGACTACGAGACAAGACGAGACAGTATCCGCGCCTGCTACGAGCGCTATTTCCTGCAAGAAACGGAGTCCTAAAGGATGATCGCTGACGAGCTAGGATGTTTTCGTGCAGAAATAGGAAAGCTTTTCGGTCATTTCTTTCGAGGAAGAGAGCCAACTCCAGAACGGGTCATCAAATCCGGTCACGATTCGCACCGAAACCAGCCACTCCGCATTAAATACCCACGGACGAATACGCTGACGGTGGTAGATGGAATAAAAGCAGAATCGCCGGGAGTATGATAGAGTTTTGCATGCGTGAGGACTCCGAAATGCGCAACGTTTCCGAACAGCTTCCTATAGAGTTCTCCATAGTCGTCCCGACGTTCAACGAAAAAGACAACGTGGAAAAATTGATTGAGGGTATAGAGCAAGCTTTGCCTAATCTTAAATGGGAGATCATTTTTATTGACGATGACTCGCCAGACGGAACAGCCGATTTTGTGCGCAGCTTAGCCCAGTCGAAACCGTACGTTCGTTGTCACCAACGGATTGGTCGACGTGGTCTTTCGAAAGCCGTTATCGAGGGAATGTTAAGTAGCAGTGCTCCGGTGATCGCCGTCATGGATGCGGACTTACAACATGATGAGACAATCCTACCGACGATGCTGGATCGAATCCGGAACGATCAAACAGAGATCGTTGTTGGAAGCCGATACTGCGCTGGCGGCAGCATCGGCGCATGGCATTCGCAAAGAGCGGCCATGAGCCGGTTGGCCACACTCCTGAGCAGAACCATTGTGACCCCGCGGCTAACGGACCCTATGAGCGGTTTTTTGTGATTCGGCGCGATACGTTCCAACGGATCGTGCGGCGCCTGTCCGGAGAAGGTTACAAGATCCTGCTCGACTTGTTCGCTTCGTCGCCGGAACCTCTGCGTTTTGTCGAAGTGCCCTATACCTTTCGGGAACGCACGGCGGGAGAAAGCAAGGTCGACTCGGCCGTCGTCTGGGAATATTTACTGCTCGTTGTTGATAAAAAATTCGGCCACATTCTACCGGCGCGGTTCATACTTTTTTCCTTGGTGGGACTGAGCGGAGTTGTTGTTCACTTTCTCGCCTTAACAACAACTTTCAAATTTCTTGGTTTAGAGTTTCCTCGTTGCCCAAACAATCGCCACGCTGAGCGCCATGACATCTAACTTTAGCTTGAATAACATTTTAACCTACTCGTGACATAGCGCTTGCGCGGGCGTAGATTTCTGACGGGATTGTTCACGTTTTGCTTGGTGTGCAGCATCGGTGCGATAGCAAACGTCGGGATTGCGAACTTCGTGTTCCAACGCGATTACACTTGGTGGCTTGCTGGCGGCGCCGGTGCTCTGGTTGGTGCGGTTTGGAATTATGCCGCCTCGTCGACCGTCACTTGGGACGCAAACGATAAGCCAGATCACCCTCGTTGCTCTTTTAGCCGGCACCCAAATCCAGGCACCGATGGGATGATTGGACGGGCTTTGTGCTCTCCAGTGCTGGCGCGCAAACAAGTTAGGATCGGATCAGTACCCTTAAGGTGGCTCGGGAGGGCGTCGCCCCATAGGGTATCCTCATTCAATCGAAATCTAAACGACAACCCTCGACCGTTACTCGCTAGCTCCACCGCAGACTCCGCGTTTCGACGACTTGATAAATTCCAAAAGGGCCAACACATCTCGGGCGGCCCTTCCGTCCTTTTCTATTTCCTTTATCGCCAGAGAAAGATTACGTCCTTTTCGGAAGAGGACGCCAAAGGCCTCTCTAATCTCGCGAATCCGCCGATCATCGAAGCCGGCCCGTTTGAGGCCGACAACATTGACACCACGAACCGTGTGCTGCCAATCAATGATGGCGTAGGGTGGAACATCGCGGCTCGTTCCGCTTAATCCGCGCATGAGCGCGTAGTCGCCGATCCGCACGAACTGGTGAACGACACAGTTGCCGGAGATAAAGACGCTGTTCCCCACCTCAACATAGCCGCCCAGCAGGGCATTATTGGCAAGAATAACTTGATCACCCAATTTGCAGTTGTGACCGACATGGGAACAAGCCATGAGAAAATTCTCATTGCCGATCGTTGTCGATGAACCAGGGGCGGTGCCGCGATGAACCTGAACATGCTCGCGAAAAATATTGTGATCACCTATTCGGAGGTATGTTTCTTCCCCTTTGTAGGCTTTGTCTTGGGGCGCATCACCCAAAACAACCCCTGGATGGATTTCGTTGCTTTCGCCAATCTCGGTCCAGCCGGCCAAATACGCATGGGCCATGACTTGTGTGCCTCGCTTGATCCTGACCGGTCCTTCGATAACGACATAAGGGCCGATTTCGACTTCTGAGTCGATTTCCGCCATGGGATCGATAACGGCTGTTGGATGAATGCTCATGAAAATCACTCTTGCTTGGACCGGAACCCAACCTTTGGCTTGAAAATCTTAACCAGAAACCACGCCAAAAACGATATTCTATATAACCTCTGCATTGCTACGTTAAGGTTTTCGCTGCTTGCGCAAATTTTCTGTCGACCCGTGGCTATCCAAAACGGGGATTTGCTCGCGCCAAGCCTGCCCTGAGCGAAGCCGAAGTGACGCCAGTGACGGGCCAAGGTCCGTCATCCCGAGCGGAGGCGAGGGATCTGGGAAAGATTTCTCCCTTCGGTCGAAATGACAACGCTTTGCGCCTTTGCGCGAGGTATTCCGAGTTTTGGCTGCAGGCTCCGCCGTGCTAGGTTCTCTGCGGTTATATTAGTCGGCGTCATCGTCATCATCATCCACATCCGGTTCTAAATCGAATTTCTGTCCCGGTATGCGATACCTTTCTTCGGCCCACCCTCCGAGATCGATGAGCTTGGCAGCGATCGGAACAGAACGGCCGATGGAGATTATTATCCCAATCCGTTTCACGGTGACAGGTGGGGCACTTGACCCGAGGAGGCATTCATCCCTCTTTAGCTGTCCAAAGTCGTCACGGCGAAAAGCTCTCCGACTTCGAGTTTTTTCTCCATGAGGCCCTGGTCAAGAGAGTAACTGATGAAACGCTCCAGATTGGCTCGGTTCTTTTTCACGCCATGGGGCCAGGGGTCGTCGCCGAAAGCTTTTCGTTCTTCTTCAAAAAGATGCCTACCCCAAACAAGACGCGACCAGTTGGGGTCGTCGTAGTACGCCACGCAAGCCTCCTTGGCCTTGTCGAACGCTGCCATTATACTCTGCGACAACCAGGGATTTTTGCTAAGACTTCATCTTTGAGGAGCGACCACATGCATGATGGGATAATAGCCGTTCTTCTGAAAATATTTGATTTCTTCATGCTTTGGATCCGTGAACAAGCGCCGGATCTTCGGCGATGCCTTTAGTGCTTGCGGCGGCGGGTGAGGCACCATCAATGCGGAAATTTCACCTTGCTCCAGCATCGCCCCCATTTTCTTCCCGGGAGCGACGAGTTCGATACGCACACCTTCTTGGGGCTTAAACGGCACGGCCTCTTCTTTCGAGACAACCCAGTCCATCTTGCGCCACGGTACGTTGTATTCTGACTGTAGATCTCCTTTGGCGAGCACGGAGAGGGTTGTTTGGAACGTGCTCAGTCCGACACGCTTACCGATAAGATCCTGTGGAGAGTTGATCCCGCTATCGACATTCACCCACATCTGCGACAGGCTGAAGAGCCGGCGGGGAAAGACCGGGATCGCGGTGAACGGTATGCCCCGGCTTTTGGCCATCAGATAAGAAGACAAAGAAAGCTCACAGACATCGAACTCACGGTTTTGCAACATCCGCTCGTGTCGATCTCGGCCATGCTTTAGTGGCTCCGACTGGCCCACTTCGAGAATTTGGAGATCAACGCCCTCGGCTTGCACGGACCCGTCCAAGAGCGGAATGTGTCGGTCGTAATGGGAGAGTGCCATTGTCAATTTCAATCCAGCCATAATCGGCTCCTCCTCTTGTTGCTCTCAAACTGGTTCTTGCTTACTTTATTTCGCCGAATGTTTCTACACTCCATCAAGAAGCTCAATCCGTTCAAGAAGTTCAAACAGTTCAATACGTCTAAAGATAGTTTGGATTTTCCTATTAGAAAAACAGCTTGGACTTTCATTCATGAACGGTTTGTGACGAATTGAACCGCTTGAACAGTTTGAACAGGAAAGGTTTGGAGCGGGCGACGGGGATCGAACCCGTGACGTCCAGCTTGGGAAGCTGGCATTCTACCGCTGAATTACGCCCGCTCAGAGCGCGATAGAGAAGAAGTTTATATGGAATTACCACGCTCTTGTCAATCAAAAGCAGCGTCTCACTTGCTACGAACGTACTCAGACAAACTATCAGAACAAATATCAAAGCTCCGCTTCCCGGCGTGAACCGCCGCCGGTGAAATAAGACCTCAAATACGCTGGAGAACGGTTTTGGCTAATCGAGAAGGGGAAGCGAGGTGAGTGGGGAAGGTCTTTAGCTAAAGGGAGGAAATTGGGAGCAGGACTGATTATGACTCGCGCAAAGACGCAAAGCGTGTCCTGAGCAAAGTCGAAGGGCGCGCTAAGTAAGAGAGGCAGCCGATTATAGCCCCTCATTTGGCCCGGGGGTGTCGAAATAGGAGTCTGCCTTTTTGAGCGGGTTTCTGTGACCGGCTCTGTCTGCTTAAAAGATTTTTATCCAATCCATATTCACGCATCTTGCGTGAAAGTGTGCGAATGCCTATGCCGCAACTCTTCGCCGTTAGCGCTATATTACCCTGAGCAACAGCCAACTTTTGAGCAAGATACTGCTTTTCTTGTTCTTTTAACCAATCAGTCAGTGGAGCATCAGAGCCAGGTCTTTTCTTATCCTGCTTATATTCATCCGATTGACCGGGTAGATCCACTGCTTCTATCACCCGTCCCGTGGTAAGCACAATGGCGCGCTCGAGCACGTTTTGAAGTTCTCGGATATTGCCCAGCCAGGGATAGTCTATGAGCAGCCGCATCACCTGTTTAGAAACGGAGCTTATACCTTTGTCTGCCGCTACGGGATGACGATGAAGAAAATCCTGAACCAAGAGCGGAATGTCAACTTTTCTCTGACGCAGAGGGATAAGCTGGATGGGAATAACATTAATTCGATAGTAAAAGTCTGAGCGCATTTTCCCTTCGGCAACCATCTCCTTTAACGGGACATTGGTGGCCGCGATCACGCGCATATCCACCTGAATGCCGCGACTCCCCCAGGCGATGAACCTTTTGATCTTCAAGGACGCGCAGCAACTTTCCCTGCATCACAACCGACATACTTTCAATTTCATCGAGAAATAGACTCCCGGTGTGAGCCAGTTCGATCTTTCCCGCTTTGGCATGGTCGGCTCCAGTAAAAGCGCCCTTCTCATAACCGAACAGCTCGCTCTCCAGGAGAGTTTCAGGAAAGCCCGCGCAGTTAATGGTCACAAACGGTTTCTTGCTACGATTGCTATGATAATGAACAGCACTGGCAACCAACTCCTTGCCGGTTCCCGTTTCGCCTTCAATGAGCACGGTCATTTCCGTCGGAGCGACCATTCGAATAATTTCAAATAGGCGGTGCATCTCGGCTGTTTTGCTGAGCATGCCACCGAACTCGTAACCGTCTTTAAGGTACCGACGCAGGTGCCGAATCTCCATGTAGACTCGGGTTTTTCAAGAGCCGCACGGGTCGATTCCTGCACGCTTCCCAAGTCAAAGGGCTTCACGACAAAATCACAGGCGCCGCGCTTGAGCACATTGATTGCTGTTTCGATATTGGAATATCCGGTGATCGCGATCACAGGGACATCAGGATAATTCTCCTGCATGCGCGCAATCAACTCGACACCGTCCATGCCCGGGAGCTTGATGTCCGTAATCACAAAATCGATATTTCCATCCGCGAGTTGCTTCAGCGCATCTTCAGCGGAAGAGACAGGGACGACAGTGTAGCCGCTATGGGTGTACAGGCGCACCAACTGGCTGCGGACTACCGGGTCGTCATCAACCACGAGGATATTGGGGATCAGAGAACTCACGGGAGCGCCCTTTTGAGGCTGCGAATCATCATTCTCCAATGATTTCCCAGGAGAATCCAACAATGACGCAAGGCTGTTTCTATCTATTTCAACGGAACTCATTTGGCTAATTTTTTTAGACTCGGGCGCACGAATCAATAGAGAAAATACGCCACGGTTTGAATCCTCTTTGCGAAACACGATCTCGCCGTAATGGCGTCTTAGAATTTGCTGCGCCACCGCCATGCTCAATCCAAGCCGGTAACCATTCACGTTAGAAAAAGGACGAAAAACATCCTTCTCGTCCACCTGTAACGAAGTCGAGGAGGAGCTGACTATATTCAGCTCAATATACCTTTCTCCTTCCCGCCGACGCATTCCTGCCTCGATTTTGAGCTCTCCGCCTTGGGGAAGAAGTGCGCGCGAGAAATCAATGACGCCTCTCAGCGCTCTGTCGAACTGCCCGTCTAAAGGCACCTTCGGAAGCGCTTCCTTCACGATCATCCCCGTACGAATCCCGTGTGCAGCCATCTCCTTTTCTTTACTTTGGATCACCTCCGTCAGTAGTGACGCAGGATCTTCTGTTATAGGCCGATGTTTTGAAGGAAAGACATACTCTTCAATTTCATGGGCAAGCGTACGAATCTGGGTAATACCCCGAGCCATCGCTTCGGCGCTTTCCACCGATAGAACCCCCGACCATCGTGAAAGCTCCAGTTCACCACTAATTGTCTGGAGATTATTACCTATGTCATGAGTCAGTCCGCCTAACAGTTTTCGCAGGGGGTAGGCTCCCGTAAATTCATCCTCAAACGCAGGTTCCTCAGTGTAAAGACTCCATATCCCGAGCGCGTCGCTCTCTCGACGAGAATAAACCACGGAGATCTCCCGCAGCCTGAGCGCAGTCGCCTGATTCTTCGGAAGAAAACGATACTGGCATGAAACCCTTTTCTCTCCCGCCTGCAGTTTTGCCCACGCTGACACAAACGCGTCGCGATCTTGAGGATGGATACGATCCGTCCAAAGGGAACTATTTTGGCGAAAGTCGTCGTCCGAGAAGCCTAACAGTTCCCGGGTCGGGTGATTGAAAATACAGGAATGATGATCACGACTCCAAAGCGCTACAGGATACGGAATGACTTCGAGAATAAGGCCGGCATCGACGAGGCCGGTCGAGGATGAAGAAAACGAATTGCTATCCGCTATAGCTGGTAGGGCCACTGCCGGAGAGTCAGGTGATTTCTGTAATTCCTTTTTCCCTCGCAACGACCTAACGTTATTCGGCGCCATCAAAACAAGTGGGGTAAATCTCCCCTGCTCTCCTTATCGGTTTCGATGAATTGAATTTTAGCCCTCGAAAGAACCGAAGGCCGCAATTAAATTCCGAGTCGCGAACGGTGACTCCCTCGGTTCCGAGCTGAAGGGTGTTTGCTCTAACGTTGATCTCCTCCGTATGGAGCCGAAGTCTTTTGGCTTCCATAAAACAGAGGAGCAAACAATCATATCAAGCAAGGTGATACCTTCTTCTTCGCTCGTAACCCGATAGGCGTTACCTGCAATTAACTCCCCGCAATGTTGACAAACACGGTTCATAAGTTCCCATCAGGGGCAAGGATTATGCCATATCAAATTGGTTTATTAATGTACAGGGAGGCATCTGATTGATAGCAAGACGTGATTAAGCCATTGAATTAGAAAATGATTCTTGTGTTTGAGACTAGAGAATCAAGTATTCTATAGCTTTCTAAAGTGGAGGGAATTGCGGTCGTTTATAAATTATTCTGCAAGAGAATTACCGACAAAAATCTCTTAACCCTGACTTGCAAAGGATAGCCGCCAAGGTAGCGGAAATTGACTCAAACTGCGCCGGCATTTTGAGAATCGCGCCAACGATCATCACTAGGATTTGCATGCTCGACCCATTAATATCATCAGCCAGAGTTATGATATCTTCGTTACACACTCCCTTTTGTAATTCCGGCTTGACCTTATCAAGAAACCGAACCCCGTCCTGTCTCAGCTCGTTACAGATAAGCTCAACTCCTTCTTCCCAATCGGACCTGTCAGGCTTGGAAGGTAAAGTTGCATATAGATTCCTCGCCTGCCTCGCTTTTCTGGCAGCTGAAAGATAACTTATGATCCCCGCCACGCGCTTCGGCCTATCAGAGGCGAGCAGCTGACAACCCAAAATCATATACAGCTCGTCAACCCCAAGGGTAATAGCTGCATAGCTTCGGTCGTTAATTCTTCAATCGTTAATTCTTTCATGGCTGACCTCACCTCATCTCGTGCACTCCTCATGACAGAAACCGCAAGGACTGGACTCAAAGAATTCAGAGATAAGAACGCTTCAGGAGAGGAAGTCTACAAGAGATTCAAATCAGATCTGGGAAAACCTTTGAGAGCATTGCGAGTATCAAGGATCATGGAGCCGAACTTAGCAACCATCGAGTAATCGAAGGCGGAATGGTCAGTCAAGATTGCAACGCAATCCATCGACTGAAGCAGATTAGGTGTCAATTCAATGGCTTTGAGGGTCTCACCCCGGACCACAATAGATCGAACATAAGGATCGCAGAAATAGACTGCGGCTCCCTTTTCACGAAGGCCCTCCAAGACCTGAAGCGCGGGGGATTCTCGAATATCGTTGGTGTCGCGTTTGTAGGTAACTCCCAACCCGAGGATCTTAGATCCTTTTAAGGGCTTGCGCCTTTCATTCAACGCATCGGCGATGCGTTGAACCATAAATGCGGGCATCTGGTTGTTGATATGTCCTGCCAACTCAATAAGCCTTGGCTCGCAGCCGTTCATTTTGGCTTTCCAGGTGAGATAGTAGGGATCTACGGGGATACAGTGACCCCTAGCCCGGGCCCAGGATAGAACGGCATGAAGCCGAAGGGCTTGGTTTTGGCCGCTTCGATCACCTCCCAGACGTTGATTCCGAAACTATGGCAAGTCAATGCCATTTCGTTGGCCAAAGCGATATTGACGCTACGAAATGTATTCTCTAAAAGCTTAACCATCTCTGCGCAATCGGTAGAGGAAACCGGGACGACTGTTTCGATAAACTGCTCATAAAGTAAACATGCGATCTCAGTGCAGTGGGGAGTAATGCCACCAACGACTTTGGGAATATTGCGGGTCGTATAGGTTGGATTGGCTGGATCGACGCGCTCTGGGGAGTAAGCAAGGAAAAAATCACGGCCGACCTGAAGACCTGATTCCTCAAGAATGGGCAAGACAACCTCTCGAGTGGTCCCCGGATACGTGGTGCTCTCAAGAATAATGAGCTGCCCCGGACGAATGTGAATTCGGATCGCCTCCACTGCAGCAATGACGTAGGAAAGATCAGGATCCTTGTTCTTTCGCAAGGGTGTCGGCACGCATATGTTCAGGGTATCGAGTGCTTCGACAGCCGCCAGAGACTGGGTTGCCCTCATCCTGTTCGCCGAGACCGCAGATCGAAGAGCTTCGCTGGCGATGTCAAGAACATAGGAAACCCCTGAATTAACGGAATCCACCTTATCTTTGACAAGGTCAATGCCAGTAACCTGGAACCCCGCATGTGCCATTTCCGCAGCTAACGGTAGACCCACATATCCCAGACCCACGACGCCCACTTTGGCCGAGCGCGCACGAATCTTGTCTTTCAACTCCCGAGCTGTCTGCGGGGACTCTGCTTGGTTTTGCAACAAGGGCATGGTCTCCACCCGATATTCCATAAAAGCTCCTTCCCTGGATACTTTTACAATCTCGACCGGCTTAATCGCTTCGCTGACTCAGCTTCCTTTTGATCAGGCCTGATTTCTCACAGGCCGCAAAACGTCAGCGGCCCTTCTCTCCTTGCCCGGCGTTGTCTCGCCTGCTTTGAAATGTTGGCGTTCATGGGTCGGAAAGTGGGCACCAATTCGTAGAGCAGCTCGATCAGGCGCTCGGATTTACCGTTGATGGCGAGTTGCTCCAGTTCTGCAATTTTCTGAACCAGAGATTCCAACTCGGGAATCCAGCCGCGATTGCACCCGGAGAATTTTTCTACCTCCGCAGGTACCAGCGTTTCATCCATCGCTACCAACTCTTCACGCAGTTTCTCGCCGGGTCGAAGCCCGATAACCGAAATGGGAATTTCCTCTTCCGGCACAAAGCCGGAAAGGCGAATCAGGTGATGGGCCATATCAATGAGTTTGATCTGTTCCCCATCTCCAGCACAAAGATCTCTCCGCCCCGGGCCAGAGTGGCGGCCTGGAGAACCAGAAGGACCGCCTCAGGAATCGTCATGAAGTAACGAGTTATTTCCGGGTGGGTCACCGTTACTGGCCCCCCTGTTCGATTTGCTTCAAGAATAAAGGCACTACGCTACCATTGCTGCCCAAGACATTGCCGAACCGGACGGCTGAAAATATCGTCGCGCTCTGACAATCCTTGGTCAGCGCCTGGACATACATTTCACCGACCCGCTTAGTGGCTCCCATAATGTTGGTCGGATTGACGGCTTTGTCCGTCGAAATCAGGATGAATCTTTCAGCCTTCTGTCGAACCGCAAGCTGCATCAAACGGTGCGTACCGACAATATTGTTGAGCACGGCCTCGCCCGGGTGATGCTCCATCATGGGCACATGCTTGTACGCTGCCGCATGAAAGATGATTTGCGGCGCTTCCCGGATAAAAACCTGCTCTAAAGGATTGACGTTCTTGATATCGGCAAGCACTACGGCTCCGCCTCAAATCGGGAAAGGAACGCTGGAGTTCCATATCGATGTCGTAGAGCGCGCCTTCGCTTTTGTCTAAAAGAATCAATCGAGCAGGCTCGTATTTGGCGATCTGCCGGCTCAACTCGGAACCGATGGAACCGCCGGCGCCGGTGATCAAGATTCTCTTGTCCTTCACTAGATCCTGGACGGGACTGAAATCCAACCCCACCGGCAGCCGGTCCAGGAGATCTTCAACCGAGAGGTCCTGAATCTGGCTGAGACCAACTGTGCCATTTTTGAGATTTCCCAGTGTCGGAAGAGTCTTGATCGGAACCTTGAACGGCTCCAAAACGGTAAGAATTTGCCGGATCAACGAAGCCGAAGCACTGGGGATGGCAAGCAAGACTTCATCGACCTGATAGTCTTTGAGGATCTCGGGCATCGTATCGCGCTGGCCCAACACCGGAACCCCGTGAATACGCTGGCCGACTTTATTTGGATTGTCATCAATGAAACCGATCGGTTGATAATCATACAGAGCGCCATGGTTTCGTATGTCCCGAACAACCATCTCTCCGGCATCTCCCGCCCCATAGATCAAAACCTGCTTGCCTCGCGCTGACCTGCCTCACCGCATGATAAAGGCGACGCGCCAACCGACTCCCCCGATAAAGAAAAATCAGCAGCAGAGAGTCGATGATAAAAATCGACAGAGGATAACTTCTGAGGCCGAAGATCCAATGAACCACGAATGTAAAATATGACCGTGCTCCCGATAACACCGATAATAACGTTCCGAAGATCCCAGATGCCCGTGTAGCGCCACAGTCCTTGGTAGAGCTGAAGCGGAACAAACGTCAGCCCGCGGATCACATATGAGCCAGGGCATCATCTCGATCATAAGTGCTAACTCTTGATCGGAGATCACTCCATCAAATCTGATCCAGAACGCCAGATAATTGGCGAGCACGATCAACACGATGTGAAATCCGACGATCAGAGGTCGACGGAATTTGATAACAATGGCTTTCACCATAAAGGTGCCTCCAGTATCGATCTTGAATAGCGGTAATATTTATCCGGTGGCGGTTTGAGCGCAATTGGAGCCAACCGACTACGAAAAAACAGTCAGCGGAAGACGTTATAAAGAAACTTCGGAGGAGCTGCTTATAAGCAGATCCGCTCTGACTTACAGAGAGTGCGAAATCCTCGCTGATTCGCAGGTTCGACCGCGCTGAGAAGAATTTTGACCACGAAGCCAGGTGGCTACGCCGAAACAGAAATCGAAACAGACATTTGACCACGAAGTGATTCATGATCTTACTGTTCGCCCGCAGAGCATGAAAACGGCAGGTATATCGTCGATCGCACGATTGGACTCCATTTCCCTTGATGGGGAAGGCCGGCATAGGGGTGCCTCCGGAACCTATTAATACCATGTCACCCTACCTTGGTCCTTCCAGCAAGGAACTAACCAGTGCTGTCGAATGGCTTCAATTCGACGAGGTCGGCTCAATAGTGCAGACCTCAAACCCTCTCGAAGGAGTTCGGCGTCGCTTGGTCCCTGAGCGAAGTCGTGGTGAAGCTCAAAAGGATTCGTTTGCCCTTGGCGCGCTTGCAAGTCCCTTTGCGCGAAGTCACTCCCCTTCGCGCCACAGCTTCTACGCTGTCACGCGCGACGCGCAAGAAACCAGTGCCAGCGTTTTGCGATACCCTCGCGCAAACCCTGTTGCAGCTCGGAACCCAAAATACTGTTGAGCTCTGGCTCACATCAAGGCAACGACGAGGCTGGCCGTTGGGTTTCGTTGTATCCCAAACGATACTCCCGGAAAAACCAACTTCCTCCGCGATCATTTGAGCTAAGTCGCGGATGGAAATTTCCTCCCCAGTCCCCAGATTCACAGGCTCGCTGCCGTCGTAACGCTCAGTTGCCAGCACGATGCCTTCGGCGGCATCTTCCACATAAAGGAATTCCCGAGTCGGCGAACCGTCGCCCCAAAGAACAATCTGTTCGTCGTTGTTTTCTTTGGCTTCGACACACTTGCGGATGAGTGCGGGAATGACGTGTGAACTCTCCAAATCGAAATTATCTCTCGGGCCGTAAAGATTGACCGGAAGCAGGTAAATAGCGTTGAATCCATACTGCGCAGCGATACGCCTGTGCCTGCACAAGCATCATTTTTTCGCCAGACCATAAGGCGCGTTGGTCTCTTCAGGATAGCCGTTCCACAGCTCCTCCTCTTTAAACGGAACAGGTGCAAACTTGGGATAGGCACAAATCGTACCCACCGCAACGAACTTTTCAACTCCGAACTGTCTGGCGTATTCCATCATTTGAATTCCCATGACGGCATTGTCGTAAAAAAACGCCCTGGATTCGCACGGTTCGCGCCAATACCTCCTACGACTGCTGCGAGGTGAATAACGATCTGGGGCTGCGCATCTTTATAGAGTCGAACGATCGCCTCTTGGTCGCGCAGGTCGTAGTTGCTGGAACGCGGCACAATAATATTTTGATAACCGCGGGCGCGCAGCTTTGTCAACAACAGCTGATCCCAAGAATCCCGACCCGCCTGTCACCACCACTCGTTTCTGGTTCCAGTCCACCGTCTTCTGTTCCTCTATGGGAAGTTGACATCATAGAGCGCGTAACGATCTACCAGCTCCGATTTCTCTATCAGAGTCTCTACTATCGGAGACTGACGTCCGACTCGTTCGACATTCAAGTTCGAACTATTGTAGCTGTTCATATGCGCTTCTTTCTTGGCCGTCTCCATGTCCGCATCGACCATCAGACCGCACCAAGTCCTTAAACTTTGTCTTTGCTTCCCAACCTAATTTCTCTTGGCCTTACTCGCGTCGCCTGATCAGCAAATCCACTTCAGCAGGACGATAATATCTGGGATCGATCTCCACGTGCTTGCGCCAGTCAAGGCCCACGTAGGAAAACGCTTCCTCCAAAAGTTCCCGAACCGAATGGGTCTCGCCGGTTGCAACCACATAGTCGTCTGGCTCATCTTGCTGAAGCATCAGCCACATGGCTTCGACGTACTCTTTTGGCGTAACCCCAGTCCCGTTTGGCGTCGAGGTTGCCCAAGTAAAGTTTATCCTCCAGGCCGGCTTTGATACGGCCAGCGGCACGGGTAACTTTGCGGGTAACGAATGTTTCTCCCCGGCGCGGAGACTCGTGATTAAACAGAATACCGTTGCAAGCAAACATCCCGTAACTCTCCCGATAATTGACCGTCAGCCAGTAAGAATAGACCTTCGCTGCCCCATAGACTGGAGGATAGAACGGAGTCGTCTCGCGGCTGCGACCTCCTGCACCTTTCCATACATCTCAGAGCTGCTTGCCTGATAGAACTTCGCCTTCAATCCAGTCTCTACCAAGCCTCCAAAATCCGTATTGTGCCTAGGCCCGTAACATCTCCCGTGTATTCAGGGATGTCGAAACTCACCCGCACATGACTCTGCGCCGCCAGGTGGTAAATTTCATCCGGCTGAATCCGATAAAGTAGTTTGATGAGTTCGTTGAGTCACCAATATCGCCGTAGTGCAAAAACAGTTGCACGCCGTTAATGTGAGGATCCTGATAAAGGTGGTCGATACGTGCCTGTATTAAAAGTTGAAGCGCGACGAATAATGCCATGCACCATAGTCTTTGCTAAGCAATAGTTCCGCAAGATAAGAGCTGTCCCGCCCGGATGATACCGGTGATAAGGCCGTTTCACAGCGATGATTTCCTTATAGTTGCCTGTCGAGGGCAGGGGTCGTACCTAAAGAAGCCCTAATGATTGTTGGGCGAAAAATGCACGGGCGGTAGTAGTTAGTGCCATTATGCCATTAAAGGACCCGTCCATTTATGACAACGAGGTAATTCCTGGCGAGAATTTCCTCGCATAGGTGCAGACGCCATCTCAGGCTTCTCGCTATACGTCGTAGTGGAGGCATTTGCTGCGAGGGGGCTGATTCCCGTGCGATATCTTATGCTGCTGCGGCAGAGAAGCCTGTTTGAAGAACGGCAAGAGCTTCCGGCTCACGTTTAATAAGTTGGCAATGTACGGTGTGTAATACATCCGCAGCACCGTGACGAAGACATTCTAACTCCTATAGACCAGAGATTGTGATCGTAGAGCCAAGCATTAACTTTCTTAAGCCATGAAAATGGAAGAAAATCGAGGGGCTGTTCATCAACCCAGACACGCCCTCTGTCCTCGCGAATCTGTAGTTAGAAACATTCCAAGGAGCTAAGTTAGCGCCCTTATGACGCAGAACGACCAGCACACTCGGAAACGATCTCGGCCAGGTGTCTAAATACCTCTGATCGGCAAATCGCCCGTCCTCGACTCGGTCATAAGCACCATTGCAATGCATTGCTCTCGCCACCATTGAAGGCAAGCGCAAGGCATGCTCATCACGCTTCAAATCGAAAGCCACCCTCACATTGTAGATACCATTATTCTTCAAGGTGTCTGAAGATTGGGGGAAACCGATGGCCGATAATCGCTATCGAGTGAATGCCATGATCTCATCAAAGATGCGGTTCGGGATTACCGAAAGAAGAATAAGTCTGCGTCGAGATATGTGATTTGAAGTTCGACTTGCAGGAAGACGATCCGAAGATATAAAGAGCGGCAAACGAGGGCGTGCAGGTAAAATAGTATTCGATTCAAGTCTGAGTTTTCCTTGGCTCTTCAGGAAGTTTTTCATCACCTGCCTCAAAATCTTCGAGCGGCAATCAAATGAACACTTTGGTAGCTTCAGCTGAAAAAGAGTGTCGTAACACACTCGGTCCATGCACAGTACCCATAATCGAAACGAAGGGCAGTGCTGCTTCAGGGATCGGTAGAGCGCAAGTCCCCGCAGCAAGCAATGGTAATCAAAGTAAGTGCAGAAATAGTACATCAACCTTGCTTGGCGTCTGCCTCGTCCTCACTGTAAAATAAGTTCACCAACTCGCTCGAGCCTGTTCGATCGCTCATTTGCGGATGCATCGGGAGACTGAGCATCTCCCGGCACAGTCGCTCGGTATGTTCTAGCTCCGCCAGCGCCGAGTAAGAATCCGTCCTCGGTAGGCAGGCTGCAGATGAGCAGGCAACGGGTAGTGGATCAAGGTACCAAACAGAATTGTTCTTGTGGGAAGACTCCAGAGCATCACGACGTTCACTACGGACGACGTATTGATGATAGACGTGGTGCGCATCAAACGCGTAGCCTTGGGAAGTATCAGTGTTGTCGCCGAGAGAAATGAATCGTAGAGACGTGCCAGATCGCGTTCCGGCGAGCATTCTCCTGGTCAAGGTAATGCAGTTTGACTCGTAAGATAGCGGCCCGGAGTTCGTCCAAGCGGTGTTCATCCCCGGAAGATCGCTGATGTATCGCTCTCGCCAATCCATATTCCCGAAGCAAGCGAATCCGTTCTGCCAACTCCTCGGTCGTTTGTCGCCAGTGCTCCCCATCACCCAACGCGCCGAGATTTTTAGTCGGGTAAAAGCTAAACAGCAAGGGTTTCCCCAGGCGCCAGTTTCTAAGACCACGAATGGAGGTCCCGTGGACTGGGCGCAGTCCTCGATAACATACATATCGTAGCGGCGAGCAATCTCCGCTTGATAGCCGGCATATCAGCCGGCTGCCCTGTAAGGCGAACGTGAATAATACCTTTAAGACGACCCTCCGGCAGTTGGCTTCCCACCTGCATAATGCTCTTTATCGTGTCCTCTAGCCGATTCGGATCCATCGTGAAGGTCACGGGATCAACATCGACCAGACACGGGCGCAGCGCCTGGCAAGTTCAATTGCCGCTAACTGTCGCGACAGCCGTGTGTGGATACGGCGATTACAACATCCCCGGGACCGATACCACTGGTTCGCAGGGCTAGATGAAGGGCATCCGTACCACTAGCTACTCCTGACCGCGTGTGCCGTGCGGGCAAGATACTGGCGCGAACTCTTGATCAAAAGCATCCGCCTTTTCCCTAGGATATACCATCCACCATTTAAGACCGTGGTGATGCAGCAACGATTTCGGCCCTTGTGGGCTAAATAGAATGCGAGCGGATCGGTTGGAAGCAAGAATTCGCTAGTATGATTTTTCACCCTTGCCTCTTCCATGTCAGCCTATTGCTTTAGGGGCTTCCGCACCACCACCGTTGTTCTGATACCATTGAATAGTACGTCGCTAATCGCTCCTTTAAACGGAGTGGCGGATACCCATCCTAAAGCCGTCATCTTCGTCAACATCCAACGAGTAACGTCGGTCATGCGTGCGGGACGGTCTTGAACAAACCGGATCAGCCCCCGGGCTTTTTTAGGAAGTCGTAAAACTCTGGCCTATACGATCTCCAGGATTTTCCTTCATCATTCTGGCGGCAATATTGTGCATCCCTCCTGAGTGTCCCGTTTGTGGGAAAACGTGAAGTCGAGCGCAGCGCAACAAAGTTATCCTGCACACAGATCCGGTCCCGTATGTTTCGCCCATCCCCGCAACAATCGGTAACGGGCTTGTCCCCTGGAGGGCGTTTGTGATGAACAAAGGTATTACTTTTTCCTGGGCATTGATACGGGCCGAAATTGTTGGGAGCTGCGCGTGATAAGCACGGAGCAACCCATAGGTCCGCACATACAGAAAAGCGGCCAGTAGCGTCCGTGGCGACTGACCTCTGCTGGCAGCGCAGTAAGGAGAAGAGGGATTTCGGCCATGCATCGTCTTCTGGTAAAGGACCCATTCGCTGCGCACCCGCAGACCTCGTCGGTCGTGGATATCTGTATGAAAACGGTCAACCCGGTGGCGCCTCGCACAAGCCTGCGAGCAGATCGCAGGTCCCCCCATACATTTGTGTTTAGCGTAAAATGCCCCGGCTCTCATTGATTGACTCCGGTCGACATGTGACTCCGGCGGCAAAGTTGAACACCATGTTACATCCGTCTCATGGCCTTGTCTACATCGCCAGCCCGGCAGACAACGTCTCCATGAATAAAACCGCACAGTGTCCGCCGGGCGACATCGTGCAAATTTTCCGGCCGGCCGGCAGAGGTGAGCTTTATCGAGGACAAGCGCAACGTCGATGTTCCGGATGCTTCTCTAGGCTGTAGCGCCGCGCAAATGGACTAAGCAATGAACCCGGTCCCCTGGTGGACCGCGATTCCCATGCTTAGATGCCAACCTCGGAATTCTCGCCAATGATGCCTATGCCCGCTCGGCAAGCTCTCCTTCGCTGAACTGATGATTGCGCATATCTTTCCGGCGATCAGACTCATCCGCCAATCCGTTTGTGTGGCTCCAAATCGATGGTCGCATCGCCGATGAAGCATCGATGACTCCACTCTCCTCCTCCGGCGACATTTGCAGTTATCACCTACCGATGTGGCGACCATGTATTAGGCAGAACGTGCACCCGGCAGTTTTTTCCGGATGATGACAGGGACCACGCATAACCGTCCCTTTATCAACAGCGGCCCCCGCACCGACCACTACATTTCTACCAGCCGCGCTCCTTGCTCGACTGTTCCCTTGCAGCAGGGCTGTAAATCGATCATCACGAGGTGATTCGCAACGTAACACCGCCTCCGCGGTTCCTGTATCGTCCCACCGTGCCGTGAACCTTGTGCGGAACTCATTCGTGTACCGGCCGATTCAATGCGAAATCAACACGCAGGGGCATCGCCGATTTGCATACTCTCCTCGATCGGACGGACTGAGCTGCTCAATGATGTCAAACACCTGGCAAGGGTGAAAAATAATGATATGCCGCATGACGACTAGGTCTCGACGCTGGAGCTGTCTCGGTCTTTCCTGGATTCAACAATAATACTTCCTCGTCGTTCAACAACGGCTTACGGCCATGCTGTAAGGGACGTGGGTCTTCCACCTGAGCCAGTGAAGAATACCCGCATCGCACGGCTTGGTGCTTCCCGGAATCGCTCTACAAATGGGGCAAATGCCCTCCTTGAAGCATGTTATCCCCAAAGATAAACAACGCAGATCATCATCCCCAACGAAGTTTTTTGCGCAATGGATCGTGGCATGAGCAATTCCTCCTGGGGGACCTCGCCTCGGATGTAGACGATGCTTAACTCCCCATCGTCCACCGTCTCCGATGACATCGCGTAACCGACTTGATACGGTCCGGGCGTGTAGCCCACGATAGCGCCAGACGTCATGGATTCCCGCTTCTCGTGAAGTCCTCAGCGGCGTAGTATTCTGCAGAACCGGCTTGTTGAGCGATTGAACAAGCCGCTTTGTTCCGGTGTGGGTCAAAGGGCGGAAGCCTTTAGTCCCTAAACCGCCTCGCCAGGATAACTCCCTTCTCTCATACAATCCTTCTGATTCATGCAACATGCAACTGAACGGGCACAT